>JAESFW010000292.1_pt1 | contig 42813 bp, 38 predicted proteins | sample 9269481 | NCBI WGS metagenome assembly JAESFW01 (sample SAMN14515350, study PRJNA621654) | algae metagenome | isolation source: Lyngbya sp. HA4199-MV5 and co-occurring heterotrophs from soil with... | place: USA: Ahupuaa O Kahana State Park, Hawaii | collected 2009-07-21 | reverse complement strand
ATTTCGCAACCCTAAAGTGGATAACAAGAAGTCTGCTTAATCGCTGATGGCGTTGTTCCTGCCATCTCACTCACTTCTTGCAAGGAGTTGAGCCGTTCCCACGTGCCGTTAGTCTAAACTCCAGTTGCTTGATTTCTTCTAAAAACTAAAAACCAAAAACCAAAAACTTCTTCGCCTTCTGCCTTCCTCCCTCACCACTGCGGATCGGTATGCAGTAGCGCTTCGGCTGCCTCTGCTACGAGTGGTTTTGAGAAAAAGTATCCCTGCCCATATTCACATTGCAGGTCGCGGAGGCTGGCAAGCTGTTCGGCGGTTTCCACGCCTTCTGCCACAATATCCATATTCAAATTGTGTCCCAAAATGATGATGGTCTGGACGATTTGGGCATCTTCACTTTCATCACCCATGCGGCTCACGAAGGAACGATCGACCTTAATCGTATTGGTGGGGAAACGGTGCAGGTAGCTCAGAGAAGAATAGCCTGTGCCAAAGTCATCGATGCTGAGTTGCAGATGAAGGGCTTTTAGACGTTGAAGGAGGGCGATCGTTGATGCTACGTCTGTCATCGCCATGCTTTCAGTTATTTCTAGCTTCAGGCTGTGCCCATCCAACCCCGTTTCTTGCAGCGTGCGTTCAATCTGCTCCACCAAATCTGGCTGCGAAAACTGCTTGCCAGAAAGGTTGACGCTCACCAATAGAGGTTGTTCTCTCGGAAACTTTTCTTGCCACACGCGTAGTTGGCGGCAGGCTTCATAGGTAATCCACTGCCCCATTGGAATGATCAGATCGGTTTCTTCTGCCACTGGAATGAAGTCATTGGGCGGCACCAGTCCGCGATCGGGATGCTGCCAGCGCACCAAAGCTTCAAACCCAGCAATTTTGCCCGTTTGCAGTGAAATCAGCGGTTGGTAATGCAGCCGAAATTCTTGCCGTTCCACCGCACGCCGCAGATCGGTTTCAAGCTGAAGCCGCGTCATTACCTGCACACGCATACCTGTCACAAACACTTCATGACGGGCTTTTCCCGATGCCTTGGCGCGGTGCATAGCGGTGTGTGCATCCCGCAGAATGTCCTCAGGTTCATAATCTGAATCAGACCGACCCAGCACAATCCCAATACTGGCAGTGCTAAACACCTCTTGCCCGTTCAGCGTAATCGGCAACGTCATTTGCTGTTGTAGCCGATCGGCAAGTTCTGTAATCTCGGCAGTGTGTTGAACGGGGTACCGCAAAATAGCAAACTCATCGCCCCCGACCCGCGCCATGTGATCGGTCGATCGCAGGCAGGCTTTGAGGCGAGCGGTGGTTGCGACCAAAAGCTGATCACCCAAACGATGCCCAAAACTATCGTTAATCGCTTTGAAGCTGTCTAAGCCCACAAAGAGAACGGCGATCGAGGGCGCATCTGATTGGGTGTCCGTTTTGGAGAAAGGCTGCTGCTTGATCACCCACTGGAGCCGCTTCGTCAACAACGCTCGGTTTGGCAACCCCGTCAGCGCATCGTGAAAGGCATCGTGTAGGAGCCGATAGACCACAACCCCTGACGTAGCCAAAACCAGGGCGATCGCAGCAGGCACAACCGGTATCCATCCCCCTTGCAGCAGCAACCCAAAGCAGATGCCGCCCAACCCAACACCCGCAATGGCAACCATACCTACCAGCGAGCCGGGATGACGAAATCGCCATGCCAGCACTCCACCGATGATAGACCATAGCCCTAACCACAGCATTTCACCGGGTTCAGACCAGTACCACGGCAAAGCACGCCCATCTAGCACATGACCCAGGATTTGACTCACCATTTGAGCGTGAATCAAGACACCTGGCGTTTTTGGATTCTGCTGCGCTGCCGACAAATTGTAAGGCGTTAAAAACAAATCTTTGCCGCTGGGGGCTGTGGTACCAACCAACACCAGCTTGTCTTTCACCCATTCTGGCTGAAGCTCACCTTTCAAGACCTGCGTAAGGGTAACTTGACGTGCCACGTTTTTAACCGAGCGGTAGTTCAGCAACACCTGATAGCCGCGTGCGTCAAGCGCATGGTAGCCACCCGCACTGGGGTCGAGCGCTGGAAAGACTGCCTTACCAATTTGTAGTGCATTTGGGTCAACTCGAAAGGGCAGTTGTTTATCTGCTAAATATTGAAGGCTCAGACGAAGGGAAAAGGAGTAGAGTTTGTCCTGCTTTGAGGTGGCAAACAGGAGATTGCGTCGCACCACCGCATCGGGGTCAATTACAAAATCGCTGAAACTAACGCGATCGTCGGGCACTCCTGACGGTGGCGGCACACTACCATTGTCTGCATCACCCAGAAGCATGACAGTCGTGACATTGCTAGAGCGCAACTCCTTCAGCAGCACGTCATGACCAGGTGCCTGCGGTATATCACGATAAATGTCTAGACCGATCGCTTTGGGTTGATACTGGTTTAACTTCGCTAATAATTGCGCGACAACCTGATCGGAGATGGGCCAGCGGTTCTGCGATCGAATATCGTCTTCAGTAATCGCCACGACCAGCAAACGGGGATCAGCACCCGCATCAGGGCGCAATCGCACCATCTGGTCAAAGGCTAATAGCTCTAAAGATTGAAGACCCCCTGCTTGACGCACGCCCAACACCAAACCAGTCGCTAGAATGCCCGACAGTAACGCAGGATGCTTGAAAACCCACGTTAACCAGCGGCGACCGTTTCTGACCATCCCTCTAGGGTTAAAGCGAAAATCTGTCATGTAACCAACAAGAATTGGGGTTGGGGCAGAACGCGAAACGGTAGAGCAACACGACGAAGTAGAGCAACGTGACGAAATGAATAGCCTTCGGAGCGCATATGCTGCCGTAGGAACAACGACCCTGATTCACAGTTTCCACAGATGTTAACGAAAGACTCCCAGGCGGTTAAAAGTGGTTAGCAGCGATCGACAGATCGCCGCTTGCCTTGGCGTTGGCATCGCTAGCAGGCACAGATCAGGAGCGGGACGGCATCGCCAGGACATTTGCCAAACAAACTGTGCAGCACTCAATGAGCCTTGGCTGTAAGCGATGGCTTTCCCCTTTTTTACTTCACCCTCTTTTCATAATACCCACCCCTAGCCAGGACTACACAATTAAGCGCTGTCACCAAATGTAATCGTTGTCACTAAATGTAACTGTAGAAGCCTGTCATTAATGATTTGATAGTTATAGAGCTTTGTAAGCCCATTAAGAGAGTCGCTAGGCTACCAGTCAGAGTTTTAGCGACCTCTATCAAAAGTGACGCATCCTCACCCAGACAGGTGAGTCAGAGGGATGATGTAGAGCCTTTGAGTTTAGCGTAATCTAATCTCAAGCTCCGGAATCGATATTTATGGTTGTGTATCTACCGAGGTCGATTCCGCTGTCTCTGTGAATAGGGCGTGGAGTTTACAAGTCTTTTTCCAGTTCATTGTTTTAGTTAAGAGGAGAAACGCGATGCGAAACTTACTCGTCAATGCAATCTCGCCGTGGTTCTCTCAGCTAAACCGTTCGCGTCATGTGTTGGCAGGGCTATCGCTTACGGTTGGCTTGCTTGGTACGGGCTTACTGCCTGCGATCGCCCGCGCAGAAGCAGCACCCAAGCCCGTTTTACCAGACGGTGTGTATCTTTATGGGCAATCGGCACAGCCCGACCAGGTTGGTCAAGGTTACTTCGTGTTTGAATCTAGGCGAGGAAACGTTGTTGGGGCGCTGTACATGCCGCGATCGTCCTTCGATTGCACCTCTGGTAAGTTTCAAAACGACCAGCTCGCACTTACGGTTGTGAACAGCTACGATCGCACCACAAACCCTTTTGAAATCGCGCTAGAAAAGACTTCTAATGTTGCGACCGAAGGCAACCCAGCGCTTCAGAAGATTGGTTTAGAAGGGTTTCAGCGGATCAACAAGCTGAGTGAAAATGATCACCGTATCTTGAACGTTTGCAAAGCTGACTTCCAGAAGCAGGGAAATCAAAAGCAAGCGACCCGATAATCTGAGCAAAGAGAATCTAGAAGTCAGAATCCGAAGGTCAGGCATTGAAGCGGTCTTAGGAATGAGAATTAAATAACACCGAATTTGTAGGTTGGGTTGAGTCTGCGAAACCCAACGCCTCTATGATGTTGGGTTTCATGCTTCAACCCAACCTACACAGGTTATTTAATCCACGATCCTTAGGAGATTTCTAGCAAGCAAAATACCCGTAGGGGCAGGTTTAATACGAACGCGATTGGTTAGAGGCAACGAGGCTGGCAAAACCTGCTCCCTACGAAACGGCATATTCTTTCTTGGAAATCTCCTTAAATCATTCATGGTTCCCCGTTTTACGAAGGCTCACGCTCAACCAGGATGATATTTTCAGTCACCTTTTCAAACGTGTCGTCGTGACTGATGACGAAGAGTTGGCGGAAGGACTTGATGTTGGCGATCGCTTCGGCGAGATGATCGCGGCGCGGTTTATCCATATTGGTCGTTGGTTCGTCAAAAAACGCGATATCAATCGCTGCCAGCACCTTGAGCAACGCCAAGCGAACCGCTAAAGCAGCGCACATTTGCTCACCCCCAGAGAGGTTGATAAACCGCCGCGTGTGTGCGCCTTCCTGAACCCGAATTTCGTACTCTCGCGTCCATTCCAACCCCACATTGGGACGATTGAGCAATTCACGAAAGAGCCGATCGGCTTCGCGGGAAACAGTTTGGACATAGCGCTCGGTAATGCGAGGACCCGCTTTCTTATAGGCATCGCGGGCAAATTTGACGAAGCGTTGAGTTCTTCGCTTTTGTTCTAGTGAGGTTTGTACCTGCGATCGCTTGTTCTGTGTTAGTTCCAGTCGAGTCAACTGCTGGTTGAGCGCATCCAAATATTTAAGCTTGTCTGGCAGGCTAGCATTCAACGCAATGCTGCATTCTTTCGTCTGCTGATAGGTTGTTTGCACGGTTTGAAAATGAGCCGCATCAAAGGTGGCGTTCAGGCGATCGCGCTCGTCACCAATGGTCTTTGCCTCTTGCTCAAGCGTTTGAAGTTGGGCGATCGCGGTCTGCAACTGCTGCTGCCGTTCGCGACGACTGTTTGCCAGTTTTTGATGCTCTAAATATTCCTGATAGGCGGCTCGATGCTGTTCTCGTAAGGTTTGCTGCGTTTGTAAGGCTTCGGCTAGCTCCGCAAACGCCATAAGCTGTCGATCGAGCGCTGCGATCGCTTGCTGCTCGGTTGCGAGCGAGGTTTGCAACATCTGGACTCTTGTTTGCAACTCAGCCTCTTGCTGAAGCTCCTGCTGCCACAAGCGACTACGACCACGAGGATCACCCAACGCATCCAGGTCTTGAGCCAACCGCATCTGTTGCTTTTGTAAAAATGGTTCTGCGGTTAAGTGGGTGTGCAACTCGGTCAGGCTTGCTTGCAGTGCGATCGCCTCTTCAGACCGCTCCGCCCGATCGTTCAAGAGGCGTTCTAAGCCAGAAGATTCAAGCTGCTGCTGCCGTGCGCGTTGCAAATCGACCTGGAGTTGTTGAAGCTGCTGTTCCAGTCGCGCTTCAGAGGTTTGCTCAGCCAGGTCTTTAAGAATCGATCGGAGGGCGGTCATCAGTTGCTGCTGCCAGTTCACACCGCTTTGAAGCGTTGCCAGCGCCAACTCCAGTGGTTCGCTCCAAAGGGGAACGGTTTGCTGGAGGTCTTTGAGCGTTGCCTGGGCTTGCTCAGATTGGGTGAGGTAGCGATCACCTGCTTCTTGCGATTGTTCTAGCAGTTGCCTCAAATCAGCTTCAAACTGAGCTGCTGCTGCAATCCGACTCAGTTGCTGTTGATAGCGCTGTTGCTGCTGCTCCAGGAGCGGAATTTGCTGCACCAATGGTTCGAGCGATCGCAGGCGCGTGATGTCTTGATCCAGTTGCGTAATGCGAGTCTGCACTTGAGACAGTCGTTTTTCCTGCTCTTTGGCTGTGCGCTGCCAGTTCACACAGTGCTGAAGCTCCTGACTGAGCGCCTGTAACGATTGCTCAAGCTGCTGCTGTTGTTCGATTAGCGGTGCCAGTTGTGCCAGGTCTGCTTTGGTCTGCTGGAGGCGATCGAGTTGGTGGGTGAGGGTTGCCAGGTTGGTTTGGCGATCGCGCAACTGCTCCAGGCTGTGCTGGCGTTTTTGCTGAAGGTTACGTTCCGATCGCTGCTGCTGTTCCAGTTCTTTGAGCGTTTTTTCAGCCTGCGAAAACGTCTGATATGCCTCACGATGCGCTGTACAGATAGCAACAGCCTGTTCGGCTTCTTGTAAATCAATCCGCAAGCGATCCGTTAAAGCAGTCTGAGTTTGAATATGAGCCGTGAGCTTTTCTAGTTGATTGTCAAGCTGTTGTACTTGAAGGGCTTGAGCGCTGAGGTGCTCTTGCTCAAGATGCAATTGAGCCAACGTTGCCTGTGCTTGCTGAAGTTCTGCCTGCACTTGTTCAATCGTCTGGCTTTGCGCTTGCTGTTGCTGCCGCAACGGTTCCAGTTGTTGAAGATCATCGTCATAGTGAGCAATCTCCTGCTCCAGGCTTTCCACCTGACTCTTCGCATATTTCTCTAGTTCGCCCAGTTTCTTCCAGCTTTGTTGGTATTCTTCAACTTTCAAAATCTTGTCAAAAATCGGCTTGCGCTTCTCTTTTGTCAGTAAAAAATCGATCGCGAAAGTGCCCTGCGGTACGCCGATCGTGCTGGAAAAAAGCTGGCTCAAATCAGTTCCCGGTGCCACGCCCAAATGCTCACGCAGCCAGGGCATGACTTCTTCTTTGATGCGGGTGTAGGGCAGGCGCTGATCCAACTGGGGATCGTAGAGCGTATAGCTTTTGCTCGTGCAGCGCTGAACTTCATACGTGCGCCCATCGCGGCTGGAGACAAAGGCAACCCGCACCTGAGCACTCGCAGACCCATTGCGGATCAAATCCTCTTTGTTGTAATCGCCCGCATAGTCAAACAGCGCCCAGGCGATCGCCTCCAGAATACTCGTCTTGCCCGCGCCATTCTCACCACAAATCGCGTTGGTGCCAGGTTGAAAGGTAAAGTGGCGATCGCTGTGCGACTTAAAGTTCTTAAGGCTAACCGAGAGAATTTCCATAGGTAATGCGTTCAGTTAGCGGCAAGGAAGCGAAACGGCTTTGGTCAAGCTTCTCTAAAAAGAAATCAAGCTCGAACAATTGTACTAGCTATTCTAAAAAAGAAAAAGCAACATCTCCGTTAAGCAGCTTACCGTAACCGTTTTACACTGCCAGGATTTGCGCCACTGTCAACGCCAGTTCTGGAAAAGTTTGGGAGAGGACGCGATCGGCGCTTCTAAACCGCGTGTATTGATACTTCCCCAATTCATCCAGCAAGAAAACAAGTACGGCTGGTTCTTTCGGGTTGCCCAAATAATCCCGACTACCCAAGCCCATATAATCCACAATCCAGAATTCAGGAATGCCCAACCGCTCATACTCGTCTAGCTTATCGATGTAGTCGTCTTCCCAATTGGTAGAGACGAACTCAACCGCTAACTGAAGGGGTTCACCCAGGGCAGAGTATGCATCTCGATTGGCTTCCCAGATTGTTTTAGCAACGACACTAACATCGGGATGCCGACCCTGCTCTCGTCCTTGCGACGTTAGGGTTCTGATGACAATTTTGCTTGAGACTTTGTAATTCAGATTGAGCCGCTTAACCTCAGCTTTCAACGTATCCTCAACAAAATCTGCTACATCTTTATGCTGCCTCGTCGCCAATATCCTCACAACTTCTCCATTAACAAGCTCATAACGCCCTTCTTCAAGATCCTGCTCCAGGAAGCGATCGAATGTCAGTGGTTGTTGAACCGTCGATGTCATAGTCTTGCTCCGTACTCTGTCCAGTCGTTGCATTAAAGGTCTTGGGCTGTGGAGGGTGTATAACAATATATAGCTGAATCGCAAGCGATTAAAAGGGAGGAGCTAAGTTGAGACAACAATCAAACATTCAACTGCCTCATCAAGCACTTGCAGATTTTTGCCAGCATTGGAAAATTAAGGAAATGTCTTTTTTCGGTTCTGTTTTACGAGAAGACTTTCGATCGGACAGCGACATAGACATCATAGTCAGTTTTGAGGACGATGCGATCTGGGGCATTTTAGAATTGGTACGGATGAAACGTGAACTAAAAACGTTGTTTGGACGTGACGTTGATTTACTCACTAAGAAGTCGATCGAGCAAAGCGACAACTGGATGCGTCAGCAAGAAATTTTAGGAACGGCTCAAGTTGTTTATGTCGCGGGATGATGCATCGCTGCTTGATATGTCATTCTACTGAATCAGCTTCTAACCTGATCTGCCAATCATTATCCACATTTTGAACACAGAGACCAGGCATTGTCTGAAGTAGCTCAATCAACTTCATATCAGGGCATACATTACGCATTACAACCTTGATTGGTTGCTTATAATAAGCGCAAAACTTTTCACTTAATGCCGCGATCGTCACAAACTGTTTCGGCTTATGTAATGTCAACTCCCTGACAATCTCTGTCAGAGCCACCTCCAAGTCGCTTACTGACTTGATCTCGGAAATCAAGTTGAATTGATACTTTCGAGTTCCTCTAGTTTGAAACAAGGGGACTTCCTCAGCGTTATCAGCTTTCAATCTTCTCAACAAGCGCCCATCAATCTTCCAAGGTCGCTTGACTGTGTACTGTATTAAAGTTGGCTGAGACGATGACCGATTAGGAAGAATGGTTTTCATAAGAGCAACATAAAACTCTTGAGGTAATTGAGTAGGGTAGATTGAAAAACGCCCACTTTTTTAAGCAAATTTCTCAAACTGTCACTACAGCTTTGAGCTTTCAAAGCCGCTTCAGGTGAAGCTCCGTACTTTTCATAAAATAACTCGGTTAATATCACCACACTAACCCAGGGCTTGCCGCTCCTTTGGAATTCAAGAACGATAAGGTTTTCCAGTTCTTCAAGTAGTCGTTCTAGTGATAAAGATGAGAAATGATCTCGATGAGACTCATCCATTATGTTGTCTTGCACCTAAACATGTTGGTGTTTGTAGACACAGACTCACTACGCAGTCTTCCATAAGTCTTTGAGTGTGGTTCTCCTCACCGAGAAAACCCTGAGCCGTTCATATGGCTTCATCTATGCTTTGATCGCTATCGCCCCTCAACTACCACCCCAAAACACCTCGATCGCTGCGTATAGTCGGCACACCAGTGCGATCGCCCCTCCCTCAAAATTCAATACCTGCCTGTGCTTTCACGCCCTGTTCCCGGAAGGGGTGTTTTACTAGCGTCATTTCGGTTACAAGGTCGGCTCGATCGCACAGCTCTTTCGGTGCGCCGCGTCCAGTCAAAATCACATGAGAATCGGCGGGCTTTTGCTCTAATCCTGCTAACACTTGCTCAGTTGTGAGATAGCCCAATTTGAGCGCGATATTGACCTCATCCAGCAAAACGAGTTTGAAGTCGGGATTTTGGATAAAGGTGAGTGCCTTTTCCCAGGCTTCTTGGGCTTTTTGGGTATCTCGATCGCGGTCTTGCGTTTCCCAGGTAAAGCCTTCGCCCATCGCGTGAAATTCCAGTTGCTCTGACCAATGGCTGAAGGCGGCTTTCTCCGCTGGTTCCCAGGCTCCTTTAATGAACTGGACGATCGCCACGTTGTAGCCATGACCGAGCGATCGCAGCACCATCCCCAGCGCCGCCGTTGTTTTGCCCTTGCCGTTGCCCGTATTTACGATGATTAGTCCCTTGGCTTCAGTCATGTCGGCAAGGCGTTGATCTTGTACGATTTTGCGCCGCTCCATTTTCTGGCGATGCTGTTCGGCGGTGAGAGAAGGGGTGCGATCGGGTGGAGGCGTTGAAGGAGAAGTCACAGTGGGTTCTAATGAAGTGGGTAAAACAGTCAGGAGAGCGGACGATCGCGAGGCGAATGGAAAGCAGAGAGAAGTGATGTTGTTTAAGCTACAGTTTCCGACAAAGGACGGGAAAAATCATCCGTTTGGTGAAGAAGCCTGGAAACAATAGTGTTAAATTAATGGTGCTAGTGTCTGAAGGTTGTGTAAAAGCATTGAAACTTCCTTCCTTAACTGGGTATCCTTGGAAACCGCTCTGGTACCTGGAGATGAAACTAAAGCGGAAGCGGCAATGTGATCCCGCGATATCCTGGGCTGACCGTTGTGAAGCGCCCAGTATGAGCTGACCGACCTGTAACTTAAGGTTCACTATCAGTAGAGATTGGCTTGAATGGTTCTCAATGAACCCTTTCTCTTGACTACTGTTTTGTGAACTGGGTCGGTCATGTTCTCTATAGGAGAATTTTTTGAACCGAATATCAGACAGGTTCTGTTTTACGGGAAACCTGAATGTAGCTGGTTGAGGCGCAATCGCTTGTGCTTGCCAGTCATGCCTTTTGAGCAGCTTTACCTGTCTTGTAGCGCTAGCGATCGCCCTGCTGAGGTTGGGGTGCTGGTTAGCTTGAGGTGCTGTCTGTAAACCCTCTCACTTCTTTTATGCTGTCCACTCTTGTTGGAGTCAAATCATGTCGAAACTGCTTAGCCACAAAATCGCACCCTCCCCCATGCCTGCCTCGATCAGCGTCGTTGACCTGATTGACGGTTATTTCACGGCGTATAACTCTGCCCGTTTGCGCGAAATCTGTCACCTGTTGAGCCGCGAAGTGATACAACCAGGCGTTACGGTTGGTTTGAGCCTCTCTGGTGCCATGACCCCCGCTGGTTTTGGGGTATCGGTACTTGCTCCCTTAATGCGTCACGGCTTTGTGGATTGGATCATCAGCACAGGCGCAAACCTGTACCACGATATGCACTACGGGTTAGGACTGGAACTCTACTCCAGCAGCCCTTTTCTAGATGATGTGAAGCTGCGTCAGGAAGGTCGCATTCGCATTTACGACATTGTATTTGACTACGACGTGCTGCTGGAAACCGATGCCTTTCTGCGCGAATTGCTGAAAGCCGAACCCTTCCAGAAGCGCATGAGTACAGCAGAGTTTCACTATCTGCTGGGCAAGTATGTGAGCGAAGTGGAGAAGCAAGTGGGGGTGAAAAATTCCTGCCTGCTGGCAACGGCATATGAGTGCGGCGTACCCATCTACACTTCGTCTCCTGGCGATAGCTCGATCGGCATGAATATTGCCGCGATCGCCCTGGAAGGCTCCCAACTGGTCCTCGATCCCTCGCTGGATGTGAACGAAACCGCCGCGATCGCCTATGCTGCGCGTGAAACGGGTAGTCCTGATATTGAAGGCAAAAGTGCAGCGCTGATTATTGGGGGTGGTAGTCCCAAAAACTTCCTGCTGCAAACCCAACCCCAACTGCATGAAGTGCTGGGATTGGAAGAACGGGGACACGACTACTTTATCCAGGTGACGGATGCACGTCCTGATACAGGCGGGTTGTCTGGTGCCACGCCAAGCGAAGCCGTGAGCTGGGGCAAGGTTGACCCTGATGAGTTACCCAACACGATCGTCTGCTACACCGACAGTACGATCGCATTGCCCATCATGACCGCCTACGTGATTGATCAATGCGAGGCTCGTCCCCTGAAGCGACTGTACGATCGGCGAGAAGAACTCTTAGCCAAACTCCAGGCTGACTATCTGGCGGCGAAGGAGAATCCAACCCAGTCGGTATCATCGCCTATCTCAATCGTGGAACCAGCAGTACGGGAATTGGTGGCTACCTACCCTTGCGGCACCCCGATTCACCGGAAGTAGGATCGACATCTTCTGTAGGGACGTTACATGTAACGTCCTTACAAAATCTAAAAACAAAAGTTCTGCATTGCCCGCCAAATCTCGGTGCTAACATCTGTGAGGGCGTGATCGCTGTCCAATTCAACCAACTGCACCCAGGGACGGCTGTTGGCAAAGTCGATGCTTGCCTGTAGAGGAATCACGTCATCATGCTTGCCGTGCAGAATCAGCGTGGGAAGCGATCGCGCCAACTCTTCCTCTCGATACTGCATCGCATCCGTCACAAAGCCATAGCTGAGCGGAAGTTTTTTTGCCTCGCCATAGTGGTAAACCGGAAGCGTGCCGTCTGTTTGCCACTGCTTCACCTGCACGTCACCCAGGCGAGAGAGCCAGTGATCTAGAAAACCAAAGGCAGGTGCTAATAAAACGAGGCGATCGACTTGTGCATGCTTTTCCCCCAACCAGGCAGCGGTCAATCCTCCAAAGCTGGAGCCGATCAACGTGACGTGTTCTGGTGCAGGTGGAAAGAGTGCTTCGACCTGTTGAATCTGACGGCTCAGCGTGAGATGGGTAAAGTCGCTCTGGTTCAGATCGGGAATGGTTAAAGGAATGTTGAGGTTAGCAAAGCGATCGCTTAGATCTCTCGCTTTGGTCGATCGAGGACTCGATGCAAACCCATGAAGGTAAATATGAAATGAACCCTTAACGTCCGTATTTTTCACAGCCCCATTAAAATTCTCAGTCTATCTTCCACTGCTACCAGTGTTTCTGGAGAAACCACACCCCAACGCTTTTCAAGCCGCTGTACAGAAATTGCTGTGCCACTATTCCACGACTCCATCAGCCATTGTCTGATCCCATAAACCTCTCTCCGCTAGTTCTTCCTGCCAAAGGGCTTGATTTTGCCTCAAGGCATCAAACGCTTGATTAGCTTGCATGAGAAAAACATGCCGACGATAGTTCTCGATCGCCTTGTCCAAAACCGTCTGCATCGACTCGCCAGAGGTTTCTGCTAATTTGATTAACGTTGCGTGAGACGTGTTGCTGAGGCTAACAGTTATATCAGGCATAGGGCTAAACCTTGCAAATCCTATCAGTGCCTTAATTGTAGCTAGAGACGATTCTATTATTGCAGCCAGCGACCCAACAATACATTAGCGTCGATATACAAAGTCCCTATGTGGAAATATTTATGCTGCCTGCCAGAGCAAACTTCGCCACTAGACTGCTGAATTTTTCGTGCAGCACAAGGCTTTAGATTGACAAGAACTTTTTGAAGATGAGATAGATTTGCGTAATCCTCACTAAACATTCAAAGTTAACTGCGCTTAAGCTTGGAGTGTTAGATGCTGCCAAGAAGCACGAGGGGGATTAGAGCGCTATGGGACAGCTATTCGATCGCATGAGCCGCGTAGTTCGAGCCGAACTGAACTCTAGTAAAGGTGATTGTGAAGAGAATTACCTGAACGAAGGAACTGCTCTGGTTGCTGGAGGAGCTGTTGCAGGTGCTTCTATTGGCAAGGTTGGAATCTTAGCAGGTGGGGCAGGCTATAGCCTGGGTGCTGTTCCGCTCGCTGCTGCTGGTGCGTTAACGGGTGCTGCCCTTTATGAAGTGTTGCGATCGCTCATGGAAAGCGATGGTTCCTCTACCAGTGCTGCGGCGATTGGAGCCGTCGCAGGTGTAGCAACTTCAGCAGCGATTGGAGGCGTTGGTATCGCGGCTGGTGGAGGCGCGATCGGGGTTGGTATGGCTTCAATGGCAGCAGGTGGAGCCGTGATTGGACTGGGTTTAGTTGGCTTAAATCGTCTCCTTCAACAAGGTATCGATCCAGAAAAGCTTTTGGATAGCGCGATCGAGCAGATGGAGGCAGACTTGCGAAACGCCCATCAAGCAAGTATCACTTTAGTTGCCAGTCAGAAGCGACTTCAACAGCAGTATGCACAGGCACAAGCGGAAGTCAGTAAATGGGAAGGGCGGGCACAACTTGCTTTGCAAAAAGACGATGAATTTCTGGCACGAGAAGCTTTGAGCCGTAAGAAGATGCACGCTGGCATTCTCAGCAGCGTTAAAGATCAGCTTAACCAAAAACCAGCTTCAGTGAAAACTCTTAAGCAAAATATAACCCTTCTAGAAGCCAAAATTGCTGAAGCAAAAGTGATGAGAACTCGCTTGAAGGCGCAGATTGCTGCTGCTAAAGCAAATGGGCAACTGCAAAGCACAGTAGGTCGGTTGAGCACCAGTAGGGCAATGTCAGCCTTTGAGCGCATGGAAGATAAAGTGCTGCAAATGGAAGCACGTTCTCAGGCAGCAGCCGAACTGGCAGGCGCGGATCTAGAAAGTCAATTTGCCTTTCTGGAATCTGGTAACAGCGTGGATGATGAACTGGCAGCAATGAAAGCGTACCTCTTAGGGTCAGCACCGCAGGAACAGGTTCAGCTTCCAGGCACCACAACCGCAGAATCAACAGTCGTTAAAGCTTCCTCAACAGCAACGCCTGATCCGGCTGTGAATGACGAACTTGAGGCACTTAAAACCAAGCTCGATCAACTATAAAGAGGAAGGCTAAAGATCCCACGCTTCATCAATTAGCTCTGTGGGGTGCTAGGGCATATAAACCGATATCGCCACCAGGATTGCAAAAGATGCCAGCCCAACAAAGCCATGCGCGCCTATTTGACAGGACGTTTAGAGGTCAGCGAGATTAGTGGCTGTGCGATAGATTTCTTCTTGCACAAACTGGATGGCGAGGCAGTGAACACCCAGTACAATTCGCGCATACCAGCGGAGTTGGTCAATCTGGCTCAGCAACTGATCGACAACTTCTGGCTCTAAGCAATGGATAATGAGGGTCTTGTTGGCATCTAAACACAGTGAGCACGACAGGAGGGCGCTGAAGAAGAACGAGCGGAAGCGTTGCAGTCGATACTGTTCCAACAGCCGCAAATCATGAGTGGTGAGTTCTAAAAGCATGGCTTCCTCAAAAGACATCTGAGCAGACGATTTGTACATAAGCTCCGGACTACCCAACAGGAGCGTGACCAACGGTGAAGTGAACTTGTTGCGATCGCCCGCTGCGGTACTGTGAACGCGATCGCAAAGCCCAGTCGGCGAGATGACAACAGAACTGTGTAAAGCGATCGATTCTTTCTATCAGGAATAGCCGTTGTCTGGATCGTCGAAACCACAGACAGATAAGGAGTCTTGAACCTGGCACCGTCGTCTTGAGTCTGCCAAAATTCTGTGTTCTGGAAAAGGGCATTTAGTACTGAGCCGATGCCACCGTTGGTCGTCAGTCCTCCTATAGCTGCCCGCGATCGCCACGATACGGTCGATCGCCCGACTGTCGCTTCAGCATCCGGCTGGCAAACTTGCGTCGCTGTTCAGGATTCAACACCTTGCGCGTTGCCAAAATACTTTCAAACTGGGCATCTCCTACCTGCTGCTTCAGCGTTTTGACCTGGTTGTACTTTTCTCGAATCTGCGCTTCGGTCGCGTCGCCAGCCATCAACGCTTGCAACTCCTGCCGGGACTGCCGCACCGCTTGCCGCCCCTGGCTAATCTTGCCCTGGTACTGATTGCGAATCGCACGCATTTTCTGCACCTGGTCAGCGCTAAGATTCAGATCCTCAAACCAACCTTGCTCCCGACGGTTTGGTGACATCGGCTCAGACGTTGCTTGACCGGACGGCACTGGATCAGGTGATGCCGTTGGCGCTTGGGCGATCGGCTGCAACCGCAGCATGGGGTTGGCGATCGCCACCGCACCTCCAAGCAGAACAACCGTAGCAGCAAGAATCGAAAGATGACGGGGAGACATGGGAAGGGGGGGAGGGATGAAGGGAGAGGGATGAGGGATGAAAAGGGAAAGAGGAGGGGCGTGGGGAGCAGGGGGAAGGGGGGAGAGTTTTGAGCTAAGAGTTTTGAGTTGATGCTGACTCCTGACTCCTGACTCCTAACCAACAACTAACAACCAACAACTAACAACTAACCTCAATTCGTCGTGCCTTCGTTAAATACAGGCAGTTCTTCATCGGTGCTGCTGCTGTTCACGGTGCCTTGCCAGTTGCTTTCTACAAAGGCTTGCAGGTTCGCCAGTTCAGTTGCATTCGGCTTGGCTGGCACCATTGCCTGGTAGCTAATGATGCTGGCGACCAACCCAGCGGCGAGGGTCGGTGGCACTAACCATACCAGCGACGATCGCCGTGCGCGGGGCTGCGATCGCCGAAAGGGCACCAGCTTTTCTTGCGGTGGCAGGGCATCGATCGCGTCAAACAACCGCGACTCCAGAGCAGGATCAGGCGGCGGCGCTTGAGGGCGATGCTGCTTCAAGAACGCGACTAATTCCTGGTCATCATGGGGAATTTGGCTCATAACTGGACTCCTTCCTTCTGGAGAAATTGGCGCATGGCAGCGCGAGCGTGAAACAAACGAGATTTGACCGTACCGACTGGAATTTCAAGCATTTCTGCAATATCCTTTTGAGGCACTTCTTCAAGATCGTGCAGTACCAGAATGGTGCGGTGGTCGAAACTGAGACTGGTTAATCCCCGTTTGACCAGATCCTCATAGTGCAGATGCATCACACCCGGATCATCATGCTGGGCTTGCGTTTGACTGCTGATCACCTGAAGCCGCGATCGCCCTTGCGCTGCTGCTTTTCGTTGATCAGAAGCCACATTCCAGGCAATGCGGTAAAGCCAGGTCGAGAACTGAGCCGTTTGACGGAACTTAGGCAATCCTCTCCAGGCACGTAAAAACACCTCTTGCACCAGATCATCCAGAGCGGACGCATCGCACAATTGGTAGAGAATTGATCGCACCCGTTGCTGATGCCGCCCGTAAAGCTGCTGAAAACAACGAGTGTCTCCTTGAAGACACCGCTGCACCAGATGATGATCCGATTCACCCTGAGGGCGATCGCTCGGTACGGTCGGCACTGCTGACACCTGGAAAACTCACTGCCTCCATTTTGCCGTTCTACAGGTTAAGACAACCAGCCCCACCAAAAGGTTCAATAGAAAAGGCAAATTGACCCAGGAAGAAAGTATGGATATGTAAGGAGGCAGAAGGCAGAGGAAGTTGTTGGTTGTTAGTTGTTGGTTGTTAGTGTATGAGTCGTTCCTAACTCCTTCTAAAAACTAAAAACTAAAAACTAACAACTCTCTTGACTCCTGACACCCCACACCCCACACCCTACACCCCACACCCCGCTCATGTCCCACCCCCTCACCGCCCAAGTTGTCCTCATCACAGGTGCTTCTGCTGGCATTGGTGCAGCACTGGCAGAAGTATTAGCTGATCGCGTGCCGGGTATTCGCTTAGTGCTGGCGGCACGCAATGAGGCAAAACTAGACACTGTAGCAGCCCATTGTCGTCAGGCAGGTGCTGATGTTTTGAATGTCGTGACAGATTTGGAGCAGCCAGAGCAGGCGATCGCCCTTGCCGAGAAAGCACTCCAGCACTTCGGGCAGGTCGATATTCTGGTGAACAACGCTGGCTATGGTCAAATGGGTCCGTTGGAGCTAGTGCCCATCAGCCAGTGTCAGCGGCAGTTTGCCGTCAACCTGCTGGGACCGTTGGCACTCACGCAGGCGTTGATTCCGCAGATGCGCGATCGAGGTGGCGGACGCATCATTAACGTCAGTTCTCTGGGTGGTCGTCTTGCGTTTCCGATCGGCGGACTCTACAGTGCTTCCAAATTCGCCCTCGAATCGCTGAGCGATTCCCTACGCATGGAGCTGGAACCGTTCAACATCAAGGTCAGCGTGGTGGAGCCAGGTCCTGTCAGCACCGAATTTATCAGCGTGGCGGGCACCGAAGCGAAGCACGCCATTCCCAACCCAGAGGCAACGCCCTACTATCCAGCCATCCAGAAATTGGCAGCGCTAGAGCAGCAAACCAGCGCCAACGCCTGGACATCGGAACAGGTTGCCCACGTCATCATCAAGGCAATGACTGCTCGTAAACCACGCCCCCGCTATGTAGCTGCTACAGGTGGCGATTTCCTACTCTTTATGATGCGACGAGTCTTGCCAACCTGGATGGTGGATAAATTCTGGCAGCGGTTTTATGGCATCGATCGGATCGCGAAGGAGTGGAAGGAGAAGCAGATGGGATAGGAGCAGGGGAAGCAGGGGAGCAAGGGAGCAGGGGAAGCAAGGGGGACAGGGGAAGCAGGGGGAGAGTTTTGAAGTCAGGAGTCAGGAGTCAGCTTTTTAGCCTTTCGCCTTTATCCCTTATCCTTTCCTACTCCCCACTCCCTACTCCCTACTCCCTTTCTCCTGCTTTCTAGTAAACTCACGCCACTGTCCGGCTATATTTGGTGCGGTGGGACGATCGCGCTGAAGCAGCACTACGCCATCTTGAAACGTCTGGATGCCATAAGTTTGCGTTTGCAGGAGTTGATCAATTGCCTTGATGCTGGCTTGCAGCAGGTTGCGTTCTAGCTTGAAGGCGGGCTGGTATTGCTGCATTTGCCACAGGTCAGCCACGATGTACTCTACATTCTGCGTTTGCTGTGCCTCATCCCGAAACTGCATGGCGTTGGGAAACCGGACGATCGCCTGCCGATCGGATAAGGGCGGAATCAAATAGGTGGTTGCCGCCACACTTGCCTGGGAAGGAATCTGCGCCAGAACAGTCCGTGCCTGGGATGCGTGCTGCACCTGTGCGATCGGCGGCACATACACCCACGGACGAATGGAGTCCGGCACCAGAAACGACAGCGTTCGATTGGGATTTGAGGTGACGGTGAACAGCAGTGAAAGCGCAAGGCAAACGCCCCAAAACCTCCGCATTCTAGGCTGTAAGGCATTTGGATGCTTAGACCACCAGAGAATCGCGCCATAAAATAAGCCGGGAACCGCCAGCGTCGCATAGCGAATATTAATCGATAACGGTGTCTCCCCTCGCATCAGCAGCAATTGCAGAAAGGAGAATGATGCCAGCAGCCACGCATCGACCGCGATCGCAGGCACAAACGCCAGCGGGAGCCAGTGATCCACCAGGTAAGACAACTTTTTGGGAAAGCGCGAAAAAATTTCTGCCAAAATCTGACCGGGCTGCGACAAAATCGCCCCGATCGCCTCTACTGGAGTCGCCGCCTTGCCACCCGTATACTGCCCAAACCGCTCCACAATCAGCCGTTGCGACACGTCCGGCGAAAACGATGGCATCACCACATTCGTCAACAGCAGGATATAGCCTGCCGCGGTCGCAAACAGCGTCAACCCAATCCACCACTGCCGACGACGCAATACCAGATACACCGCCACGCTCAGCAGCGTCACCCCGGCATCTTCTCGCACACTCAACACCAGCAGCGCCATCGCCCAAAACAAAACCCACCAGCGCTTTTCGATCGCCAGAAACAGGCTAAACAGCAGCAACGGCAGCGGATTGTAGTCGTGAAAATTCCCCAACGTGGGACCAATCACCGCATTGGCACCGTAGAAGCTCACCGCGATCGCCAACGACAGCAACGGCGATAACGTTTGCCGCGCCAACGTATACAGCACCAGTCCTGCCGCTGCCACCAGCGCTATCTGAATCACACTCAAGGTCATGGGTGCTGGAAGTAAGGCATAAAACGGCAGCCACAGTAGAAAAATCGGATTAAAATGCTGTCCCAAATGGCGATACGACACCGACGGCACCGCGCCCTGATGAATCACTTCTGACGACAGCCCCGACGACAGCGAACTTTCAAACCATCTGCCGTGCAGGTTATTCCAAAAGATCTGATTGAAAATGCCCTGATCATAGGAATCGTAAAGGCTGTAATGGCGATAGGACAGCAGCAGCAAGCACACACCCGCAAACACGATCGCCGCCGTGATGACAGGCTGCTTCGTCAGTTGCCGGCAATCAACCCAGTTCGATCGCTTCATCGCCATATCTAAGAAGTTGTTGGTTGTTAGTTGTTGGTTGTTGGTGCATGAGCCGTTCTTGATTCCTTCTAAAAACTTTTCTTGAATGCCCCAAAGGCTATAAAACTAAAAACCTTTCTGATATGTCCGGAGGGCTTTACAACTTCCTTGCTTTCTGCACTCTGCCTTTGAGTTTTGAAACCAGGAGTCAGCTTTTTAGCCTTCATCCTTCATCCTTTAGCCTTCAGCCCCCATCCCTCATCCCTCATCTCTAACCCTTCTGCCCTCTGCCCTCTGCCTTCTGCCTTCTCTCTCCCCACACACGCCGCTTGCAAAACGACCAAATTTCCAGTCTCAAAGACCTTACACCGCTCCATTGCTTGAGCCAAAACGGGGGACCTGGTGGCTAGCTGCGATCGCGCCTCCGTCGTCGCAGGTTCAAACAGGCTCAACCAGCGACTATTTAAATAGTCTGGGTTAAACGCCGATCGTTCCAGCAGCCAGAAATCGATGCCGTACTGCTGCACAAATGCCCGCACCGTTGCTGCATCCGGGCTGTATTGGGCGTGAATCAGATCAATCACCCGCTGCCGGATCTGATTGTAGTAAGCCGGATGATAGGGAATCGCGTACTTTCCCGATACCAGCACCGATCGCTGGGCAAAAACGGGCAGATTATCCGCTTCTCCAGACAGCGTGGCAATCAAACTATCCTTGGGCTGCTGTTGGAAAAACTCATATAGCGTGGGCACCTTCCCGGTCACTAACCCCGCTCTGGTGAAATGCTTGTGCCAAAAGATTTGCGGATAAAACACCAGGGGAATTGCGACTAATGTAGCGAGACTCCAGCCAATGAAGCGTGCCTGTCTGCCCTGCCACCGCTTTTGATAGGCACGCACCGCCGCATCAATAAGGATACAGAGCGCCAAACCTCCCGCGATCGCCACCACCATTCTCAAGGTATGCATCGTATACCGACTGGGCAGAAACAGCCGAAACAGCACCGCATGTGCCGCCAGAAAAAACGCGATCGCCGATACCAACATCTGCGGCAGCAACACCAGATCAGGACGGCACTGCTTCACCAGTGGAAACCGACGGGGAAAAAACCACAAGAACGGCAGCAACAACCCAACGCTCACAATCACCGGATTCAACGACAGACCCAGCCCGCTGTGAATGCCATCAAACCAGAAATTCCACGGGTCACGATCGTTAAAAAACGAAATCCGCCCAAAGGGTGCCTGAAACTCCGGCATCGCTCGTGCCTGCACCAGACTCACCAGCGACCCAAATTCTGCTTTCCCCAGCAACCCAAAGGGGATGAGTACAACACCAGCTACCACGATCGCCGCCCCCAACAGGACATAATCACGCCGCTGTGTGGATAACCGCAAACGACCCTTTGACCATCCCATCAGGCGCACGGCGAGAACCCCAACCGCCACAAACATCAACGCCGGGTAAAACAGTCCCATCAGCCCCAGTGCCACGATCGCCCATATATTTGCGCCACGACACAAATAATAGAGAAACGCAAAAAAGAAGGGATAGACAAACGATCGCGGCGTGGCAGAATTCACATCATCCGTCAGCCACAAATGCTGATTAAACAGCAGCGTGGATACAAACGCCACCGCTGGCACGGGTAAAAGCTGCAAGCAAAAGCGAAAACAATACACCGTTGTCGCCAACGTCAGCGCGATCGGCAACAGCTTGTTCGCCAGCAGGGGAGCCACACCCAAACTAGCAAGACCTTTGTAAAGCGCCGTATAGCCCGCAGGTGAAATCGACTCATGATAGGCAACGTTTAAGTCATGGGGCAGCAAGGTTGGATCCACAAACCGCTGCATCCAGAACACATACATGCTGGCATCCGATTGCATCACATACTTGCCTGCAAATGCCGCCTTCAGCCATATCAAACTGTAGCCAAAGGCAAACATCAGGCTAAGTGCAAGCCAGAATTGTGAAGAGAGCCGCTTCATGCCAATCGTTTCAACCCCTCCCTGATGCCAACGCCGTTTCTTGCAAGCCGTGTCACCTTGATCGCGTTGACTCTACATCACCCAACGCTTCAGCCTTTCGGCTAACAGACATCTCCGTTAAGATACACCATCCCCTGTGGCGATCGCATGAGCGCACGCTTAAAACTCCTAGCGCGATCGTCCGCCTTGTGCCTCCAACCCACCACCCCTAAAACATCACGCTTGCAGCTTAAAACTCCACGCTTCGAGCTTGGAACCCGGAACACCGAGCCTAAACCTCGACATTTGCAGGTTAAAACAGGAATGATGTCACTTCAAAGAGGAATAGTGCTGTTTGAAACAAGAACGATCGCAGTTGAAATGAGAACGATGCAGTTTCAAATAGGAAGGATGCGGTTGCAAGTGGAAATGATGGTGTCTGAGTCAGAAGCGATGCGGTTGCAAGTAGAAACAATCTCACTTCAAACAAGAACGTAGATTCTGACACAACTGAGTACACGATTCACACTGCTCGATCGTCACCAACTGTTAGAGTCAAAGCAGGCTAGGATAGAGGTTGAAGCCTCTTATCATGTATGCAAACTATTACTGACATTGGCACGTTGATTGTCAAAACACCAGGCACCTGTGGTGGTCGTCCCCGAATCGCTGGGCATCGGTTGACAGTGCACAATATTGCGATCGACTTCAACGCCAGCATGAAGCCAGAAGACATCCTGGAACAGCGTCCGCAGCTATCGTTAGCGAAGATTTATGCCGCATTGACCTACTACTTCGCAAATAAAGAGGTCATTGATGCGGAGATTGCTGCTGATAGAGAAGCATATGACCGTTTGGAAGCTGAGTACAGAGCAACGATGCCGTGAGCCAAATTTGCCTTTACTTGGATGAGGATAGCTTTGAGAAATCTCTAGTTACCGCTTTCTGTAATAAAGGTTGCGATGTGGTAACAGTTGCTGATGCTATTTGAACAAACGCTATCCCTAATTATTTCACTTGTGAGCCAACCTACGCAGACGATTACTGATGATTGTTCGCACATCAGACATCTGCGGCGGTCGTCCTCGCATTGCAGCCACAAGATTCTCTGTGCAACAAGTGGCGGTGCTGCATCAGCAAGGATTCAGTGCAGAGGCGATCGTCAAGGAATATGAGTTCCTCAACCTGGCGCAGGTTTATGCAGCGCTGGCTTACTATCACGCTAATCAGCAAGAGATCGAAGCGTATTTGGCAGAAGAAGCAGTAGAGTGCGATCGCCTTTCGGCAACAGAGGAAGTTTGCTTTTGTTGAAGTAAAGTACAGGGCTACAATCTTGATGAGTTGAGAAGAAACAATCATGCTAGATGTCAGACTCGATCCTGAAACAGAAGCTTATCTGCTGGACATAGCCGAGCGGGAAAAAACAACTCCTGAAGTATTGTTAAAGTCCTTGATTCATCAGCATTGGCAAAGGTTGCATCCCCCTAAGACGATCGTTGAACGCCGGGGCGGACATCCTGAACATCTTCTCCAGGATGCTTCGCCTAACCTGTCAGAACGCGACCATCGGAAACGGGCGATCGCAGAATACCTGATGAAACGCCATCCAGAGCAATCCCCTCCATGAGCTATCCTCCCGTGATTCTGATTGATAGCGGCGTTCTTGTTGCCTATTACAACGCAAACGATTACCATCACCAGCCAGCGCGTAGATTTTTTGAGCAGTGTACCAGTCAATTGATCACAACGTTGGGTTGCGCCACTGAAGTGATGTGGCTATTAAGTTCCGACTGGCATACCCAAAACGAATTTTTAGCTGATCTTGCCAAAGAGTTGTACATTCTCGAACCGTTGCCTCCTGGAGATTTTAGCCGTATTTCTGAACTGAACACCCGCTATGCCGACCTTCCCGCTGATTTTGCCGATTTATCGTTGGTTGCTGTTTCTGAACGGCTGAATATTGCCTCCATCGTCACGTTAGATCGTGATTTTGATATTTATCGCCGCTACCGAACCTGCCCCTTCGATCGAGTTTTTCTACCAACCTAATTACCCCACTCCCTACTCCCTACTCCCCACTCCCCCTTGCCCCCATGAAAGCCACCGAAGTCCTCAACCGCTACGCCAACGGAGAACGAGACTTCCGCCGCGCCAATCTCCGGGGGCAATCCTTCAAAGGGCAAGATCTCTCTGGGGCAGACTTCACCGAAGCCGACATTTGTGGAGCAAACTTCACCAACGCCGTTCTAAAGGGAGTCAACTTTATTGGAGCAACCACGGGTATTCAGAAGCAGTGGTTGGCGAGCCAATTGCTGCTCACATTTGTGCTCGTAGTTTTAACAGGAATTCTCCAAGGAATTTTGGCGTACTTCTTCTTTAACTTCTCCCCCTCTTCGTGGTGGAATACTATCAATATCACGACTTCTTTTGCGAATCGCGCTGCCGACTCAATTGCTTTCTTCATTGGGATCGCGGCAACTTCTTTTGCAATCATGGGTCAAGGTTTCACCACCAAAACCGCTGCAACTATTAGCTTAGCCATTTCTATTGCTGCTGCTGTTTCTATTGCTGGTGCTTTTACTGGTGTTGGCTCTGCTGTTGGTCCCTATGACAACATTACTATCGAAGGTACCTACTCTCCTGGAGGTGGAACTAACGCTGCTATTGGCATTATTGTTTCCGGTCTAGCTGCTGGACTTAGCGTTTTTGCTGGCGCTGGTTCTATTGCCGTTGCGGTTACTGCTTCTATAGCCACTGCTATAGTCGCTGCTGTTGCTGCTGGTATTGCTGGCATTGCTGGTGTTATTGGCGTTGCTGGTGTTGGCACTTGTGCTACCGCTATCGCTGTCTCTACGGTTAGTACTGATGTTAGCGCTGTAGCTAACGTTGCTAGCGTTGGCAGTGGCGCTATGCTGAATAGCTACGTTGCTTGGCGTACATTTAAAGGGGATGAGAAGTTTTCCCTCACTCGCAGCTTTGGCATTGCACTTGCTGCGATTGGCGGCACAACCTTCTGCGGTGCAGATTTAACTGGAGCAAATTTCACTAAAGCACTCCTCAAAAGCTCCAACTTTACTAACACATGGAAAAAGGACGACCGGGGAAAACGTCAAGAAAGTGAAACCATTCTGGAGTTGGTCTGTTGGCATGATGCCAAAAAGCTAGAGCGTGCCAGAGTTGGCAAGTCTATTCTGGCGGATCCTGCTGTGCGCGATTTGCTTGTCACCCGCAATGGCTACAAAAAGTCTTACGTCGATGCCAAACTCCGCAACGCAGACCTAAATGGGGTCAACCTGGAAGGTGCAGATTTGACCTGGGCAGACTTAAGCTGTTCTCACTTGCAACACGCTAAACTGAAGGATGCCAAGCTGCTCGAAGCGATGGCGCTGGATACCGATTTTACTGGAGCCACTCTCACGGGAGCCTGCCTAGAAGCCTGGAACATTGACAGCAACACCAGGTTAGAGGGTGTCGATTGTCAGTACGTCTATCTCCTCCGCGACCAGCAAGAACGTCGCCCCAGCAGCGGTGACTTCGCTCCCGGTGAGTTCACCAAACTGTTCCAGGAAGTGCTCAACACCGTTGACCTCATCTTCCGCAACGGCGTGGACTGGAAAGCATTCGTCTCTGCCTTCAAAACGGTGCAGGTCAACAATGATGGTACTGAACTAACGATTCAGAGCATTGAAAATAAGGGCGATGGTGTGGTGGTTGTCAGAGTCAGCGTTCCAGAGGCAGCCGACAAAGCGAAGATTCACAGCGAGTTCAATCAAAACTACGATCGGGCACTCAAAGCGCTGGAAGCGAAATATCACGCTGAACTGAAGGCAAAGGACGAGCAGATCACCATCTACCGCGAAAAAAGCGCCGACATGACAGAGATTCTGCGTCTGCTTGCCAACCGACCCGTTACCGTTGAAGTAAACGCCAGCGCCGAGAGTAAAGCTATGAGTGACAGTACAGACAAAAGCCAGAGTGTGAATATTGGTGGCAATGTCACCGGATCGACCATCAATCTGGGCGAAATCAGCGGTAGTGTCTCCAACGTGGTCAACCAACTGTCCAGTGCGCCTGACCCTGCTCAACCTGGCATCAAGGAACTGTTGATCGAACTGCAAGCCGCCATTGAAAGCGATGCTGACCTGCCCGAAAAAGGCAAAGCGTCCGCGCTGGAACAGGTCAAAGTGCTGGCAGAAGTTGCCCAAGATCCTGAACAACCCGAAAAGAAAGGCTTGGGGAGTCAGGCGATTACGTTTTTCAAAAATGCTGCCTCCTTTCTCCCTGATACTGCCAAACTTGCCGAAGCCTGCACCAAACTGCTGCCGCTAATCACCAAAGCATTAGGACTGCCGTTTTAGTGACAACCAAACCCACTATCAGCGCGTTCAGTTACCTGGTTATGGTTTGAGGCTACATAACTGGCGATCGTGCTTCTCTGTGCAGGCAGCAAGCACCTCAACGCAGCCTACCGTTTGATCGGCTTGAGTACCGTGTCGCGTGCCTCGATCGCCCATTTTAAGCTGTGGGGGTAAGAGCGCCACCAAAGCACCGAACCAGAATTGAACCGCCACAAGTACGGGCGAAGCATTCGGCAGTTAACTCTGACTGAGTTACAAAGCTTTTGCCCGTAGCTTGCTTCCCGTAGGGTATGCTTCGCCCCTACCAAAGCTCGAACTTTTTAATTCACGCTCCTTCTATTTGCAGAGGTTACAGGTGGGTTGGCGATCGCCAGTTCTCTGTAGATTGCCCAAATAGCGGTTGCTCGTAGGTAGTGACAGGCGCGAAACGTTCCGCTAGCCGTAATCGCTTCTGGTGTACGGAATTGCAGCCCATTCTCGTAGATTTGCTGCACCACTGCTTCCGTAATTTGCATCGCTTCCTCTGTCATGCCCATTTGTACAAGAAACGCTGCCAGCCCAAAATTGATGCCTGTCCAAACTTCCAGAGGATGAGTTGCATTCGGGTTTTCGGGAGCACCGTTGGGACGAACACCGTTGGCAGCGCCGATCGGGGTGTGGGGTGTGGGGTGTGGGGTGTGGGGTGTGGGGGAGGAGTGTTGAGTTTGTTCTCTCTCCCCTCTCTCCTCTCTCCTCTCTCCTCTCCCTTCTTCAGCCGCTCTTGCTTCCTGCACCGAAGTAAACGTCTGGGCACTCAATGCACCCGATGCCAGATATTGATTGAACTTGACAAAACAGGCATCGTAGACCGTTTGCAAGGCTGTTCTGGCACACTCATCTGGCACCACATCAGGCAAGCCCAACAGTCGAGCGTAGAATTGACCGCAGAGTTGGTCAGCCATCACGACATCCGAGCCGCTGCTGCTGTCGATGCTGTAATACTGACCGTTCCAGAGTTTTTTCTGATAAACCGATCGGGCTTGGTCGAGCCAGGACTGACATGAAAGGATAAAGGATAAAGGATGAAGGCTAAAGGATGAAAGATTAACCTCCTCCTGCTCCCCTTGCCTCCCCTGCACCCCTTCTGCCCTCTGCCCTCTGCCTTCTGCCTCCTCCAAAATTCTCCCGATCGCGATCGCCGCCTCCAATGCCGCAATCCACAAGCCCCCGCAATAGGCACTCACGCCTTGCAGCTTCCAATCATCGAATGTCTGATCAGGGGCACCTGAGTTTTCGGGAATGCCGTCACCATCCAGATCGAAGGTTTTGAGGTAGGTGAGGGTTTGAACGATCGCCTCCCAGCATTCGGCAAGGAACTCGACATCGGTTGCGCCTGTGAGCAAATAATCCCGGTAAACCTGGAGGACAAAATCGCTGGGCAGGTCTTTCCACAGGTTGCAGTCTTGATAGCTGGTGTAATTGGTTTGCTCCCAGACGTGTTCATTCGGTGCGCCGAGGTCGTGAGGGGTTGCGCCTGCGACTTTGCGAATGGCGGCGGGACTTTCGGAACCGATCGTCGTGTAGTAGCCGATGACCCGCGTGCGATCGTCACTGGTTGGAATAGCTCTAGCAAAGGCACGCATCACCGACTTCTCCAGCTTGGGAAACAGCATCAACAGCGCAAAGGAGCCGTAGAGCCGGACATCCAGGCTTTCATACCAGCGATAGTCGATGCATTCCAGCACGGCAAATTGCCCGACCGGATCGCGCTCATCTGCCGCACTCCAGAGCGTTCCACCATCAGTCAAGTTGTACAGTTCATTAAACAGCGCCATCTTGAACCAGTCGGGCAGATCCTCTCGCTCGACGATCGGCTGCTGCCACTCCTGAATTTTCTCGCGCCAGGTTTGATGATGCTTCAGGGCTGTCCGGGCGATCGCCCACGCATTCTGCCCATTGCGTCCAAAAAAGTCGGTGTAGCGTCGAAAATACTCAACACCCTGTGCAAATTCCGTTACAGGAACGTCCCACGTCAATACAAAGGGAATGTGACGTGTTTGCCCCGGTCGTAGAGTAAAGCGTACTGCGATCGCCGCCCCGATCTGTTCCCCCGTCGCTGCGGGCGTATCATCATCAAAATCCGCCAGCGATCCATCTTGAGCAAAGGTATCCCACAGATCAGCACCATTCCCAGAAGGATTCCAGCGCGTGTGGTAGAAGACCTCGTAAAGATTGGGGTCAAGGTAGGTGGCGATCGACCATTGACTGGAGCCTTCGGCAGGGTGTGGGGTGTAGGGTGTGGGGTATGGGGTGTCAATAATCGAGGAGCTTTGCGCTTCTTCCCCTGCCTCCTCCGCTTCCCACGCTCCTTCTGCCTCCTGCCTCCTGCCTCCTGCCTCCCTTCCCATCACTACCCCGATCCGCTGCTCATCGCCCGTCAACCGATTGAAATTTCCAGTACTTTCTCCCAACCGAGGCTGATACTCATAAAACGGGCTGCCATCATCCCGCAACTGCACTTCGGGCGACTTCAACGCATTGGTAAACCAGCCCACCATGTTCTGCCACGTCAGCATGATGCTCAGTGTGATGGGCTTGTCGGTAGGATTATGCGCCGTCCAGCGAAAAACCGCCGTGGGATAGCTGCTCTCCTGATAGTTATGCGCCCAGATGGGTGAAAACTGCTCACAGGTGAGGTCTGCCTGAAAAACGTTCTCGTAGACAAACCAACTGCGAGGATAGAGAGCGTGATAGGTGCCTGTGGAGGGTGTGGGGTGTGGGGTGTGGGGTGTGAGGATGAGGGGTGAGGGATGTAGCTTGCTTCCGCTTTGCGGTGGGATGAGGGATGAAGGGAAGTTTTGAGTTACTTCTTCTGCTTCCCCTGCTTCCTCTGCTTCCCCTTCTGCCTCCTGCCTCCTGCCTTCTGCCTCCCGACTCGCGGGATACCATTCCCAAGCCCCCAACGCTCCACCCTCAGGCGGTTCTGTACACAACGCATACGCCTGAGCCTCTTCGCCCACCTGCTCAAACACGCTGAACTGACAGGCAGGCATGGTTTTGAAGAGGTGTTCGCCACCGTCGATGTGCCAGAGGTTGAAGTCGCCCCGGTGCGATCGCCCAATGCAGCCTGCCCCAAAGCCACCCAACGGCATCCCATGCCAGGGACCATCGTCGAGATTGCTGACATAACGGACGGTATACGGCTTTTCCCAGCCTAAACCAATAGGACGGCTCCAAGCACAGGTGGGAATTTCAACAGGCGATCGCGGGTTTTTCATGTCCTGATTTTAAGGCAGAAAGGGAGGGCAGGAGGCAGGAGGCAGAGGGCAGGAGGCAGAAGGGGAGGCAAGGGGAGCAAGGCGAAACCAATCTTTCATCCTTTAGCCTTCATCCCTCATCCCTCATGCTTTAGCCTTCTTCTCCCTTTGCAAACGAAAAGCTTAATTTAGAACCTTCACAAAATAAACCGGGTTAAGATGATCGGACGATCGCCTCCGTAGATTTTCGTATGCCTGGTCATGAAACGCGCTTCGCTGGTGGTGAGTTTTCCCCAACCGCTGCCAGAGTGTTTATCAGCTACCGCAGTAAGGAGCCAGATATCGGTCTGGCTCAGCAGTTTTACGAGTCGTTGCAGGCGGCTGGGCATCCTGTCTTTCTGGCAGGTGAGAGTATTCGCCTGGGCGATAACTGGTCGCAGCGAGTAGATGAGGCGTTAGAGGCGTGTGATTTCTTTTTGCTGTTGCTCTCGCCCCAGTCTGCCGTAAGCGAGATGGTGACAGAAGAAGTGCGGCGAGCAAAACAGTTGCGCGATACCCGTGACGATCATCGCCCCGGCATTCTACCCATTCGGGTCAATTTTCCGTTCACGTCACCGCTCAACTACGATCTGCGGGGCTACCTGCAACGCATCCAGCAGCGAGAATGGACAACCGATGCCGATACTCCCATCATTTTGCAGGAAGTCCTGAGCCTGGTGAGCGGCAGTCAAGAGTCCCGTGCCTGGGTAAGAGATGTCGCGGATAGCGATCGCTCCCCTGCTTCCTCCGCTCCCTCCGCCCTACTCCCCTCTCCCTACTCCCCTGTCCCCACACCCCCTGCCTCCCACTCTCCCCCACTCCCCATCGCCGAACCCGAACTCCCCGAAGGACAGGTCGATCTTGCCTCTGCCTTTTACGTCGATCGCGTTCCCAGAGAGGGCAGTGCGCGCACCACGATCGAAGCTCAGTGCTATGAGGCGATCGTCAGACCGGGTGCATTGATCCGCATTAAAGCGCCCCGGCAGATGGGTAAGACCTCCTTGATGGCACGGATTTTGCGCCATGCAGGAGACCAGCACCATCTCACCGTGCCGCTGAGCTTTCAGATTGCCGATGCCGCGATCTTCAACGACCTGGATAAGTTCTTGAAGTGGTTTTGTGCCAGCGTCGGGCGACGACTGCGACTGCCCAACAAGCTGGCTGATTACTGGGATGACATCTTTGGCAGCAAGGATAACTGCACCGCGTACTTTGAGGACTACCTGCTGGCAACCATCACCAGTCCGCTGACGCTTTGCCTGGATGAAGTGGACATGGTGTTTAACCATCCCAACGTGGCATCGGACTTTTTTGGCTTGCTGCGGGCATGGCACGAAGCGGCGAAGAACAGCGATCTCTGGAAGAAGCTCCGCCTCGTTGTGGTGCATTCCACCGAGGTGTACATTCCCATGAATATCAACCAGTCGCCGTTTAATGTGGGACTGCCGATCGAACTCCCAGAATTCACCGCTGAGCAAGTACAGAATCTCGCCGCACGCCACGGGTTGCGGTGGGCAGCTACCGAGATCGAGCCACTGATGGCAATGGTGGGTGGGCATCCCTATCTCGTGAGAGTCGCGCTCTATCATGTGGCACGTCAGGAAACCACCTTGAACCGACTGCTGCAAACGGCTCCCACCGAAGCGGGACTCTACGGCGACCACCTGCGACGGCACCTGTGGAACCTGGAACAGCGCCCAGAGATGGCAATGGCTGTGAAACGAGTCGTACAAACGTCGAATCCCGTCCGGTTGCAGTCGGTGCAGGCATTTCAACTTCACAGTATGGGGCTGGTGAACTTGCAGGACAATGACGTGACGTTTCGGTGTGAGCTGTATCGGCGGTATTTTGGCGATCGGCTTGGGTAGGAGAAGGGAGAAGGGAGGAGGGATGAAAGGTGAAGGCAGAGGGCAGAGGGCAGAAGGCAGGAGACAGGAGGGCGTAGGACGGGTGAAGGGTTGGGAGGTGAGGCGATCGAATGATGAAACGGCGAAGGTGGCAATTGAATATGCGCCTTTGAGGTTAGGAGGGATGCGTTTGAAGCTCAAAGATTCAGCGATGAGGTTCAGAGGCTCAGCGACGAGTGTTCAAGACTCGCGCACGAGGTTCAAAGACTCAATGACGAGGTTCAGAGACTCACTAGCAAGGTTCAAAGATTCACTGACGAGGCTCAAAGACTCGCGCACGGGTATAAAAGACTCAACGACGAGGTTCAGAGGCTCACGCACGAAGTTCAAAGACTCAATGACGAGTATCAAAGACTCAATGATGAGGTTCAAAGACTCAACGATGAAGCTTAACCGTTCATGCGCGAAGCTTAACTATTCAATGACGAAGCTCAAAGGTTCAATGACGAAGCTCAAACATACTCTTACGGAGAAGCAGGCTACAACGATGATGCTCAGAAGTTGGCTGACCAATTTGTCTGCAAGCGCTATTACCCGCCCTGCAATGAATTGCGGGCTAATAGTAGTAAGTCCTCTAAAGAGGACTGCAAGGGGCTTGCAACCCGTTTTAACGGGTTTGATGCTGTTAGCCCGGATTTTAATCACGGGCGGGTCAGCAACGAAGCGATTAGCCTTTCAAGAGTTCTATCAGTCAACCAGGCTCAGAGATTAACAGCCTACGCATAAGCCCGGTTTTTCTCACCCCACACCCTACACCCCACACCCCACACCCCATCTGCCATGAGCTACTCCTACCAGGTTGGCGGCAGCCTCCCCGCCGATGCGCCGACCTACGTTGTCCGACAGGCGGATACAGACCTGTACGAGGGCTTGAAAGCCGGAGAGTTTTGCTATGTGCTGAACTCGCGGCAGATGGGTAAGTCGAGCTTACGGGTGCGGGTGATGCAGCAGTTGCAGGCAGACGGGGTTGCCTGTGCGGTCATTGACCTGACACAGATTGGCAGCGACAACATTACGCCCGACCAGTGGTATGTCGGCATTGCCCGCAGTCTCATCAGCAGCTTCAACCTGGCAGATACCATCAATCTTCGATCGTGGTGGCGCGATCGCGACCATCTCTCCTCTGTCCAGCGACTCAATGAGTTCATCGAAACCGTCTTGCTGGAGTCGATCGCCCAATCGATCGTCATCTTCATCGACGAGATCGACAGCGTTCTCAGCCTGAAGTTCTCGATCGACGACTTTTTTGCCCTCATCCGCGACTGCTACAACGAACGCGCCGACAAACCCGCCTACCGCCGCCTCACCTTTGCCCTCCTCGGTGTCGCCACCCCCTCCGACTTGATCCGCAACGAGCGCAGTACGCCGTTTAATGTGGGACGCGCGATCGCCCTCACGGGGCTTCAGTTCTCGGAAGCTGTTGAACCCCTGACTCCAGGACTGGCAACCAAAGCAACCGATCCGCAAGCAGTGCTGCGAGAGATTCTGAGTTGGACGGGCGGACAGCCGTTTCTTACCCAGAAGCTGTGTAACTTAGTGCAGACTGAAGGCACGATCGCACCAGGTAACGAAGCAACGGCGATCGAAGCATTGGTACGATCGCGCCTCATCGACAACTGGGAATCTCATGATGATCCCGTACATCTGCGAACCATTCGCGATCGGCTCATCCGCAACGAGCAGCGCAAAGGGCAACTCCTGGGACTCTACCAGCAAATCCTCCAGGCTGGAGACATCCCCGCCGATGCCAGCCAGGAGCAAATCGACCTCCGCCTGTCGGGACTGGTCGTAGAGCACCAGGGCAAGCTGGTGTCCTATAACCGGATCTATCAGTCAGTCTTTAACCAGACCTGGGTAGACACGATTCTGGCGCAGTTACGCCCCTACGCTGCTGCCTTTACCGCCTGGGAAGCATCGGAACGCAAGGACGACTCTCGACTGCTGCGCGGCAATGCCCTGAAAGAAGCGCAAGCCTGGGCAGAAGGCAAAAACCTGAGTGAACCAGACAATCGCTTTCTTCGTGCCAGCGATCGCCTGGAACGTCAGGACATGGAGGAAGCAAACCGCATTCTGGCAGAGGCAAACCAAACCCTCGATAATGCTAAACGCAAAGCTACCCGACGCTTAACGATCGCAGGTATCTTGTTGGGGCTGACAGTGCCCATTGCGATCGTAGCGGGAATGATGGCAAGCAATGCAACCAGGAATGCAGACGCAGCAACGAAACGGGAAGCAGACGCAACCAAAAATCTGACGCAAGTGCAAGAGGATAGGCAAAAAGCAATCAGTGAGACGAAGACGGCAAAAGATCAGGTAAAGGATATCAGAGCCGATTTTCAAGCAGAAAACCGTCGCTTTCGAGCTGCCCAAACAGAGCTGACAACCAAAAAACAAGATTTGCAGCAGGCAAGCCAGAACGTTACTACAGCCCAGCGAGACCTGCTAAATGTCAAGCAGCAAGCAAATGTACAGGCTGAAAAAGTGAAGACTGCCGAGCAAAAAGTGGTAAAAGCCGAAGCCGACCAACGAGAAGCCGAGAAAAAGGTGCGTCAGGCTGAAGCAAAGCTGGCACCCATCCAGGCGGAACTGAAGGATGTCTGGGCATTTACAGAGGGTGAAGCAAAGCGAGGACAAGGCAAAACGCAGGAAGCACTAGAGATTTTGAATCGAATTCTGGCAAAAAATCCCAGCAATCGCTTTGCCTATCTTAGTCGAGGCTTTATTTATAGAGACCAGAAACGCTATCAAGATGCCGAAGCAGAGTTTAGAAAAGTCATCAAACTCGACTCTGATAATGTGCTTGCTTACAACAATATAGGTAGTGCGCTGTTTAACCAGGAAAAATTTGATGAGGCAATCACCTACTACAAAAAGGCTATTTCTCTTGAGCCCAAGTTTGCCATTACTTACTATAATTTGAGCCTTGCACTGAAAGCTAATAAGAAATTTGATGAGGCAATCACCTACTGCAAAACAGCAATTGATCTCGACCAAAAATTCACGGAGGCATATAACTGTTTGGGCAATATGCTGGCTGAACAGGAAAAATTTGATGAGGCAATCACCTACTACAAAAAAGCGATCGCCCTTGATTCCAACTTTGCCTATGCTTACAATGGCATAGGTACTGCGCTATCTGCCCAAAATAAGCTGGATGAGGCAATTACCTACTACAAAAAAGCTCTAAGCTCATCTGATCGAGATGGTTCACCCGTTAGTGCCCATACTTTGGCTTACAGTGGTCTCGCTAACACCCTGTCTGCCCAAGGCAAACTAAATGAGGCAATCACCTACTACAAAAAAGCGATCGCCCTTGATTCCAACTTTGCCTATGCTTACAACGCGCTAGGTACTGCGCTATCTGCCCAAAATAAGCTGGATGAGGCAGTTGTGAACTACCAAAAAGCGATTACTCTCGACCCCAAATATGCCCTTGCCTACAAAAATCTAGGCAATGTACTGAGAGCCCAGAAGAAACTGGATGAGTCTATCATTAATTACAGAACAGCGATAACCCTCGATCCTAAATTTACTGCCGCATATAACAGTTTAGGGTATGCATTGAGAGATAAAGGAAAGTTAGACGAGGCAGTTGTAGCAATAAATCAAGCAATTGAGCTTGCTCCTAAAAATCCGAATTTTTCAGACAGTATGGGTGATATGCAGGTTGCTAAAGGAAACTTAGATGAGGCAATCAAGTTTTACAGTAAAGCAATTGAGCTAGATGCCAAATTTGCTTTGTCTTATGCAAACCGAGGCAAAACTTACTATGCCTTACAGCGCTATCAGGAAGCGTTAACTGATTTGAATCAGGCGATTGCCCTTAACCCCAGCTTGAAAGGGGCGATCGAAGCACGCGACGAGGTACTCAAGCAGATCAAACGGTAGGGCTGCTTTGAGGGTGCGATCGAGTGGGTCGGTGAGGGAGGGGCGATCGCTCCACTGTTAGCCTGACTCAGAGATAATAAAAATAATCCTGTCAATTACCGTTATGGAAACCGCAGACATCTTGCAAGCACTGCCTCACCTCACCGTCCGCGATCGCTTGAAAGTCGCTGAAGTTGCCTTTCAACTCGTGCAACAGGAACAAAATGGTTTGACCAAAGACCAACGCCGAGAGCAGTTAGCGATCGCTGCCATGTCTGCGATCGACGATTACGCTCCGGGCAGTGAATTAACCACCTTCACCCTTCTAGACGGTGAAGACTTCCACGACAGTCCTGCCGCTGAACAAGCCGATGCTTAGAGGTGAAATTTGGCTGGTCAAACTTGACCCCACTCTTGGCACTGAGATTAGCAAAACCCGCCCAGCCATCATCGTTAACGACAATGCTATTGGCATCCTACCGCTCAAAGTGATTGTGCCAGTAACTGATTGGAAAGAACCGTTTGCCGCAAGACCCTGGATGGTTCGCCTAGAACCGAATGTTAGCAATGGGTTGAGTAAATTATCGGGTGCAGATACCTTTCAAGTGCGCTCTGTTTCCGAAACTCGCCTCGTGAAGCAGTTGGGAAAACTAGATGACACAACAATGGTAGCGATCGCCGAAGCCTTGGCGATCGTGCTTGCAATCTAAAATCTAATCTCTCGCTTCTCCAATTCCCTGCTTCAAAATTTCCAGCGATCGCCCTTGACCTCAGCTTGAAAGGGGCGATCGAGGCACGCGATGAGGTGCTCAAGCAGATCAAACGGTAGGGGTGTTTTGAGTGCGCGATCGAGCGGGTCAGTGAGGCAGGGGCGATCATGAGATGATCACAAAATCGATCATGATGCGTCTGGCGTTACTGCTTATATCCTGCTTGCATGGCGACCATTAACCAGATCCGGCAAAAAATCCACGATCGAGACTACTACCTGTCTTCCCACGCTGAAGACGAGATGGTTGATGACTACCTGGAACGACAGGACGTTGAACACGCCATCCTTTACGGTCATATTGAGACAACCATGACCCACGATCGCCGGGGCACTCGCTACCGAATCGAGGGGTCTACAATGGATGGCAGATTGATTCATGTGGTTTGTCGCTTTCGTGGCGAAGGCAGCTTAATCATCATCACGGTCTACGCCCTGACGGAGGACAAATGATTTGTGAATTTTGTGATGGACAGACCGTTCCCAAAAAAGTTAGACGACAGCACTGGCTCGAAGGGAAACTCTACATCGTAGAAAATGTCGATGCCGAAGTTTGCGTAGAATGCGGCGAACGTTACTTTCACGCCACAACCCTTGATGCGATCGATCGCTTGCTTAGAACAGAACACACGGTTAAACAACGGCTAGACGTTGAAGTCATCAGTTTGTAGAGCATTAGTTGCCAAGTCTCAAGCCGCTTCAGATATTCAGCGATCGCCCTTGACTCCAGCTTGAAATGGGCGATCGAGGCACGCGATGAGGTGCTCAAGCAGATCAAGCGGTAGGAGTGGTTTGAGGGTGCGTCGGGTAGGTCGGTGAGGGAGGGGCGATCGTGCCAGAATCAGATTAGAGGGTCGAAGAAGGTCTTACTGAATTGATCGACGACTTTCCTTACCTGCAAACTCAAGCCATTCAGGTTCTAGAGGCGATCGCCAAAATCATGCTTTCCCAGGAACGAAATTCGAGTGTTGGAGCAGTTGTCCAAATCAACGATGCTGGAGAAGTAACACCAGTTAGTTTTTAGCAGACTTCACCGCTGGTTTCATCCTCCTCAAACCCAGGAAGAGAAGCAGCAATTTGAACTGTTTAAGCGTCTCATCAATGAGAAAGAGGGCAATCCTGACAATTCGGTTGCTAAAGGATGAAGAAACGGGTGTTTGCCCTACCCAGTTCAGTTCACAAAGCGCTTCAACCGCATGACAACTGCCATACAATAAAGCTATTCCAACCTTTGAGCCGATGACCGCTTCACCTAGCGCCACTGGATCAGCCCTCACCTTACCTGACCATACGCAATTGCCAGAGTCAGACGGTACGTTTGTGAAAAATTTTCAGGAGCATCCTCAGAGCCTTTTACTGACTGACTCCATTCAACCTGTGCTCGATCGACATCATCCAGATGGGCAATACGCGATCGGGCAAGACTCTGGCATTTACTGGCGTTTAACTGACCCACCGGAACGAGGAGCCGAAGCACCGGATTGGTTTTATGTCCCCAACGTGCCGCCAACGCTAAATGGCAAAGTGCGGCGTTCCTATGTACTGTGGCAAGAATATGTCGCGCCCTTGATTGTGCTGGAGTTTGTGTCTGGCAATGGGGCTGAAGAGAGAGATCGCACACCGCCATCTGAAGGGCAAGTCGGCAAATTTTGGGTTTATGAGCAGGCGATTCGAGTACCCTATTACGGCATTTACGAAGTCGAAAAAGCGCAGGTGGCAGTCTATCATCTCGTCGATACGGTCTATCAGCCGATGCCCCCCAACGATCGCGGACATTACCCGATCGCTCCCCTGGGCGTTGAACTCGGTATCTGGCAGGGACGCTATCAAAACGTCGAATTGCCCTGGCTCCGCTGGTGGGATGCCGATGGTCAATTATTGCTCACGGGCGATGAACGAGCAGACTTGGAACAACAGGAAGTGATACGAGAACGACAGCGCACAGAACAGGAGCGGCAACGGGCAGAAATGGAACGGCAGAAGCGACAGCAACTTACAGAGAAGCTCCGATCGCTCACGCCTGATCAACTCAACGCCCTTGGCATTGACCCCAATCTACTGGATTAAGCGATCGCCAACTCCACTTGTTCTACTTCAACGTCTTGCATGAGTCGATCGATCGCCCGATCGATCAAATCCAAGCCTTGCTGCACGTTCTCGATCGTGCTCAGTTGTCCCCGCAGATCTGCCGCACCATTAAACCCTTTGGCATACCAGGTCATGTGTTTGCGCGCCTGACGTACCCCACGATCGCCCTTGTATTCCCACAGCATATACAGATGCTCACGGGCGCATTGGAGGCGTTCAACCGATGTTGGGATTGGCTTCAAGCTTCCGGTTTTGAGAAAATGATCGACTTCACCCACGAGAAACGGGTAGCCCATCGTCCCGCGTGAACACATCACACCATCGGCACCCGTTTGCTCCAGGCAATTCACCGCTGCTTCCACTGAGAAAATATCGCCATTCGCAATCACAGGAATGGACAGGATTTCTTTCACCTTCGCAATCCATTCCCACTTCGCGTTGCCGTTATAGCCCTGCGATCGCGTTCGTCCATGCACCGTAATCATCTGTGCGCCTGCATCTTCCATTCGTTTAGCAAAATCCAGAATGGTAATTTCCTTATCTGTCCAGCCAATACGAGTTTTGACGGTGACGGGTACATCAACGGCTTGGGTGACAGAACGCACGATCGCCTCTGCCGTTTCTGGATCGCGCAACAGCGAAGAACCACCTCCATTTTTGGTGATCTTGTTGACCGGACACCCCATGTTGATGTCTACCGTGTCGGCTCCTTCTGCCACTGCCATCTGTGCCGCTTCTGCCAAAAAGTCAGGACGACAATCAAACAGTTGAATGCTGATGGGGCGTTCGTTGGGGTCTACCTCCATGATGATGGGCAGTTCCTTCACATAATGCAGCCCCGTCGCGTTCACCATCTCGGTATACATCATCGACTCTGGCGCATGACGGCGCACCAACCGCCGAAACACGAGATCGGTCACACCCGATAGCGGCGACTGCAACACGCGGCTATTCACCTCAAAGTGACCAATTTGCAGAGGTGTGGCAAGTCGTTCTTTAAGGGGAGGAGAAAGGAAAAGCATCGAACCAACGCATCCATAGATCACTAACCCCATCTTATCGCTGCCTCTTCCCAAAGCACTCTGGCGACTTCTCGCTCTTGGAAGCGGTTGCCGATCCATCCTTCCTTTTTGGTGTAGCGGACAGCGGTATCAATGCGAATCAGCCGTTCGGATAGGGCAAATGCACACGTTTCTTCATCTTTTAGAGGCTGGACTAGGGGCTGTCATCAATTACAACTACACATGACTCCTAGCAAGGGTTCCAGCCCCTAGCCTGGTGTGTTGAGGCGGGCGCGATCAGGCTGATACCGCAAGGTTTTGGAGCTAATTGATGACGCGCCCTAGCGGACTGAGACAACACCTTGAGCAGTAAGATACGTATGCGTTTGCTCCACTCGTGTCGGGGTGTTTATAGGCGGGATGTAGACCCAAGGCGATCGCGTCTTTGGGAATGGGCACTTGCAAAATTTATCTACGTCAGTACGACTAAGACAGCGTTCTGCCGTTAAGATAAGCTGCAATGGGATTGGGTGACCTTCGTCAACCGTACTGTTTGTTCGCTTAGGCGATTAAAGATTACACCACAAACCTGTGCAGGCAGAAGAGAAGGTGCAGCGTGTTGAAAGCCAGCAGCCAGCAAGACGGGCATCCCGCTCAACCTTGCTGAAGGTTACAGCCGTTAGCAGGCAAAACCCGCGATCGCCTTGCTTTTTGCCTGACCTCAAGCCGCTAAGTTTCTAAATCCTTACAGATTGCTGGAACTTATCGCGTATAAAACAATTCAAAGCTTATTGAAACCTCTAGTGTGCTAGTTTTTGCAGTGTCACACATAACTATGATGCAACGTTCTGTCAGCCTTTTGCGACCCTCTTTCCATGCTGCTACACAGTTTTTTGTGGTTAGCGCTCTTTCTGCGATCGGCTTGCTTGCCAGCTATACTCCGCTGTTAACCCAGCAGTCTCCCTCGATAGGGGTTGCCTATGCCCAATCGACATCCCCGCAAGTGAGTCAGTATGCTCGTGCGGCGTTTTACATTGAGCAGCAGCGTCAGCAAGACTACGCTGAAGCCAAAAAAATCATGGGTGGGAATGTCCCGGAAGATGTGTGCCGACAGCAAAACATTCCGTCAGCGGTTCACGATATCTGCGGTCGCTTTCTGAAGCGTTCTGCCGAGATTATCAAAGATAGTGGCTTAACCATTACTCAATTCAACGAGCTGACCCGCCGCAAAGAAGGCGATCCGGCACTCCAGCAGCAAATTCAAAGCGAACTCCTGAAGTTGCAAAAGTCTGCACCTTAGGCTGAGCCAGCAGAGCGGGCATCGATCGCGGCAGACTGGGTACCATAAAGCGCTTAAAAAGTGCCGTTTGATACTCATTGCGTGTCCATGATTCTGTAAATCCTTATTGGGAGCGGAGCCATATACTGATGGTTAGATCAACAAACCTCAGGTCTAAACGTCAGAGGGTATGATGCGATCGCGCTTCAGCAACTAGTAGGACGCAACCAGTAGGAGGGTTACATGAGTGGACTTGGCGGTTTGAATAAGTCACCCGATGGGGTGGTACTGGGGTTGGTGCAATTGCAACTGCCCAATGTCGTCACGCCCGATGACCTGTCAGCCCAGACGCAACGCCTTGTGGACATGGTGGGCAAGGCACGGCGCAACATGCCTACCATGGATCTGGTGGTTTTCCCAGAATACGCCCTGCACGGTCTCTCAATGGACACCAATCCAGAGATTATGTGCCGCCTGGATGGACCCGAAGTACAGGCATTCAGCGCTGCCTGCCGAGAACATAAAATCTGGGGCTGTTTCTCCATCATGGAATACAACCCCCACGGCAACCCCTACAACAGCGGTATTATTCTTGACGACAAAGGCGAACTCAAGCTCTACTACCGCAAACTCCATCCCTGGGTGCCAGTCGAACCGTGGGAACCTGGCAATTTAGGCATTCCAGTCTGCGAAGGTCCCAACGGCAGCACCCTGGCGCTCATCATCTGCCACGATGGCATGTTCCCTGAAATGGCGCGGGAATGTGCCTACAAAGGTGCTGATATCATGCTGCGAACCGCAGGCTACACCGCACCCATTCGCCACTCCTGGCAGATTACTAACCAGGCAAACGCCTTCTGCAACCTGATCTACACTGCATCGGTTTGCATGTGCGGCTCAGACGGCTCCTTCGACTCAATGGGCGAAGGCATGATCGTCAACTACGATGGTGTACCGCTCGTAACTGGAACTGGTCGCCCGAATGAAATTATTACGGGAGAAGTACGTCCCAAACTGCTTCAGGAAGCACGTCGTCACTGGTCGGTGGAAAACAATATCTATCAGTTTGGGCATCGAGGCTACGTTGCCGTGAAAGGGGGTGCCCAGGATTGCCCCTATACCTACATGCAGGATCTGGTCAATCACGCCTATCGCCTCCCCTGGGAAGATGAGGTCGTTCACACCGATGGCACCTCCTGCGGCTTCGCTCCTCCAACTCGAACCTACGACAGTCCACCTTTGACAGGAACCGTCCCGGAGAAGCTGTTAGCGATCGATCGCACAGAAGGCTAGTTAATGGGTTCGTCCTGCTCAGATTCCGGCTTGCTTGAAAAGTAGGAATCTGAGCAGCCAACTTTCATTAGAGACCCGTACAGCCCTTATGAGCCTGGATCTTTGTCATTAACTCATCGTTAGGTATGCCACTTTTTGTAAAAGCTGAACCTTATCCCTACCCATTCAATGGCGATCTGCGTCCAGAGAATACGGTGTTGCTGATTATTGACATGCAAACCGACTTCTGCGGCATTGGTGGCTATGTCGATCAAATGGGCTACGATCTGTCGCTCACACGGGCACCGATCGCACCCATCAAAGCAGTGCTAGAGGTCATGCGGGCAAAAGGCTTCCACATCATGCACACTCGCGAAGGGCATCGTCCTGATCTCACAGATCTGCCAGCGAATAAGCAGTGGCGATCGCGCCAGATTGGAGCAGGCATTGGTGATCCGGGACCGTGCGGAAAGGTGCTGGTACGCGGTGAAGCTGGCTGGGACATCATTCCCGAACTGGCTCCCTTACCCGGCGAACCCATCATCGATAAACCCGGTAAAGGCTCCTTCTACGCCACCGATTTAGATCTGATCTTGAAGCGTCTGGGCATCCAGAATATCCTGCTGGCAGGCATCACCACGGATGTGTGCGTTCACACCACCATGCGCGATGCCAACGATCGCGGCTACGAATGCCTCCTTCTCTCCGACTGCACCGCCGCCACTGACCACAACAACCATTTAGCCGCTCTCCACATGGTCAAAATGCAAGGCGGCGTGTTTGGTGCCGTGGCAGATTCTAAAGCGCTTTTGGAGGCGATCGGATAGTTGTTAGTAGTTGGTTTTTGGTTGTTAGGAGGGAGAACTAAACTTTTAGTAACGAGCCTACAATTCTAAAGCTGCCTAACTGCGTCAAAGAGGTAGCTTTGCAATGCGATCCACCCATTCTTCAGCAGTGGATGCTGCCCAAATCAGCAACAGTTCCTCAATAACAATCTCAACGGGTAACATCCTGGAAACGATAAGAAGTCCTGAGCTTTGATGGTTAATGATGAACTTAGCAAACTCTGATGGCATCGTTCTCCGAGCGTGGCTAACGAGAATTCGTTTCTGTTGTGCTGCGATCGCCAATACTTCTGGATTTTTAACACCTTCCAACTTAGCAGCAACCGCAGTTTGGAAATCAACTGTAGGCTCTCGTCGTAGAACCCCCATTACAATTGCCTGATTCAAATCAGCATCCGCTTGGTAGCGAACACCAGGGTAAACGCATCTAAAAGGGAGCGGCTCAGGGTGTAAGGTCAGGGGCTTTCCCCTGGTTGTAATGCCTCCGATTGTCAGTCGAGACACTCTCTCTGCCTGTTTAGAACAATACTTTGGTGCGATTGCTGATCCTAGAGTCGAACGCACTCGCGCTCATCAATTGCTTGATATTATCGCTATCGCCTTGTTTGCAGTGCTGGCAGGGGCAGACAGTT
>JAESFW010000291.1_pt1 | contig 42880 bp, 43 predicted proteins | sample 9269481 | NCBI WGS metagenome assembly JAESFW01 (sample SAMN14515350, study PRJNA621654) | algae metagenome | isolation source: Lyngbya sp. HA4199-MV5 and co-occurring heterotrophs from soil with... | place: USA: Ahupuaa O Kahana State Park, Hawaii | collected 2009-07-21 | reverse complement strand
GGTTGCAAAGGAGCGCTGGCTCAATTGCAGTTAATCCTGGTTGAGGTGAAATTATAGTTGCAACTAATCCTGGTTTGAAAATGCGACGATTGCAGGTTTGAGCCTTTATGATTGCAGGTCGCTACACCTATCTGGAACGCTACAAAACTGTTACAGCAACAGGTATCGATCATTTTGCAGGGCAAATGTTGACCCCGGCTTTTCTCGACTATTGGTTTAAGCTGGCAAAACGCTACAGTGCCACGGATATCAAGCGGTTTGCTGACCACAAGCGCTACACCCTCATGGCGTGCTTTCTGCTAGAGACTCGTCAGGTTTTACTGGATCACCTGGTCAAGATGCATGACCAATACCTCACGGATCTGTGCCGCAAAGCCAAGAATCGCTACGAACAAAAGCACCGCGAATTGCGTCAGCGACAGAAGAAGGCGGTTGATATCGTGCTGGAGGCTAATCACTACCTGCTGGATTGGCCTCCAGAGCAACCCCTGTTAAAGGCAGAATTTTGGCAATTGGTGGACGAGGATGAATTTCGTAGCTCTCTGGAGAACCTGCAAGCATTTAAACGTCTTGAAGAAAGGGGCTACGGGGATTTGCTCTTAGCCCGTTACCCCAGTTTGCGGAAGTACTTTGCTCAATTCATTCACCTCCCCTTTGCTGCCGAGCATGGCAATGACGACTTGATAGAAGCCATCGGGCTGGTGCGGCAACTGGATTCCGGCAACCTCAAAAAACTACCCCAAACGGCACCAGCAGCTTTTGTCCCTCAAGAGTTGCGGCGTGCGCTCAAAAATCAGGCTGGAACCCTGAATCGCAATGCCTGGGAAGCGGGGCTGGCTTTAGCGATCAAGGATGCGTTGCGCTCTGGTGATCTCTATTTGCCTCAAAGTAAACACCATGTCTCGTTTTGGAACTTAATGCTCAGTGAGACCCGCTGGCAGCAGATCCGCATATCCTCGTTTGAGGAACTGCAACAGCCACCCCAACACGAGGTCAAAACTGTTCTCCCCCAACGGTTCCACGAGGCGATCGCCCAGGCAAAGGAGAAATTTCCGTTCGACAATTTTGCTGAGATTGTCGATGGCAAGCTCAAGTTGAGGCGCTACGACAAAGTGGCTGTACCAGATGCCGTTGCCAACTTGCAAAAGGTGATTGATGCCTGCTTGCCCTCGATCCGGATTGAACAGCTGTTGCTGGAGGTTGACCAACGCACACACTTCACCCACCACTTTACGCCGATCCAAGGCGAGTCCAAGCCAGCGCATTTCTACAGAACTCTCATGGCGACTTTGATTTCTCAAGCAACCAACCTTGGGGTGGTCTCTATGAGTGCCAGTGTGAAAGGAACCTCGATCAATATGCTCCGCCGCATTTTGCATTACTTCATCCGGGAGGAGACCTTAACGGCAGCCAATACCGAACTTGTGAACCGACATCACGCACTACCCTTGAGTGCCGTACACGGGTCTGGAACGCTTTCATCATCGGACGCGCAACGCTTTGGTATTCGCGCCAGTAGTCTGTTGACCTCCTATTACCCGCGCTACTACGGCTATTACGAAAAGGCGATTGGCATCTACACCCATGTCTCTGATCAATACTCAGTCTTCAGTACCAAGGTGATTTCCTGCAGTCCTCGTGAAGCTTTGTATGTCCTGGATGGGCTGCTGGAAAACAACACGATCCTCAGAATCCGCGAGCATACGACGGACACCCATGGCTACACCGAAATCATCTTTGCACTGTGTCACTTATTGGGCTTCTATTTCATGCCACGTATCCGGGATTTGAAGGACCAGCAGCTTTATAAAGTCGATCGAAACCATGATTATGGGGTTTTCACGCCCTTGCTAACGAAAACGGCTGATCTCAACATTATTGAGGAACAGTGGGAGGAGATGATTCGGGTGGCCCTTTCCCTCAAGCAACGCACAGCACCTGCAAATGTGATTGTTCAGAGGCTCACCAATAGTTTCCCCGCTGACCGGCTGTCTAAGGCATTTACCAATCTTGGTCGTATCCTCAAGACTCAATATATCTTGCGCTATCTCACCGAGCCCAGTCTGCGGCAGACAGTGCAACGCCAACTCAACAAAGGGGAATACCGGCACAAGCTGCCACGTCGGGTTTTCTTTGCTGATCAGGGTGAGTTTACGACGGGGGATTACGAGGAAATTATGAACAAGGCCAGCTGCTTGAGCCTGGTTTCCAATGCCATCCTTTACTGGAATACCATCAAGATCAACGAAATCGTCGAAAGCCTGAGGGCACAAGGGGAGATGATTGAGGATGAAACCCTATCTCACATTTCTCTGCTGCCCTTCAGGCATGTCGTGCCGAATGGAACATATTTCATTGATGACCTCTAGCTGTAAATCCTACATGCCAAGGCTTTCGGTAATACCCGAATTCAAAACCGTAACTTTCTGTTCAAATGCGCACGCGGGTCCAATATGGCTTGGCTGATCCGGCGCATTCAGCTAGCAGTGGATCACTATGGCGGTCGCTCCAGAGAGCTGCAATTCATCTTTCTGAGCGCAACTTGTGGTAACCCGAAACAGCTTGCCCGAAAGCTCGCAGGACTGAAGCCAACTAAGCGTGATCCAAAGCCTCTCATTTGGATTCATAGAAGTGGAGCGGCGGCACCCCATCGCCAGGTAGTTGTGACTCAACCCAGCTACAACCTGACTTCGGATACAGCTCGTATTATTCAGTTCTTGTTAGTTCAGGGAAAGTCCGGGATTGCCTTTTGCAACTCGCGCCGGAGTGTCAGGGATCTAACGGGACTGCTGAAGTCAAACCGGGTGGCTGCTTTCTATGGCGGCATCAGTCCAGAGCGTCGCGCTGAAGTGGTTCAACAACTCCAGTCCGGCACCATTCAATGGATTATTGCGACGGAAGCCTTAGAAGCTGGCATTGACCTACCTGAGCTGGAGTGCTGTGTTCTACGGGGCTGGCCTGGCTCCAAAATGGCGTATCAGCAGCGCAGTGGTCGAGCCGGACGCGTCAAACCAGGAATGACAGTGCTGATTCCCAATGCTCTTAATCCGATCGATCGCTACATCACAGAGCATCCAGAACTTTTGATCTCTGGTGAAGCGGAGGACGTTTTCTTTAATGACGAATATCCTATCTTTGCGGCTAAACATCTTCTCTGTGCCGCAGCAGAAACGGGCATTCCCACCAGCAAAATCAAGCATTACTTTGGTAGTGCTGCGATCGAAGTTGCAAAACTTTTAATGGCTCAAGGACACCTCAACAAAGGGCGTAATGGGCTATGGGCGCGGGGCTACCCGCATAAAGATGTCAACTTTCGGGGAGGTGTGTCTCAAACGACCGTCAAACTGGTGGATGCTGAGTCGGGCGAAGCACTGGAGGAAGTGTCAGAGGACATTGCCCATCGGGAAGTGCATCCCCATGCTATCTACAAACGGCAAGATGGCGACGGACAAATGTTGACCTATCAGTGCATCTCGCTCGACTTGACCAGTAAGCAGGCAATTCTGAAACAAGTGCCGGATAGTCCCCTGTTCACGGCTGCTTTTACTCAGTCGGAAACCAGTAGCCTGAAGGCGTTAACCAATCCGGTCGCCTTACCGTTAAAATTTCCCAGTGTAGAGGGGGGTGCTGATTTACCTGCCTTTTTAACGCTTGAACTCAGCTATGGGCAAGTCAGCCACATCACTAGCGGTTACAGTTTGATAACACAGCTCTATGAACAGACTTGTCTGAACCGCCGGTGTTTGAACTACAAAGAGCCGTTACCAGACGATCGCCGCTGTCCACTGTGCATCAAGCCAACCCGCAAGGCACTGCTGAGCAAGACCCTGTCTGAAGAAAGTTTTGAGCAGCCCTACCGCACTCAATTTTCAGCCCCCATTGTCAAAGTGGCGATCGACTCCACTGCACAAGACTATCTCCAAACCTTTGCTAGAGAAGCAAGAACTAGCTTGAGTCGCAGTGGGTAGCCAATTCCACCCGGCTATCAGCAATTATGGGAGCATCCCAGTAGCCTAATTGCCATACACAGCTTTGGACATCAAAACCTGCGATCGCTGCAACTTTTTGCTAGGGTTGACCCCAGAGAAGTGAACTTTTCGGTAGTTAAGGAAGCTGGCGATCGCAACCAGTACGCAGGCTATTTCTACGACACCAGCGACGGTGGAAATGGGGCTTCTGAAGCCGTATTCAAACATATGGCTGAACTTGCGAGTGCTGCCGCTGCGATCGCCGATCTTCAGAAATGGTTCACATTAATCATTTGTTGAGCGATCGCGATAAGTCCTTAAATCGGCTGACGTGATCTCTGCTGATGGAGCAAGTCGATAATGCTTTTCTCGCGAAATAGTGACAACATTGTCGCTTTCTTCAAACTCGAAGAGAGCAATCAAATCATTCTCCATAAATTGGGCAGCAATGGGGCGACAGATTAAAGCAGGAAACTTTGCTGCACAAAGCCTGAAATCTTGCTCAATCTGGACAATACTGAGCCGATCTTTACCACCTTTGGCTTGAACTGGAAAAACATAATGTGCCCCTCTACGATCCAATCCAATGTATATTTCATCGGTTTCTATTTGCCCTAATCCTGGTACACTCGTCCTTAGATGATTTTGTAGTGAGTAACAAGTAACCCCAGTAAAAATGTCGATTAATCGGTTGTAACGAAGTTTAGCTAACAACGCTTGCTCATCAGTAAGAGCATACATGATCACAATTCCCGGTGTTGAGTCTGGAACTTTTGTTTCAGACATCATTTGAGTCGGCGTAAGCGTTTGTTCAACAACCGCCACGAAGCAATAACGAGCTTTTCCGGTAGATCGAATAATCCAGTGCTTTCCTTGCGGTGCCCTCGCTTTGATAGCATCCGGTAATTCTGCACGATAGCGAAAGCTATAGATGACATCCCCCAAGTTTTTCGGCAACTTAATTCCTAGTTCCTCAGCAACACGCACAATATCTTCTCTGGGAAAATCAATCTCCTCCGTTCCGTCTTGATAGTATGACAGGAAGATACGCTCAATAATTTGCTGATAACGATTTGGGTTAGCCATCTAATTGACACTTTGCCAATTTATTTGTTTCCCTCGGTCTTCTCACCTGACCAGCGCAAAACGACAACCTCTTCTCGCATCTGCTCCTTTGTTGCTGTTGCTAGTCGGGTACGGAATAGATCAATACTGACCACTTCGTAACCCAATACTTGAGCAATCTCTGCAAGAAGTTGACCTGTGCGAATCATCACTCTCAGATAAGAGGCTTGATCTCCAACAACATAGGCTAACTGTGCACCAGGACGTAAAGCCATCCTTAGTTCTGCCAGATGTTTTGCCATGCCACCAAAGTAAAGTTTAGTCACTCTGGCATACATTCGTTCAAATCCGCTTGTTTTACCAAGCTCGATCCTTCTTGCCTCAATTGTTTCTGCAATTTGTTGAATTTCAATATGAGAAGCAACCCATTTGTCATCATCATCAGTCTTATAGACATTCCGGGTGTTTGAACGTACTAATCCTCGCTTCAAGACTTGTAAATCGGCTCGATTGCTAATAAAACCGAGGAGAACTGTTTCTAAACGAGTTGTCCGAGTGTAATCTTTTTCATTGGGATAAGGAGGTGATGTAATCACTGCATCGATCGAACAGGGTTCCAAAATCTGTGAGATTTGGCGCGAGTCAGCATGATGGGCAATCGCAGGTGTAAAAGGTAGCTTTTGAAGTTCACGCAAGTCATGGGCAATGGTTTTAACCTCTGCTAACCAAGCTTCAACCACCGGAGCATCCGTTTTCGCGGCACCAACCCCCACTTCTGGACCAAAGTGCAGATTGCTGATGGTCGCAACTAACGCTTTAGCAAGCGCTAGTGATTCATGGCGGGAATAATGCTCGTCACCCTGCTGTTTTAACTGCTTTAGTAAAACCAGCGTCTTGTGCAGGGGAAGCGGGCTAATTGAGTTAGTCAGTAATAGCTTTAAGCTTTCTTCTGGAAGGGTTAATCGTCTTTTCCCATATTTTTTGATTGCACACTGGGCAGCATCAGCGACCTTAACAGCATGAGCTAGCAGGGCATCAGGATCAGGAGTCCAATCCACTTTTAACTGACTGGCAAGATGAGCCATTGGATTGGCTTCCACCCCAACACTCGGAATTCCTAGCTTCTTACATTCAACGATCGTGGTGCCCGTACCACAAAATGGATCAAGAACCTGGCTATACTGATTCACCCCAAACCGTTCCAAGTAGCTTCGCACTAGATGGGGTGGATAGGACAGCACAAATCGATACCAGTCGTGTGCAGCGCGATCTTCAACACAGAGCCGATTAATTTCTGTGCGGTATCGACTCTGTTTAATCTCAGGGGTTGATGTAGCAGGTTCTAGGTATTGCACAGCTTTATAATAATAGTGTTGACCGCCTCTTCAAGAGACATCTGCACTAAAATACCCTAGCGATGGGGCAAAAGTAAACAAAAAAGCGTCACTCACGCTAAATACAGCATGAACTAAAATGTCTCTTGCGTAATGGTACTTAACTTTTTGGACAATTGTACTATAGATTGAGCGTTTGTACTATAAAATATAAAGCTTCAAGATGAGAGTTCTTGCTTTAGCTTTATAGACCGCCCCGTCGTTCGATTTTTGATCAGCACTTCTTTTTCACCGTACCGTTTTGAGTAGTCCTCAGCCGTTTTATGATTGCCGGGATTGAACAGGACGTGGGTGCTACAAGCAGAGGCGCGCGGCTTTGCCGTTACCGCAAGGGTCGCTGCACCCATCTTGTCCCCATAGATGTCATAGAGTTGATCCAAACTTTGAATGCCCAGGATGAAGCAGGCTCCATTGGAACGGTATTCGTTAATCCATTGGGGCAGGCGGTCGAGCTTGATCGAGGACAACTCGTCTAGAGAGATAATCAGCGGGTCTTTGCGGGGTGTGCTGAGATTGCCCACAATCATCAGGTGAATCGCAGCAGCCAGCAACGGACCCACCACACTGCGACGCTCATCATCCAACTTGAATACTACGATTTCCCGTCCTTCCAAGCGAGTTGGAATCGTGGATTTGCCAATAAAGGCTCGGAGCAGGTCTGCTTGAATGAACGATGAAAAGGTGCCTGCGGCGGTCGTTAGGATACCAGAGATGGTTTTTTCAGCGTCCTTCGCGCTAAGGAACTGTACAAAAGAGGTAGCAACCCATTCATCCAACTGTTTGGATTGCACCGCATAATCGATTCGATGCACCAAGTTAGGCAGGCGCAACACGGCGTAGAGCATTGCCATATCGGGATAACGGGAACCCTTGACCAGTTGCAGCAATGCCTTTGCCAGCAAGTCTCCTGCCTTGGTGAAGAATTCATCGCTCCGCCCGCCATCACCCTCTCTAGCGTTGCGATTAATGACTTTACCGATTTCCCCTGCCATTACGCCATCTCGCGCATCCCGCATGTAATCCAACGGGTTAATCACGCCACTGAAGGCTTCTCCCGGTGCAAAGACTCTGACCTGATACCCATAACGCGCTGCCAGGGGTGCGTGGAGGCGCATCTGATCACCCTTTTTGTCGTAGAGCAGAATGGGAAAGCCCTGTTGCATAGCACTTTCCAGCATTCGGTCGATTGTGGAGTACGTTTTTCCAGAACCAGGAGCGCCAATGACCAATGTACCTCGTTCAGAACTGGGAAACCAAACCGTTGGGGATGCTCCCAATGTGGTTTGTATTGTTGTCATTACCCCGCGCCATGCTCCTTTTGCCCAATAACGAGGTGTGCCAGACCAAAGCGTTACTTTGTTGTGTTTGCGTTCCCGAATCTGTTTGAGTGACAGGCTGGTTGCAGCGAGTTTCTCCGCTGTGCCACACAGTTTGCCCGTAGTAATTTTGCCCTTACTCGATCCACTGATGCGGAGCAGCAATAATACGACCACCAACCCACCCAGCATCATCCAGCCCTGGGGATTGTTGTATTGCTGAAACATTTTGCCAAAGTCGATCGCTGCCAATGGTTGGGAATAGGACGGCACCTGCATCAAAGCAGTCGATGTAGGGCTTTTACTGGTAGGGCTTTTACTGCCAGAAAGGGAGTTCCAATGGGTCGGCAAGGGGAGAGACATAGCAAAAGGCTGAGATTCTGGCAGAAATTCTAACGATCGCAGGTCGGTCAGTGGATCAACTACCTGGACATTTTTTTAGGGTGTGAGGAGATGCGATAGCTTGCGCTGACTTGTCAGTTCGCGATGTCCAAAGGCTCAATACCCAAATTCTGTTTCAGATAGCGTCTCAGGCTAGCGCCTCAGCGTTGGGATAATTCATTTGGCTGCACTGCAATGGTTAAACCAACGAACTCTAGAAATAGCTCTACCAGCACTGCCAGAACGGGTGCTAAAATGGCTACTCCCAAAGCACCAAAATCAACTGCGGCAACCAACTCTCGTGCGGCTCGAACGGGCAGGACGGAGCCAGAAGACTTTGAGGTTGACACAGACTTATTCAGCGATGGCTACAATCAGGTGCGCCGACCACAGTTGCCCTACGGCATTGTGGTTAATGACAAGCCAGCCGGGATTCTGATTCCGATCGATCAGTTGGAAAAGGCGGGCTGGCTTGCGATGCCGGATGAAGATGACCTCACGACTGTTACGTTCACTGAAGATGTGACGGGTCTTTTGATTACGGAAGCCCGGTTGCTCGTGCTGGCATTTGTGCCGGAATACATTCGCTACAAGTCAGATGTAGAAGACCTAGGTGGCACCATAGTCGGACTCTACGACGAGTACCGCCATAGCCTGGACAAGAAATCGATGGATGTTTGCTCAGAACATGCGCTGTTGTTTCTGGATGAGGATAATCAACCGCTGCATACGATACCGATCGCGTAGCGTGCCGCAGGCATTCGTGGTGCGGTTTAAAATGTCGCTCAAAAGATGTTCTGGACTTCAAAAACTCTGTTTCTCCGATTGCAACGTACTACCCCGTCCAGAACATCTTTTCTGGAGCCTTTAAGTCAGCCCGTGAGGAATTCTACCGTGTCCTTGAAAAAACATTTTTAGAGGTGTAATTGAGATTGTAAAGTTTTTTAAATTTTAGTTGTAAAAAGTGTATACTCATACGGATTGACATACATTTTTCTAGTAGTTAAATTAAAATCTTGAACTTCATGCACCTCCTGCCATGATCTATGAAGCTAAAAAAGCGGCTGATGAAGCTAATGCGCTTCAACGCGACGGTATTTCTATACTCAAGTTTAAGTCTACAGTAGAAAAAAGACAGGCTGAGGAAATTGAGAAAGAAATAGAGAATTTAGCTAACAAGTATTTAGAGCTAAGGAATCATATCGTTGGTTTTGATCATAGACAATTTAATATTGAAGGTTCTCTTTACGATTTTGATGAGCTTGAGGAACACTTAGGTTTAGGAAGGCATTCTTTTGAATTTAGTCAATTAGATATTCAGACAGTACAAAAGTCCAAGAGTGAAATCATCAAAAATGCTCTTAGAATTGTTTGCGACAAATTAAATGCTCAAACAGCAGCTATCTTCTTAATCGATAAAAATGGCTTTTTGAGGCGTACGGGAATTTATGGTTGGAATAAAGATGGTAATTGTATAGAAGATAGCTGGTTTTCTGAAGAATACTATGAGGTTGGTGAAAGCTTTACAGGAAATGCTGCGACAAACAGGAGAGATATAAAATCTAAGTATGGTGAAATTCAATATACGGAGACTTTGAGTGTTCGAGATTTAAAGGAGGCAAGTAGGAGTCATTACCAAGAAGCCTTGGGTGACTTGAGATGTGCTATCGCTATACCTCTGAATGGTCGCAATAAAACTTATGGAGTTTTGAGAATTATAAATAAGACATATGAGATCGGCGAAAAATCCTTTTTATCTAATCAATCCTTCTCCAAGGAAGATATTAACTTATTGCTCCTTCTGTCAACTTATATTGCAAATACGCTCTCAAATTTTCGTAGAGATGTGCAAAACAAAATATTTAATTTTCTGAGCCAGTTAATGGTTAAACCAAATACTTCTCAAAAGGAAGATATGGGAAAAACCTATAAGCAAATATTGGATTTATTAGTTCTCAATCCGGAGACTGCTTTTAAAGCAGCTATTCTGCGTGAGAAAAATGAGAAATCAGGAACGTTAGATGTGCTTGCTATAGCTCTTACTCCAGACGTAACTGGAAGTAGAGATAGTAAACCTAGAAGACCAGGAGATGACGGTTTTTTATGGCTGATCGCTGAAAGTAAAAGTGGAAAGCCACTGATCCTTCAGAATATACAAAAAGAAGAACAGATACAGCAATTTAAGAATAGAGCTTGGATAAAAGAAAATAATTTTCAGGCTTTTGGCTGTTTTCCACTAATGGTGGAAGGTGAAGTTGTAGGTACTCTCTCTCTCTATACAGGATATGACTATGAATTTTATTCTGATAGCGTTAGCTTTTTACAAAGCGTGACAGGGTTGATAGCTTCCTTCCTGTTCAGAACTAATTACGAAAAATCATATGTAATTCGGCAAGTCGAGGAAAAGTTTCATACCCTAGCAAACCAATGGAGGCATGAAACTGCATCTTCTTCATCTATCGTTCAAAAGTCGCTTCACAAAGATTACCAGCAAATAATAGGCTTAGGATCTGCTGCTGTACCCCTATTGTTGAAGGAACTAGCTAATCGCCCTGATCACTGGTTTTGGGCATTAAGTGCAATTACAGGTGCAAACCCTGTTGAACCTGAGCAACGGGGAAGAATCAATGAGATGACAAAAGCTTGGCTCGCTTGGGGAAAGGAAAAGGGATATGTGTTCGATTAAAGATTGCTTTCCTTATCTTGCGGATAATATATTCAGTCCTGTAACCATAAAATACAATTGTTTTGCTTGGGCAGCAGGTCAAGATTTCTGTATCTGGTCGCCTGAGCCGTTTGATCAATATTATTGGCCTTCTAATGCTCCTAAAGACGAAGCTTTAGACAGTTACATCTTAGCTTATGGCTTTATAAGTTATGAGCTTTCACCCGATAATAATCCAGAGTTAGAGCCTGGTTTTGAAAAAATAGCATTATATGTTGATTCTTTTGGGAAGGTTACACATGCGACAAGACAAATTGCTAAAGGGGCAAATATTGGAAAGTGGACAAGTAAGATAGGTGATCTTGAAGATATACTACACGAGACATATGATTTTTTAGAGGGTAACGATTTCGGTTTTCTAGCTACCATTTTAAGGCGACGTATAACGCTTGAAACGGATTCCTAGTCTCGAATGATGCATTTCCGCACATTTTTTATCATGTGTTCTCTGAAAGTCCCAGCATTTGCCGAAAAGCTTCATCATATAAAGCATTCTCCCAGCCTATTGCAGACTGAATTTGAGCAGTAACTAATCCTTTTGCTCCAAAAAACTTGGCTCCCTGAATATTAGCGCCACTAAGATCGGAACCGCTGAGGACTGCACTGCTAAAGTCAGCACCACTAAGATCAGCGCCGCTAAGTATAGTTTGAACAAGATTAGCTGTAGTGAAATTGGCTTGACAGAGAACAGTTGTTGTGAAGTTAGCTTTATTTAAATTAGCATTCTTGAAATTAGCTCTCGAAAGTAAAGCTTCTGATAGGTTAGCCTGATTTAGAAAAGCCCCTGAAAAATTAATGATGTTGATGGTAGGGTTAACCCTATCACGATTAATGCAGCTTAAATTTGCATCTCTGAGATCAGCCTTGTTCAGGTTTGCACCTCCAAGGTAAGCTTCTCTAAGATCGGCTTCTCTAAGATCCGCACGTTCAAGGCAGGCTTCCCTGAGATTAGCTTTAGCTAGGTTTGTATTGCTCAAATCAAGCTTTGCATCTTTTTGATCTTTATTACCATCTCGCCGTCCGATTACAATGAGAATTACCTGAATGTCAGGAGTAATCGGTCTAATTGGCATTTGGTTATTAAGAGGTCGAGATACAGGAGACCTGATTTGGATGAAGGAAGTTAAGACTTCTATAACTGTCCAATGATCCTTTATAGAGTCCTTGGAAATTCGTTCAAGAGAATAAATTCCCCCTAATTGAAGCTCTATTTTTCCACTACCTAATTGCTCGACAGCCTTATTAAATCGTTCTGTAATTTGTTTGTCTTCAGTGGCTTTCAGATTTGCCTCTGCAATCAAACGGTCTGTAACCTGTCTCTCTTGAATGATTTTTAGGTTTGCTTCTGCAATTGATTGATCTTTAGCTTGCTTGATTCGTAACGCTTCGAGATTTGCTTCTGCAATCTTCAAATTGCACCAAGTAAAGTATGCAGTTACGAAAAAGAATATCCCACCCAATGTTTGAACTAAGGTTGTATAAATGGCGTTTTGAGCGTTAACTCGATCCTTCTCTATTGCAAGTAAGTCTTTCTGTAATGGCAATTGATCTTTTACTGGTAATTGGTTGAGATCAGCACGTAGTTTCTCAATAGGTTTATCTAGTGAATCAAGCTTAATTTGCTGTACTTTCCAAAGTACTGTCAATAATGAAGACATAACTAGTAGAACTATTATCAAAGGCAACTTATTTTTTAGAGTTAGCAGAGTTCGGAGAAGTAGTTTCTGTATATGACTGAGTAATCTGACCATATAGATTCTAAGCTTTCATCCACAACTAATTAGACACTTCAGATTTAATGAGAGCTTCCTTACATCAAAAAAACCACTGAAAACTTACTGTACTCCTATCAAGAGCATAAGGCATCTTTACATCATAACCGGATTATATAGTTCAGCGATCGGGTTGGGCATTGATCCCAACGGCACCTGACCCAACCCTGGAATATCTTTCACCAAGCTGTTCATCCAGCCCTCAAATTGTTGGAGTTGAACGGCTTCCAAGTTGGGAATGGAGCTGACAGGAAAGCGAGAAAGATCAATCTCCTTTAAGCGTAGCTGTCCAATCTGGGGATGCTGTGCCAGCACTCCAGCTAGGGTTTGATCAGGGACCTTAATGCCTACGGCTTTGGCAGCGAGAAGAGCTGCGACAGGGGCGATCGCCCGCACATTGGTCTGTGCCAATCCCGGTACTACCTTTGCCAAATGGTTTAAGGTTTGATCGGCTGCCAGCGTAAACGCACTCAAGGCAACTTGATTGAGATCGAGGTTGGTGAGTTGGGCGTTGGCGGAGCCGCTCCTTGGGAGAATCGCCCCTGACAAAAACACTTCTGCTTGAAATGCCTGCGAGATATCCCCAGCTTTAAATACTGGTCGGGAGTCATGCCAGCGCTCCAACTGCGGCTCAGGTCATACCCCAACATTTGGCTGTAGGGCTTGCCATCGACCGAGCCACAGCGACTGATACCCGGCATCTGCGATAAAGAGATCCGGTTCCAGTCGGGCAACAAAACTTGCGTTGCAGGCAATCCAGCTTGACTCCCTGCAATTTCTGGAATTCGCGTGGGTAGGCTGCTGTCGTCGATCGTGCGAGCAGATGCAGGTGAAACAAGTCCGCAAAGGCTGATGACAATCAAGCACAGCGAAATGATCCATGCCAGAACACGCTGCCTTTTGAAGCCGTCTGGCATTCTCAGTGGGGTATTCATGACATCAGGCAGGGTTGAGTGGATTAAAGCTCCAGTTCGGGTGCAGAAAAGGTACGCTCTGTTTTCGGCTGATAACGATAACCCTTGCCATAGCCCTTTAAGTGAGGGTTGGGGTTGGCGGCTGATTCTGAGTAAGGTGTATCGCCAAAATTTTGTTCAAAGATGTTTTCCTGGTAGCCATCACTGAAGTGATCGGTTTGCCAGGGATTGGTGCCTGCCCCAGTGATCGATTGTTTGCCACCAGCGACAGAGGTTTGATAACCACCCGTTTGGTAACCGCTACTACTGTCAGGATTGGCATTGAAATCGGGGGTTGATTCAGTGTTCATCGCGCAAGCATCCATACGAAACGATATGCTTGCCAGCCTATAAAGCTTGACCTGAGAGTGACCTCAACCAGGTGGATAACAACGCTCCAGCCAACTGGCTGTTTGTAGGGATATTCCTACAGGAGGCTTGCGCTGTGGATCAACTGAGTTTTATTCCCGAAGAGTTGGTGCGAACCCTTCAACAAGGGAAAGATGCTGCCAACCCAGACACCCGTTGCTCATCTAGCACCCTGGAAATGTTGCGCCTTTTGGCATCCCTCGATGTTCCTAGAGAACTGCTAGCGTGCATGTTGGAAATGGCAGAGTTTTCCATGCATCACGTCCGTTATTTAGCAGGACCGCTGGTGATGCATCGTAGTTCATGGGGTGATGCAACTCCAGGTTGGTTAAAGGTTGCCTGTGTGCAAGATCGGTTTGAACTCATCCTTTCCGAGTATGAACAGGAGCAAGTTGGAGACTACGCTACACCTACGGAAGCATTAGCTTATATGATGCCTGCAACGATGGAAGCACCAATGCATCGAAATTATGTTGATCTCTATCTTTGGTCGGGAAATGAGGTCATGAAAAAACACAATCGGTTGCCTGAAAATGCAACCAGTTTTTATGAGTTGATTGGTGGGCATCCGATTGAATTCAGTACAGTCAAAAATGATTTTCAAGATCTGAGTCGATCGATTCGTCGAAGCGTGGTGAAGCACGCAGCTCAACAGGGATGGGGAAAGCGGCGCAATCGAGCAAAGGTAGAAGCAATCGCGGCTGACCCAGCTCAAGTATCTGATCAGCCAGAACAGGTCAGTTTGTTCTGAATCATGAGCGATACCGGAGATGGTTGGTGCTACCGCCCCTTCAAGCTAGTCCTCCATCCATTTCGGATTATGTCTGCCTCTCGAACTCACTCTCATTTGAAAGATGGAACCTATCAACTGATTACGTCGGGCAAAGAACTTGAATCGGCACTGTGTTGGCGTAGCCTCGCCGGAGGAGAATCGCTAGAACAGTTTTCAGCGATTGGATTGGACTGCGAAACGACAGGGTTAGATCCTCACATTCATACGATTCGGCTCATTCAGCTTGCAGTCCCCGATCAGCCAGTGATGCTCATTGATTTATCTCAGATTGTCTCTTGCGATCGCCACCCACTCCAACAGCTCCTCTCCAGCCCTGTGCTTAAGACTACTCACAACGGCAAATTCGACTGGCAATTCCTTGCCCAGGCAGGACTCCAACCCGCGCCTCCCTTTTTCGATACCCAACTTGCCTATTGAGTGCTGACAGCAGGACTGAAAACCAGTCTCTCGTTGCAGACGCTTGCTCAAAAGCTATTGAATATAGAGCTGGATAAAACCCAACAGGTCAGTGATTGGAGCCAGCCCCTAACTTCAAAACAGTTACAGTACGCGGCGTTGGATGCAGCAATTTTGTTAAAGTTATACCCGATTCTAGTCAAGAAGTTAGAGCGTTGGCGAAGCCTTTCCGAAGGAAACTCGCACCTCCTTAAAATTGCCCAGATGGAGTTTCACTGTATGCCTGCGGTAGCTCAAATGGAGCTAAATGGCATGTTATTGGATCTCTCTCGCTGGAAAAGGTTGGGGGCAAAGCTAGAGAGCGATCAGGATGCGGCACTTCATCAGCTTAGCCAACTCCGGATCGCTGGTAACGCTCAAATGTCTTTGCTGCCGGAGATGACGGATACGATTAACCCAAACTCTCCCCAACAGGTGCTTGCAGCGCTTCAGGCATTTGGAATTCCAGTAAACTCGACCAATCAAAAGGAACTGGTTCCCCTGGCGAAACACTATCCTGTGATCCGAGCGTTATTGGACTACCGCCACCTCTCCAAAATTACTGCTACCTTTGCCGACAGCCTGCCCAAGCACATCCATCCCGTAACAGCCAGGATTCACCCGACCTACTATCAGCTTGGAGCCAGATCTGGTCGGTTCTCTTGCCGTAATCCGCCCCTGCAAACCATTCCTCGCGATGCCGCAGCCCGAACCTGTTTTGTAGCTGCACCAGGCTACAGGATCGTGCGAGCAGATTATTCCCAGATTGAACTGAGGATTGTTGCCCGCTTGAGTGGCGATGCCCAAATGCAACGAGTGTATCGTAAGGGCGAGGATCTGCACCGACTAACAGCAGCTTTGGTGACTGGAAAAGCGATCGACGCTGTGAGCGAGGAAGATCGACGGCTTGCCAAAGCCATCAACTTTGGGCTGATTTACGGCATGGGTGCTGCCAAGCTTCAGAGCTATGCTGAGACCAAGTATGGAGTCACTCTATCGTTGGAGGAGGCAAAAGCATTCCGGAAACGGTTCTTTGAAGCCTACACCGGAGTGGCAGAGTGGCATGGGACGATCAAGCGCAGTTACATCCGGGGAACAAAGCAGAGCCGTACCTTGGCAGGACGGCGACGCAGGTGGGCAGACAAACCCAGGCTGGCAGAGCTGCTGAATCATCCAGTCCAGGGGTTAAATGCTGACATTACGAAACTGGCGTTGGTGAAACTCAACAAAGTACTGGCAGAGACAGGAGCAAAGCTGATTTGCACGGTGCATGATGAAATTCTGCTGGAGTGCCCTGCGGTTGAGGCGAAGCATGTCAGTGATCTCTTGCACCGCTGCATGATTGTGTCAGCTCAGAAGTTTCTGCATCCGATCCCGGTGGTCGTGGACATCAAAGTTTCATCTAGTTGGGGTGGCGGTGAAGCTTAGGGAATAGTTTTGCCTTTATGACGAGCCAAATTTTCCCTAACCAAAAGCAGTACGGGTGAATCTGGACTTAGGGAATGAAAACAAGCTAAAGATCTCTAAGTATTCCCTAAGCAGATTTTGCGGGATCAGGGGTGGGAGATGCCAAAGCGGAGCAAAGCAGCACGATTGATTCAGGAACTCCAGGATTGGAGTGATGAAGAGCTAGGGGATCTGGCTGAAATGATTCAGGGGCTATTGGAGTCACGCCGGGAGGAGGCAGAGGAGAAAACCCAGGAGACTCGTGAGGATGGCACACCGATGGGGAAGCACGGGGGACGAGGGCATATTGAGCTGAAGATGATTCCTGATTCTAAAACAGGGAAGACTTATGGACCTTACCGCTACCTGCGCTATTGGGGGATGACGAAGAAGGGGGCAATGGGGTTGAAGAGCGTATATTTGGGGAAAGGAACAAATACAGGTTGATGATCGCCTGGGTTTGGATTGCACTTTTTGTTTGATCGCCATCCTGAGGGGCTAATTCAATCTAACCACTCGATACACACAACGCCGATCGCCTGCTAAGAGATGCTCCGTTCGCTCAATGCTCACGTCCTTACCCAATGCTGCTTGAAAGATCTCTAATTCCATACGACATAGACCTGTACAGGCAGTTGCTACGGCACAAATCGGGCAGTGCTTTTCGGCAAAGAGAAAGCTTCCATCTGATTGCATCAGAACCTCTGCCATGTAGCCTTCTTCGGTTCGCTGTGCTGCCAACACTTCCAAGCGCCGTTTCAGGGCAGCTTTCTGGGGGATGATTGCTTGATACGCCTGAATCTGTTCGCGAGTTCTAATCGCTAATAGTTGATCCAACCCCGCTTCACCAAACGCTTCCTTCATTGACTCAATCAGGCTGAGAGTCAATTCAGCATAGCGATCGGGGAAGAAGCGATCAGCGGCAGGTGTTAAATGCCATAGTTTGGCAGGTCGCCCCATCGATCGCGCTTCTTCCTGATACGTCACCAAGCCTTCTTTCTGCAAGGCATAGAGATGCTGGCGCACCGCCATCGCTGTGATGTTGAAGTGAGAAGCAAGCGTTTCCGCATCCATTGCTCCTTCCTGCTTGAGCCGTTGGACGATTGCCCGCCGCGTCCGAACGCTGGTTGATTCTGCTGGTTTGTCGGCTTTCATACTCAACAAGTTAAAGAAAAGTGTTTACAAAGTCAAGCTGGATAATTATAATCATCCTAAAGGTTTTTCTTTAGAAAGTTTCCTAACACTCTAACTCAGGAGGCAAGACATGGTTTCAGCCGCTCAGCCTATCAAGCAATGGGTAGCAGTCCGACCGAACCAAGTGCCTAGGACTGATACAGCCTCCAGTCCTTTAGAAGGAGCCAAGCAATGGTAGCCTCAGATTGCCTAGTTGTTGATTTTGCTCAACAGGGTGACGTGCGGAAACTTTATCCTGAGGCTCCGTTACTTTCCAGCGATCGTGTCGGGTGGGACGGCATTCAACTGCAATATCATCACCATCCTCCCCATCAACTTGCGGAAAATTATTCTAAGCAGCATCGCATCATCATTCACGATCACAGCCCCTCACCGCCATTGGTTGAGGAGATGATTGAGCATCGCTTTCAGACTAAGCAGTTCAGCGGTGGGGATGTGACGGTTGTTCCGGCTAATGTCCTCAATGCAGCGTCTTGGAACACAGAGTATGAATTCATTACCCTCAGCTTTGAGCCAGCTACGTTCGCGCGACACACCTTTGATCTCACGGCTGTTACTGAGGTTGAATTTATCCCTAACTTCAGCCAGCGCGACCCATTGATTCACAGCATTGGAGTTGCCCTTAAGTCAGAACTGGAATTGAGCGGAGTGGGCAGTCATCTCTACATCGACTCACTAACGGCTGCCTTGATGACTCACTTATTGCGGCACTACTCAGCCTCTAAAGCTCTATCTTTATCAAATCATAGCAATCTCTCTAAAAAGCAATTGCAGCGAGTGAGTGATTATATTCATCAGCATCTCGATCAAGATTTAACTCTGACAGAATTAGCAACACTTGTGCAGATGAGTCCGAGTTATTTTTCCAGCTTGTTCAAACAATCAACCGGACTTGCACCGCATCAGTATGTGATTCAGCACAGAATTGAACAGGCGAAACAGCTAATGCTGCAAGGGGAACTAACGATCGCAGAAATCGCCCATAGTCTTGGCTTTACCCATCAAAGTCACCTCAGCCGCCACTTCAAACGATTGGTTGGCGTGACTCCTAAAGCCTTTCTCAAAAGTCAGTAAGAATGTGTCTAAAACCGTAAGAATGTGCAAGACAGGTTTGATGCAGCTTTGTAGAGTTAATTTATAAAGATTTTTCTTTATAAAGCCAAAGTGATTTTAGCCATACAAGTTGCTAGCTTTCTCATCAGCAAAGGATCAAGTCAGATTTTGCTGCGCTGTTGAGTGACTGGTGCGAAGCGCTGTCTTTTTTGGCATATATCTGTCATTTAGGAGTCTGAACCATGAAATTCATGATTAGTAGCGGCTGCTTTATCCTCTTGACTGCCATTTTGCCTGCTGTTAGTGGCAACACGCAAACAGAACCACGATCGCAACCATCACCTCAACCAACGTGTGTTGCCACCAAACCATTGAAACAATCGACGATAACAGTGGAACAACCCATCACTCAGAATTCAGGTCAAGGACAACAACGGTCTGAGTGCGCCTTGAATCAACAACCTCAGACTGTGCGTGTAGAACCTCAGTTGTTGGAGCGCGATCGCTTGACTAAGGAACGCTTTGAACAAAGAATCATTCCGCCACAAGATTAACTGGGTAATCGAACGATGAAACGACCTGTACTGATTGTGGCGATCGCCATTTTTCTCATCACTCATGCCGCAAACTTGCAAATTCCGCTGTATGGCACCTATGCAAAATTGGCGGGTTTTGGTAGTGGCATCTCGGCGATCGCTTTCTCAACCTACGTTGCAGGATTACTACCCACATTGGTTTTGCTGGGTGGAGCCTCAGATCGCATTGGACGGAAGACTGTAATTCTAGCGAGTTTGCTCTTTGCCTGTATTGCAACATTTTTGATGATTGCTCAACCGAATATCTACACGTTATTTGTCACCCGAGTTCTGCAAGGAATTGGTGTGGGTTTGATTACCGGAACCGGAACAGCCTATCTATCAGCTCTGATGCCACAAAATGCTAAACAAGTTGCTACTTACGTTAGCTTAACGACATCATTGGGCTTTTCCAGTGGCGCTCTGTTTACAAATATAGTGTTGTCTTATGGACAATCGCTAGTACCGTTTAGCTACTGGATGGTGTTTGTTTTGATTCTGGGCTGTATTGGTTTAGCAGTCAGTATCCCTGAACAACCCACAACTTCAGGATCATTCATTCGACTACCGAGCTTTCCACCAGGAGCAATTTGGGCGGGGTTGGCGATCGCCCTTGCCTGGTCGCTGGCTGGCATCGTCGGGGTCATTCTCCCAGCTCAATTAGCGCAATACGGACTGCCAAATTGGTCAGGTCCGATGTTATTCATCATCGTGATTGCAGGTGTTCTGTTTCAACCTGTTGCGCGGCGATTGGAAGCACGGAGATCGCTGCAAGTTGGCGCTGTGCTGTTGGTGCTAGGCTACCTCACCTTCACCTGTGGGGCGTGGCTCGGTCAATTGAGTTTGGTACTTGCAGGAGTTGCGATCGCGGGAACAGCCTGCTACGGGTTCACGTACCTGGGTGGATTAGCCGAAGTAGTGCGGTTGGGTGGCACTCAAGCGGCGAGAGTTACCTCTGGATATTTTGTCTGTGCCTATCTGGGATATGGCGTTCCCGTGATTCTAATTGGTTTCTTGTCTGAGCGTTTTGGCGTTGTAAATACCCTGGTCGGGTTTGGAGCCGTTTTGCTGGTCACTAATGCTTTCCTGATTTTGGTTTATCAAAAACTCAAGCAGGAGAAACGGTAACCCTTGAAGTCACATGATACAAGCAATGGAAGGAGGAAAGTTCTAAAATGGTACACATTTTACATTTAGATTCGAGTCCCAGAGGCGATCGCTCCATTTCTCGTGCCTTGACAAAACAGTTCATTGACGTGTGGAAACAAATTCATCCAGATGATGCGATTATCTATCGGGATTTGGGACACCATCCGGTGCCAGCGATCGATGAAGCTTGGATTGCTGCTGCGTTTAGCCCACCTGAGCAACTCACACCTACATTAGATTCGGCGCTGATGATTTCGGATGAGTTAATTGAGGAATTACTGACTGCGGATCTCTATGTCCTCGGCATTCCCATGTACAACTACAGTGTGCCTGCAACCTTCAAGGCATACATCGATCAGGTGGTGCGGGTCAGACGGACGTTTATTATCGGTGCCGATGGCTACGAAGGATTGCTCAAGAACAAAAAGGTGTTGGTGATTACCACACGGGGCGGGAGCTACGCGGGTGAACCACTCGATTTTCAAGAACCCTACTTACGGGCAGTGTTTGATTTTATTGGCATTACGGATGTCACCTTTATTCATGCCGAAAATTTGGCAATGGGAGCGGATGAACGTCAATTTTCCATTGCCGCTGCTCACAAAACTATCCATCAAGTGATTGCCGCTTGGCAATTGGACTACAGCAACGTGTTGTACTCGTAAAATTTCCTCATTGTCATGCGAAAACATCAACAGGCACGATTGCTTGCCTCTCTTTTGCTATGGGTAATTTTCCATCCGGTTACACTGGCACAAACAGCTCCAATCGACATAACAGTTGATCCAATTCTTCCACCAGTTCAAGTAATCGAATCAATTCAGGATCAAATCACCTCGGTCAATCAACTTGCTGATGTACAGCCTACCGACTGGGCATTTCAAGCCTTGCAATTTCTGGTTGAGCGATACAGTTGCATTTCCGGCTATCCAAACCGTGTCTTTCGTGGCAACCAAGCTATGAACCGTTACGAGTTTGCCACTGGGTTGAGTACTTGTCTCGATCATATCAATGCATTGCTAGCCGCTACTTCTAACAACTTGATGCGACAAGAAGACTTAAAGACGCTGCGTCGCTTGCAAGCAGAATTTACCACAGAACTGGCGACACTCCGAAGTCGAGTAGATAGTTTGGAAGTACGAACTGCCACCCTGGAAAGCCAACACTTCTCTACTACAACAAAACTTCGGGGATTTGTAATTATGGCGACGAATGCAGGTGGGTTTGGAGGCGATCGTATCATTGACATTAGCGGCAGCGAAATCACCCGTTTCCAACCCAGTGCTACGGTGCTGTACCGCGCCAGTCTGTTTCTCGATACCAGCTTTAATGGCACAGATTTGTTGCGAATTCTGATCGAAGCGGGAAGTGATGGCATTGAAGACAATACAGGCGGCTTTCTAGAACCAGTTTTGGGTAGCGTATTAGATTATTCAGCCAAGCCTCCTGCTTCCAACGATCGCTTTGGGTTAAGCCGTGTTTTCTACACCTTCAAACCTGCCCAAGATTTAGAAATCTCAATCGGTCCAGATGTTCGCATCACCGATTACGTTGATCGCAATAGCTATGCTAACGTTAGTGCGCGGGATTTCAACACGCTGGCATTTGTCAATAACTACATTCTTTTGCCTGTGAGTGGTCCAAGTGCTGGAGCCGCTATCCACTGGAAGCCTCGAAATGAAACATTCAGAGTGAATGCAACCTATGTTGCGGCAGAAGCAGCAAATCCTGGCAATCAAGGTTCGGTTCGCGCTGTTTCTGCCATCAGTCGCATTCTCTATCCCAACAGTCGAGGCGAAAGTGGTTTGTTTGGCGATACCTATCAGGGTGTGGTTGAACTGGAGTATGCTCCCTCTACGAATTTTGCCTTACGCTTGCAGTACGCGGGAGGTCAGGTGTTGGACAATCACTTTGCTGCGATCGGTGCAAATCTTGAATGGACACTTTCACCCCAGTTCGGCATCTTTGGACGCTACGGCTACAGTTGGTACAATAATACTGCGTTTGGCGATCTCAACCCGCAGTATTGGATGGCTGGAATCACGGTGAGAGACTTGTTTAAGCCCGGTGCCTTGGCTGGACTGGCGGCAGGTCAACCCTTTGTAGAAGGTAACGTTGGCACTGGTACACAGACCAATTTTGAAGCATTCTACCGTTTTCCGATCAATGACAATATTCATATCTCTCCAGTGGTGCAAGTGATTACCCAGCCTGGGAATCAAGCGACCAATGGCACGGTTTTTTCGGGTACACTTCGCACTGTTTTCTCGTTCTAAATAAGCCTCCGTTCAGCAAAGAAGGGAATGGAGATCGTGTATCAACGGTAGAGCGAAATCAGCAATCACTTTCTTAATCAAACAACTCTCGATGAATGTAAGCAAACCTCGATCGATCGCCCCCACTGGCAGGTCTCGCATAGGTTGCTTGATTCCGAATTGCCTGCATCTGCTCAGATTCCCGCTCCATCGCTGAGGTAAACTGCTGTCGCTGCCCCAACAAATCCTCCAGTTCAATCTGCCCTGGTCTACCCTGGTAAAACGCTTCCTCTGCACAACGCCGCACTGCATTCCCAATCTCAGCAGGGGTGCAAATTCGGTACTCTGTCAATAGCCTGCGCCATTGGTCTTCTGTCCAGGGCGATTGACTATTCCCTCGAAATGCTGGGAAGTACTTTGCCAGATGTAGATTGAACACTTCATATCTGGCTCCTTCATGCGGCAAATCCACGAAGAAGATGTCCTCGAAACGCCGTACTAATTCAGGTGGTAGCAGCCCTAAACGATTGACAGTCGCGATCGTGTAGATCGGTTCCTGGTGTTCCTGCATCCAGGTCAGCAAAGCCGCCGACAGACGACGGGCGATCCCACCATCAGCATTCGAGTCCCAGCCTGCAAAACCCTTGTCAAAGTCATCCCAATAGAGGACACAAGAAGCCAGAGACGTGACCACCGCAATGAATTCCTTCAAAGCGCGATCGGGGTTTGGGCTACTCAAGAGAATGCCCCAATTTGCCGCCAACAAAGGCAACCCCATCTTCTTAGCCGCCAGTTTGGCAGAGAGACTTTTACCTGTGCCGGGTGGTCCCCACAGCACCATCCCCATGGGTAAGCTCAGCCCATACTGTTGAGCTTCAGGTCGAAGCAGAGCAGCGATCGCCTCCAACCGTCGCTCCAACAAATCCAATCCGGCAGCCGTGGGCACGTCTGGTTCTGCAATGTACTCCAACCCCCGCCCTCGCAGCTTGTTAATTTTATGATCCAGAATCAATTGAATCAATTGCTCCGAAGAATCCGCAAACGTCAGCAGCCTGCCCAGCACCATTTCAATCTCACCCACTGGCAACCCCTGACAAACCGTGCTCAATCGCTGTTGAAGCTCAGCATCATCCTTGCCAAGCCAGGAATGCTGGTTACAGAACTGAGTCACGATCGCTTCTACCTGCTGGCGATCGGGCATTGCATGAGACAGCAAGGGAATAAACGGTTGCAGTTCCAGAGGCAGTTGAACGTAGGTTTCTAGCAAAAGTACGGTAATCCCTACCTGAGCCGTGAGCTTTTTAGTACACACATACCCATACGGGTACGCTATGATCTGCTGAAATGAATATAGCGTGGGTTAAGGAAATAAACCACCACTTATAGAGTCTGATTTTCTCTCTCGCACTTAAGTATTCCTGAAACTAACGAAATTGGAGGTTACTCAATGCCAGCTTGTTTTTCCTGCCAAAGCAATCTGTCAGCAGATGATATTTATTGCCCAAGTTGCGGAATTCAGGTGCAGTGTAAAAATCATGAATGTGGCTCATGGCTGAAATCCAACGCCCGCTTTTGCAATGTTTGTGGAACATCTGTAGGTGAAGGTATCGCGGGTACTTCAAGCAGGCAAGCAGTAACTCTCAGCCCAGCAGTTAATAAGTTGGAGTATAAAGACAAAGAGTGTTCTTTGAAAACTGAGTTCACCAATGAGGTCAGTGAAAGTCTTGGTATTCAAATCGGCTCAATCTTGGGAACTCGAATTGGAGCTAAGGCTGCACAGAGACAGCACACCTACATTCAGACTACTTCAGCACTTGAAGACTCTCACCTCCTCTTACCTGCAACGGTTCCAGCACTGAGTGAATCAGAAAACGAGGTAACGGAGCAGACAGTCTCAGTCAGTGCAAAATCTTCGGATGCTTCTCCAGATGCAGAATCACTGAAGCAAATTTTCCGAGATAAAGGCGATCGCTTTAAACTAAATGATCCAAGACTCAAAGCAGGGAGCAAACTTGACTATGCTCGTCGCCTCACATATACATTTCTCTTTGCTTATGAAGAACTAAAGGGGCAAGACCAAGTTTCGTGCAGTAACTTGAACGATATTTTGAACGACGCGGGAGTGTATGACGGTAATACCTCAACTTGGTTAAAGAATACACCAGACTTATCAATTGAGGAGGGCATGATTGAGTTGCGCGTAACTGGGCGGGAAGCAGCGCGTAAAGTTCTGAGAGAGTTTTCTGATCCCAACATTGAGGATAAGTGGCAACCGGGTTCTACTTCCCGTGGTCGTGGCAAAACCATCAGCAAAGATAACGTTGATGAAACGTCGGCAGGATCTAAGTCGGTAAAGCGTAAATTTAGCGTTGTCTCCAAAGATGTTGAGGAGTGGACAAAAAATTGGAATGCTCTTGCTTTGGGTGTAAACGGACATTCTGTGATCAAAGATTGCTCCGTGGCAGAGAAAGGGATTTTTGCGCTGTGGGCAATCCGTCGGGCAACCAGTGATGCACACAAAGTTGTTTCAGCAGGTCGACTGGCAAACTTCTTGTACCAAGCGTTTGAAATAAAAGTTGACGAACGGAGTATTCGTCGGGCTTTGAAGGAGATTGCCAACAAAGGTAAAGTAATTCAAGTTGCAGAGGGGTTTCAGCTACAACCGCCCGGAATGGAAGCTGCCGCAAAAATGGCAGGTTTAACCCGTGTTAGTGGAGTATTTGCCTGAATTTGCACTAGGAGTTGATGATGAAACTTACTACACATCAGCTTATTCAGGAACTTGCAATAATTCTTGATTCTGACCTTGCAAAGCTAGTTGTTGAATCCTACGTGGAAATGCAGCAACGCTTTGTTGGGGGGGATTGGCAACCAACAGAGTTAGATGGAGGTCGTTTATGTGAAGCAGTTTCACGTTGCCTCTTACAAATGGATACGGGTGTAGTCAGTCATGAAATGCTTCCAGGACAAGCTTGCGATACACTGATTAGTAAAAACTGCTCTCATAACCTTGGACAAAAAGATCGCCAACACATTACTCAAGTAATCAGAGTAGTCTACAAATTCCGATCTGATCGTGGTGCTGTTCATATCTCCCCAGAGTACACGGCAAACTATATGGATTCTATGCTGGTGCTCCACATGGGAAAGTGGCTTTTTGCAGAGTTTTTGCGTCTTGCTTGGAATAAAGATCGTAAGATAATTACCGAAGTGATTGAACAACTTGTTCAGCTAGAGCATTCAATCATTCACGAGTTAGATGGAAAGCCACTTGTGTTAGCTAAAGACACTTCTGCACCTAACGAAGTTCTTATATTGCTCTACCATGCCAGCAACAATCGAATGAGCAAAACGGCAATCAAAGAACATGCCGTGAATCAAAAGCCACAGAATATGGACGTTGCAATATCAAGACTCATTAAGAGTAAAGACATTCGGCTTGCTGGAAATGAAGTTGCCCTTACACCAAACGGGCAAAAGCGTATTATTGAAGAGATATTACCAAAGTTAATTCCAAAGGCTTAGGGGCTTACATTCTAGCGACTTGCCCACCCACGTAGAATGGGGTTTAACCATTGTCCAAGCTCGCTTGGACGATTGACGGCCGACACCGCGACGTGGATCCCTTTATCCTCAAGCCATTAAGTTACCCCTCCTACGGTATAGTAAAAGCTGCCTCAGTTCATCTGTACCTTTTATGAGCATCGACCTGCGATCGGGCGACTATGACAACTTTCTGCATAGGTTGAAAGAGCGAATTCGCAATGCCCAAACCCAGGCAGCTTTAGCCGTCAACCGAGAACTGGTGATGCTCTATTGGCAGATCGGGCGGGAAATTTTAACGCGCCAGCAAGAGCAAGGCTGGGGTGCGAAAGTCATCAGTAAGCTGGCAAAAGACCTGCAAAGTGCCTTCCCTGAAATGAAAGGCTTTTCTCGTACTAATTTGCTTTACATGCGTGCCTTTGCGGAAGCCTACCCTGATGAACAACTTGTCCAGCAGGTTGCTGGACAAATTCCCTGGTTTCATAACTGTATGCTGCTGGATAAAGTGAAAGATCCAGAGGAACGGCTGTGGTACATTCAGCAGACGATTCAACAGGGCTGGAGCCGTAGCGTCCTGACTCAGCGCGTTGAAAGTGAGCTATATCGACGGCAAGGAGCAGGAGTGCTGACGAACTTCACTCAAATGCTGCCTCAGCCACAATCAGATTTAGCGCAGCAATTTTGCGCGATCCTTACAATTTTGACTTCCTGAATCTAGGACATGAAGCGCAGGAACGAGAACTAGAAACAGCGTTGATTCGGCACATCCGGGAATTTTTACTGGAGATGGGAGTTGGATTTGCGTTTGTTGGCAGTCAATACCCAATTCAAGTGAGTGGCAAGGAATACAGGCTGGATTTATTGTTTTATCATTTTCGTCTGCATTGTTTTGTGGTGGTTGATTTAAAGACCGTTGAATTTGAGCCAGAATTTTCAGGTAAGATGAATTTCTATGTTTCAGCGGTCGATGATTTATTACGAAGCCCCATCGATAACCCAACCATTGGCATTGTGCTGTGTAAAACACAGGATCACACGGTTGTAGAGTATGCGCTTCGAGATGTCAATAAGCCCATTGGGATTTCAACCTATCAACTGAAGAATGCCTTGCCAGAATCGCTAAAAGGTAACTTACCCACTATTGAAGAATTAGAAACCCAATTAAATATTCTATCGGTTGAAGTTGAAGAAGGACGGGATGTAGAAGGGCAACTGGACTGAGGTCTAGCAACTATCAATTGTCCAGCAGCCTGCTGGACAATTGCCCAACTTGGCAGGGGCGATCGCAGACTCCACAAACCTAGACAAGTAAAAATTGTCCAAGACTACTTGGACAATCAGCAAGACGCTCAATTTAAGTTGGCAGGGGCGGGTTCACAGCCAACACCACCGAAGGTTGGAACACTTGAATTTGAAAGCCTTCCAGTGACCAATTCATGAACTTGCTGATTTGAAAGTTGAGTAGGTTTTACCTCGATCGTGGTTTTTCCACCCCAGTTAACCTGGATAATCGTGTCTGCCCAGTAAAATTGTTCTTGTGAAGGTTGCGAGTATGCTGGGTAGCAGCCTTTTGAGGCGTTGGCGCAGCCTCTCCGATAGGAGAATCGCGACTTTATGTTGTATGGCGGATACGGATGGCAGAGCAACTCCAGCTCGAACCAGCTTCGCTTCTCCGACTGGATCCCAAAGCTGAAGTTGAGTTGTGATGCAGCGTTTTCCATCCTTGAGCGGTGCAATGATGTTGCCGCATACTTCTACGTCAACGCTATAGAGCGGCAGATACTCAAAAGTTCACAGGCAGTCTTTTTTGAGAAGTTCACTTCTGGTTGCCCATTTACAATTCTCTTTTGAATAAGGTTGATGTGGATCAAACAGCTTTAACCCCATTCCTTCTTTGTACGATCCATACATATCTGCTTTGAAATTTTCAAAGTCCTGCCATCGTTCACATAGAAACGTTCCCTCATATGCCTTTGCATTAGAATTGGTACGATGGTGCTTTAACCGTGCCCAAATATTGTAAAACTTTGTTCCTGTCATTCCATGAGTTTTAGCAGCATCCCGATTATTTTTCCATTCACAGTTTTCTAGGCAGTAGGGTCTGTTTCGATTCAAGCGCACTAGCTTAAAATTGTCTTGATATGTTGAAGCCATATCTTCACAGAATAAAGCAAAATTCTGCCATCGGTCACAAATACTAGAACCGTTATATGATTTGGACGTTGGGTTGCAGTACTCGTTAACGAGACGTTTCCAAATCTCATAAATAGGTGTTTTAAATAGTGGATGAGATTGTTGTTCTCCATACGTCCAAACCCAGTAGCTATTTTCTTTAGAGTAAGGTTTAGAGACATCTAGCAACTTCAAAATCTTGCCATCTTGATAATCTTGTCCCATATCTTTGAGAAAGAATGTAAAATCTCGCCAACGTTCGCAAATGAGCACACCTCTAAAAGACTTGGAAGCGGGATTGGTTAAATTGTGTACAAGATGACTCCAGGTTCTATAAATTGGAGTCTTCACCATGCCATGAACCTGATGTAGTTCTCCCTTTTCCACCCAACTACAGTTATTCTTAGAGTAAGGCAAGCTAGGATTAATCAGCTTTAGACATAAACCTTCCCTATACTCTTGACCTACATCTTCGTAGAAGTTTTGAAAATTCTTCCAACGGTCGTATATAGCAGAACCACTATATTCATTAGAACAAGGATTGGTAACTTGATGAACTAACCTGTCCCAATATTTGTAGATTCGAGTTTTTGACATTCCATGAGGCTTATTAACATCAATCCGACCTGTATAAATTCGTTTCTCAGCCGCCTCTTGACTTATCTTATTTTTTCTTGCTAAAGCTGCTGCTGCTGATTGTACAGATGGGTAAAGTGTAGAATCTCCAGGAAGTTTTGTAGGTTTACCTGGCGAACCTCCCAACTCTCCTCCCATCGTTACGTTGTAGCCATTGGGCGTTAAAGTTTTTAACTTTTGAATCCATTCACGTTCTTTTTCTCGAAGTTCTTTAGGGTTGTCAGCTTGGTCAATTACTTCAAGAATAAAGTTTTCCTCTCCGAATTCTGAAATTTCTTTGTGAATAAAAGATGCTTCTTTTCTCGAAACTTGCTCTAAATGCCTTGCCCAGCGCACTTCTAGAGATGTTGTAGTTAATCCTACATATTGTTTGCCATTGACTAAATTAGTTGCTAAATAGATGATACCTTTGTCATACCCTAGCTGAGGAGGGTTGAATAAAGCTTCCTTCAAATCCATTCCCTTTAGTAAACGTCTTCTGACAGTTTTAGAACTGACAGGAGCATTTAGGCGACGAACAGCGTCCTCTAGACCATTGTAAACAACACCATCAATTTCAAGAGGATGACGAGGATTATGAGGCTGATCATCAAAAGCCTGCTCAAGAGTCCAACCTGCATCTAAACGTTTGAGAACGATCCAATAATCCTTACCAAGAACTTGGCAGGCATGTTTAATACTGCGATAACGAATACTTCTGTATTCCAAACTAAACTGAGCTTCAGTAATATCCTCTCTAGCGCATGCAGGGCATTTACTTCCCCGAACGTGATTACCTGGGATTTGGTTGAATGAGCCATGTTTTGAACATATAATTGTTACTTGTGTTGAACTGTTGATGTATTTAGTTAACCTATAATCATATCTATCTCCATGTGCAATTTTGGATCTTTCAATAAATTTCTGTGTTGTTGAAGATTGTTTTTCATTGGCACACTTTAGACAGCCCGATCCATTCATGTGTGCAACAGGAAGTTGGAAAAAGTCTCCATGAACTGGGCATATAATTGTGACTTTTTGATCTAATCTCTCATAACTTACTTTTGTATAGTCATAATACTCTCCATGAGCATTACGGAACTTCATGAGTATAGCCTTTGGGTCATTTCTTACTCGATCATCAAAGCATCTACGACAACCTACACCTTGTAGATGATGACTAGGAGTGATGTTAAATTCACCATGCTCACGGCAGATGACGGTGACTTTAGTAGAAGAGTTGACGTAGCTTACTCTACTGTAATCATAACAATTTCCATGTTTAGCTTTTGCTTCTTGAAGGAACTCTTCCTGAGTCCTACGCTTTGGCATAGTCTGATAGTTACTAGCAACACATAGCTTACAATACCTTTTTAAACCAGTTTTCTAAAAATGCCCACTGCTGAAAGTCAGTACCCCAATAGGTCGGGGTACGATTGAAATATTTTTCCAATTCATCATGGAGGTAGAGAGCAGCCCCACCAGAAATAATCACCTCGGTGACATTCGGCAGCATAGTGTCAAGCCAATCTTGCAATCGTGACCAGTACTCCTCTCTGGCAGTCAAAATAGCAGTGACAATTTGCTCGCGTTCTAGTCTTTGTTCAGTAGGCGTGCTGCTTCGCAGATACCGCAAGGGTCGCGTCTTTACCAGATGTTGAAGTTGTGGATTATCAAGGGCGATCTGATTGCCAATACTATAGATTGCGCTCGTTAACGAATCAGCACTTTGACCAGAGGTACAGTTTAATACCTTATCTACCAGTTGATGAAAGCCCAAATCGGTGGTGTTACCGATCGCCAGCTTGCCCCGTTCAAACAGCAATAGGCTGGTATTCCGATGCCCAAACATCAGCACGGTCAGCGTCTGTTGCTGGAACCACTCTGCCCCGTTCTGCATGACTCGTGCCATTGCCAAGCCACCTCCCTCTGGGCGACACTCAAAGGCTTCTAACTTGATCTGGAGGCGTTCACCACGAAAACTGTAGTTTTTGAGCTGTTGTTTCAGGAGTTGCTGAAAGCGTTGAGCATTCTGGTATTCTCCGTAGGGTAACAGAGCAGAAATGGCAATAGAGAACTTACGAGGTAGATCCATGTGCTGGACGATTGCTCCTACGGCTGCCAGCACTTTATATAACGCCCGCTCGTATTTCACCTCATTCATCCGCACGGCCGCCAAAAACTGACGCGCTAAATAGCCAACCACCTGACACTGCTGACTATCACTACATTGCAGCCAAACATCATCTTCAGGTCGGGTGATACCAAGACTTCCTCTGGTTCTCAAGTGGGCATCAATTGAACGCAAGCTGAGTTCAATCACTTCAGGCTCTATGAGCAGCAATCGAGGTCTGCCATCCGCTAAGTGATAGATCACTTTACTGAGTGAGGAACCTGGATCGAAAGTCAACGTGAGGTCAGACATCACGGGTTGATCAGTAAGGTTAACGTTCCCTCAACTTAGCGCGCACTGAATGAATACTCATCATCCATGTGGATAAAAAAGAGAACCCCGGATTTCCTCTCCCACAGAGATTCACAATTTGCCACAGTTTCCCTCAATGGTTCGTCTCTATCCTCATTTGACCACCCGATCAAGGCGCTGAATTCCTAATAAGCTGGACTTGTTGACACTCAATAGCCTCAAATGTCCACAGATTTCTCGCAGCATTCCACTCATGACCCACATTGTTACAGCAAACTACAGTACCCGTTCAAAACCCAGGATGTAGAGCAAGCCATGTCGTAGTGTATATTCATCCATTAGAATAAAAATAATGGTGTTATTGCAGCACCCGTAAGTTTTGTTTGTTGTAAAAGGCTATTGCCCGATGCAGAAATCAAAAAGATAGCCGACTGGTAGATCACAAGTCAACGAAGGAACAGCAAAGCTAGAGAAGAATCTTCACCGTCTTCCTGGTTGGCTGGAATGTCTTCCCAGAAACGTCCCATCAAGTTCCATATCTCCCTCAACGCTGAGGAGAAAGAGCAGGTACGCTGTATGGCGGCAGAGAACAACCTGACGATGGCAGAATTGTTTCGTGCCAAGACGTTGAAAAATCAGCTCCCCCGGCGCGTAACCCGAATCGCAGGTCTGACCTACTGGGAACTCACCAGAATCAGTGACAGCCTGAATCAAATTGCTAAGGCGATACTTGCTAACGCAAAGGCTAGCGCCAATACCACTGCGCCACTTCAAGCAACTCCGATCGTGGTCGATCAGGAGTTGTTGAATCAAACCAGAAGTCTCTTGAGCCAAATACGGCGAGAACTGACTGACCTAGAATTCATGACAGAGATTGAAGAGGAATCGTGATCGGCAAACAAATCAAAGGTCGGAGCTTCAGCAAATTGCTCAATTATCTGTTTGGCAAAGATGGAGCCAGCTTAATTGGCAGCAATATGGAGGAAATAACCCCGCGTGGGTTAGCAGCGGAGTTCCGATTTTGCCGACAGTTAAACCCTAGGGTGAGTCGATCGGTCTACCACGCCTCCCTAAGTTTGCCCCATACTGAGCATCTGGAGAATGACACCTGGCACGAAATTGCCCAGAAATATCTTCAGGCAATGGGCTTTGACATGAATCAGTATGTCGTTGTGCGGCATAGCGATCGCGACCATGATCATGTACATATTGTCGCCAGTCGGGTTCGGCTGAATGGAATAACCGTTTCCGATAGCTGGGATTATCGCCGGAGTGAAGCCGCTATTCGCCAGTTGGAGCAGGACTATGGGTTGCGATCGCTCCACTCCAGCCAAAAACAAGACAGCCGTAGCCTCACTACTGGAGAACAGCGCTTACTGGCGCGGACTGGCGCGGCAAGTATTCGAGTGCAGCTTCAGCGATCGCTTGATCAAGCCACTCAATCTCCTATCACTATGCCTCAGCTCATTGGGCAGCTCCAGCAAAACGGCATCAGTGTTCGGATTCGCGATCGCCAACCTGGTGAGATAACAGGCATCAGCTACGAATTAAATGGTATTGCCTTTAGCGGAACTCATCTGGGCAAAGCCTATACCTTCCAAGGCTTGCAGAGATACCGAGAAGTGAACTATGACTCACATCGAGATGCGGAATTAATTAAAAAACTGGTAGAACAACCTGTTAATTCATCAACTACCAGTGGAATCGATGCAGACTTGTTAGTGCAGGTATCGAATATAAAGGAGAGCCAACAAGATGATAATGCAGCGAAACATCGCCAAAAATCCAAATTATCAAAACACCGACAACGAGAGTTAGAACTTTGATAGCCAGGGCAGCTAACGCCACTCAGGAGTAACAATGCTCTTGGCTTAACTGCGATGAATGTCAATCTGCGACAAATGACAATTCAATTTCTCAGGCACATTGGCTTTGTGTCGGGTGCTAAAATTTGGTTACGAATTTCCTGGGATCTGCCTGTAGAAATTATTCCTGACAACTGGAACTGTTACTGGAAGAACAATCAACTGATCTACAGTCATTACATTTTTTGTGGCAGCATCACTCCCCAGGGCTTTACCCTCTATTGCTGCACTCAGGGTGGGCGCGATCGCCAGGGTAATATCTGCTGGCAGCTCACACCCAAACGCTATGCAGATGGATGGGCACTTGCATTCAAGTTTTCCTATTTGGGTGCAACGGTTAGTTTCTACCCCAACCAGCCTGATAAAGGGATTAGCAACAGCCATGTCAGGCAATGCCAGTGCTTGTTCTATGAAATTGATGATTTGCCTTTGGCGAGTCAATACATTGTATTGGAAGAATTTAAGCATGCAACGGGATTGGAACCAGCAGCAGTTGTGTACACCGGGGGAAAGTCCCTGCATGTATATTTTAGATGCACCATTGGGCTATCTCCAGAAAACTGGATCTGCCTGAATCGAAAGCTGGCGATTTCCGTGGGGCGGAACGCTAGCGCGAACGCTCAAAACGCTGACCCCTCGATCTGCAATCTGGCACGTTCGATGCGACTCCCAGGTATGGTTCGCAGGGAAGTAGTTGATGGAGGGTTGGGAGGTGCTAGAGCAACCACATTAGAAAGTTACTCCAAGTTCCGATACGATCCTGAAATTCTGGAAGCTGCTCTGGATTCTACCGGGCTGTTTCCTTACGGATTATCGGATCAGCGATGGCGGAAGTGGGTACAACTCATTCATCTGGCGAAAATGAATGATTCTGTTGACCCACACTCCGCATTGACTCAACCACCTGTTCCAGGGTCTCGCTCAACAGTGCTAAAGCATCGGAGAGTTAGAACAAGCACTGCAAAAAGAGACAAGCACTTGTCTCTCAAACAACACCGCGTTAGCGGGATATCGATTCCGCTGACTGTTTGCCTGACAAAAAGCGATCGCGCGCTCTTAAAATACGGTGAACTGGAAGGTAACCGTAACAACGCAGGCTACAAGCTGGCTCGGAACCTATTGGGAACCGCTGATCTACTAACCCGACATCGGATCGTTTACCATCCAAATCCCCATCAACTCTTTAAGCAATACTGCGATCGCTGCACACCTCCCTTGAGTAATATGGAAGCCAATACCATCTGGCAAAGTGCTAACAAAACCCCTGCCTTCGCCAGTCGTACCCTCGACTCCATTCTGAGGAGTGTAAGTCAATGGCACTCTCACAAGCATAGGAGCCGACGTACTCAGACCAGAAAGGTTAGCGCTCGTTAGCGCCCTCCATTAAGGTTTGACCTCTAAAGGGCAAAGAACTGCAAGGAATATCAGAACACTGCTCCTTCTAGTTAAACATCGTAGTGTGTGATTTAGGGAATACACTCTCCCAAAAATCAAGGGTTTCGTTCCCTAAGTCAACCTCAGAGCTAACGCTCCAATGCTTTCAGACGTTTAATCTCTAAGCGATATGGAGCACTATCTTAACTTCAACCTGGTTGGTGAACCCCAACGCTTTCATGTGAGTCTTCCCTGGAGCAACCTCCACACCATCAATTTCAACGCGGTTGACGCGCATCTAAAAAGTGTGGTGCCCGAAGCAATGTACGATCGCACCCGCAAACTTAAACCCAGCGAGTATACCCCCGAACTCGAAAGTATCGACTTTCATCATTGGCTCCGACAAGCACAAACCAATACAGGCACTGCCATGAACCCGTATCAACAAGAACTCACCAAGTTGGTTGGTGGTCAGGTTCATCATGCTGGATTAACTCAGGATGGCTACCCTTACCTGATTGTGAGGCAACCAGCTTCAGAGACATTCTTTTATGTAATTGCCCAGGCAAATCAAGAGGGCACCAGTATTGGGTTCCTGCATATTACCGAGCGAACAGGAAACATCACCTGAGAACATCAAAATCCTTTCCTACTAACTCCTTCAGGCACTAGACTGGAGGATTTTTTTATTTCTACGCTATGACTCCTCAATTGCATCTTCTCAATTGGGGGATGGGAGTTGAGAGCACAGCCATCCTGGTGCGTTGGCTGCGGTCGCCTCAATCCCGTTCCTTCGATCGCTTCCAAAATCTAATCGTGTTGACCGCGCAAACTGGCGATGAAATGGATGAAACCAAATACCTTTGTGAGACTCATCTCTTCCCACTAATGCGGGAGCACAGGGTTCGATTGGTGCAAGTTGCCAAAGCCTCTGCCAGTAAACTGGATGGCTACATCATTCTCAGCGACACCCAGCAGCCCTACGAACTGCACACCGAAGGATACTTTCCCCTCAGCCGTGATCTGCTTCAGTCTGGGACTGTCCCTCGATTAGGGCGACCTCACATCTGTGCTCAGCGCTGGAAAGGGGAAGTGCTTGATGCCTGGATCTCAGATCATATTACAGAAGCCTTTGGTCCCTATTTGGGTTACAACGCGGATGAAACAAAACGGGCAGGTAAAGCCGATGGCTACACTTGTCAGGGGCACCCGTTTCTCTACCCGCTCATCGCGTGGGGATGGACACGGGATGATTGCATTGAATATCTCTATCGTACTCTAGGAGTTCTATGGAGGAAATCTGCCTGTAGCTACTGCCCGTTCCAGCAAAAACAAGCTGCGTTAGCGAAGCTTAACGAAGTTATCGCTCGCTATAATCGTGACCCAAAAGCCGCAGGGTTCACACTGCTGATGGAGCTAAACGCCCTGGCATTTAATCCTCGAATGCATCTATTTTCATCAGGCACTGCTTACGATCTGATGGTGAAAAGCAGTAACCAGGTTGCCCTTGATGAATTGGAGCAGCTATTACGCCAGTTACAGTGGGCAATCTATCACGTTCAACGCACTTACAAGCAATTAACTCGGAAGAACGGCAAGCCCTACGTCAATTCCGATCGTAAAGTGGTTCTGGCGGACGAAGGGGACAAAGCTCAGATGGAGTCCAAGTTAGAGACAATTTGCCATCGTCATCATGCCTCAATAGAAGACCTGCACGGCAAACGGTGCTATCTCCATCGACGACAAGAAGGCGTTTATCCGGCTTTCGAGGAGTTTTACGTTGTTGCTCCCAAGCTAGCAAAAAACAAATGCCGCAACCTGAAAGCTTTTGATCAAAATTGGCGAGAACTGACAGGACCCGCTAAACCTGTTCAGTTGACTCTCTTTGTTCCCTAACCCAAGCACAGACAAGATGGCTGCGATCGCTATAGAACCTCCGCTCCAGGCAATATAGGCGGGCTGCCAGCTTTAAGCAGGTCTATATGCTCTCGCCTGTTCACCAACATGGAGCGGTCTATGTCTGAATTACTAAACTCAAATCCTCCAACCTTCGTAGTGGTTAAGGTCGATGAACCTTTACCGTGGCCAGAACAGGAGACTTTCTATCCCATCTTGCCAACAGAAAAACCCCACACCTACGGTACGCTTCAGCGTGCAGTGGAGCTAGTTGCCTCGTTGATTGAAGACTTTGGTTACACCACCCAAAATACTCGGATTTATCGACTTGTACCTGTTGCTGACGACGACACGTTGCCACTCATCCAAAACGCTCTGACGATTCTACAGCAGGATAATGTGTGATTATACCTGTTGCAAAATAGTTAGCAGCAGCGAGGATCACAACTTGAGTAAAACGCCATAAAATCAAAATGAAGCCATCAGATTCAGGTCTTGCCAATGTCTAAAACCCTATCGATCGAGATCCCCGACGAGATTTATCAGACCTTGCTCCAAACCGCCGAACGCTTAGGACAATCTCCCGAAGCGATCGTCAGCCAATGGATTGTAACCCAACACCAAACCCAAAACTCAGATCCGCTTGACTCCTTCATCGGAGCATTTAAGAGTGAAATTCCAGATTGGAGCAGCCGACACGATGAATATCTCGGTGCCACCCTTCTAGAAACCCATGACCAGCCCTAATGTCCAAGCTATTCGTCGATACATCGGGATGGGGCAATTTGATCGATGTCAGCCAGCCCTATCATGCTCTCGCTACGGATTGGTATCGCAACACCAAACAACAACCCGCTGGCTTAATCACGAGCAATTATGTTCTAGCGGAGTTAGTTGCACTTTTGGAAAGCCCCTTGCGAATTCCTCGTGTACAGGCGATCGCATTCCTCAAAAGTCTTAAAGATTCTCCCGCAGTTGAAGTTTTGCATATCGATTCAGATCTGGATTTGACTGCATGGAAGTTGTTGGAAGCCCGTCCAGATAAAGCTTGGAGTCTGGTCGATTGCTCTAGCTTTGCCATCATGCAACAACAGAACATAAGTCATGCATTAACCAGTGATCGCCACTTTGAGCAGGCTGGATTCATTCGACTGCTCAAGTAAATGGCACAGAGGTAGTGCGCTATCGCGCTGGTTCATACAGCGTGATCAAGGCTACCCCTTATGCAAACTCTGACAACCAGTTCTACGAATCACTCAGTACCACTGACAATCACCCATTCTGATTTATCTCTTGAATCCGAGCAATCCTCAGAAGACATTAATCCAGGCACTCTGATGATTTTGGCAGACATCGAAGCAATCCTCCCAGTTGTGAGCTACTGGTGGATGCAGAAGACTTGCCAGCTGAGTTCCGCAAAAAGAAATTCACTTACGCTGCCGACAAGAAAGCGATCATTGCTGCCTGGAAAAGAGGCGTTCCGGTCGATGGCACCCATATCGAACGCAGGCGGCGTGTCATTTATGCACTAACCGCTACGGCGATTCAGGACTTCAAAAACTCACTTTTGGCAGAGCAATAAACCCTTTCGTCAGCCAGCAGCAAGGATGCGTCTCTGCTGCTGGCTAGTTTTTGCATTGTCCTGGCTACCGCCATGTCAGCTAGACCATTAATTTGTCTCTGCTATGAAATGGCTAACACCAGAAGAGGCGATCACTGCTGCAAATTTAACAGATACAACAACTAAATTGGACGCGTTGGCGAAGCCTCTCGGAACGAGGATCGCCAAAAGCACTAATGGCAAAAAGACGGCTGAAGAGCGTTTTCAAGCGCTTGGGTTGTTGTTCGATCAGAAAAAACCTAACGCTATTCCATTGCTTGTAATCTTCTCAGCCCTTTATCTAATAGGCTCTTGATTGATTGATTAACTTGTTGTTTCATTTTCCATTGCTGAAACGCTTTTTCGTAGTTGGCACCTTTGATCTGGTAGGTTCTCCAAACATTCAGAGCTAAGACAAGTCCCCAACTGAAAATAATATAGAGTGACCAAGTAATTGCTTGATCTGTAATTAAATCCAACCCTAGCAAGAAGGTATTATTAATCAAGTATTTTGCAGTGCTTTGCTGCAACTTTGTATAACGATAATCATCAAAGGCTTGATAAGCAGTCTGTTGCTTACAGCGTCGCTCCCACTCTTGTTCCGCAAGCGAGCAGTCCTCATGGGAAATACCTAACTCCTCTGCAATTTCGAGAAGTTGCGCTCTTGAAAAATTATCATTTTGGGAGGGACGGGTCATCGCGATCGCAAGAATTTCTTGTACTGCTTCCTGATTGTACGAATCAGACATACCCGCCTTCCCTTTTTTAGTCAAGCACTGTCACTACTACTGAACGACTTCATCACGCTGATATGCCCAGATTGCCAGAGTACTAAAAACACCTCCAGCGGTCAGTAGCCAGAGTAAGTTCAGCCATAAATGATGGTCGTAGTGCTCTGAACCAATTGACCAGAGAGCAAGCTGAGCATAGTGATAAAAAGGAGAGAGTACAATTATATCTTTAGGCAACCAGGGAATAGATAAACCGCAGGTGAGTAAAGCAACGGGAATCGAAATACCAGCAATTTGATCAAGGCTCTTAGGTTTGACCAGATAGCCCATTGCTGACCCTGCAATAGCAAATGGAATTACCCCAATCAATAAGCTGATGAATAGAAAAATCTGATTTCCAAACGTAACGGCACCACCAATTCTTGAAGCACTGATAGCAAGAACCAGTATGAGTATAACTGCCAGAATTAATAAGGAAACCGCTAACTTCGCGCTAAGATAAGCCGTCGGTTGTAGCGATGTTACGCGCAATAATTTCAGCCAACCTTCAACCCGTTCAAGCGCAATTTGTTTACCAACCCGCTCAATGGCAAAAGTCAGTACAGCCAGTCCTCCACAAAAGACCAAGCCTAATGCGCCATACTGTGGACTGGAGATAAGAGACGTAATGACACAAAAAATCACAATTCCGAGCAAGTATATCGGAGTCCGAACCAGTTGAAGTAATTCTACTCGAATCTGAGCCATCAACATCTCTGACCACTTTTGCGACTGGTTCACAGAGGGTTGCTCTTGTGTGATGGCGTAATTTCTTTGGTCACTTTCCGCACTACCTTTCAGGAGCTGATCTTCTAATAACCGACCTTCCTGGAGCATTATAGATCGCGTTGCAATTGTTTCAAGCTCTTGCCAGTCGGCAGGGTTGTGCGTGACAATCACTACCGCTACACCCTTAACAACACAAAGCCTCAAAGTCTGCCAAAACTCTTTGCGCCCTTTTTCGTCTAAACCAACAGTTGGCTCATCTAGGATCAGAAGTTTGGGATTACCTGCAAGGGCAATGCCAAGATCAAGCCGTTTTCTTTCTCCACCAGATAACTTAGAGCACCAGAAACTGCTCTTTTCCTGAAGTCCAACCTTATCAAGAATTTCTTCTGTTGACAGAGGATTGGGGTAGTAGCTTCGGATCAAGCTGATTAGTTCACTAACCCTTAAATTTTTGGGAACCTCTACTTTTTGGAGCATGACACCCACACGAGCTTTAGAGTCTGAATCTTTCGGTGAGCATCCACACAGCTTTACGTTTCCTCGATCGGGTTTCAGGATGCCCAAAATAATATTGAGTAGAGTCGTTTTTCCCGAACCGTTCTCCCCCTTCAGAACAACAACCTCACCAGGCTGAATCGTCAGGCTAATATCACTCAGCACTTCACGCTGTTCAAAGCTTTTTGAGATACTGTGTAACTCAATCATAATGTTGCAACATTCATTGTTGTGTTAACTAAAAAAGTTGACCAGAAATCAATCCGATCACAATGGCAATACCAACTGCCACAATCACAGGCACTTCAACCACAACTACTAAAACAGCCGCCGCCGCCGCCGCTGCTCCGATCGACAGCAACTCAGCACCAGCAGAAGAACCAGTTCGACTACTACAACTGGCGATTGTCAGAATACAAAATTGACTACCGCGTGTAATCAGAAGAGTGAAAGCAATTCCAACAATAGACAATAGCCCAACAGCCAATCCTTTGATTAAGGGTTGTTTCAACCAATGAGTCTTAGATTCAGATTGAGATTCCATAATTAGTATTTTCTCCGCTAAACATCTACAAACTATGATGCCAACTCAACAGGTTCCACCTGTCAAACTTCTAACTGCCAGGAACACCAATATCCCAGCAGCAACTGCCATCGTAACAGGTGCTGCGATCACGGCACTGCCAACGGTTATGGTGGCTGAAATCACGCCTGCACTCGCCAAAGCGGAAGCACCTGCTCCAGCAGCAGCAGCACTCCCAGCCCCAGCGACAATAGGAATAAAACTTTTGCCACATTTCGGTGAAGTAGTTTTCTGGACAGGCTTAGAAGGAGGTTTTGAATCTCCTGATTTTTCCTTCGTGGGTGGATCTGGTAATGGGTGATTCGTCTTACTTGGATGGTTTTTCCTTTCTTTTTGTTGTTTATTGCTATCAGAGGTCTTCGCGCCATCACTTTTTTGGACAATTGCCCCGCATTCTGGAGACGGCGAACCAATCATTGGATTGCATGAGTGCTGAACACTTAATGTCGTCAGCCCTAAGCAAAGTGTCCATACCAGAAACCCTGCCAGAAACTTAGTCCGGTTGTCGAATTGTTCTGATAGAAACTGCATGAGTGGAAAAACCTGGCGAAAATGGAGCAAATTGCCTCAGCGCAGCCTAATTTAGTTTGCCCACAACGATCTGGGCAATAACGTATGACTGAACATATTGAGCGATCGCCTCTTTTCCTAAAATGTGAAGAAGCGATCGCTTTAAGAATAAAGGTGTGTTGGTTAAAACTATTTATCCTTTAGTAGCTCGGTAAATACCATAAGCAGCTAGACCCGCTAATGCTCCAACAGCAACGCCAGCGGGTCCAGCAGCAGCCCCGAAACCTGCGCCACCACCAATCATACCGATCGCACTCATACCTGTTGCTGCCACAGCACCATAGCCAGCCGCCGCTCCAACACCAGCCGCTGCCGCTGCTTTCGCAGGTTCGTTTTTAGACATTGTTTTTCTCCTTGGCAGACCTATTTAAAGCTATACTCGCCAAAATTTTGAGCGGCAAGATGTAGGCGTTTCAGTAGATTGGGATGCTTTCGGCTCCCTGCCCCTACCATCCAACAACCCGACCTGCTGATTCCACAACCAGAGGAAATAGAGGATAATAGCCTCTCCTGTGAACAACTTGCTTTACTGAATAGCCAATCCCTCAGCATTAATCAGCGGGTTGCGGCTGAAGCCTTCGATTATCTGTTGCAATTGACCACCGGGAAGCTGCGACGGTTCGCCACCTACTTTGATCTAGAGAGCGGCAGTGGGCGATTGTGAAACGGCTCTGAAAGAGCGTCGCTCTACACGACCCAAGCCATTGTCATTCAAGCAATCCATCAATCTTCAAATTAATCACCGCGCACTGCATCGTTTTTCACTGTGCCGAAATTTCTACTCGATCAGTCCTGCTCGCATTGCCAGTACGGCTGCTTGAGTGCGTTCACGCAGTGGCTCTGAAAGAGCGTCACTGGCACATAATTTGCTGAGGATACTACGGATATGCACTTTGACAGTGCCAAGACTCATATAAAGTTGCCTAGCAATCTGGTTATTGGTATAGCCCTGAACCATCAGTTCCAATACTTCCAGATCTTTAGTCGTCAGAGGATCAGCCTCCAGAATCGTGGCTTGCTCCGAATCGAGAGCATTGATGGCAACTGTTTGAGGTTCACTGGCAACCGGCAATGACGACGCAACTTGCCGAGCATGTTTGAGGACAATACGGCGTTGGCGAAGCCTCTCTCCTCAGAGACTCGCTGGATCAATCCAGGACTGTCCCTCGAAGGTCATACGGATGGCTTCCAGCAGCAATTCAAACTTGGTGTTTTTGACACAGTAAGAATCTGCCCCTGCTGCAAAAGCCGCCAGCACCATTCTTTCCTGGGTGTAGGGGCAAAGGTAGCGAAGCTGCATTTTAGTGCCACACGATCACTGAAATGATTAAGTAATGAGGAATCCAGCAAAAAAGCTCGGAAACTGAAACTTGCCCGTAAGTGATAGATGGGTTGCTTAC
>JAESFW010000290.1_pt1 | contig 43515 bp, 34 predicted proteins | sample 9269481 | NCBI WGS metagenome assembly JAESFW01 (sample SAMN14515350, study PRJNA621654) | algae metagenome | isolation source: Lyngbya sp. HA4199-MV5 and co-occurring heterotrophs from soil with... | place: USA: Ahupuaa O Kahana State Park, Hawaii | collected 2009-07-21 | reverse complement strand
AAGACCCTGAAGGTGGACGACGCGCGCAAGGCCGGCACCGACATCGGCCCCGTGGTGGACGACCGCCAGCTGGCGCAGGACCTGGAGTACATCGGCATCGGCCAGCAGGAAGGCGCCAAGCTCGCCTTTGGCGGCGAAGCCCTGGAGAAGAACGCCGACGGCGCACCCGGCTTCTACCTGCGCCCGGCCCTGTTCACCGAGACCACGCCCAGCATGCGCATCAACCGCGAAGAGATCTTCGGCCCCGTGGTGAGCGTGCAGCGCGTGAAGAACTACGAGGAAGCGCTGGCCCTGGCCAACGATACGCCCTTCGGCCTGGCCAGCGGCATCGCCACCACCAGCCTCAAGCACGCCACGCACTTCAAGCGCCACGCCCAGGCTGGCATGGTGATGGTGAACCTGCCCACGGCGGGCGTGGACTACCACGTGCCGTTTGGCGGCCGCAAGAGCAGCAGCTACGGCCCGCGCGAGCAGGGCCGCTACGCCGCCGAGTTCTACACCACGGTGAAGACGGCGTACACGCAAGCGTAATCCGTCCTGGCTTGACACACAGCAATCGGGCGCCTCGGGCGCCCGATTGCTTTTGGCGGCTTGCCTGCATAATTGCGCCCCATGCACGCCCTTCGAACCTTTGCCGCCCTGCGCCTTCTGGTGCTGGCCTGGTTCATGGCGTCCATGGGCGTGGCCATCGCCTCGCCGCTGGTGAACCCGCAGGCCATCGAGGTGATCTGCTCGGGCGCGGGCACCATCAAGCTCCTGGTGCAAACCGACGACGGCACCGTGGAGATGGGCGCCATGGGCATGGACTGCCCGCTGTGCGCCACGGTGGGCGCACCACCTCCGGCCAGCACGGCTACCCTCCCCCTGCCGCAACCGCTGGCGCATGCCCTGCAGCCCGTGGAGGCGGCGCGCATCGCGGCCATCACCGCGGCGCCACTGCCCGCGCGCGGGCCCCCAGCTTCTCTCTGACCTGACCGCCGCACGCGTGGCCCCGTTTTGGGGTTGCGCAGCTTGTCCCGTCGTCCGCGCGGGCGGTGCGCACCGGCAGCCCGGTGCCGTGCCGTCCGCCAGAGAGTTTTGCCATGTCCCGTTCCCTTTTGGCCGGCGCTGCCGCGCCCGCCCGCTTCTTTCCCCTGTCGCCCTTGTGCACAGCCCTCCTGGCCCTGGTGCCACTGGCCGCCACGGCGCAGACGCCCACCCTGCAACCGGTCGACGTGGTCGATGCCGCGGCCCAGCCCAATGGCCGGCTGCAGCTCGATGTGCCCGTGGCCACGGGCAGCCGCCTGGGCCTCACGGCGCGCGAGACGCCCGCCTCGGTCACCCTGGTGGACCGCGCCACCATCGACGCACGCGGCGCGCAGGACACGCAGGAGATCCTGCGTGCCGTGCCCGGCATCAGCGCGCACAACGCGCCTGGCTCCATGGCGGCGAGCTACCGCGGCTTCACGGCCAATTCGGTGGCGCAGCTGTACAACGGCATCAACCCGCAGTACGGCAGCGCCACGCGCGCGGTGGACAGCTGGATCTACGACCGCGTGGAGGCCATCGGCGGGGCGTCGAGCTTTCTCTACGGCTCGGGCGGCGTGGGCGGCTCGATCAACTACCTCACCAAGACGGCCGAGCGCGGCCATTTTGCCGAGGGCCAGGTGCGCGGCGGCTCCTATGGGCTCAAGGAAGTGTCCGTGGGGTTGAACCGGCAGATCGCAGGCAGCAGCGATGGCGCCGGCCCCGCGCACTTCGCGCGCATCGACCTCAACCACCGCGACGCGGGCAGCTGGACCACGGGCACCAAGACCCAGGCCACGCAACTGGCCACCTCGCTGCTGTCGGACCTGGGCGGCGGCTTCACCCACACCCTGGCCTATGAATACCAGAAGGACCATGTGGACCGCCCCTACTGGGGCACGCCGGTGCTCAACCCCGCCGTCGGCGCGCTGCACATCAACCCGGCCACGCGCTTTGCCAACTACAACAGCGCCGACGGCGTGTACGAGCACCGCGTGCAGTGGCTGCGCTCGGTGGCGCAGTGGCGCGTGTCCGACGCGCTGCAGCTGCGCAACACCTTCTATGCCTACGACGCGCTGCGCGACTACCGCAACGTGGAGATCTACACCTTCAACGCCGCCAACACCGCCGTGGCGCGCAGCGCGACCCTTCTGCAGCGCCACGACCAGCGGCTGCTGGGCAACCGCATCGAGGGCACCTGGCAGGGCCATCTGGCAGGCCGCAAGAGCGACTGGGCCTTTGGCCTGGACGTGAGCGTGAACAAGCAGACGCGCTTTCCGCAAAGCCTCTCCACCACCGTGAGCACCGTGAACCCCACCCAGTTCACGACCGAGAACTTCTTCGACATCCCGGGCATATTGCCCATCTACAGCCCCGACAAGGACAACAAGGCCACCACCGCGGCCCTGTACCTGGAGAACCGCACTGCCGTGGTGCCCGGCCTGAACCTCGTGACCGCGCTGCGCCACGAGCGCATCGGCCTGGACCTGGTGAACCGCCGCGCCGTGACAGCGGCCGCGCCCGCCACCTTCAGCCGCGACTACCACCCCACCACGGGCCGCCTGGGCCTGGTGTGGGACATCGCGCCCGGCGCCAGCCTGTACGCCCAGGCCTCGAACGCGGCCGATCCGCCTTCGGGATCGCTGGCATCGGCCTCGTTCGCCGATGTGCGCAACAACAGCGAGCTCACCACGGGCCGCCAGGTCGAAGTGGGCAGCAAGTTCGACTTCTGGAACGGCAAGGGCAGCGCCACGGTGGCGGTGTACGAGATACGGCGCCAGAACATCGCCTCGCAGGACCCGGCCAACCCCAACCTCACGCTGCTGGTGGGCGAGCAATCCTCGCGCGGCATCGAGCTGTCGGCCGGCCTGCGTCCCAGCGCGCAATGGCAGCTGCAGGGCAACCTGGCGCTCACACGCGCACGGTATGAGAACTTCGTGCAGGGTGGCGTGTCCATGGCGGGCAAGGTGCCGGCCCTGGTGCCGCAGGCCGTGGCCAACCTCTGGGTGTCGTATGCCATCACGCCCACTGTCACGGCCAGCGCGGGGCTGCGCCATGTGGGCAAGGTCTATGGCAATGCGGCCAACACCAAGTACTGGCCCGCGTACACGCTGCTCGACCTGGGCCTGGGCTGGAAGCTCGGCCCCGCCACCACGCTCACGGCGCGCATCCGCAATGCCACCGACCGCACCTACGCGGCCGAGGTGCGCGACCAGGTCTACCTGGGCGCACCGCGCACGGCCGACCTGACCCTGCACACCGCGTTCTGACGCCGGGGGACACCGCATGCAACACGCCAAGCGCTGGTTGTACCTGGTCCACCGCTGGGCCGGCGTGGTGCTGTGCGCCTTCTTCGCCATGTGGTTTGTCTCGGGCGTAGTGATGATGTACGTGGGCTACCCCAAGCTCACGGCCACCGAGCGCCTGGAGCACCTGGCGCCGTTGCGCGGCGCATCCATCGCACTGGAGCCCGCCGCTGCACTGCGCGCCGCGGGCCTGGACGGCCAGCCCCTGGCCGACCTGCGCCTGGCCGTGGCCAGCGGCGGGCGCGCGGTCTACCTGGTGCAGCCCGAGGGCGCGCCCAAGCGCAAACCGGCCACGGTGGTCGACGCCAGCACGGGCCAGGTGCTGCGCGCCGTAGACGCGGCCTGGGCCACGGCATCGGCCCAGGCCTTCGCGGGCGCATCGGAAGAAGCCCCGCGCCACCTGGGCACGCTGGACGAGGACGCCTTCACCCACTCGCGCGCGCTCGATGCGCACCGCCCGCTGCACCGCCTGGCGCTGGGCGATGCGGCAGGCACCGAGGTCTATGTCTCGGGCACCACGGGCGAGGTGGTGCGCGACGCCACGCGCAGCGAGCGCGGCTGGAACTATGTGGGCGCCTGGATCCACTGGCTCTACCCGTTTCGCGGCAATGTGTTCAATGCCTGGTGGGCCGACATCGTGAACTGGCTGTCCATCGCGGGCATCGTGCTCACCATCACGGGCACGGTGGTGGGCGTCATGCGCTGGCGCTTCACACGGCGCTACAAGAGCGGCTCGCGCTCGCCCTACCGGGGCTTCATGATGCGCTGGCACCATGTCTTCGGCCTGCTGTTCGCTGGCATCACGCTGACCTGGATATTCAGCGGCCTGATGTCCATGAACCCGTGGAAGATTTTCGACAGCGGCGCCGCGCCCCTGCGCCTGCAGGCCATGCACGGCGGCCCGCTGCAGCTGCCTGCGCAGCCCGCCAGCGTACAGGCCCTGCTGGCAGCGGCATCGCCCAACACGCGCGAGCTGCGCTGGGTGCGCCATGCCGGCCACACCCTGGTGCTGGCCGCCAGCCCCACGGGCGCACCCGCCGTGCTGGATGCCGCCAGCGCACAGACCCGGGCCTTCGACCCGGCCGAACTGCAGGCCGCCGCATCCCGCCTGGTGGACGCCCCGGTGGCCCGCACCGAACTGCTGCGCGGGTACGACCTGCACTACTACAGCCGCGCCGCGCACACCATGACGGGTGGCGGCGACAACAAGCCCCTGCCCGTGCTGCGCGTGGAGTTTGCCGACGCGTACGCCACCTGGGTGCACATCGACCCGCACACCGGCGCCGTGCTCGACAAAAGCGACACCCACCGCCGCGCCAGCCGCTGGCTGTTTGCACTGCTGCACAGCTGGGACTGGGGCCCGCTGCTCGCGCACCGGCCGCTGTGGGATGCGCTGCTCATCGTGCTGAGCCTGGGTGGCGCGGTGCTCAGCCTCACGGGCGTGGTGGTGGGCTGGCGCAGGCTGGTGCGGCCCTGGCGCCTCAATCCGGCTGGCGCAGCGCCAGCGAGACCAGGCCGCACACCAGGCTGAGCCCCGCCGCGGCCAGCAGTGCGGCGTGGTAGCCGGCCAGCTGCGCGGCCTGGGGTGCACCGCCGGCGCCCCGCGCCATAGCCCCGGCCAGCGTGGCCAGTGCAGCCACGCCAAGGGCGCCGCCGAGCTGGCGCGCGGTGTTGGCCAGGCCCGAGGCGAGGCCTGCGTCCTGCAGGGGCACGCCCGAGGTCACGGCGTGGGTGGCCGCAAGGATCACCAGGCCCAGCCCGCCGCCCACCAGCAGCGTGGGGCCCAGCACCTGGGTGAGGAAGTGCGCCTGCGCCGGCATCGCCGCCAGCCAGGCCAGGCCGGCCGCGGCCACCAGGGCGCCCCACAGCGGCAGTCGGGCCGCGCCGTTGCGCGCCAGGCGCCCGGCGAACACCAGGCGCGCCGCCGCCAGCGCCACGCCCATGGGCAGCATGGCCAGGCCGGTGTCGCGCGCACTGTAGCCGGCGCCATGCTGCAGCAGGGCCGACACCAGGAACACCGAGGCCGTGAGCGTGGCGCCCAGGCAGAGCATGAGCCCATTGCCCACGCGCAGGTTGGGCAGTGCAAAGATGGACAGGCGCACCAGCGGGCTGGCGCTGCGCGCCTCGATGGCCACGAACAGTGGCCACAGCACGGCGGCAGCCACCAGCGCGCCGAGCACGGTGGGCGAGGCCCAGCCCAGCTCGGTGGATTGGGTGATGCCATAGACCAGCGCCACGCTGGCCAGCGTGGAGACCAGGGCACCGGGCAGGTCCAGCGGCGGGCGCGTGCTGCGTGGCGCAGGCGGCAGCAGGCTGGCCGCGACGCCGGCCATGAGCGCCAGGCCCACGGGCACGTTGACGAACATCACCCAGCGCCAGCCGGCCGCATCGGTAAGCACGCCACCGATCACCACGCCAAAGGCAAAGCCCGCCGAGTTGAGCGCCGCCCACAGCGACAGGGCGCGGGCACGGGCGGCCTTGTCGTGGTGGGTGGCGGCCATCACCAACGCCATCGACGAGGTGGCCAGCACCGCCGCGCCCACGCCCTGCACGGCGCGCGCCGCCAGCAGCCAGGGGGCGCTGGCCGCCAGGCCAGCAGCGAGGCTGGCCAGCGTGAACAGCGCCAGCCCGGCCTGCAGCACCGGGCGGCGGCCATAGAGGTCACCGGCACGCGCAGCCAGCAGCATGCAGCCGCCCAGGGCCAGCAGGTAGGCATCGATGACCCACTGCAGCGCGGCATGCGAGAGCTGCAGGTCGCGCTCGATGGCGGGCAGCGCCACGTTCACGATGGAGCCGTCCATGACGACCATGAACGAGGCGATGCAGGCCATGGTGACGATGAGCCAGGCCGGCAGGTGGGGGCGCAGCAGCGGCGCGGGCGGGGATACGGGGAGGGGAACAGCGGACATGGACAGGCTCCGATAACGAAAAAACAAGCCTGCAGTCTCGACCGGGAGGGGAATGGAGTGATAACGTCATATGGACGTAAAACAATGAAATCCGGCCATGGCATCCAGCACCCCTGATTCCCGCGTCTCCGTGAACGAGGCCTTTCGCGACCTGAGCGAGCGCGCCGACGGGCCGGCGCTGATCGCCGTGTGGGGCACGCACCAGCCCGAGAGCGAGTTCCAGCTGGGCACGCGCGAGACCGGCTGGCACGGCCACCTGCGCGGCCAGCTGTTTTGCATCGAGAACGGGCTGGTGCACATGCGCACGCGCCAGGGCTCGTGGCTCATGCCGCCGCACCGCGCGGGCTGGATTCCGCCGGGCCAGGAGCACACGGCCAGCATCAGCGGCGTGACCAGTGGCTGGAACGTGGTCATCACCCCCGAGGCGGCGCACGGCCTGCCGCAGACGCCCTGCGTGTTCGGGGTGAGCGAGCTGCTGCGCGCCCTGGTGCGCCGCGCCGCGGCCTGGACGCACCAGGAGACATTGACGGCCCCCCAGCGCCGCGTGGCGGCCGTGCTGCTCGACGAGATGAAGAGCGCGCCGCACGAGCCCCTGCACCTGCCCATGCCGGCCGACCGGCGCCTGCTGCGCATCGCCAAGGCCGTGCTGGCCGACCCCGGCGATGCGCGCACGCTGGAGCAGTGGGCCGACTGGGCCGGCCTGTCGCCGCGCACGCTGAGCCGGCTGTGCCAGGCCGAGCTGGGGTCGAGCTTTGCCCAGTGGCGCCAGCAGGCCGGCCTGGTGCACGCGCTGGAGGCACTGGCGCGCGGCGAGCCGGTGGCCCAGGTGGCCGACGCGCTGGGCTATGCCACGCCGAGCAATTTCATCGCCATGTTCCGCCGCGCGTTCGGCACCTCGCCCGCGCGCTACTTTGCGCAGCGCAGCGGGCAGGAGGGCTGAGCCCTCCCTTCAGGCGGGCTCGTCTTCCTCGTGCTCGCGCCCGGGCAGCAGCAGGTTCAGCGCCACGGCCACCAGCGCGCCCACGGTGATGCCCGAGCCGAAGACCTCGCGCACAAAGGCCGGCATGCGTGCCAGCAGGTCGGGCCGCACGGTGACGGCCAGGCCGCAGCCCAGCGACACGGCGATGATCAACGTGTTGCGGCGCGAGGGCGCGGTGCCGGCCAGCATGCGGATGCCGGCCGCAACGATCATCGCGAACATCATGAGCCCCGCACCGCCGAGCACCGGTTGTGGAATGGTCACCACCAGCGCCCCCAGCACCGGGAACAGCCCGGCCAGCAACAGCAGCACGCCCGTGAGCGTGACCACATGGCGGCTGGCCACGCCGGTGAGCGAGACCACGCCCACGTTCTGCGCAAAGGTGGACAGCGGCGGGCTGGACATCACGGCCGCGAAGGCCGAACCCACGCCGTCGCACAGGATGCCGCTGGCCAGGCGCTTGCCCGGGATGCGCGTCTGCGTGGCCGCGCCCAGCGCCATGAAGGTGCCCGTGGTCTCGACGATGGTGACCAGAAAGGCGATGGACATGGCGACGATGCCCGACACCGGGAAGGCCATGCCGAAGTGCAGCGGCTGCGGGATGGCGAACACCGGTGCCTCGCGCACCTGGGTGAAGTCGATCAGCCCGAGCGCCAGGCACAGCACATAGCCGCTGGCGATGCCCAGCACCACGGCGCTGGCCGAGACGATGCCCTTGCCCCACTGCACGAAGGCGATGACCAGGGCCAGCACAAAGCCCGCGATCGCCAGGTGGCCCACGGCGCCATAGTCGCGCGCGCCCACGCCGCCGGCCGCCCAGTCCACCGCCACAGGGGTGAGCGACAGGCCGATCAGGGTCACGACCACGCTGGTCACGGTGTGCGGGAAGAAGCGGCGTATCACCGGCATGAAGAAGCTGCCCACGATCATCACCAGCGAGCCCACGAGCGAGGAGCCCAGGATGCCGGCCACGCCATGCTCCAGCCCCACGCTGATGCCCGCGCCGACAAAGGCGAAGCTGGTGCCCATGACGCAGGGCAGGCGTATGCCCACCGGCCCCACGCCCTTGCACTGGATGATGGTGACGATGCCCGAGCCCAGCAGCGCGGCATTGACCAGCGCCACGATCTGGTCGGCCGGCAGCTTGAGCGCGCCGCCCACCACCAGGGGCACGGCGATGATGCCGCCGAGCGCGGCCAGCAGGTGCTGCAGCGAGAGCAGCACCGCGGTGGCAAGCACCGGGGGCCGGTCCTCCACCTGGTAGAGCAGTTGTTGTTCCATGTCTTGTCTCCTTGTCCGTTGGCCCTTTTTTTGTGGGCACTTGTCGTCATGTGAGGGATGCGCGGTACGGGGTCGTCGGGTGTCTGGCAGCGGCTCCTTGGGTACGGTGGCGGGCGGCAGGCGCCCAGGGCCAACCGGGCCCGCCCGCGAAAGGGCAGCCCGGTGGGAGATGGGAAATAAAACGATCAGTGGCCAGCAGCAGCCCGCTCGAACAGCGTTTGCGCCAGCGCGTTGTGGCGGCCCAGCACCATGGGCAGGTCGGCCGTGAGCAGGCGGCCGCGCTCGACCACCACGCGGCCGTTGATGACGCTGGTGTCCACGTTGGCGGGGGTGCAGAACACCAGGGCCGCCACCGGGTCATGGCCTGCGCCGGCATAGCCCACGGCCGACATGTCGAAGGCCACGAAGTCGGCCGACATGCCGGGCGCCAGCGCGCCGATGTCGTCGCGGTTGAGCACGCGCGCGCCGCCCAGGGTGGCGATCTCCAGCGCCTCGCGCGCGCCCAGGGCGGCCGGGCCGTGGCCTACGCGCTGCAGCAGCAGGGCCTGGCGCGCCTCGCCCAGCATGTGGGCGCCGTCGTTGGAGGCACTGCCGTCCACCCCCAGGCCCACGGGCACGCCCGCATCGCGCATGCTGCGCACCGGCGCAATGCCCGAGGCCAGGCGCATGTTGGAGCAGGGGCAGTGCGCCACGCCCGTGCCGGTGCGCGCGAACAGGGCGATGCCCTCGGGGTCGAGCTTGACGCAGTGCGCGTGCCACACGTCGCGGCCCACCCAGCCCAGGCTTTCGGCGTACTGCGCGGGGGTCATGTCGAACTTCTCGCGCGAGAAGGCCACGTCGTTGTCGTTCTCGGCCAGGTGGGTGTGCAGCGACACGCCGTGCGCACGCGCCAGCAGGGCCGACTCGCGCATCAGATCGCGTGTCACCGAGAACGGCGAGCACGGCGCCAGCACCACGCGCAGCATGGCGTGGCGCGAGGCGTCGTGGTACTGCTGGATCAGGCGCAGGCTGTCGCGCAGGATGGCCTCTTCTTCTTCGACCACCGCATCGGGCGGCAGGCCGCCCTTGCTGCGCCCCAGGCTCATGGAGCCGCGCGCGGCGTGAAAGCGCATGCCCATCTGCTGCGCGGCGGCAATGGCATCGTCGAGCCGCGCGCCGTTGGGGTAGAGGTACAGGTGGTCGCTGGTGGTGGTGCAGCCCGAGAGCATGAGCTCGGCCATGGCCGTCTGGGTCGATACATGCACCATCTCGGGCGTGAGGTGCGACCACAGCATGTAGAGGTTGGTCAGCCACGAGAACAGCTCCGCATCCTGCGCGGCGGGCACGGCGCGCGTGAGGCTCTGGTACATGTGGTGGTGGGTGTTGACCAGGCCGGGCAGCAGCACGCGGCCGCGCATGTCGAGCACCTGGGCCCGCCCCTCGTCGGCCATGCGGCGGTACTCGTGCGGCAGCTCGGCCGTGGGGCCCACCCACTGCACGGCGGGGCCGTCGGCCACCAGGGCGCCATCCCGGATCTCGCGGCGTTGCGCGTCCATGGTGACGAGGACATCGGCGTTCAGGGCGATCAGGGTGGTCGGGTTGCTCATGGGGCGGCTTCTCATTCTTGGCAAATTCAATGCCGCCAGTCTAGGAACGCTGGCGCCTTGGCGATAGCGCCGAATTGCGCTTGCGGTGTCCACAAAATGTGGACACCCGGGATGCCTTGGCTTCAGCGTGCCGTGGCGAACAGCCGCGCGAGCGCATCCGTGATGTTGGCCGCCATGAGTTCGGCTGCGGGGCTGAGCTGCCCCTTGGCGCGCGCCGCCAGCACCAGGGTCTGGCGCGCCAGGTGGGGGTCGCGCAGCGGCACGAAGACCAGGGCGTTGCGCGCGCGCTCCTCCATCACATCGAGCGGGTTGAGCAGGGCGATGCCCTCGCCCAGCGCCACCAGGCGCAAGATGAGCGCCATCGAGGTCGACTCGGCCACGGGCGTCACAGTGATGGCGTTGCGCGCAAAGGCCTCGTCGAGCAGGGTGCGGATGGTGAGCTGCGGTGCCGGCAGGATGAGCGCGTGGCCGATGCAATCGCTGAGCAGCACCGAGGACTGGCGCGCCAGCGCGTGCTTGGGCGGTACCACGGCGCCGATGGGCCACTCGCTGGCCGACAGGGTGCGCAGCGCGGGCTTGAGCGAGAGGTCGTAGCCCAGGCCCAGCTCGGCGTCGCCACGCTCCACGGCGGCCGGGATCTCGGTGATGGGCAGATCGATGGTGCGCACCGCGATGCCCGGGTAGCGCTGGCGAAACGCATGCACCAGCGAGGGCAGCAGCGAGCCCGCCAGGCCCGCCGTGGTGGCCACCGTGATCTCGCCGCGGCGCTCGTCCTTGAACTCGGCAATGCGCTCGCGCAGCGCGGCGTGCTCGCGCAGGGTGCTGCGCACATGGGCCAGCACCATCTCGCCCAGCGGTGTCAGGCGCAGGCGGTTGTGGATGCGGTCGAACAGCGGCGCACCCAGCTCCGCCTCCAGGTCCAGGATCTGGCGGTTGACCGCCGTGGGCGCCACGTGCAGGTGCTCGGCCGCCTTGCGGATGGAACCGCGGCGCACCACTTCGTCGAGGTAGCGGAGAACTCGGGCGTGCATGGGGCGCAGGTTACCCGGTTTGCCGCCAAGTGCTGCAGATGCACGGCTTCAAGCGGCTCACAAAACTCAGCGAAGCGGTTCTGGCTAGGCGTCGCGTCGCAGGCAGTACGAGCAGTACGACAAGACGCGGCAACGACGCCAGAAGAGTTTTTTGAGCCGCTCTCAGCGCTTGCCGGAGCGCAGGGTGCGGCTGAGCAGGATCACCGGCACCAGCCCCACGGCCACCAGGGCCAGCGAGGGCAGCGCGGCCTCGCCCAGGCGCTCGTCGCGCGCGAGCTGGTAGGCCACCACGGCCAGGGTGTCGCTGTTGAAGGGGCGCAGCACCATGGTGGCGGGCAGCTCCTTCATCACGTCCACGAAGACCAGCAGCGCCGCAGCGGCGGTGGAGCGCTTGAGCAGCGGCCAGTGCACACGCGCCAGCAGGCCCGCACCGCCCGTGCCCAGCATGCGGGCCGAGTCATCGAGGCTTTGCGGGATGCGCGCATAGCCGCTTTGCATGGACTGCAGCGCCACCGCGCAAAAGCGCACCAGGTAGGCCCAGACGATGCCTGTGGCCGTGGCCGTGACCAGGGCACCCAGGCCCCACTGCGGCATGGCCGCCTGCAGCCAGCCCACGGGCAGCAGCAGGCCCACGACGATGACGGCGCCGGGCACGGCATAGCCCAGGCTCACCAGTTGCACCACGCCGCGCGCCACGGCGTCGGCGCTGCGGCGCACCGCAAAGGCCAGCGCCAGCGCCACGATGACGGCCAGCACGGCGGTGATGGCGCCCAGCCGCACGCTGTTGCCGGCCCATTCGATGAAGCGCGCCCAGGGCAGCACCGACCAGTCGGCCGCGAGCGGGCGCAGCATGAAGACCACGGGCGCGACAAAGCCCATGAGCACCGGCAGCCCGCACACGGCCCAGGCCAGCAGGCGGCGCCCGCCACGCAGCACCAGGGGCTGGGCCTCTGCCGAGCCCGCGCGCCCCAGGCCGCCGGCAAAGCGCATGCGCTTTTGCGCGCGCTGCTCCAGGTGCAGCAGGGCCATCACCACCACCAGCAGGATGGTGGCCAGCTGCGCGGCGGCGAGCCGGTTGTCCATGGACAGCCAGGCCTTGTAGATGCCGGTGGTAAAGGTCTGGATGCCGAAGTAGCTGGCCACGCCGAAGTCGGCCAGCGTTTCCATGAGCACCAGGGCCACGCCCGCGGCCACGGCCGGGCGCGCCAGCGGCAGGGCCACGGTGCGGATGCGGCGCGGCAACGGCGCCCCCAGCAGCCGCGCGGCCTCCATCAGGTGCGCGGCGCGCTCGCCCAGCGCGGTGCGCGCCAGCAGGTAGACATAGGGGTAGAGCGAGAAGATGAACACCCAGACCGCGCCGCCCAGGCTGCGCACCTCGGGCAGCAGCCGGCCTTCGAGCCCGAACGTGGCGCGCAGCCCCACCTGCAGCGGGCCGCTGAACTGCAGGAAGTCGGTGTAGGCATAGGCCGTGACATAGGCCGGCATGGCCAGGGGCAGCAGCAGCAGCCATTCAAAAGTGCGCCGGCCGGGGAAGTCGAACAGCGTGACGGCCGCCGCCGCGCCCGTGCCCACGATGGCCGCGCCCAGCGCCACCAGCACGCTGAGCCACAGAGTGGTGACCACGTAGCCGGGCAGCACGGTGGACGCCATTTCGCGCAGGATGGCGCCGGCCTGCACATCGGTGTGGCCAACGGGCAGCCACGAGGCCAGCACCGCCAGCACGGGCAGGACCAGCACGCCTGCAAGCAGGACCAGGGGAAGGGTGTGAAGGCGAAACGGTGTGCGGCGCAAAGCAGGGGACTCGGCAGTAGGGACAGGGCACGCCGGCTGCCGCCGCTGGCAAGGCACCAGACAGGCCAGGGAATGCAAATGCGAATTTTAAGCATTTGGCCCCGGCCACCTAAAATGGGGCCATGTTTCTTGAGGTCTCCCAACTCGAAGTGCGCTATGCCGGCCGCCCCCGCGCCGCCGTGCAGAACGTGTCCCTGGGCCTGCGCGCGGGCGATATCGGCGTGCTCATCGGCCCTTCGGGCTGCGGCAAGACGACCCTGCTGCGCGCGGTGGCCGGGCTCGAGCCCGTGTCGGGCGGGCAGATCAGCCTGACCGGGCAGGTGGTCAGCAGCGCCAGCGTGAGCGTGCCGCCCGAGCAGCGGCGCATCGGCATGGTGTTCCAGGACTATGCGCTGTTCCCGCACCTCTCGGTGGGGCGCAACGTGGCCTTTGGCATCCACCAGCTGCCGCGCGCCGAGCAGGCCGCACGCGTGGCCGAGGTGCTGGCCCTGGTGGGGCTTGAAGGCAGCGAGCAGCGCTTTCCGCATGAATTGTCGGGCGGACAGCAGCAGCGCGTGGCGCTGGCGCGCGCCCTGGCGCCGCGCCCGCAGCTGATGCTGCTGGACGAGCCGTTTTCCAACCTCGACGTGGACCTGCGCGAGCGCCTGGCGCACGAGGTGCGTGGCATTCTCAAGGCGGCGGGCGCCACGGCGCTCTTCGTCACGCACGACCAGTTGGAGGCCTTTGCCATCGGCGACGTGATCGGCGTGATGCACGAAGGCCGGCTGCACCAGTGGGACGATGCCTACACCCTGTACCACCGCCCGGCCACGCGCTTCGTGGCGGACTTCATCGGCCATGGCGTGTTCGCGCCCGCCACGCTGGTGCAGCGCGGCAGCAACGTGGTCGCGCAAACGCCCGTGGGCGAGCTCACCGACCTGGCCGAATGCCCCCTGCCCACGAGCTACCCGGGTGGCGAATGCGATGTGCTGCTGCGTGCCGACGACATCGTGCACGACGATGCCTCGCCCGTGCAGGCGCAGATCGTGCGCAAGTCGTTCCGCGGCTCGGAGTTTCTGTACACCCTGCGCCTGGCCAACGGCCAGACTATGCTGGCCCATGTGCCCAGCCACCACGACCATGCGGTGGGCGAGTGGATCGGCATCCGTGCCGAGGCCGACCATGTGGTGACCTTCCCGCGCGAGGCAGCGGTAGCGGCCAGCGCGGCCTGAACAGGCAGCGCCGGGGCCGCTGCCCATCACCGCCATCATCGAAACGTCACGGCGCCGTCATGCAGGGCGGCAAGAATCGGTTGCAATTCGTAGCATCATCGGTTCTACCCGCATGCCTCTCCTCGACCCGCGCCCGGCCATGGCGGCCGGCGGCGCCCCTGACTTCGCCCCTGCTGGAGCCGCCGCATGAACGGCCCCGATTTCGAACGCTTCCAGGCCAATGCGCAGGACTGCGGCGTGCTGTTCTACTACGCGGGGGAGTTCACGCCCGCCGTGGTGGCCGCGGCGGCCGACTCGCTCAAGCAGCGCCTGGCCACCGAGGACGCCTCGGGCCCGGCCAAGCGCAAGCTGTTCTCCACCTTTGTGGAAATGGCGCACAACATCCTGCACTATGCCGTGCCGCCCGAGGACGATGGCGCTGCGCCGCTGGCTGCGGATGCGGCCCCCGGCCCCAAGGGCGCCATCGGCGTGGGCAAGGACCTGCCCGACAACGACCAGGATGCTGCCGAGGCCGCGCCCGCCCAGTACTGGATCGTGTGCAGCAACGCGGTGGACATCGCCCACGTGCCGCGGCTCACCGACAAGCTCGACACCCTGCGCGCCATGAGCCTCGAAGAGATCAAGCAAAGCTACCGCGAGCAGCTGCGCAACCCCGACCACAACGCCAACGACACCCTGAGCAAGGGCGCAGGCCTGGGCCTGTTGACCATTGCGCGCGACGCCAGCGCGCCGCTGGAATACAGCTTCGCCTCAACGCCCGAGAGCGAAGGCCGCACGGCACAGTTCCACGTCAAGGCGCGTATCTGAGGTAGGGCCTGACCAAAGTCAGGCCCTGCCTAATCCAGAAACCGCCCCGCGTGCTCCGGGGCGGGCACCATGCACACCTCGGACCGCCCCCAGATGCGGTAGCGGTTGCGCGCCACCAGCCGGTACAGCGCATCGCGCAGCGGCGCGGGCACCAGCCAGCCCGCCCACGCCAGATGCCAGGGCCAGCCCAGGCGGTGCAGGATGCGCAGGATGGCGGCCGTGTGCTGCCAGCTGCGCCCGCCTTCGACCACCAGCAGCGTCTGCAGGCCCTCACCGGCCGATAGGCCCGCCTCGTTCAGCAGACGCGCGCCCTGCTCGCCCTGCATGGAGGCAAAGCGGATGCGGCCCTGCCGGTCATGGCGCAGCAGGAACTGCACCCAGCCGTTGCACAGCAGGCACTTGGCGTCGAAGACGACAATCATTGGGGTGCAGCGTCGAAGACGACAATCATCGGAGTGCAGCGTCGAGCACCGTGATCATGGCGCTGCCGGCACCCGCAGATGCCCCTGGTAGGCCACCACGCGGCCGATCCAGGGCACGGTGGCCTGCACCTCGAAGTGCAGCTCATCATCGCCCTGCCCCGTCTCGCGCGCCACGATGGCGGGCTGCAGCCAGCGCGGGCACGGGATGCCCAGAAAGCGCATGCGCACCAGGCGCATCTCGAGCCGGCCGCCCTCCACCGCCGACAGGCCGAACAGCAGCCGCGCCGCGCCCATGTGCTCCTCGACGAAACCCGGCGCCTCACGCAAGGTGGAGCGCATGGTGCGCGTGGGGAAGATGCGCGTCCAGACCTCGGCCGCGGGCGTGGCATCAAGCTCGAAGCGGATCGCCCCCTGCCCTGCCTGCTGCGGCGCACCCAGGCCCCAGGCCAGCACCCGGCCCAGCAGCGATGCGGGTGCTTGCACCTGCACCTGGCCATGCAGCACCTGCGGCCCGGCCAGCCGGTGGAAACGCGCCACGGGGGAAGACAGCCGGTCGAAGTCGCCGCCCATCACGCGCTGGTACAACGTGGCGGGTGCGGCAGGGGCAATGGTGTCGTTCATGGGACCTTGCATCCAGGACAATGGCCTGTGTTGACCCAGTCTACCCGCCTTGGTGCGCAGGCAAAAAAAAGCGGGCCGGAGCCCGCGCACGCCCTGTGGATGGCCTCAGCCTTTGGGCTTGCGCTGCAGGGCCTCAAGCGCATTGAGGTCTACCTGCGAGAGCATGCCGCGCAGGTCTTTCACGCCCACGCCGTCGCCTTCGATGCCAACCACCAGGCCGTTCTTGAGCACGGTCTTGAATTCGGCACGGCTGCCGTCCTTCTGGTAGCTCTGGTGCAGGGTGCGGCCATTCTCCTGCCAGGTCTTCTCGGCGCTGGTCTGGTCTTCCTTTTCGCCCTGGCCCATGCCCATGGCGAGGGCCGCCATCTGGCCCAGGCCGCCGATGTCGATGATCTCGATGCGCACGCGCTTGTCGCCGCTGCCATACGAAGCGCTGGCCTGGCTGGTGGGCAGGCCCAGGGCCGCACCGTCCTGCACGTCAAAGCCCGTTCGCGGCAGGTCGGCCAGCTTCTCGGGCAGCGCGGCCTTGAGCGACTGGGCCGCCACGGCCTGGCCGCCACCCATCATGCCGGCGGCAGCCGCCACGGCACCGCTGTTGGCCGCGGCAATGGCGGCAGGGTCCTGGCTCTTCTGCGCCTTTTCCATCTGGCGTGCGGCCTCTTCCATCTTCTTGCTCGCGGCTTCGAGACCGGCCGTGTCGATGGTCACCTTGCCGCCGGGGGTGTTCACGGAGATCGCGGGTGCATCGGCACCGCCGAACAGGGCGGGGCCGCGGGGCGTGAAGAGCGAACCGACAGCAGCGATGATGATGCCCACCACGATGCCCGCGACGATCACCACGGCCGTGTAGGCGATCGACTTGTCGGGGTTGCTGCGCATCAGCGCCGGCAGGCCCAGATAGACCAGGTAGATGGAGTACAGCGCCGCCACAAAGCCCAGCATGGCCAGGGCCGGCAACAGGCTGAAGATGCCACCCAGCAGCGCCGCCGTGCTCCCGTAGACCGCCACCTTGAGCGCCTGGATCTGGTTCTTCTGCCCGCCGAAAGTGGGGGCCAGCGCGTCAATGATGAGGCCCAGCACGAACACGCCCACCAGGCTCAGCACATACGAGACCACCATGTTCATCAAGCCCGAAAGGATGGGCACGCGCACGGTGAAGCCGAAACCGCCAAAGCCCACCAGCGACATGCCGATGAAGCCGCAGACCGCGGGGATGACCGCCAGGATCATCAGGTACTGGGTGTACAGGCCGGCCACATCGGCCGGCTCGGCGTCGATAGTGGCCCACTCCTCCTTGGGTTTGAGAAGAATGTTCTTGACGCGTTCGATCAGGTTCATGGCGGTGCCCTCCCGGCAGTGTGAATGGACGCCTGCGCCGACATGGAGGCAGGCTGGCTGGTCAACTGGTGCGCACGATAAGGCAATTGCAGGGGTTTCCACGCCCCATCCCGGCTCCCTCGCGCCGCAAATGTGGAATATGCACGGTTTCGGGCGGGCAGGCTACTCCGGCTGTCCGGGAGCGGGCGCCGTGAACGGAAAGAAGAGGTTGTCAGCGGCCGTCACCCTGGCGAAGGCGCTCAGCCCTGCGCAGGCGGCGCAGCCACCGGCTCGCGCGGCGTCTCGGAAGGCGATTGGGAGGGCGGTGGCTCCGGCGTCTGGGCCGGCGTCTGGCTGGGCGGGGGCGCAGGGGTCTGCTGCGGCGTGGTGCTGCTGGGGGGCACCGGGGACTGGTAGGGCGAGGATGCAGGCATGGACGGCCGCAGCCCGGGCACGATGGCGGGCGTGTTGACGCCCTGGGCCACGGCGGCCAGGGAGCTGAGGGCCAGGGCCGTCCACACGCCTAGCTGTTGGATGAATCGCATAGGGGCTGCCTCCATCGTCATTCTCATCAAGGATGGGGTTCAGTGTCGCGCTTGCGGGGCGGGTTGCAAGTCGGACAACTGCGCAATCGATCGGCGCGGGGGATGGCGGTTCGAGCGGGCGGGGCATGCTCTGCCCCATGGTGCGGCCGCTCTGCCGAAAACGGCATCCCGCACGAACCGGGTGTGCGAGCCGCTGGAGGCTGGCCTGACCAGCCTCGTTCTAATCCCAACGCCATGCCTTGAACCCCACGTTGATCTCTTTGTCAAACCAATCATCGACGACCCCCAGTGGCGGGAGCTTCAAGGGCACGGCCCGGCTTGCCAGGGCCCGCACATAGGCCAGATAGCCTTCCGAGAATGGATTGCCCGCGATGAAAATAACGGTGCCAGAGCACCGGTTGACATTTCCCTCCGGGCCCGCAAAGAAGACATACGAGAGGGCTGGGAGCAGGGGCACACCGCAATCCCCGCCCCCCTCCCCCGAGTAAACCTGCGCAGGCGGCGGGACATCGGATTTGAGCAGCTCCAACAACCGGTAGCGGGCCGCGAAGCCTGACAAACCCTGGGGCTCCTTGATGTCATCGGTGGGCTCCGACGCGATGACCTGGGCCACGAAGATGAAGCTTGCATGTGTCACGCGTTCCTGCGTTGAAACGGAGCTGCTGCAGGAGCATGCACGCGCACTTCCAGCAAGGCCCAGCATCAGCAATGCGAGCAATGCCAGCTGCCGGAAGAACGAGGGGGAGCGGGCAGTGAAGCGACTCAAGAGCGAAAGTCTAGCCAACGGACCGGCCCTGCACAACACCGGCTTGCCAGCGAAGGCACAGTGCCCCGCACTCAACTGCGCCGCAACGTATCCACCGCCCCCTGCAAATCCTGCGTGAACACGCGCCGGTCCCGCCCTGCGGGCAGCTGCGGCTCGCCATAGTGCACCACGGCCTCGATGGCCGGGGCGCTGAGGGTGCGCCAGATGGAGCCGACCAGGGTTTCGTCGCCGATGTAGCTGGGGGCGAAGCTGATCTCGCCGGTGCTGCGGTCGACGAAGCGCAGGCCCACAGGCTGCACCGGGGCATTGGCGGCCACGGCGGCCTGGATGAGGTTGGCGTGGAAGGGCAGGATCTCGCGACCGTCGCCCGTGGTGCCTTCGGGGAAGACGCCGAGCACCTCGCCGCGCTCCAGCGACGCCTGCATGGTGTGCACCATGCGCAGGGCGTCGCGGCGCGAGGCGCGTTCGATGTACAGGGTGCCGGCGGCAGTGGCCAGGCCGCCGATGAGGGGCCAGGCCTTGACGTCGGACTTGGAGACAAAGCGGCAGTGGCGCGCCGCGTGCATGACCGGGATGTCGAGCCAGGAGATGTGGTTGGCCACCAGCATGACCGGGCCGGCCACCGGGGGTTGGCCCAGCAGGCGCAGCGTAATGCCGGCCTTGGCCAGGAGCTCCATGGACCAGGCCTGCACGCGCGCGTGCTGCTGGTCGGGCGAGAGCGCGGGAAAGCGCAGCGCCACGATGGCCATGCCCTTGAGGATATGGCCGAGCATGCGCCACAAGCGCCAGGCGGCGCGCAGCGCTTTCATGGTGACGGCAAGGTCCGCATTCTGCTGTGCGGCTCAGCCGCCGCGGTCGAAGGCGATCTGCCCGCCGACCAGGGTGGTGCGCACGCGGCCGGGCAGCTCATAGCCCAGGAAGGGCGTGTGCTTGCCCTGGCTGCGCAGGGCGTCGCCCTGCACGGTCCAGGCGGCGGCGGGGTCGAAGATGCACAGGTCGCCCACGCCGCCTTCGACGATCTTGCCCACGCTGGCCTGCAGCGTGCCCAGGGCCGCACCAAGCACGCGTGCGGGCTCGCTGGTGACGACGGCCAGCGCGCGTTGGAGCGGCACGCCGCTGTCCTGCGACCACTTGAGGGCCAGGCTGAGCAGCAGCTCCAGGCCCGTGGCACCGGGCTCGGCCTCGGCGAACGGCAGGGTCTTGGCGTCTTCGTCCACGGGGGTGTGGTCGCTCACCAGCACGTCGATGGTGCCGTCGGCCAGCGCGGCGTTGAGCGCATCGCGGTCGCGCTGCTGGCGCAGCGGGGGCGACAGGCGGGCACGGCTGTCGAAGAAGCCGATGTCCACGTCGGTCAGGTGCAGGGAGTTGATGCTCACGTCGGCCGTGACTTTGAGGCCCTCGGCCTTGGCGCGGCGCACCAGGTCCACCCCGGCGGCGCTGCTGATGCGGCACAGGTGCACATGGGCGCCGGTGCTGCGCTGCAGCTCGAAGATGGTGTGCAGGGCAATGGTCTCGGCCGCCACGGGCACGCCCGAGAGGCCCAGGCGCGTGGCCAGCGGGCCGCTGGCGGCCACGCCCTTGCCCAGGTGCAGCTCTTGCGGGCGCAGCCACACGGTGTAGCCGAAGGTAGAGGCGTACTGCAGCGCGCGCTGGGTGACCTGGGTGCTGGCCAGCGGCACTTCGGCCTGGCTGAAGCCCACGCAGCCGGACTCGGTGAGCTCGGCCATTTCGGTGAGCACCTCGCCGGCCAGGTTGCGCGTGAGCGCGCCCAGCGGGAACAGGCGGCTCTGGTGCAGCTTTTCGGCGCGGAACTTGAGCATCTCCACCAGGCCGGGCTCGTCGAGCACGGGGTCGGTGTCGGGCGGGCAGACCAGGCTGGTCACGCCGCCGGCCACGGCGGCGGCCATTTCGGATTCGAGCATGCCTTCGTGCTCGTGGCCGGGCTCGCGCAGGCGCGCGGCGAGGTCCACCAGGCCGGGCAGCACGTAGCAGCCGGCGGCATTGAGCACGCGGTTGGGCGCGAAGTCGGGCGGCACGCGGTTGATGCCGACGATGCGGCCTGCGGCCAGGGCGATGTCACAGGTCTGGTCGAAACCGGATGCGGGGTCGATCACCCGGCCGTTCTGGATCAGTATCTTCATGCTTCATTTCCTGCAACGATGGACATGACGGCCATGCGCACCGCGATGCCGAAAGTGACCTGCGGCAGGATCACGCTCTGCTTGCCGTCGACCACAGCGGAGTCGATCTCCACGCCGCGGTTGATGGGGCCGGGGTGCATGACGATGGCGTCGGGCTTGGCCAGCTGCAGTTTCTCCTGCGTGAGGCCGAAGCTCTTGAAGTACTCCTGGCTCGAAGGCAGCAGCGCGCCGCTCATGCGCTCGTTCTGCAGGCGCAGCATGATGACGACGTCGGCGTCCTTGATGCCTTCTTCGAGCGTGTGGCACACGCGCACGCCCATGTGCGACATGTCGGACGGCACCAAGGTGCGCGGGCCCACCACGCGCACCTCGGCGCAGCCCAGGGTGGTCAGGCCGTGGATGTCGGAGCGCGCCACGCGCGAGTGCAGCACGTCGCCCACGATGGCCACCGTGAGGTTGCTGAAGTCCTTCTTGTAGTGGCGGATGGTGTACATGTCCAGCAGCCCCTGCGTGGGGTGGGCATGCCGGCCGTCGCCCGCGTTGATCACGTGCACATGGGGCGCCACATGCTGGGCGATCAGGTAGGGCGCGCCCGATTCGCTGTGCCGCACCACGAACAGGTCGGCCGCCATGGCCGAGAGGTTGGCAATGGTGTCGAGCAGCGACTCGCCCTTGCTGGCCGAGCTGCGCGCGATGTCGAGGTTGATCACGTCGGCCGACAGGCGCTTGGCCGCGATCTCGAAGGTGGTGCGGGTGCGCGTGCTGTTCTCGAAGAACAGGTTGAACACGCTCTTGCCGCGCAAGAGGGGCACCTTCTTGACCTCGCGGTCGTTCACGCTCACGAAGTTGGCGGCGGTGTCGAGGATGTGCGTGACGATGTCGCGCGGCAGGCCCTCGATGGACAGCAGGTGGACCAGCTCGCCGTGGCTGTTGAGTTGGGGGTTGCGCTTGTGCAGCACGGTCAGGCCTCCCGGGCTTGGTGGACTTGGAACTGGAAGCCGCCCTGCGCGTCACGCGCCAGGGCCAGCGATTGCGTGGCCGGCAGCGCCACGCGGGCCGCGGCGAATTCGGCGTGCACCGGCAGCTCGCGCCCGCCGCGGTCCACCAGCACGGCCAGGCGCACGCTGGCGGGGCGGCCGTAGTCGAACAGCTCGTTGAGCACGGCGCGGATGGTGCGGCCGGTGTAGAGCACGTCGTCGAGCACGATGATGTCGGCGCCGTTCACGTCAAACGGCAACGAAGTCTGCGCACCAGCGGCCAGGCCGCGCTGGGCAAAATCGTCGCGGTGCATGACCGACGAGAGCACGCCGGGCGCGCCCGCCAGACCCAGGTCCTTCTGCAGGCGCTCGGCCAGCCAGGCGCCGCCCGAGGCGATGCCCGCCAGGTAGGTGGCGCCGGGGTTGGTCATCATGCTGCGCACGCCGCGCAGCAGCTCGCGGTACAGGGCCTCGGCGTCGAGCACCAGGCTGCCGGACGGTGAAGGAGAGGTGGGCGTGGTCATGGTGGAAGATTCCTCAAAAACTGTTCCAGGATGATGCAGGCCGAGGCGGCATCGGCATCCTTGGCGCCACCGGCAATCGCCTCGGTGGTGCTGTAGCGTTCATCGACCTCGAACACCGGCAGGCCGAAGCGGCCGCGCAGCTGGCGCCCGAACTTCAGGGCGCGCTCGGTGTTCTCGTGGCTGGCGCCGTCGGGGTGGTAGGGCACGCCGATCACCAGGGCGTCGGGCTGCCACTCCTTGATGCGCTGGGCCACCTGCTCGAAACGGGCGTCGGCGCCTTCGGCCTTGATGGTCTGCTGCGGGCTGGCGCTGCGCAGCATGCGGTTGCCCGTGGCCACGCCGGTGCGCTTGGCGCCAAAATCAAAAGCAAGAAAAGTCTGGAAATGCGCAGGAACGGCCGGCTGAACGGGCAAGCCGGTCATGCGTGCCCCGCCTCGGGCGAGAGCATCCAGGCCTGCAGGCCCAGAAGGGCCAGTGCGCGGTCGTAACGCTCGGTCACGGGGGTGTCGAAAATCACCGACAGGTCGGCCCCCACGGTGAGCCAGGCGTTCTCGGCCAGTTCGGATTCGAGCTGGCCCTCGCCCCAGGACGAGTAGCCCAGGGTAATGAGCACGCGGCGCGGGCCGGCGCCCGTGGACAGGGCTTCGAGCACGTCCTTGGAGGTGGTCATCTCCAGGCCGCCGGGGATGGTCATGGTGGAGGCGTAGGCCGACTCCTCGGTCTCGGCCGAGTCCATGAGCATGGGCTCGTGCAGCACGAAGCCGCGCTCGGTCTGTACCGGGCCGCCCGAGAAGACAGGTTCGGCACGCAGGTCTTCGCGGCGCAGGGACAGGTCCACCTTGTCGAACAGGCCCTTCAAGGTGATGTCCGTGGGCTTGTTGATGATGAGCCCCAGCGCGCCACGCTCGCTGTGCTCGCACAGGTAGACCACACTGCGCGCGAAAGAGGCATCCTCCAGACCGGGCATGGCGATCAGGAAATGGTGCGTCAGGTTGATGGGCGCAGAATCGATAGGCATATTGCCCAATTTTAACGGTGAACATGGAGCCCTCTTATTCCACCGGACTCGTCTGGTTCCGGCGCGACCTGCGCGCCACCGACCACGCGGCCCTCTACCACGCGCTGACCGAATGCCGCCAGGTGCACTGCGCCTTCGTCTTCGACACGGAGATCCTGGATGCGCTGCCGCGCAAGGACCGCCGCGTGGAGTTCATCCGCGAGTCGCTGGTCGAGCTCGACGAACGGCTGCGCACCCTGTCGGGCCATGCCACGGGCGGGCTGATCGTGCTGCACGCGGTGGCCAGCGATGCCATCCCGGCCCTGGGCCGGGAGCTGGGCGTGCAGGCCGTCTACACCAACCACGACGACGAGCCCCAGGCCCTGGCACGCGACAGCCGGGTGCGCACGCGGCTGGCGGCCGCCGGGCTGGCCTTTCACACCTCCAAGGACCACACCCTCTTCGAGCGCAACGAGGTGCTGACCCAGACCGGCAAGCCCTACAGCGTGTTCACGCCCTACAAGAACGCCTGGCTCCGGAAGATCGACGCCTTCTACCTCAAGAGCTACCCGGTGGAGCGCTACGCCGCCCGCCTGGCGGCCCGGCCCAAGGCGCACGCGCTTGCCGTGCCCACGCTGAAGGCCCTGGGTTTCGAGCCTGCAGGACTGAACCAGCAGGCGCTGCCCACGGGGGCCAGCGGAGCGCAGCGGCTGTTTGACGACTTTTGCCAGCGCATCGCGCGCTATGGCGAGGCGCGCGATTTTCCGGCCGTGAAGGGCCCGAGCTACCTGAGCGTGCACCTGCGCTTTGGCACCATCTCGCCGCGCCTGCTGGCGCGCACGGCGCATGCGCTGATGCTGCAGGGCAACGCGGGTGCGGCCACCTGGCTGAGCGAGCTGATCTGGCGCGACTTCTACCACCAGATCCTGGCGCACCACCCGCACGTGGTGGAGCACAGCTTCAAGCCGGCCTACGACGCTATTCGCTGGGAAAGCGGCCCCGCAGCCCAGGAACTGTTCGCCGCCTGGTGCGAAGGCCGCACCGGCTACCCGCTGGTGGATGCGGCCATGGCCCAGATCAACCAGACGGGCTACATGCACAACCGCCTGCGCATGGTGGTGGCGAGCTTTCTGGTGAAGGACCTCGGGATCGACTGGCGCTGGGGCGAGCAGTACTTCGCCACCCACCTCAACGACTTCGACCTGGCGGCCAACAACGGCGGCTGGCAATGGGCCAGCTCCAGCGGCTGCGATGCGCAGCCCTATTTCCGCATCTTCAACCCGGTGAGCCAGAGCGAGAAGTTCGACGCCCGGGGCCAGTTCATCCGCAAGTACCTGCCGCAACTGGCCGGCCTGCCCGATGCGGCCCTGCACGCGCCCTGGAAAGCCGCCCCCATGGAGCTGCAGGCGGCCGGCGTGGTGCTGGGCGAGAACTACCCCCACCCCATCGTGGCGCACGACGAGGCGCGCGAGCGCACGCTGCAGCGCTATGCAGTGGTGAAGACCGCCGCCGACTGACCGCATACCCGCTCGCGCGGGCCGTGGTCAAAACTTCGAAATCGGGTCGCGCGGCTTCTCGGCCATCTGCATGCCGCCATCGTCAATGGCCATGGCATTGCCGCCCGATGCCAGGCGCAGGCGCAGGGTCACGTCGGTGCGGTTGTCGGCATTGGCCACGGCCTCGGCCGGGGTGATGGAGCCGGCTTCCACCAAGGCCAGCAGCGACTGGTCGAAGCTGCCCATGCCCTGCTCACTGCCGCGGATGATGGCGGTCTTGAGCTCGTCGATCTGGCCCTTCTGGATCAGATCGGCCACGAAAGGGGTGAGCAGCATGACCTCGGTGGCGGGCACCAGGTGGCCCTTGACGCCCTTGATCAGGCGCTGCGCGACCACGGCCTTGAGGCACAGCGACAGGTCCATGAGCAGCTGCTGGTGCGCCGTCTCGGGGAAGAAGTTGAGGATGCGCTGCACCGATTGGCTGGCATTGTGCGCATGCAGGGTGGACACGCACAGGTGGCCCGATTGCGCGTAGTGCAGCGCATGCTGCATGGTGGCGCGGTCTCGGATCTCGCCGATCAGGATCACGCTGGGCGCCTCACGCATGGCGCGGCGCAGCGCTTCGTCGTACGACAGGGTATCGAGGCCCACCTCGCGCTGGGTCACCAGCGACTTCTTGTGGTTGTGCAGGTACTCGATGGGGTCCTCGATGGTGAGGATGTGGCCGTTGGCGTGCTCGTTGCGGTGGTCCAGCATGGCCGCGAGCGTAGTGGTCTTGCCCGAGCCGGCCGCACCCACGGTGAGGATGAGCCCGCCGTTGAGAAAAGCCAGCTGCTTGAGCACCGGAGGCAGGCCGAGCTGCTCGAGCTGTGGGATGTTGGAGACCACATGCCGCACCACAATGCCGACCTGCCCGCGCTGCATGTGGATGTTGAAGCGAAAGCGCTCGCCGTCGGGCGTGGTGTACGACAGGTCGCACTCCATGGTGGCCTCGAACTCTTCGCGCTGGGCCTTGCGCATCACCGAGTAGGCCATCACGCGGATGTCGTCGGCTCCCATGACCTGGCGCGAGATGGGCACGTACAGGCCCTGGCGCTTGACCGTGGGCGACGCGCCCGCGAGCAGGAACAGATCGGACGCGCCTTCGCGCGCCACGAGGGCCAGGCAGGCAAGCAGGCGGCTGTCGGCAGCGGAGGAAGTCGGCTCCATCGGTATCTCTGGTTAGGCAGTGGGACACGAAAAAGCCGCTTTGCCAGGCCCCCAAACACCAACGCCTGCACCGGTGAGGATGCAGGCGTTCGGCGGTGGGATCAGGCTTCGGCGGCAGCGGCGATGCGGGCGTAGTGCTGGATCAGGCTGAGCAGCTCCTCGTCCGAGTAAGGCTTGCCCAGGTAGTGGTTCACCCCGAGCTCCATCGCATGCTCGCGGTGCTTTTCAGCGATCCGCGAGGTGATCATGATGATGGGCAGGTCGCGCAGGGCCCCGCCGGCGCGGATGTTGCGCGCCAGGTCGAAGCCATCCATGCGCGGCATTTCGATGTCCGACAGCACCACCGTGGGGCGCTCTTCCTGCAGCCGCTCCAGCGCCTGCAGGCCGTCGGCCGCCAGGGCCACGCGGTAGCCTTCGCGCTGCAGCAGGCGCTGCGTGACGCGGCGCACGGTGATGGAGTCGTCCACCACCAGGATCAGCGGCACCTGGTTGACACCGGCCGGCACCGGCGTGCTGCTCGGGCCGCCCGCCTCCACCTTGTCGGTGACCATGGGCAGGTTTTCGCTGGCCGCACGCACCTGGTCGCCGTACACGGTGGACAGGGCCACCGGGTTGTAGATCAGCACCACGGCACCCGAAGCCAGCACGGACATGCCGGCCAGGCCGGGCAGGCGCGACAGCTGCGGCCCGAGGTTCTTCACCACGACTTCCTGGTTGCCCAGCACTTCGTCCACGTGCATGGCGATGCGCTGCGAGGCGCTTCGGAAGATCACCACGGGGCGTGTCTTGCCGACCGTCTCGTGGCTGCGGGCCGAGGCCTGCAGCAGGGCACCGGCCCAGAAGAAGGGCAGTTGCTCCATGCCGTCGTCGAAGTGGCCGGCCTTGTAGGCTTCCTGCAGATCAGGCACCGAGGTGCGGCGCACGATTTCCACCAGGTTGGCGGGCACGCCGATGGACAGCTCGCCGGCACGCAGCATCACCACCTGCGTCACGGCCGTGGTCAGCGGCAGCACCATGCGGAAGGCCGCGCCCTTGCCGGTTTCGGTGGTGGTCTCGATGCGCCCCCCCAGGGCGTTGATCTCGGAGCGCACCACGTCCATGCCGATGCCGCGGCCGGCCAGGCCGGTCACTTCGCTGGCGGTACTGAAGCCGGGCGTGAAGATCAGGTTGGCGGCGTCGGCATCGCTGAGCTCCAGGCCGGGCTCGATCAGGCCCTGGGCAATGGCCTTCTCGCGGATGCGCGGCAGGTTCAGGCCGGCACCGTCGTCGCGGAACTCCACCGACACGTCGTTGCCTTCGTGGTGCAGGTCCACGAGGATGGTGCCCGATGCCGGCTTGCCGGCGGCCACGCGGGTTTCGGGGTTCTCGATGCCGTGGGCCACGCAGTTGCGCAGCAGGTGCTCGAAGGCCGGGGTCATGCGGTCCAGCACGCCGCGGTCCATTTCGATGGAGCCCCCGGTGATGTCGAGCTTGATCTGCTTGCCAGTTTCCTTGGAGGCCTGGCGCACCACGGCGTACAGGCGCTCGGCAATGCCTTCGAACTCCACCATGCGGGTGCGCAGCAGGTCGCGCTGCAGTTCGCGCGCCTGGCGGCCCTGGGCGATCAGGTCGTCTTCGGCACCTTCCATGGTGCGCTGCAGGTTGCGCTGCACGGTGGCCACGTCGTTGACCGACTCGGCCATCATGCGCGTGAGTTCCTGCACGCGGGTGAAGCGGTCGAACTCCAGCGGGTCGAAGCCGGCCGCCGAGTCCTTGGACAGGGCCAGGCGCGATTGCATCTGCGATTCGGCCTGCACCTCGATGTCGCGCAGCTGCAGGCGCAGGCGGTCCAGGTTGCCCGACAGGTCGGTCAGCGAGGAGCGGAACTGCGACAGGCGCACGTCCAGGCGCGAGCGGCTGATCATGACCTCGCCGGCCTGGTTGACCAGGCGGTCGAGCAGTTGGGCGCGCACACGCACCGACTGGTTGGCCGCCACGCGCAGCGGGGCCAGTTGCGATGGGCCGGGCAGGCGCACGGCCGGGGCCACGAGGGCGGCAGGCGCAGCGCGCTGCTCGGTGGGTACAGCAGCGGCAGCGGCCGGGGCTGCAGCGGGGGCGGGCGCCGCAGCCACCGGAGCGGCTTCGGCACGGGCCGGCACGGGCAGGGGCACGACCGCATCGGCCGGGCTCTGGCCAATGGCACTCAGGGCCGTGAAGTTGGCCTCCAGGCCGTCGAAACTGGCCTGCAGCGGCTCGATCTCGGCGCTGGTGACGGTTTCCACATCGAGCTGCTCGATGGCGGATTCCAGGCGGTGGGCCATTTCACCCAGGCGCATGGCACCGGCCAGGCGCGAGCTGCCCTTCAAGGTGTGCAGGGCGCGCAGCACTTCGCTGCGGGCACCCAGGTTGTCGGGGCGCGACGCCCACTGGCGCAAGGCGCCACCCAGCTGGGGCAGCAGTTCCTGGGCCTCTTCCTCGAAAATCGGGAAGAGGTCGGGGTCGATCACGTCGATGGCGTCGATGTCGTCATCGATGTCGGAGGCGTGCTCCACCGCGCGGGCGATGGCATCGTCCACCTGCTGCTCATGCGCGTAGTCGTGGTCGTCGTCGTGCACCACCGGCGAGAGCGCGGGCGCCACATGGCCCGTGGGCACCACCACCGGGGCCACCACGGCCTCGGGCTCCGGCACGGGTTCGGGCTCCGGTTCGGCCTGGGGTTCGGGCTCAGGCTCGGCCACCGCTTCGACTTCGACTTCAGCGTCGACTTCGTCCTCGGCGGGTGTGAGGGTGTTGTCGACCTCGGTCTCGAGGATCTGGCGCAGCGCGGCCAGAACGTCGGGGCTTGGCTCCTTGAGGAAACCGGCAGCGAACTGGTGCAGCAGGCGGCGGATGTCTTCGGACGCATCCAGGAAGACCTGGGCCTGCTCCTTGGTGCCGCGCGTCTGCAGCTGCACATGCTGCAGGGCGTGCTCGAGCACGCGCGCCAGCTCGGACAGGGCCGTGAAGCCCACCGTGGCGGAACTGCCCGCCAGCGAGTGGGCCAGCGCCACGGCAGTGTCCGGCAGGGGTTCGTGCAGTTCCAGCGACCATTCCTGCAGGCAGGTGGCCAGGCGGCGCGACCATTCGTCGGCTTCGTTCAGGTAGACGTTGTACAGCGGGATGCCGATGCGCAGCGTCTCGATGACCTTGACGGCCTCGTCGAACGGTGGCTCTTCGACCACCGGTGCGGCGGCCGGGGGCGCCACGGGGCTTGCCGCGACTTCAGGCAGCACCTCCGGCAGGGCTTCGACGGCTGCGATGGGCGCGGCCACCACCACGGGTGCGGGCTGATCGGGCTCGGGGGCAAACGCCAGCAGGGCGTCGGCCTCGGACAGCTCCTCCGGCTGTGCAGGGGCCGGGGCACCGGCTTCCAGCAACTGGTCGTCGAGCTGGAACTCGAACGGCGTGTCGACCACGGCCGGCACCACGGGCTCGGGCACGGGTGCTGGGGCCGGCTCTGCCGCGGCCTCGAAACTGTCGAGCATCGGCAAGTCGAAGTCCACCGCAGGAGCGGCGGCGACGGGCTCGGCCACCGGGGGGAGCTCGATGGCCTGGGGCACTTCGGGAATCTCGGGCACCTGGGCGACCGCGTCGGCAAACACCGCGAAGTCGATCTCTTCGGTGACCGTGGAGCTGGTGTCGGGCACTTCCTGGGGTGCTTCGAGCGCGACGATTTCGGGCTCGATGGCGTCTTCCGGGACTTCGGTGGATTCGAAGTCGACGTGGACGATCTCTTCTTCTTCCAGCGGCAGGGCTTCGGCCACCGGCTCGGCCAGGGCGGGAATCTCGATCAGCTCCGGCACCTCCACCGGCTGGGGCACGGCCTCGGGCAGCTCGGCAGGCACCTCGGCCACGATGTCGGCCGGCACGTCGATCAGGGCCGGCAATTCTTCGGCGGGCGCCGGTGCGGGGGCTGCAGCGGCCGAGGTCAGGGGCAGCAGGGTGCCGTCCTGGCGCATGGCTTCCGCAGCCTTGCGGAAGGCCTCGGGCTGCCAGTGCGTGGGGCTGCCGGTGGCCAGGCTGTCGGCCCAGTCGCCAAAGGCACGCAGGGCCTCGGTGGACAGCTGCAGCAGCGGCGCCTTCATGGGCTTTTGCTCGGCCAGCCAGGCATTGAGCATCTGCTCCATCGACCAGGCGGCTTCGCCGAAGTCGTTGAGGCCCACCATGCGCGAGCTGCCCTTGAGGGTGTGGAAGGCACGGCGCAGCGTGGTCTGCTCGCTCAGCTCGCCCGGCTCCTGGGTCAGCGTGGCAATGGCGGTCAGGCCAGTCTCGACGACCTCGCGCGCCTCCTCCAGGAAGATCTCGAGCAGCTCGTCTTCGACCTCGACGGGCGGGCGCACCACCGGGCCCGAAGTCACCGCCACCGGTACCGACGCCGGGGCGGCCTGGGCAGGGGCCACGGGAGCGGCAGGGGCCGCGCCCAGATGGCCGAAGCCGATGTCGGGAGCCAACTGCTCCACCGGTGCGGGCGCAGGGGCCGGCTCGGCAAATTCACCGGGCAGGGGCGAGAAGTCGGTCGGGGCGCTCTCGGGCTCTTCGACCGGGAAGCGTGGCACCACGTCGGGCAGCGGAACGGCCGCGCGCTCTTCGAGCTTGGCGGGCGTGGCTTCCTGGGTGTTGTCGGTGGCACGCGAACGGGTGCGGCCGGTGAGGATGCGCAGCTCGCCCTGCTCTTCGTCGTAGACAAAGAGCTTGCGCGCCATGGCGCGCTGGTAGCTCAGCATGTCGATCAGGAAGCCCAGGGCCCCCATGCTGCTGCCCAGCTTCTCGAACGCGGGTTGGCGCTCCTCCTCGGGGATGTCGTTGATCAGCAGGCGGTCGACGGTGTCGCGCATGCGCACCACGGCCATCGAGGCCTGGTCCAGCCCCAGCACGGACAGCACGCCGCGCATCTGCGCCATGTGGCCCGGAACCGGTGCCAGCACGGAGACGTCCTTGGGGTCGCGGAAGAACAGGTCCAGGCACTTCTCGGCCTCGGCCAGGGTGGCACGCAACTCGTCCACCACGCTGCCCATGGTCTGGTTGTCGCTGACACGGCGGTACAGCTCTTCCATCCAGGCTTCCAGGGGCTCGGGCTCGGCGCCGGCACCCACCGCAGCAAGCCGCTCGGACAGGCGGGCGGCGCGCTCGGCCATCTGCTCTTCGGCCGAATCGAGTTCTTCGAAGGCGGCTTGCAGGTACAGCACCGAGGTCGCCACTTCCATGGCCAACTCGGCCGATGGCGGCTCACCGGACTTGATGGTGGCATCCATCACCTGCGTGAGCGCCACCGCCAGCTTCTCGCTGCCGGGGCTGAGCTTGCGCAGCGAATCGCAGACCAGGCTGAACTGGTCGGCTGCGGGCTTGATCTTGTTGCGGTCACCGCCGGCCAGCGCCGACCAGGTTTCGGTGGCGGCGGCGATGCGCTTCCTGGCCTGAGCCAGCACGGCCGGGTCGAAGCGGCCAAAGCGCGCCACTTCGTACTCCACCGGCTTGAAGCGGTCCAGGCTGAACGCATGGCGCACGGTCATCAGCGCGGGGAACTTGTCGGCGGCGCCCGCGGGCACCGTGGTCTGCGAGCAGAAGAACAGCAGGTCCTGCACCAGGCGGTCGGCGATGGTGTTGTCGCCCTTGGCCAGGGTGGCGTACTGCATGAGCACGCGGGAGGCCACGCGCTTCACGTACACATCGGGCGGCAGCAGGCCGCCGGCAAAAGCCTCGAAGAAGGCGGCGCAGATCTTCCAGAACGCACGCGACTGGCGGTCCTGCTGGGCGGCCACGAAGCCCAGGCAGATCTCGTACATGCTGCGGGCGGCCTTGGCATCACCCGTCTTGACGATGCGCAGTACGGCAGCGTCCAGCAGCGCGCGCGCCTGGGGGCCATAGGGCAGCGGTTCGGCCGGGATGGTGACTTCGGGCTCGCGGAAACGGCGTTCCACGGGCCACAGATCGGCCGGGTGCACGCGCTCGGCGCCGGCCAGGGCCTGGGCATCGCGGTACTGGGGAAACAGCGCGACGGCCGAAACGCCCTTGCCCGCCAGCACGCTCTCCAGGTATTCGATCAAGCCGAAGCTGGCTTTTTCAATGGTGTTGGTGGCCTCGTCGGTGCACAGCTCGGGGCGCTGCACGAAGCGCTGCACCGCGGCTTCCATGGCGCGCAGCACCAGGGCCGGTGGGCCCATGCCCACCATTTCGAGCGCACCGCTGGACTGGTGCAGTTGCTGGCGCGCGATGCGCAGGGCGCCGGCATCGAGGGCCGCCAGATCGGATTCGCTCGCGGTTTCCGTGTCGCGCACGAAACGGCGCATGGATTTGACGGCACCGCCCAGGGATTTGCGCAGTTCGTCGAGCACCCAAGCCAAAGGACCCAGGTCCTGATCTCCCTGGGTCCAGTCTGCGGCCGGTGCATTTTTGACATCAATAGATGGCATGGGTTCGTCCCCGGCTGCAATGAGCCAGCTGGTTGATGACTACGGATCGCCTCAGGCGATCTTGAAACGGGCGACAGACTGGCGCAGTTCTTCGGCCATGTGCGACAGTTCGCGCACCTGTTGGGCCGTGGTACGGGTACCTTCTCCGGTCTGCTCCGTCACGGCAAAAATGTGCTGGATGTTGTCGGCCACTTCGTTGGCCAGAACGGCTTCACGCGAGGTGGAGGAGGAGATCTGCTCGATCAGCTCGGCAAGGCGGCGCGACACGCGGTCGATTTCGGTCAGTGCGGTACCGGCGGAGTCGGAGAGGCGGGCCCCTTCCACCACACCCTGCGTGGAGCGTTCCATAGCGGCCACGGCATCCTGCGTGTCGGTCTGAATGGCCTTCACGAGTGCCGAGATCTGGCGCGTGGCGTCTGCGGAGCGTTCAGCGAGGCGCTGCACTTCTTCCGCCACCACCGAGAAGCCGCGGCCGGCTTCACCAGCGGATGCGGCCTGGATGGCGGCGTTCAGGGCCAGCACGTTCGTCTGCTCGGTAATGTCCGAGATCAGTTCGGTGATTTCACCGATCTCCTGCGAGGATTCGCCCAGGCGCTTGATGCGCTTGGAGGTGTCCTGGATCTGGTCGCGGATGGAGTTCATACCGCCGATGGCGTTCTGCACGGCCTGCAGACCGGAGTCGGCAGCTTGCAGCGATTGGCGGGCCACAGTGGCCGACTCTTGCGCTTGCGTGGACACTTCGTTGATTCGGGTCGCCATGTCCAGAACCGAGCGGCCGGTTTCGCGAATTTCGCGCAGTTGCTCGGTCGAGGCCGCGAGCAGTTCGGTCGAGGTGGAGTCCACCTGGGCCGTCGTCTGCGCCACGCGGGTCGCCGTGTTCTGCACGCTGCCCACCAGCTGGCGCAGCTCTTCCACCGTGTAGTTCACCGAGTCGGCAATGGCGCCGGTGATGTCCTCGGTCACGGTGGCTTCCTGGGTCAGATCGCCTTCAGCAACCGACTGCAGTTCGTTCATCAAACGCAAAATGGCGGCCTGGTTGGCGTCGTTGACGCGCTTGGCTTCCTGCTCCTGGCGCTTGGCGTCCTTTTGCTGCGATTCGGCAGCGACCTGGCGGCCACGGCTGTCGAGCAGCTGAACGCGCGAAATACCGATACCGCACAGCAGCACGAACAGACCGGCGAGGCCCAGGGCAGCGATCTGGCCGGCACCCAGGCCGGTCTGGGCGGACAGCTTGGTCTGCAGGCCTTCGAGCTGGCGGCGCAGCGGTTCGCTGTCGGCAATGATGGCGGATTGCGCTTCACGGGCGGACACCAGGCCTTGCAGGTTGCCCAGAATGGCGCTGGCCTGCGTGCGGGTCTGCTCGTACAGCTTCACGAGGCCGTCAAGCTGCTCGCGCGTCTGTGCGTCCTTGGTGGCGGCCAGGCGCAGTTCGGGGCTGCCGTCGAGCAGGCCCTGGGCGATTTCCTTGAACGAGTTCAAGTCCTTGCCCAGCAGGAACACGGCCTCGGGGCTCACGCCTTCCATGGTCTGGAATTCGTTGGCGGACTTGCCGATGCGCTGGGTCAACATCACGAGCTGGCCGGCGGCCGAGATTTCGGCGGCGGGGGCGTTCTGCTGCAGCTTGAGCGAAGACACCGTCTCGGCGATTTCCAGCAGGTCGGACGATTGGCGGTTGATGGTGCGCAGAGCGTCGCCCACCTGGGTCAGGATCTTCTGCTGGCCCATCACCACACCGGCGTTGCGTTCGGCGCGCTCCATCAGCGGCGTCACGGCATCCAGATCGGGCTTGTAGGGCTCGCCCAGCGATTGCACGCCGAGCTCGTTGTCACCCGCGGTCAGGGCGCGCACGTTGCGCGCCAGCACGCCCGAGCTTTCCACCACGTCAGGGAAGGCCTGGGGGCTGCCCACCAGGGCCTGCGACACCGACTTGGCCAGGCGCTGCGACTGCATCAGGGACTGGCCGGTAGCGGCGAGCTGCTGTGCGGAGCGGTCCGCCTGCTGCAGCACCCAGGCGGCAATCGCGCCCAGCACCACCACGCCGATGGCCAGCAAGGCCAGCAGGCGGCGCTGGTGGCCGGCTGCCGTGGAGGTGCCCAGCACCGGCAGGGAGATCAGGTCGTCATCGCTATCGGGTTCGCTGAGCTCGGAGGGGTAGCCACCGGGATCCCCCTGCACGCTGTTCATCGCATCGCTCTGGTACTCGCGCAGCGCGGCTGCCTCGAGCGAACCGGTCCCCAGTGCGTCCTGGCCGTCATCGGCCGCAGCATTGCCCGCTGCGGCGTCCGGCGTGCCGGGCTTCCGGTTGAACAGTTTTCCAAATTGATTGACGACGGACATGGTGCAGCCTTACAGAAAAACTCAAGCACTGATGCTCAGGAAAGCGGGATGTTGGGACAGGATCTGCAAATTGAGCTCCTGCCAGCGCGCACCACCTGCATCGATGTAGGTGGTACCGAAGAATGCGGGAGATTCCGGTGCAGGAGGCTCCGACGACACGAAGGACTCCGTGCCGCGCAGACCGGCCAGGCGGTCCACCAGCAGCGCGGCGTTCACTTCAAGCACGGCATTGAAGGCCAGCAGGCTGGACTCGGCCAGGGCCTGCTCGGAGCGCGTGACCGTAGTACCCAGCATGCCAGCGAGGTCGGCCACGCCGACCAGCCCGCCGCGCAGGTTGGCAACCCCCAGGAACCAGCTTTGCGTGTACGGCACGGGCTGGACGGTGACCCAAGGAAAAATCTCGCCCGATTGGGCGAGAGGTAGAAGGTAGTACTGCCCTGCTGTCTCGACAGCCAGCCAGGACGATACGGACAAGCCTTCCGATCTGGCGGCCTGCAGGCGGCTGGCCAGTCGGACTTGTAGCTCGCGGAGGGCTTCGCGGTTGGCCATGAACGCGCCGCCGCCTCAGTTCAGCGCGTCAATCTTGGCCTGCAGCTCGGCGGGATCCACCGGCTTGGTGATGTAGCCGCGCGCACCCTGGCGCATACCCCAGACCCGGTCGGTCTCCTGGTTCTTGCTGGTGCACATGATGATGGGCACATCGGCGTACAGCGGATCGCGGGTGATCGCGCGCGTGAGCTGGAAACCGTTCTGGCCGGGCATCACCACGTCCATGAGGATCAGGTCGGGCTTGTCTTCGGCCAGGCGGCGGAAGGCTTCTTCGGCGTTCTCCGCCGTGCGCACCTGCATGCCTTTTTTCTGCAGCAGGTCCGTCAGAAACATCAACTCGGTCTTCGAATCGTCGACGACCAGAACTTTCTGGATGGGCATTACATCGCTCCTTGTTGGGAATTGCCGAATTGCTGCACAGCCTGCAGCAACTGGTCTTTGGTAAACGGTTTGGTGAGATATTCCTGGCAGCCGACCATGCGCCCGCGCGCCTTGTCGAACACGCCGTCCTTGGAGGACAGCATCACCACCGGAGTATCTGCGAAACGGGCATTGCGCTTGATGATCGCGCAGGTCTGGTACCCGTCGAGCTTGGGCATGAGAATGTCACAGAAAATCAGCTGCGGCTGGTAATCGTTCACTTTCGCCAAAGCATCAAAGCCGTCGTCTGCCAACAAGACTTCGTGCCCCCCCTGCTTGAGAAAAATCTCGGCGCTTCGGCGGATGGTATTGCTGTCATCCACCACGAGCACTTTGAAAGATGCGCCTGTTGTAGTCAATTGCTAATGCTCCCGATGGAAAAATAAACAGCGCGGCCCAAAAGCCGCGCATCAGATCTGAACCATCTCGAAATCTTCCTTGCGGGCGCCACATTCCGGACAGGTCCAATTCATGGGGACCTGGTCCCATGGAGTGTTGGGGGCGATGCCGTGCTCGGGCGCACCCTCTGCCTCGTCATATATCCACCCGCAAATCAAACACATCCAAGTTTTAGAGTCGGTCACAGCTTAAAGGGCCTTCACATAGAATGCAACGATTGTATCTAGTCATCTCCCCGGGCTGCGGCTTCCTTGCCACCCCCTATGCTGCCACTGGCCCATGACATCCTCTGCACTCCCCCCTTCCGAAATCGGTGACGCCGATGACGCATCCGGCGAAGAAGCCAGCCCGGCCTGTGTGCTGGTTTTCAACGCCAGCGACCCCAGCGGCGCCGGCGGCCTGACGGCCGACATCAGCAGCATCGCATCGGTCGGAGGCCACCCCGTCGCGGTGGTCACAGGCGCCTACGCACGTGATACGGCGCAGATATTCGACCATTTCAGCTTTGACGACGAGGCCGTGTCCGAGCAGGCCCGGGCAGTGCTCGAAGACATGCCGGTGCAGGCCATCAAGGTGGGTTTCGTGGGCAGCCCCGAGAACATCAGCGCCATCGCCGAAATAACCACAGACTATGACGAGATTCCAGTCATAGCCTACATGCCCAACCTGTCCTGGTGGACGGATGAGCAGATCGACGAGTACCTGGACGCTTTCCGTGAGTTGTTGTTACCGCAGACCTCAGTGTTGGTTGGAAACCACAGCACACTGTGGCGCTGGCTGCTGCCGGACTGGAAAAGCGACCGCAACCCGACCGCGCGCGACATCGCCCGGGCGGCCTCCGAGATGGGCGTGCCCTACACCCTGGTCACCGGCATCCCCCTGCCCGAGCAGTTCGTCGAGAACGTGCTGGCCTCGCCGCAGACCGTGCTGGGCAGCGGCAAGTTCGAGCTCTTCGACGCCACGTTCTCGGGCGCAGGCGACACCCTGTCGGCTGCGCTCACCGCCCTGGTGGCCAGCGGCAACGACCTGGGCGAGGCCACCAGCGAGGCGCTGGGCTACCTGGATCGCTGCCTGGACGCAGGTTTCCGCCCCGGCATGGGGCACATCGTGCCCGACCGCATGTTCTGGGCCCAGCCCGAGGACGAGGAAGCCGAAGAGGACGACACCGCGATTGACGACAGCACGGCCATCGAAGGCTTTGTGATGCCCCCCCATGACACCAAGCACTGACCTCAACATCCCCCTGTTCGAACGCGCCAAGGCGCTGATCCCCGGTGGCGTGAATTCGCCCGTGCGCGCCTTCAAGGCCGTGGGCGGCACGCCGCGCTTCGTCAAACGCGCCCAGGGCGCCCATTTCTGGGACGCCAACGACCAGCGTTTCATCGACTACATCGGCTCCTGGGGCCCCATGATCCTGGGCCATGGCCATCCGGCCGTGGTCGAAGCGGTGCAGAAGGCGGCGCTGGAGGGCTTCAGCTTTGGCGCACCGACCGAGCGCGAGGTCGAACTGGCCGAGGAGATCATCGGCCTGGTGCCCTCGATGGAGATGATCCGCCTGGTCAGTTCGGGCACCGAAGCGGGCATGAGCGCGATCCGCCTGGCGCGCGGCGCCACAGGCCGCAGCAAGATCATCAAGTTCAACGGCTGCTACCACGGCCATGCCGATGCGCTGCTGGTCAAGGCCGGCTCGGGCCTGGCCACCTTCGGCAACGCCACCAGCGCGGGCGTGCCGCCCGAGGTGGTGCAGCACACCCTGGTGCTCGAATACAACGACATCACCCAGCTCGAAGAAGCCTTCGCCCTGCACGGCAAGGACCTGGCCTGCCTGATGATCGAGCCGATTGCCGGCAACATGAACTTCGTGCGCGCCAGCGTGCCCTTCATGCAGCGCTGCCGCGAGCTGTGCACCCAATATGGCGCACTCTTGGTGCTCGACGAGGTGATGACGGGTTTCCGCGTGGGCCTCACCAGCGCGCAGGGCGTGTACGCGAAAAGCATCCCGGGCTTTGCGCCCGACCTCACCGTGCTGGGCAAGGTGATCGGCGGCGGCATGCCGCTGGCGGCTTTCGGCGGGCCGCGCGCCATCATGGAGCACCTGGCGCCCATCGGTGCCGTGTACCAGGCCGGCACGCTGTCGGGCAACCCCGTAGCCACGGCCTGCGGCCTGGCCACACTGCGCGAGATCCGAAAGCCCGGTTTCTTCGAAGCCCTGTCGGCCCGCACCCAGTCGCTGGTGGAGGGCCTCAAGGCCGCCGCTGCCGCCGAAGGCGTGCCGTTCAGCGCCGACTGCGAAGGGGGCATGTTCGGCTTCTTCCTGCTGCCCACCCTGCCCCAGGGCTACCCCGAGGTGCTGACCACCGACAGCGCGCGCTTCAACCAGCTGTTCCACGGGCTGCTGGACCGCGGCATCTATATCGCGCCCGCGCTGTACGAAGCCGGCTTCGTGAGCTCGGCGCACAGCGAAGAGGACATCGCCGCCACGGTGGCTGCCGCGCGCGAAGTGTTCAAACTGCTCGCGAAGTAAGCACCTAAAGGAGGCCGCGCAGTTCTCGCGCTGCTTCCTGCAGCAGCGGCAGCATCTCCCGCTGCAGGCTGCCCTCGTCCAGCTGCTTGGGCGAAGCCACCACATTGAGCGCCGCCACGGTCTGCCCCTGCAGGTTGCGCAGGGGCACAGCCAGGGCGTGCACGCCCAGTTCGTGCTCCTCCACCGCCAGGCACCAGTCGTCGCGGCGCGCGCGCGCGATGGCCTGGCGCAGCGGCCCGACCTGGGTGAGGGTGTGGGGCGTGAGCCGCTGCAGCGTGGCGCCCTTGAGCCAGGCCGTGAGTGCGGGTGCGGGCAGTGCCGCCAGCAGCACCCGCCCGGTGGAGGTGGGGTGCGCCGGCAGCCGCGCGCCCAGGTGCAGGCCATAGGCCAGCACGCGCGAGGGCGCGCCGTACACGCCGCTGCGCGCCACGATCACCACCTCGCTGCCGTCGAGCACCACGGCCGAGAAGGACTGCTGCGTCTGCGCCGCCAGGCGGTTGAGCGTGGGCTGCAGCACGCGCGGCAGCCGCGCCGAGGCCAGGTAGCTGCCCGAAAAGCGCAGCACCTTGGGCGCCAGCCAGAAGTAGCTGCCATCGCTCTCCAGGTAGCCCAGGTGCGCCAGAGTGAGCAGGTGCCGGCGCGCCGCCGCACGCGTGAGCCCGGTGCGCTGCGCGGCCAGCGTGGCGTTCAGGCGCTGGCGCTCGGTATCGAAGCTCTCCAGCACGGCCATGCCCTTGGCCATGCCCTCGATGAGGTCGGCCTTGGCGATGGGGGTGGCGGCAGTGGTCATGGGCGGCAAGCCGTCGGGCACTCAAGCATTGCGCGATGATCGCACAAAGCGTCCACTGATCGCACGCAACCGGCCTGGCGGTATCGTGCTTTGACCTGCATCAACCTACGCTTGGGCCATGCCCTGCGAGAGCGTTTCCAGGGCCCGTTCATCCCCAGCTTTGCGAGGTTCCCCCATGCGTACCCAGGTTGCCATCATCGGCGCCGGCCCGGCCGGCCTGCTGCTCGGCCAGTTGCTGCACACGTCCGGCATCGAGGCCGTCATCATCGAACAGCGCAGCGCCGACTACGTGCTCGGCCGCATCCGCGCCGGCGTGCTCGAACAGGTCACCATGGACCTGCTCGAAAAAGCCGGCGTGAGCGCCCGCGCCCATGCCCAGGGCCTACCGCACGACGGCATCGAACTGCTCTTCAAGGGCGCGCGCCACCGCATCGACCTGCATGCCTTGAGTGGTGGCAGCCGCGTCACGGTCTACGGCCAGACCGAGGTCACCCACGACCTGATGGACGCGCGCACCGCGGCCGGCCTCACCACCGTGTACGAAGCTGCCAATGTGCGCGTGCACGACTTCGACGGCAGCCAGCCGCGCGTGACCTGGGAGAAGGACGGCCAGGCGCACGAGCTGCGCTGCGACTTCATCGCCGGCTGCGACGGCTACCACGGCGTGTGCCGCGCGAGCGTGCCCGAGGGCGCGCTCAAGACCTATGAGCGCGTCTACCCCTTTGGCTGGCTGGGCGTGCTGGCCGACGTGCCACCCGTCTCGCACGAGCTGATCTATGCCAACACCGAGCGCGGCTTTGCGCTGTGCAGCATGCGCAGCACCACGCGCAGCCGCTACTACCTGCAGGTGCCCGACACCGACAAGGTGGAGAACTGGAGCATCGAGCAGTTCTGGGCCGAGCTCGCGAACCGCCTGGACCCCGAGGCCCGCGAGCACCTGGTCACCGGCCCGGCGCTGGAGATGAGCATCGCCCCGCTGCGCAGCTTCGTGGCCGAGCCCATGCGCTTTGGCCGCCTGTTCCTGGCGGGCGACGCGGCCCACATCGTGCCCCCCACGGGCGCCAAGGGCCTGAACCTGGCGGCCAGCGACGTGGGTTACCTGTGGAACGCGTTTGCCGACCACTACGGCGACAAGTCGAATGCCGGCATCGACACCTACTCCGACCGCTGCCTGCGCCGCGTCTGGCGCGCCGAGCGCTTCTCGTGGTGGTTCACCTCGCTGATGCACCGCTTCCCCGACACCGGCGAGTTCGGCCAGAAGATGCAGGAGGCCGAGCTCGACTACCTGATCCACTCGCGCGCCGCATCGACCGCATTGGCCGAGAACTATGTGGGCTTGCCGATGGACTTCGGCACCTGAAGCCGCCCATGGAAAAAGGCCAGGGCCCGGAGTCAGCTCCAGGCCCTGGCCTTTTGTATTGCAGCAGTGCACGCCGGGAAGCCTTCGGCCTCCCGTGCTTCTCAATGCCTGAAGTGGCGCACGCCGCTGAACACCATGGCCACGCCGCGCTCATTCGCAGCATCGATGACTTCGTTGTCGCGCATGGAGCCACCGGGCTGGATCACGCAGGTCGCGCCCGCGTCGACCACCACGTCCAGGCCGTCGCGGAAGGGGAAGAAGGCGTCGCTCGCCACCACCGTGCCCTGCAGGCTCAGGTTGGCATGGCCGGCTTTGATGCTGGCGATGCGGGCCGAATCGAGGCGGCTCATCTGGCCGGCGCCCACGCCCATGGTCATGCCGCCCTTGCAGAAGACGATGGCATTGCTCTTGACGTACTTGGCCACCTTCCAGGCGAACAGCAGGTCTTCCATCTCTTCGAGGGTGGGCTGCTTCTGGGTCACGACCTTCAGGTCGGTCAGCGACAGCTCATGGTTGTCGGCCGTCTGCAGCAGCAGGCCCGAACCGATGCGCTTGGCGTCCATGGCGTTGCGGCCACGCTGCCAGTCGGTGGTGCCGCCGTGGGCGGGCAGCGCGATCTTGAGCAGGCGCACATTGGCCTTGGCCTTGAAGACTTCCAGTGCCTCGGCCGTGAAGTCGGGCGCCATCAGCACCTCGACGAACTGCTTGGAGATCTGCTGTGCGGCCTTGCCGTCCACCGGGCGGTTGAAGGCGATGATGCCGCCGAAGGCGCTGGTGGGATCGGTCTGGAAGGCCTTGCCGTAGCTGTCCAGCGCATCCAGGCCCACGGCCACGCCGCAGGGGTTGGCGTGCTTGACGATCACGCAGGCCGGTGCCTCGAAGCTCTTGACGCATTCCCAGGCGGCATCGGCATCGGCGATGTTGTTGTACGACAGTTCCTTGCCCTGCAGCTGCTCACCGGTGACCAGAGAGCCGGGTGCGGGGTGCAGGTCGCGGTACAGCGCGGCCTGCTGGTGGGCGTTCTCGCCGTAGCGCAGGTCCTGCACCTTGGTGAAGATGCCGTTGCTCTGGCCGGCGAACTGGGCGCGCGCGGGCACATAGGTCTCCGACAGCTTCTCTTCCTCGAACGTGACGGACGAGAGGTAGTCGCTGATCGCGCCGTCGTACTGGGCGATGCGGTTGAAGGCAGCCACCGACAGCGCAAAGCGCAGCTTGTCGGAGAGCTTGCCCGCGGCCTGGAGCTCGGCCAGCACGGCCGGGTACTGCGAGGCGTCGGTCAGCACGCCCACGTCCTTCCAGTTCTTGGCGGCGCTGCGCACCATGGCAGGGCCGCCGATGTCGATGTTCTCGATGGCGTCGGCCAGGGTGCAGCCGGCCTTGGCCACGGTGGACTCGAAGGGGTAGAGGTTGACCACCAGCAGGTCGATGGTGTCGATGCCGTGCTCCTTGAGCGCCGCCATGTGCTCGGGCAGTTCGCGGCGCGCCAGCAGGCCGCCGTGCACCTTGGGGTGCAGGGTCTTGACGCGGCCGTCCAGCATTTCAGGGAACTGCGTGACCTCGGCCACCTCGGTCACGGGCAGGCCCTTGTCGGCCAGCAGCTTGGCCGTGCCCCCGGTGGACAGCAGCTTGATGCCCAGGGCGTGCAGCGCCTGGGCGAATTCGACGATGCCGGTTTTGTCGGAGACGGAAAGAAGTGCGTTCATGGCAGATCGGTAGGGGAGTTTGGAATCGAGTGGGGTGCAGCTGCCGGCAACTGCACCGGCGCAGCAGGGGGTCAGAGCAGCTTGTGCTCCACCAGCTTCTTGCGCAGGGTGTTGCGGTTCAGGCCCAGCCATTCGGCGGCGCGCGACTGGTTGTTGTCGGCCTGCTGCATCACGACTTCCAGCAGCGGGCGTTCAACCACGCGCACCAGCATGTCGTACATGCCATCGGGCGTCTCGCCGCCCAGGTCGCGAAAGTAGCCCTGCAGGCTCTCGCGCACGCATTCTTCTATGTGTTTCTTGCTCATGCAGCCAATCCCTCTTGTTCTTCGCTGGGGTCTGCGTCGGCCGCCAGGGCACTCGCGGCGGGAAAGCGGTCCATCTGCTGCGCCAGGGCATCCAGATAATCCGCCACCGCCTGCCACTGGGTCGCGCAGTCCTCTATGGTGTTGATGTGTTGTCGAAAGACTTCGCCGCCCGGCATGCTGCGCAGGTACCAGGCAATGTGCTTGCGCGCACTGCGCACGCCGGTCAGCTCGCCATACAGGTGGTAGTGGTCCTGCAGGTGGTCGAGCAGCAGGCGCCGCACCTCGGCCACCAGCGGTGGCGCCAGGTGCTCGCCCGTGGCCAGGAAGTGGCCGATCTCGCGGAAGATCCAGGGTCGCCCCTGGGCCGCGCGGCCGACCATGATGGCATCGGCCCCGGTCGCCGCCAGCACGTCGCGTGCCTTCTCGGGCGAGGTGATGTCGCCATTGGCCACCACGGGCACGCGCACCGCTGCCTTCACGGCGGCGATGGTGTCGTACTCGGCCTGGCCCTTGTAGCCCTGCTCGCGCGTGCGCCCGTGCACCGTGAGCATCTGGATGCCCACGGCCTCGAACTGGCGCGCCAATGCCACGGCGTTCTTGTGCTCCTGGCACCAGCCGGTGCGCATCTTGAGCGTGACGGGCACCTTGTGCGGTGCACAGGCCTCGACCACCGCCTGCGCGATGGACACGGCCAGCGCCTCGTCCTGCATCAGGGCGGAGCCCGCCCATTTGTTGCACACCTTCTTGGCCGGGCAGCCCATGTTGATGTCGATGATCTG
>JAESFW010000224.1_pt1 | contig 43575 bp, 44 predicted proteins | sample 9269481 | NCBI WGS metagenome assembly JAESFW01 (sample SAMN14515350, study PRJNA621654) | algae metagenome | isolation source: Lyngbya sp. HA4199-MV5 and co-occurring heterotrophs from soil with... | place: USA: Ahupuaa O Kahana State Park, Hawaii | collected 2009-07-21 | reverse complement strand
TCAGCCCGGGCAACCTGTACTACCACTTCCGCAACAAGGACGACATCATCGAGCAGCTCTTCGCGCGGTACGAAGAGCGCATGGATGCCGCCCTCACTCCCCCCACCGACCGGCTGCCGGGGCTGGAGGACATCTGGCTGCAGTTGCACCTGGTGTTCGAGTGCATCTGGGATTACCGGTTCCTGTACCGCGACCTGGTCGAGATCCTCAGCCGCAACCGCCGCCTGCGCATGCGCTTCGCCCGCATCCTCAAGCGTGCCGACGACAGTGCGCACGCGGTGATGCGCGGCATGGGCCATGCGGGTGTGATGCGCGCGTCGGCGGCGGAACTGGCCGCCACCGCCACCAACGTGCTGGTGATTTCCACGTTCTGGCTGAACTACGCGGCCACGCGCGGCGAGAAGGACGAACAGGCCGCCATCCGCCAGGGCATCGTGCAGGTCATGATGCTGGTGGCGCCGTTCCTGCGTGATGCCGAGCGCGTGCACCTGAATACGCTGACGCAGGCGTACACCGTCTGACGCCGCCCCATCGTTGCCCGTGCCCTGTGGCGCAGCGTCGAGCTTGCTGCACGACGGACGGCACAGGTGCCTCGGGAAACGAACGGCAGCGGAGCAAGCTCCGCTCTACGCCAACCGGTGGATGGTCAGTGGGCGGAGCTCAGGCGGCCAGCGCATCGCCCAACCGGGCCGACGCCGCGCGAAGCTCCGGCAGCAGTCCGCGGTCGTCGACGATCTCGAACTTCGGGCCGATCAGGGCAATCAGCGCGAGCAGCGCGTCGATCGATTCGGCGCCCAGCTCCAGCAGGCAGTGGTGCGCATCGCCGGCTTCGAGGATGCCGCACCATGTCGGTACGCGCGCGGCCTGTTCTTCGATCGAGCCCGGCAGACGCAGCCTGATCTGATAGCGGGTGAAGGGCTGGGTGATCGACTTGGCCACGTAGTCGGCCACGTCACCGGGGAACTCCCGCGGCGGGAACTGCGTGCCGGTGTCGTGCAGCGACTGCACGCGATCCACACGGAACGTCCGCCAGTCCTCGCGCTTGAGGTCCCATGCCACCAGGTACCAGCGGCTGCCGGTGTGCACCAGGCGCAGCGGTTCGATCAGGCGCTCCGTGGCGCGCTGGCTGCGGTCGCGGTAGTGCATGCGCAGCCGGAAACCGTCGCGGCATGCGCCGGCGATGCGCAGCAGCAGGTCCACATCGGAGGTCGGCACGCCGCCGGCCAGCGAGAGCGTGACCGAGTACAGCGCACTGGCGCGCTTGCGCAGGCGTGCGGGCAGCCACTGGTCCAGTTTGGACAACAGGCGCAGCGAGGTGTCTTCCATCCGTCCCACGCTGGCGGCCGCCGTGCGCAGGGCCACCGCTACCGCGACGGCCTCGTCGTCTTCCAGCAGCACCGGCGGCATGGCGGAGCCGGACCCGAGACGGTAGCCGCCGCCCAGCCCGGGCGAGGCGTCGATGGGATAGCCCAGCTCGCGCAGACGTTCGACATCGCGCCGGAGGGTACGGCGATCAACGTCCAGCCGCTGGCTCAGCTCCGCGCCGGTCCAGTGGCGACGGGACTGCATCAGCGAGAGCAGGCGGAGGAGACGGTTGGAGGTGCTGAGCATGGGCGCAGTATGCGCGCCTATTGAGGACCGATACTGTCCTCGACTCCCGATCGTCGCCGGCGGGGGCTGCCGGTTCTGGCGGCGATGCGCGGTGACGTCGTCGCGTCGCGACGTGCCGGACCTCCTGCTTCGTCCCGGGGGCTCCGTGGCACGGACCACAGGGAAATCAAGGAACTGCTCCGGCGGGCGGCGATTGCGACCGCCTGCGCCACCCGGCGACGACGGCGCGTTCCCGCGCTCCGCCACCCCCGGCCCTGCTCCGACCGGCCACAGCAGAACGCCCCGACAGGCGGGGCGTTCCTTCTGGTTACTCGCCCGGCCCTCAGGCCCGGCTGCGGCGTGCCGGCCGCTTCGCGGCGGCCTTGCGGGGCGTAGCAGCCTGACGCGTGCGCTTGGCAGCCGGCTTCTTGCGTGCACGAGGGGCCGACTTGCGGGCCGGTGTCTTCAGGCCCAGCTTGGCCAGCACGGGCTGCAGGCGGGCTTCGACGTCGGCGCTGAAGCGCTCCACGCTGGCCTCGCCCTGTTCGCGGACATCCGCCAGGCGTCCCAGCACGTCGCGCTGGGCCTGTTCGGCCAGCGCTTCCGCCTGCTGGCGCGCGGCCTGCAGCTTGCCGACGGCATCGTTGGCGGCGCCGATGGCTTCACGACGGCCCACGGCGATCAGGCCGAGACCGGCGAGCCAGACGTGGCGCAGGGTGGGTTCGGGAGTCTTGTTGCGGGTGGTCTTCCGGGTGGCCATGGGGGCATCCACATGCCGGCCACGGTGGCCGGCTTTCATGAGGTGATGCTGTCCGGCCTGCGTCGAGCAATCACACTATTGGCCGCTCGTGTCACCGATTGCGTAGGGGTTGCCTGCGGACCGCGTTCGCGGCGATGCTCGCCGCTTCCTGGGAGGGATGATCGATGGCAGCGAAATCTTCGAAGTGGACTCCGTTTCCGCACGACGCCAAGAACTATTCGTACGCCGGCGATGCCTTGAAGAAGGCGTGGCCGGCCCTGCATGCCGGCGATCAGGAGCCCTACCCCGACGAGAAACGCGCCATGGCACTGATCGCCGCCGCCGGCAAGGCCGCCAAGGGCATCGAGCCCGCCGATCTGGCGCAGCGCCTGCAGGACGCGTGGCGTGCGTTCCATCGCGGCGACTTCCAGGCCGCGTACGAAGCCGGCGAGGCGCTCGGACCGCTGGGCGCCTCCGTCGCGGTCAAGGCGATCGGCATCCACGCCACCTACCTGGTGGATGACGACGCAGAGCAGCTCAAGCGCTTCGAGCAGGCCGCCAAGCTGGCCGAGGCCGCGATCAAGGCGCTGCCGGACGAAGCCAACAGCCATTACCGCCACGCCTTCGCCCTGGGCCGCTACAGCCAGGGCCTGAGCATCGCCAAGGCGCTCAAGCAGGGCATCGCCGGGAAGGTGCGCGCCGCGCTGGATGCGACGCTGGAGCGCGAACCCAAGCATGCCGAAGCGCATACCGCACTGGCGCTCTACCACGCCGAGATCATCGACAAGATCGGCGCGATGATCGGCGGCCTGACCTACGGCGCCAAGGCCAGCGAGGCCGAATCGCACATCAAGACCGCGCTGAAGCTGACGCCCGACTCGCCCATCGCCCATGTCGAGTACGCCAACGTGCTGCTGCTCCTGCATGGCGACAAGAAGGAAGACGCGGCGGCCGCGTCGTTCGAGAAGGCCGGCAAGCTGAAGCCGCGCGACGCCATGGAAGCGCTCGACGCCGCCCACGCGAATGCGCAGATCGAGTAAGTCCCTGGCCCGGGTGCTGGCGGCGCTGTCGTTGGCCGCTTCGACGCTCACGTCGTCCGCGCAGACGGTCGTCGCACCCTCGCCCACTGCCCTGCCCGCACCGGCGGCCGGCCCTGCCGACACGCTGCTCGACGCGCTCACCTGCCGCACGTCGAGGGCCGACGTGCCGGCCCTGCTGACGCGCTTGCGGCGCGAGCGTCCGTCGGAGTTCGTCCAGACCGAACGCCAGTACAGCGCACCGATGATGGATCTCTACCGCCTGGAGGATCCGGTACAGGCGTGGGGGCATCGCAGCGACGCGGTGGTCATCACTGACAATCGCGTCCTGCTGCTCGTCAACCATCCGATCGAGCAGGCCACCGTGCAACTGGAGCGTGCACTGGAAGAGAGCAAGGACGCGCCACTTGCCGGCGCACTGGACGATGCGCACGCGCTGGTCGTCTATCCGCCCGAACATCCCAGCCTGCAGGGACGCACCCTGGTCGGCTGCGAGTACCGCCTGAGCGGCGTATCCCTGCTCGCCGATCCCGCCGACGCCTGGCGCAACGCCACACCGACACCCTGATCGCGCGCTGCGCGCGAGCGCGCTTGCTCACCTTTCACATGTTCACGCGCACGGGCGCTCGCCCGCGCCCGCACGCGTGGTCGCGTGCCGTTGCAGTCGGAAGGGCGCGGTTAACGGCAGCGCCCGCGCCTTCTTTAGGGCCTTCGTCACGCTTTTCCTCTCCTGCGCGAATCCCTGCCAGACAGGCCTTTCCGCGGCCTAGCACATTTTTTCGCATGGCCCCTAAAGGTTTTTTGGGGAGCGCCGTTATTCATTTCGCAACACGAAGACGACTAGCCCAACAAAACAAACCGGCAGCGTCTTTTCCCTTCAACGCCGTGAATCCAAATAAGAGGAGACGAACATGGCACAGGTAATCAACACCAACACGATGTCGCTCAACGCTCAGCGCAACCTGAGCACCAGCGGCGCCTCTCTGGCCACCACCATCCAGCGCCTGTCGTCGGGCCTGCGCATCAACAGTGCGAAGGACGACGCCGCCGGTCTGGCCATCTCCGAACGCTTCAGCACCCAGATCCGCGGCCTGGACGTGGCCGTGCGCAATGCCAACGACGGCATCTCGCTGGCCCAGGTCGCCGAAGGTTCGCTGACCGAAATCGGCAACAACCTGCAGCGCATCCGCGAACTGGCCGTGCAGTCCTCCAACGCCAGCAACTCCGCGTCCGACCGCGCCGCCCTGAACGCCGAAGTCAAGCAGCTGACCGCCGAAATCGACCGCGTCGCCAAGCAGGCCGACTTCAACGGCACCAAGCTGCTGGACGGTTCGTTCACCAGCCAGCTCTTCCAGGTCGGCGCCAACGCCGGCCAGGCCATCGCCATCGACAAGGTGGTCGACGCCCGCGCCCAGACGCTGGGCGGCGTGACCTTCGCCAACAGCTACGTCGGTACGGCGCTGGCCGTTGACGCGGCGGCGGCCGATACCACCTTCTCGCAGTTGCAGGTCACGGTCACCCCGACCGGCGGCACCGCGACGACGTTCGACATCGGCGCCTTCGAAGTGAAGGCCGGCCAGTCGATCACGCAGGGCGCGGCCGCCGCGCTGAACGCCCGACTGGGCGAGACCGGCGTCTACGCCGAGGTCAAGGCCGGCGTCATCAACCTGACCGGCATCAAGGGCGGGCAGGAATTCGCCCTCGCCTTCGGCGGGCCGGTCGTCGCCGGCGCCACCGCGTCGACGGCCGCCAACCTTGGCCTGACCGAAACCAGTACCAACGGCGGCGACCTGGCCACGACCAACAGCTTCGTCCAGGGCCTGGACATCACCACCTTCGCCGGTTCGCAGCGCGCCCTGGAAGTGGTCGACAAGGCCCTGACCTCGGTCAACGGCGCGCGCGCCGACCTGGGTGCCATCCAGAACCGCTTCACCTCGGTGGTCGCCAACCTGCAGACCAGCTCGGAAAACCTGGCCGCCTCGCGCAGCCGCATCCGCGATACCGATTTCGCCAAGGAAACCGCCGAACTGACCCGCACCCAGATCCTGCAGCAGGCCGGCACGGCCATGCTGGCCCAGGCCAACCAGGTGCCCCAGAACGTGATGTCCCTGCTGCGGAACTAAGCCTTTGCGTCCCGGGTTGCACGGCCGGGAAGCGTTGGAATCTCCATCCCCCGTGCGACAAACGCCTAAGGAAAACTTCTCATGGCACAGGTAATCAACACCAACACGATGTCGTTGAATGCTCAGCGCAACCTGAGCACCAGCGGCGCCTCGCTGGCCACGACCATCCAGCGTCTGTCGTCGGGTCTCCGCATCAACAGCGCCAAGGACGACGCGGCCGGTCTGGCGATCTCCGAACGCTTCAGCACCCAGATCCGCGGCCTGGACGTGGCCGTGCGCAACGCCAACGATGGCATCTCGCTGGCCCAGGTGGCGGAAGGCTCGCTGACCGAGATCGGCAACAACCTGCAGCGCATCCGTGAGCTGTCGGTGCAGTCGGCCAACGCGACCAACTCCTCGTCCGACCGTGCCGCGCTGAATGCGGAAGTCAAGCAGCTGACCGCCGAAATCGATCGCGTGGCCAAGCAGTCCGAGTTCAACGGCACCAAGCTGCTGGACGGCTCGTTCTCCAGCCAGCTGTTCCAGGTCGGCGCCAACGCCGGCCAGGCCATCGCCATCGACAAGGTGGTCGATGCCAAGGCCAATGCCCTGGGCGGCGCCCAGTTCGCGACGGGCACCATCGCGGCAGTGACCGGCACGGACAACACGGACCAGGTGGTCGCCGCGTTCACCATCACCGACAGCAAGGGCACGGCCATCAGCTTCGACGCCCTGACCGTCAAGAGCGTCGGCCTGGCCGCCGCCAACGCCAGCGAAACCGGCAAGCAGCTGGCCGCGCACATCAACAGCAAGGTCGGCGAAACCGGCGTGTACGCCGAAGCCAACGCGGCAGGCGCGGTCACCCTCACGTCGGTCAAGGACAGCGTCAACGCCAGTGGCGCGTTCACCGCCTTCACCACGACAGCGGCCGGTTACACCGCCGGTGCGGCGCCGACCCGCCAGTACGCCAGCAACCTGGACATCAGCTCGGTCAAGGGTGCGCAGCAGGCGCTGGAAATCGTCGACAAGGCCCTGACCTCGGTCAACGGCGCGCGCGCCGACCTGGGTGCGGTGCAGAACCGCTTCACCTCGGTGGTCGCCAACCTGCAGACCAGCTCGGAAAACCTGGCCGCTTCGCGCAGCCGCATCCGCGACACCGATTTCGCCAAGGAAACCGCCGAACTGACCCGCACCCAGATCCTGCAGCAGGCCGGTACGGCCATGCTGGCCCAGGCCAACCAGGTGCCCCAGAACGTGATGTCCCTGCTGCGCTAAGCCGCTGAGCGGCATCGGGCGGACGTCTCTCTCCCCGCCCGCCTGATGCCCACCCTTTCCAACGCCTTGAGGAACCCTCCATGGCACAAGTGATCAACACCAACACGATGTCGTTGAATGCTCAGCGCAACCTGAGCACCAGCGGCGCCTCGCTGGCCACGACCATCCAGCGTCTGTCGTCGGGTCTCCGCATCAACAGCGCCAAGGACGACGCGGCCGGTCTGGCGATCTCCGAACGCTTCAGCACCCAGATCCGCGGCCTGGACGTGGCCGTGCGCAACGCCAACGATGGCATCTCGCTGGCCCAGGTGGCGGAAGGCTCGCTGACCGAGATCGGCAACAACCTGCAGCGCATCCGTGAGCTGTCGGTGCAGTCGGCCAACGCGACCAACTCCTCGTCCGACCGTGCCGCGCTGAATGCGGAAGTCAAGCAGCTGACCGCCGAAATCGATCGCGTGGCCAAGCAGTCCGAGTTCAACGGCACCAAGCTGCTGGACGGCTCGTTCTCCAGCCAGCTGTTCCAGGTCGGCGCCAACGCCGGCCAGGCCATCGCCATCGACAAGGTGGTCGACGCCAAGGCCAATGCCCTGGGCGGCGCGCGCTTCGACAGCAATGCACTGACGCTGGGCAACCTGACCGCGAATGCCGATGTCAGCATCTCCGGCCTGCAGATCAATGGCGTCGCCATCGACACCGTACAGGTCACGCAGGGTGCGGACGGCGCGGCAACGGCCGCGGCCACGCGTACCGCCGTGGCCACCGCGATCAACGCCAAGATCGGCGAGACCGGCGTCTACGCCGAAGTGAACGGCACCACCGGCCTCACCCTGACCTCGGTCAAAGACAGCAGCAATGCCGACGGGTCGTTCAAGGCAATCACCGCCACGGTCGGCACCTGGACCGGCGTCAATGCGGCCGATTCGGGCCAGACGTATACGGCCACGGTCGCCGGCTCGGCACCTGCCAAGAAGTTCGCCAGCACGCTGGACATCAGCTCGGTCAAGGGTGCGCAGCAGGCCCTGGAAATCGTCGACAAGGCGCTGACCTCGGTCAACTCGGCGCGCGCCGACCTGGGTGCGGTGCAGAACCGCTTCACTTCGGTGGTCGCCAACCTGCAGACCAGCTCGGAAAACCTGGCCGCCTCGCGCAGCCGCATCCGCGATACCGACTTCGCGAAGGAAACCGCCGAACTGACCCGCACCCAGATCCTGCAGCAGGCCGGTACGGCCATGCTGGCCCAGGCCAACCAGGTGCCCCAGAACGTGATGTCCCTGCTGCGCTAAACGCTTCACAGGAATCGTCGCCTGGCGCAGGCGTCCCGGAAGGATTCGTCTCCCTCCGTTTCGCGCCGGGATGGATGGCCCCGCCATCCATCCGCCTTCCACCGGCTTGGTGGCGGGCGCCGGGCATTCCTTCCCGTTCTTGTCCCACGTATCCCGCTCCACCCTCCTTTTCTCCAGGACTCCGTCATGGCACAGGTCATCAACACCAACACGATGTCGCTCAACGCTCAGCGCAACCTGAGCACCAGCGGCGCCTCGCTCGCCACCACCATCCAGCGCCTGTCCTCCGGCCTGCGCATCAACAGCGCGAAGGACGACGCCGCCGGTCTGGCCATCTCCGAACGCTTCAGCACGCAGATCCGCGGCCTGGACGTGGCCGTGCGCAACGCCAACGACGGCATCTCGCTGGCCCAGGTCGCCGAAGGTTCGCTGACCGAGATCGGCAACAACCTGCAGCGCATCCGTGAGCTGTCGGTGCAGTCGGCCAACGCGACCAACTCCTCGTCCGACCGTGCCGCGCTGAATGCGGAAGTCAAGCAGCTGACCGCCGAAATCGATCGCGTGGCCAAGCAGTCCGAGTTCAACGGCACCAAGCTGCTGGACGGCTCGTTCTCCAGCCAGCTGTTCCAGGTCGGTGCCAACGCCGGCCAGGCCATCGCCATCGACAAGGTGGTCGACGCCAAGTCCGCTTCGCTGGGCAACGTCAAGTTCGCCGCCGACAGCACGGGCACCGCGGCCATCGCTGCGACCACAGACGGCAAGCTGAGCGGCTTCGCACTGAACGGCGTCACCCTGGACGACGTCACCTGGAAGGCCGGCGCGACGGGCAAGGAAATCGCCGACACGCTGAGTGCCGCGATCAACTCGCGCATGGGCGAGACCGGCCTGTCCGCCAGCGTCACCTCGGGCGGCGCAATCAAGCTCGAATCGCTGAAGGCAGGCAAGGATCTGACCGTCACCGCCGGCACCATCACCGGTGGCCAGGGCACGACCGGTACGCCGGTCGCCGCCACCGCCGCGCAGATCGGTGTCGACTTCACCGCCGGTACGGCGGCCAGCCAGACGGCCGTGGTCGTTTCCAAGCTGGACATCAGCACGGTGAAGGGCGCGCAGCAGGCCCTGGACGTGGTGGACGAAGCCCTGAAGTCGGTCAACTCGGCACGCGCCGACCTGGGTGCGGTGCAGAACCGCTTCACCTCGGTGGTCGCCAACCTGCAGACCAGCTCGGAAAACCTGGCCGCCTCGCGCAGCCGCATCCGCGACACCGATTTCGCCAAGGAAACCGCCGAACTGACCCGCACCCAGATCCTGCAGCAGGCCGGTACGGCCATGCTGGCCCAGGCCAACCAGGTGCCCCAGAACGTGATGTCCCTGCTGCGCTAAGCGCCGCCGCTCCACCCTTCTCGATAGTTCCCTGTCGTCACGGACGGATTCGTCTCCCTCCGTTTGGCAGTACCCCAACCCCCGCCGGCGACGGCGGGGGCTTTTTTTTGGAGCGGTGATTGGGGATTGGTGATTAGTGATTGGTTGGAAACAGCGGGCCTTCTCCACATCACCAATCACGAATCACCAATCACCAATCACCAATCACGGCCTCTTTGGCACAAACCCTGCATCACGGAATCTGCCTGCATTTCTTACCAGCACGCCGGACCCACGGCGGCGGTGGGAGACGGAGAAATGCGGCTAAAGAACGGCTCCCGCGGGCCGTTATCAGTACTGCACGGGCGGGTCCCATTCGTCACCGGATGGCGACCCGCCCGGCCTCCCTTTTTGCGGAAAGGGCCAGACAGGAGACAGGGCAATGGCAGATTACTCACTGGGTTACGGCGGCGTCGGCTCCGGCATGGACATCACCGGCATGGTCGAGCAACTGGTCGCGGCCGATCGCCGGCCCGCCGACAACCGCCTGAACCGCATCGAGAGCCAGGCCAAGTTCAAGCTGTCCGCCATCGGCACCGTCAGTTCCGCCTTCAGCACCCTGGACACGGCACTCAAGGCGCTGAAATCGGCCACCGCCTTCGACGTACGGACGGTGAAGTCGGGTACCGACACGGTCGTCGGCGCCAGCGTCTCCAGCGGTGCGCCAAACGGCACCTACAACGTGGAGGTGGTCGAACTGGCCACCGCCAACAAATGGATTACCAACGCGCCGGTCGCGGCCACCCAGACCTTCGGCGCCGGCCAATTGACGCTGACCGTCGGCGGCGAGGCGCTGGCCATCGACATCGCCGAAGGCGCCACCCTGCAGGACGTGCGCAGCGCCATCAACGACGCCGCGCGCAGCAAGGGCGTGCAGGCCAGCGTGCTGACCTCCAACGACGGCCAGTACCTGTCGGTGTCGTCGGACAAGACCGGTGCGGCCAACGGCCTCACCCTCGCCTTCACCTCCGGCGGCAGCGACCTGCAGTCGCTCGTCGGCAGCCTGCAGGAACGCGTGCCGGCCGCCGACGCCGAGGTCCTGATCGATGGCCTGACCGTCACCGCCAGCACCAACAAGATCACCGAAGCCGTGCCCGGCCTGACCCTGGACCTGAAGACCAAGGGCACCAGCACGGTCACCGTGTCCACCGACACCGCCGCCGCCAGCAAACTGGTCCAGGATTTCGTGACGGCGTACAACACCGCCATCAACGCGATCAACGCGTCCACCAAGTACAACGCCGACACCAACGAGCCCTCCGCCCTGACCGGTGACGCGCAGATGCGCAGCGCCTCGGGACAGCTGCGCAACCTGATGGGCAACCTGCTGGGCGACCTGGCCGCGCAGGGGCTGGATGCCAAGACGCTGGGCCTGCAGACCAAGGGCTTTCCTTCGTCCGACGGCACGCTGGTGTTCGACAGCAGCAAGTTCACCGCCGCCCTGACCGCCGATCCGGAGAAGATCCGCAGCGCGTTCACCGGCGAGACCGCGTTCGCCGGCACGCTGCAGAAGGCCGTCGGCAGCTACACCGGCACCGATGGCGCGTTCACCCTGCGCAGCAACGGGCTGAACGCGCAGATCAAGGACGTCGCCGCGCAGCGCACCGCGCTGGACGCCCGCATGGAAGCCGTCGGGAACCGTTACAAGGCGCAGTTCGTGGCCATGGACGCCCTGGTCGGACAGATGAGCAACACCAGCAATTACCTGGCCCAGCAACTGGCCTCTCTCTCCAACCAGACCGGATAAGCAAGGGGATCGCGCGATGCGTCCCCCTGCATCGCCACCCCAGGAGAACACGCAATGTCACTTCAGTCCTATGCCGCGCAGTACCGCAACACCGGCCTCAGCAGCGCCGTGATGGAAGCGGACCCGCACCGCCTGGTCGCCCTGCTGCTGGCGGGCGCCTGCGAGCGCCTGCGCCTGGCCGAAGCCTGCGTGGTGCGCGGCGACCTGGCGCGCAAGGGCAAGGCCATCGGCGAGGTCAGCGCGATCATCGGGCACCTCAACGGCTCGCTCGACCACGAGGCCGGCGGCGAGATCGCCAGCAGCCTGTCGGCGCTGTACGACTACGTGCAGACGCGCCTGATCGAAGCCAACCTGCACAACGACCCGGCCGCCCTGCGCGAATCGCTGGAGCTGCTGGGCGAAATCGAATCGGCGTGGAACGCCATTCCCCACGACCAGCGCCAGGTCCCGGCGATGGCGGCGGCAGGATGAACACCGCGCCGGCCCTGGCCGACCTGTTCGCGCAGCTGGACGGCATGCGCCGCGCGCTGCACGCCGGCGAGCTGGACGACGTCGAGCGCCTGCTCGATCGCCACGACCACGACGTGCGCGCGTTCCTGCACGCCGACGGCGGCAAGACCGCCGGCTACGATGCCCTGGCCGTGCTGCTGCGCGAGCAGCTCGAACTGCAGAAGCGCATGCAGGACGCGCGGGAGCAGGCACGCGTGCGCATGCACGCCACGCAGCGCGCCGACCGTGCCGCGCGCGCCTACCTGTCCGTCGTGGAGGGTTGATCCGTGCCGACCCCGATCATCCTGGTGGAACGCCCGGCCGAACATGCCCTGTTCGAGGGCGCCCTGACGTGCGACGCGGTGCTGCCGGCCCGCTTCGACCCGGGACGGCGCGCGGTGATGCAGGCGTCTTCCGAAGCCCTGCTGAAAGGCCTGGCCGTCGCCGAGGACGTCAGCGGCGACGACCCGGAAGAGCGCAAGGAAGCCACGCCATCGCAACAACGCATCGAGGCCAAGCTGGACCTGGTGCTGTCGCTGCTCGGCCGGCTGGCACGCCGGCACGAGGATGCCCTGCCCGTCACCGCCCTGCGCTGGTCGCATCGCGGACTGCGCCTGGATGTCGACACGCCGCCGCCGTCGAGTGCCGGCACGCCTGGCATCGTCACCCTGCAACCCGCCGCGTGGTTGAGCGACCAGATCGAACTGCCCGCCACGGTGCTCGACCAGGTGCAGGGCTCGCAGGGACTGCAGCATGTGTGGTTGCAGTTCGATGCATTGAATGCGGGCCTGGCCGAGGCGATGGACCGTCACCTGTTCCGCCTGCATCGCCGGCAGATCGCCGAAGCGCGGCAGCTCGCCGGCCGCACCTAGGGCCGCTGCGCGCGGATATCGACAGCCGCGTCACGCACGGCGTGCAACGGTCACGCCGGTGGCTTGCGACGTGTGTGGTTTTTCGCGGGCGACGCAGACCCTAACTGTGACTCGCGTCCGGATTTCACCTCTCCATCGCGTTTGTGAATTGGCGACGGCGCAGTGCGCCGTTATCGTGACTCGACCCCTGCAATGCGATAGCGAACGACTCTTCCCGTGCGTGTACTCATCGTCGACGACCACACCCTGGTCCGCGCCGGCATCGGACGCCTGCTGCAGGCGCTGCCCGATGTCGATGTGGTGGCCGAGGCCTGCAACGGGCAACAGGCGCTCGACATGGCGGCCATCCACCGCCCGGATGTGATCCTGCTGGATCTCTCGCTGCCCGACCGCAGCGGCCTTGAACTGCTGCCGCTGCTGCGCGATTCGCTGCCGCAGACGCGCGTGGTGATGATGTCGATGCACAACGATCCCACCCAGGTGCGCGTGGCGCTCGATCGCGGCTGCGCCGGCTTCGTCGTCAAGGAAGCCGCGCCGATGGAACTGGAACTGGCCCTGCGTGCCGCCGCCAGCGGCCAGGTATTCCTCAGTCCGCAGGTGTCGTCGAAGATGCTGGCGCCGATGCTCAACCAGCAGCGCCCCACCGGCATCGCCGCCCTGTCGCCGCGCCAGCGCGAAATCCTGCGCCAGCTCGGCAACGGCATGAGCAGCAAGGAAATCGCCGCGCAGCTCGGCATCAGCGTCAAGACGGTGGAAACCCACCGCGCGCGCATGATGGAGTCGCTGGGCTGCCGCCGCGCCAACGATCTGCTGCTGCTGGCCGCGCGCCACCAGAACGAACTGGCCTGAGCCTTGCAACAGCACGGGGGCGATGCCCTTTCCGTGACGGAATCCCGTGATCGCAGCGCCCCGTCCGGCGTCCTTTTCCGCCATTGAACCGACGCCGTAGGGGAAACCCTGACGGCGCGTGGGGCGTGCCCGCAGCACGACCAGAAACGCCCTGATTTTTTTTCCGTCACCCGCCCCGCACAGTGTCAACACGATGTGAAGCCGACCTCGGCACGCCATCGAATCGGGGATGACGGGAATGAAGACGGGACTTTCCACCCAGCTCGGGCAGCAACTCCACCTGACGCCGCAACTGCTGCAGTCGATCCGGCTGCTGCAGCTGGACGGCCTGCAGCTGGAACTGGAAGTGCGCCGCGCGCTGGACCTCAATCCGCTGCTCGAAGTCGAGGAAACCCACGACGCCGACCAGGCCGCCGAGATCGAGGTGCTGCCCGCGCAGGACGTGGCCGCGCTGGAAACGGCCGCCTTCGACGAACTGCCCGAATCCAGCCTCTGGGACGTGCCCGGTGCCGGCTGGCAGGACGGCGACGAGGACCGCATGCAGCGCGTCGAAGCCGGCGAATCCAGCGATCCGCACGTGCGCGTGCTGGACCGGCTGGCGCTGGAGCTGGACGACCGGTCGCTCGACGTCGTCGCCTTCTGGCTGGAGCACACCAACGACGCCGGCTACCTGGAGCAGGCACCCGACGCGCTGGCGCTGCTGGCCTCGGCCCGCTTCGACCTGACCGTGCCGGCCGTGCTGGCGCTTCGCGAGCGCCTGCTGCGCGGCGAGTTCCCCGGCCTGGCCGCCGCCGACGTGCGCGAGTGCCTGCTGGTGCAGCTGGACTGCCTGCAGGGCCGCGTGCCGGCGCGCCACGTCGCCCGCCGCATCGTCACCGACGGCATGGCGCTGCTGGCCGCCCACGAATACGACGCGCTCGCCCGCCTGCTGGACCTGGACATCGACCAGGTCATGGAAGGTGTGAACCTGGTGCTGTCGCTGGACGCCCGTCCGGGCGCCTCGCTGGCCCCCGCCCCGACCGGCTACATCATGCCCGACGTGGTCGCCTGGCACGCCGACTGCGCCTGGCGCGTGGCGCTGAACCCGGCCACCACGCCGCGCCTGCGCGTCAACGCCATGCAGGAGCGCGCCCTGGACCAGGCCGCGCCCTCCGAGGGCGCCGGCAAGCTGCGCGAACTGCTGCAGGAGGCGCGCTGGCTGACCCGCGGCCTGTCGATCCGCTACGACACCCTTCTGCGCACCGCGCGCGCCATCGTCGAGCGCCAGGCCGGCTTCCTCGCCCACGGCGACGAGGCGATGGCCCCGCTGACGCTCAAGGAGATCGCCGACACCATCGGCATGCACGAGTCCACCGTCTCGCGCATCACCACCGGCAAGTACATGCAGACCCCGCGCGGCACGTTCGAGCTGAAGCATTTCTTCGCCGTGCGGCTGGAAGGCGCCAGCGTGTCCGGCCCGGCCGTGCGCGCCATGGTGCGCCGCCTGATCGACGCCGAACCGGCCGGCAAGCCGCTGGCCGACGAGGCGATCGCCGGCCTGCTGGCCCGCCAGGGCATCCACATCGCCCGCCGGACCGTGGCCAAGTACCGGGAACAGCTCGATATCGCTCCCGCCCGGGAACGCCGACGCGCTACCGTATCGGTCTTGGCCAAGGCCGGATAACGGAGCGCGACCGCAATGAGCAAGATCACCGTACTGCTGGTGGACGACCACGAAGGTTTCATCAACGCCGCCCTGCGCCACCTGCGCAAGGTGGAGTGGCTGGACATCGTGGGCCGCGCCGGCAATGGCCTGGAGGCCATCGAACGTTCCGAGACCCTGCGTCCGGACGTGGTGCTGATGGACCTGGCCATGCCCGAGATGGGCGGCCTGCAGGCCACCCGCCTGATCAAGACGCAGGACGCACCGCCCTTCATCGTCATCGCCAGCCACTTCGACGACGCGGAACACCGCGAACATGCGATGCGCGCCGGCGCCGACGACTTCGTCAGCAAGCTTTCCTACATCCAGGAAGTCTTGCCCATCCTCGAAAAATTCAAAGACCGCCGCCATGAGTGAATCCCGCATCCTCGTCATCGACGCCGACGCCGCCCGTGCCGAACGCCTGGCCGGACTGCTCGAATTCATGGACCTGACACCCCGCTGGGTCTCCAGCGCCGGTGACGTGGATGTCCGCCGCGCGCGCCAGCACGACTGGCTGGCGGTGGTGGTCGGCTCGCTCGACGACCAGAAGGCCGCCGACACCTTCTTCGCCTGGCTGGGCAAGGCCGCCCTGCCGCCGCCGGTGCTGCTGCTGGAAGGCGACACCGCCGGCTTCGCCGCCGCGCATGGCCTGCACGAGGCCGGCGTGTGGCCGCTGGAAACCCCGATCCGCCACGCACAGCTGGAAGCCTGCCTGCGCCGCGCCAGCCTGAAGCGGCTGGACACCGAACACCAGGCGCAGCAGGTCACCACCCGCGGCCCGACCGGCAACAGCCCGGCCGTCACCCGCCTGCGCCGCATGATCGAGCAGGTCGCCGACTTCGACACCACCGTGCTGGTGCTGGGCGAATCCGGCACCGGCAAGGAAGTGGTGGCCCGCGCCATCCACGACCAGTCGCCGCGCCGCGACGGACCGTTCGTGGCCATCAACTGCGGCGCCATCCCGCCGGACCTGCTGGAAAGCGAACTCTTCGGCCACGAGAAGGGCGCCTTCACCGGCGCGCTGACCGCCCGCAAGGGCCGCTTCGAGATGGCCGAGGGCGGCACCCTGCTGCTGGACGAGATCGGCGACATGAGCCTGCCGATGCAGGTGAAGCTGTTGCGCGTGCTGCAGGAGCGCAGCTTCGAGCGCGTCGGCGGCAACCAGACCATCCGCTGCAACGTGCGCGTGATCGCCGCCACCCACCGCAACCTGGAAGCGCGCATCGCCGACGGCCACTTCCGCGAGGACCTGTTCTACCGCCTCAACGTGTTCCCCATCGAGATGCCGGCGCTGCGCGAACGCGCCGACGACCTGCCGGACCTGGTGATGACCATCGCCGCCCAGCTCTCGCGCACCGGCCGGGGCGAAGTGCGCTTCGCCAACGAGACCCTGCAGGCCCTGCGCCTGTACGCCTGGCCGGGCAATGTGCGCGAGCTGACCAACCTGGTCGAGCGGCTGGCCGTGCTGCATCCCGGCGGCCTGGTCCGCGTGGCCGACCTGCCCAAGCGCTACCAGCCGGAAGGCGCGGACGCGCCGGCGGTGGACGCGCCCGCCGCGGTCGCCGCCGCACCCGCCGTCGCCGCGCCGCTGCCGTCGGCCATCGTCGCCGCCGCCGTGTCGCCGCCCGACCGCCTGCCGGAAGCCGGCATCGACCTGCGCGAACACATCGCCCAGATCGAGCTGAACCTGATCCGCGACGCGCTGGACCGCGCCGGTGGCGTGGTCGCGCATGCGGCCCAGCTGCTCGGCCTGCGCCGCACCACGCTGGTGGAAAAGCTGCGCAAGTACGGCATCGAGCGCGAGGACGTCGCGCTGGCGACGGAAAACTGACTGGGCACGGGCGCGGTTTCCGGCACGGGTCTTGCAATTGATCAGGCAAGACACCCCGACGACCGAAGCACCCGCCCATGTCCGACGTCTCCTCCATCCTCTCGCAGATCCGCAGTTACCAGCACCAGGTCGGTACGCGCGCGCTGGAGCCGATGCCCAACCCCGGCGCGTTCACGCCCAACCGGGTGGGACTGGAGCAGCCGGGCGTCAAGGCGCCGAGCTTCGGCGACACGCTGCAGAACGCGCTGGAAGGCGTGAACAATGCCCAGAAGACGTCCGGCGCCCTGGCGCAGGCCTTCGAGCTGGGCGATCCGCGCGCCGACCTGGCGCGGGTGATGGTGGCCGCGCAGCAGTCGCAGGTCGCCTTCCGCGCCACCGTGGAAGTGCGCAACCGGCTGGTGCAGGCCTACCAGGACGTCATGAACATGCCGCTGTAAGGCGGCCCCACCTTCCTACCTAGAACCGAACCGCAACCATGGCCCTCACGCTGTCCAAGGAAGCCCTGAAGGAATCGCTGACCGCCGACAAGGCCGGTGCGGCGCTGACCAAGATCCAGGACGCGCGCGTGTTCAAGCAGATGGGCACGCTGCTGCTGATAGCCGGCGCCGTGGCCGTCGGCATGATGGTGTTCTTCTGGTCGCAGAAGCCGGCCTACACCCCGCTCTACACCGGCCTGGACGCCAAGGCGACCGCCGAAGCCACCGACATGCTGCGCGCGGCGCAGATCCCGTTCCAGCTGGACCAGGCCAGCGGCGCGATCTCCGTGCCCGAGGAAAACCTGCACGACGCGCGGCTGAAACTGGCCGGCGCCGGCCTGGCCGAAAGCGGACGCCTCGGGTTCGAGATGATGGAGCGCGATCCGGGCTTCGGCGTCAGCCAGTTCGTCGAGAACGCGCGCTACCAGCACGCGCTGGAAACGGAATTGGTCCGCACCATCACCACGCTGCGCCCGGTGCGCGACGCGCGCGTGCACCTGGCCATCCCCAAGCCGTCCGCCTTCACCCGCCAGCGCGAGGTCGCCAGCGCGTCGGTGGTGCTGGACCTGCGCTCGGGCACGATGCTGGAACGCAACCAGGTGGATGCGATCGTCCACCTGGTGTCGTCGTCGATCCCCGACCTGGCGCCGGAGCGCGTCACCGTGGTCGACCAGAGCGGCCGCATGCTGACCATCAGCGACCCGAACAGCGAGGCCGCGCTGAACGCCGCCCAGTTCGAGCGCGTGCGCAAGCTGGAGACCTCGTTCAACGACCGCATCCGCGAACTGCTGGAGCCGCTGACCGGTCCCGGCCGCGTCAATGCCGAAGTCGCGGTGGACATGGACTTCTCGGTCACCGAGGAGGCGCGCGAGACCTTCGCCAACGACCCGGCCAAGATCCGCAGCGAGCAGGTCAGCCAGAACACCGTCGCCGGCACCGGCCCCGAAGGCGTGCCCGGCGCCACCAGCAACACGCCGCCCGGCCCCAACGCCGCCGCCGCGCCCAATCCCGCCGCCCCGGTGGAAACCGCCAGCAGCGCGACGCGCAACTTCGAGATGGACCGCACGCTGCAGCACACACGCCAGCCGGCCGGCCGCGTGCGCCGCGTCACCGCCGCCGTGCTGGTCGACCACGTGCCGCGCACGGGCGAGAACGGCAAGGTGGTCATGACCGCGCTCGACGCCGCCACGCTGACCCGCATCGAGGCGCTGGTGAAGGAAGCCGTCGGCTTCGACGCCGCCCGCGGCGACTCGGTGTCGGTGATGAACGCCCCGTTCGTGCGCGAGACCGAAGCGCCGGTCGACGTGCCGTTCTGGGAAAGCCCGTGGCTGCACAATCCGATGGTGCGCGACATCGCGCGCTACGGCCTGGGCGCGCTGGTGGTCATCGTGCTGCTGTTCGGCGTGCTGCGCCCGGCCATGCGCCAGATCATCAGCCCGGCGGCCCGGCAGAAACGTGAGGACGAGGACGGCATCGACGTCAGCGTCGTGGACGAGGACGGCGACGACGGCGTGGTCGCCACGCTGTCGCACGACCAGCTGCCGCCGATGCGCGCCCTGCCCTCCGATGCGTACGAAGACCGCCTCCGCCAGGCGCGCGAAGCGGTGAAGACCGACTCCAAGCAGGTCGCGCAAGTGGTCAAGGACTGGGTGGCCAACGATGAATAACGCACCGGACACCGCACTCACCGGCGTGCAGCGCGCCGCCGTGCTGCTGCTCTCCCTCGGCGAGGAAGACGCCGCCGAGGTGCTCAAGCACATGAACGCGAAGGAGGTGCAGAAGCTCGGCATCGCCATGGCCACCATCTCCGGCATCAGCCGCGAGCAGGTGATGCAGGTGATGGCCACCTTCGGCGAAGCGCTGGACAAGCAGACCTCGCTGGGCATGGGCGCCGACGACTACGTGCGCAAGGTGCTGGTGCAGGCGCTGGGCGAGGACAAGGCCGGCGGCCTGATCGACCGCATCCTGCTGGGCCGCAACACCACCGGCCTGGACACGCTGAAGTGGATGGACCCACGCGCGATCGCCGACCTGGTGCGCAACGAGCATCCGCAGATCATCGCCATCGTGCTGGCCCACCTGGACAGCGACCAGGCCGCGGACACGCTGAAGCTGCTGCCCGAGCGCACCCGCACCGACGTACTGCTGCGCATCGCCACGCTGGACGGCATTCCGCCCAACGCGCTGAACGAGCTCAACGAGATCATGGAACGCCAGTTCGCCGGCAACCAGAACCTCAAGGCCTCCAGCATCGGCGGCGTGAAGGTGGCGGCCAACATCCTCAACTTCATGGACTCCGGGCAGGACCAGGTAATCCTGGGCAGCATCACCCAGGTCGACGCCGACCTGGGCGCGCGCATCCAGGACCTGATGTTCGTGTTCGACAACCTGGCCGACCTGGGCGACCGCGAACTGCAGGCCCTGTTGCGCGAAGTGCCCAACGACCGACTCGGCCTGGCCCTGCGCGGCGCCGACGCCAAGGTGAAGGAAAAGATCACCCGCAACATGTCCCAGCGCGCCGCGCAGATCCTGCTGGAAGACATGGAAGCGCGCGGCCCCGTGCGCCTGTCGGACGTGGAAGGCGCGCAGAAGGAAATCCTCGCCATCGTCCGCCGGCTGGCTGACCAGGGCGTCATCGCCCTCACCGCCAGCGCCGAGGAAATGGTATGAGCGCGCCCTCGCCGCTGCGCTGGATGCCGGCCCCCCTCGACGTGGTGGTCAGCGACGCGCCGGTCGAACAGGACGCGCCCGCGCCGGTGCCGCCGACGCTGGAAGAGATCCAGGCCATCCAGGACGCCGCCTACCGCGAAGGCCTGGAACGCGGCCTCGCCGAAGGGCATGCCGAAGGCTTCGGCCAGGGCCAGGCCGAAGTGCGCCGGCTCGCCGCGCAGATGGAAGGCATCCTCGACAACTTCTCGCGGCCGCTCGACCGGCTGGAGAACGAAGTGGTCGCCGCGCTGTCCGAACTGGCCGTGCGCATCGCCGGCGCGCTGGTCGGCCGCGCCTACCAGACCGATCCGGTCCTGCTGCAGGAACTGGCCACCTCCGCGCTCGATGCCGTGGGCGGTTCGCAGCGCGAGGTCGAGCTGCGCCTGCACCCGGACGACATCGCCGCGGTGACGCCGGTGCTGGCGATGACCGCGCACACCCGCCTGACCGCGGACACCTCGCTCAGCCGCGGCGACCTGCGCGTGCACGCCGAGAGCGTGCGCATCGACGGCACCCTGGAAGCCCGCCTGCGCGGCGCGCTGGATACCGTCCTCAACCGCGGTGCACGCACATGAGTGCGCAACCGCTGGAGTGGCTGACCGCGCGCGACCTGCGCCTGTCCACGCGGCTGTCGCAGATCAATCCCGACCTCGGCGGCCACGGCCTGATCCGCGAAGGCATCCTGCGCCGCGCCGTCGGCCTGACCCTGGAAGCGATCGGCTGCGAAGCCCCGATGGGCGCCACCTGCAAGGTGGAAGTCGTCGACGGTGGCTGGGTGGATGCGGAAGTGGTCGGTTTCTCGGGCGAACGCACCTACCTGATGCCCAGCGCCGAGCTGCACGGCCTGCTGCCGAACGCGCGCGTGGTGCCCTCGCGCCGCCGTGGCGGCGTGGAAGTCGGCGAAGGCCTGCTGGGCCGCGTGATCGACAGCGACGGCGTGCCGCTCGACGGCCGCGGCCCGATCCGCGCCGAAGGCAGCGTCAGCCTGGCCGGCATCGCGATCAATCCGCTGTCGCGCGAACCGATCACCCAACCGCTGGACGTCGGCGTGCGCGCGATCAATGCGCTGCTGCCGATCGGCCGCGGCCAGCGCGTCGGCCTGTTCGCCGGCTCGGGCGTCGGCAAGTCCACGCTGCTGGGCATGATGACCCGCTACACCGCCGCCGACGTCATTGTCGTCGGCCTGATCGGCGAACGCGGTCGCGAAGTGCGCGATTTCGTCGAGACCACCCTGGGTCCGTCCGGCCTGGCGCGCGCGGTGGTCGTGGCCAGTCCCGCCGACCGGCCGCCGCTGGCGCGCCTGCAGGGCGCGTATCGCGCCACCGCCATCGCCGAGTGGTTCCGCGACCAGGGCCTCAACGTGCTGCTGCTGATGGATTCGCTGACGCGTTTCGCGCAGGCGCAGCGCGAGATCGGCCTGTCGGTCGGCGAGCCGCCGACCACGCGCGGCTATCCGCCGTCGGTGTTCGCGCGCCTGCCGGCGCTGGTGGAGCGCGCGGGCAACGGCGCCAAGGGCCGTGGTTCGATCACCGCCTTCTACACCGTGCTGACCGAGGGCGACGATCCGCAGGATCCGATCGCCGACGCCGCGCGTGCCATCCTCGACGGCCACATCCTGCTGTCGCGCCGTGTCGCAGACGCAGGCCTGTACCCGGCCATCGATGTCGAATCCTCGGTCAGCCGCGTGGTCACCGAGATCGCCGACGAGACCTGGCGCGACCGCATCCGCAAGCTCAAGCGGCTGCTGTCGGCCTACAACAGCAACCGCGACCTGATCGCCATCGGCGCCTACCAGCGCGGCAACGATCCGACCGTGGACGAAGCGCTGGGACGCTGGCCGGAGATCGTCGAGTTCCTCGGCCAGGACGTGGCCCGCGCCGCCGACCTGCCGAGCAGCCGCGCCGCCCTGGAATCCCTGATCCAACGCAACCTCGCCGCCGGCATCCCGATGCCGCCCGGCCTGCAGTAACGCCAAGGAACCCCACGATGATGCAGTCCCGCCGAATCGACCCGCTGCTGCGCCGCGCCCAGGAGCACGAGGATTCCGTCGCCCGCGAGCTGGCCGAGCGCCAGAACACGCTCGCCCAGCACGAGTCGCGGCTGGAGGAACTGCGCCGGTACGCCGAGGACTACGCCAACAGCCAGATGGCCGCCACCAGTCCGGCGCAGCTGGCCAACCGTCGCGCGTTCCTCGAGCGCATCGACCAGGCGCTCAAGCAGCAGTTGCAGAACGTGGACCGCAGCCGCGCCAGCGTGGACATCGAACGCGACCGCCTGCTGCTGGCCAGCCGCGACAAGCAGGTGCTGGAACAGCTGGCCGCCAGCTACCGCGTGCAGGAAAAACTCATCGTCGACCGCCGCGACCAGCGCGAGATGGATGACGTCGGCGCGCGTCGCGCCCGCCTGGCTGCGACCGCCCGCGAGAACGAGGACGCCTGATGCCGTCGCCGACGTCCGCGCTGAACTTCGCCATGAAGGCGCCGTCTCCGTCGACGGCGTCGGCCATCCCTGCCGACACGAACGAGGCGCCTGCGAAGAAGCCGGCGTTCGACGACATGGTGCGTCGTCCTGCCAGGCGCGATGATGCGGCGCGTGCACCGGACGCGCGCACCGCCGAAGCCAAGGAGCCCGTCCGGCAGCGCCCGGACAAGGCGGTCGCCGGCAGGCAGGACGAGGCGGCACGCGCCTCCGCCGAGGACGACACGCCCGACGACGCCACGGTGGCGTCGCTGGTACCGCCGATCCTGATGGAACTGCCTCCGCTCCAGCCGGCGCTGGCTGCGGATGCGACCGCCACCATGCTCACCGATCCGCTCGGCCATCTCCTGCTCGCTGGCGCGCAGCCCGCGGCCAACGCGCCGCTTCCCGCCGATGCGCTGCTGGCCGGCGGTCGCGCCGCGATCCCGGCCACGTTGCCGGGCGCGATCGCGACGGGCCCGGCGGCCGATGCAGGCCAGACCGTCGCCCCCGGGACGACCGCGACGCCGGCCGCTGCCACGACCGACGCCAAGGCGCCGCTGCAGAACCTGCTGTCCTTCGCGACGCACCTGGCCACGGGCCAGGTCGCCGCCGCCGTGCCCGAGGCGATCACCCTGGGACGCGACCTGGTCGACGCCTTCCGCAGCGACGACGGCGACACCGCCGTGCCGACCGGCACCCTGCTGGCCGGCGTCGGCGCGTCGAACCAGGCGCTCGGCCTGTCGCGCACCGACACCGTCAACGCGATGGACGCGCCAAGCGCCGACCTGCATGGCGGTCACTTCGACGAGGACATCGGCGACGCCGTGCGCTGGATGGCCGACCAGAAGATCGGCCACGCCCACATCAAGGTCACCCCGAACGACCTGGGCACGGTGGAAATCCGGCTGCGCCTGGAAGGCGACCGCGTCCACGCCGACTTCTCCAGCGCCCAGGCCGAGGTCCGCCAGGCACTGGAAAGCAGCCTGCCGCGCCTGCGCGACATGCTGGGCCAGCAGGGCTTCCAGCTGGCGCATGCCGACGTGGGACAGCAGCAGTCACCGCCGTCGAAGGGCGGCGGTTCGCAGCACGGCGAAGGCGGGCCCGACGCCGGCGAACCCGCCGTCGAGGCGCCCCGCACCGTCCGCATGACCGCCCGCGGCCTGGTCGACGCTTACGCCTGACGGGCTACCCGGGTACCCGGCGAACTCCTGTGGGAGCGACGTAAGTCGCGAACGCGGACCGTCGGCACCCGGAACCCCTGCCACTTGGCGCGATCGACCAGGGCAGCCCCAGTGGGCAGCCGTCCTGATCCTTCATCGCGACTGACGTCGCTCCCACACCGGGAGTCCCCGCCGCCGCAGGCTCCCCGTCAAAACCCCGTCGGCTTCCCGCCCCCGTCACGGCACACCGCTTGCATCCCCTGGATCGACCCCTCAGGAGATCCCGCGCCGTGGCAGCCGCCGACAAGAACGCAAGCAAATCCAAGGCCGACAAGGGCGACAAGCCCAAGGGCGGCAAGTCGCTGCTGACCATCGGGCTGGTGGCGGTGATCGCGGCCGGCGCGGCAGGCGGCGGTGCGTGGTACTTCGCCAGCCACGGCACGAAGGAAGAGAAGGCCGACGCGCCGCAGGCCAAGAAGCCGGGCGAAGTGCCCGCGCCCGCCCAGTACTTCGCGCTGGAACCGCCGTTCGTCGTCAACCTCGTCGGCGAGACGGGCGGCGCCCGCTACCTGCAGGTGGAAGTGCAGCTGATGACGCGCGATCCCGAGGCGATGACCGCCATCCAGCTGCATGCGCCGGCCATCCGCGCGCGCCTGCTGATGCTGTTCGCGCAGCAGGACGCCGCCAGCCTGATGTCGCGCGAAGGCAAGGAGCGCCTGCAGAACGCCGCCCTCGGCGAAGTGAAGGCACTGATGGTGGCCGAGACCGGCAAGCCCAGCGCCGAGTCGATCCTCTTCACCAGCTTCGTGATGCAGTGACGGACGCCTGCCGCCATGACCAGTGACCTGCTGTCGCAAGACGAGATCGACGCCCTGCTCAACGGCGTCGACTCCGGCGTCATCGAGACCGAGGAACCGCCGCAGGACCCGACGGTGGCGCGGACCTACGATTTCGCCAGCCAGGACCGCATCGTCCGCGGACGCCTGCCGACGCTGGAGATGATCAACGAGCGCTTCGTGCGCACGTGGCGGATCGGCCTGTTCAACCTGCTGCGCCGCTCCGCCGAGCTGTCGGTGCGGGGCATCGAGACCATCAAGTTCAGCGACTACCTGCATTCGCTGTACGTGCCCACCAACCTCAACCTGGTGAAGTTCAAGCCGCTGCGCGGCGTCGGCCTGATCGTGTTCGAGCCGAAGCTGGTGTTCACGATGGTGGACAACTTCTTCGGCGGCGACGGCCGCTACCCGGCCAAGATCGAAGGCCGCGAGTTTACCGCCACCGAGATGCGCGTGATCCAGCTGCTGCTGAAGCAGACCTTCGCCGACCTGATCGATGCGTGGGCGCCGGTGATGCCGGTGGATTTCGAGTACATCACCAGCGAGGTCAATCCGCACTTCGCCAACATCGTCAGCCCGCGCGAATACGTGGTGGTCAGCCGCTTCCACGTGGAGCTCGACGGCGGTGGCGGCGACCTGCACGTGACCCTGCCCTACTCCATGCTGGAACCGATCCGCGAGCTGCTGGACGCCGGCATCCAGTCCGACCGCGTGCACGACGACGACAGCTTCCGCGTGACCCTGCACGAGCAGTTGCGCGGCGCCGAAGTCACCGTGTCCAGCGTACTGGCGGAGAAGCGCATCAACCTGCGCGAGCTGACCCGCCTGAAGGTCGGCGACATCCTGCCGATCGACCTGCCCAAGTCGGTGCCGGTCTGCGTGGAGCAGGTGCCCGTGTTCACCGGCGAATTCGGCATCTCCAACGGCCAGAACGCCGTGAAGATCACCGCCCACCATCCGCCCGGCAGCCGCCACCAGCCCGCCCCGCCCCGCCACGCCCTCGCACCCGTCGCCTTCCAGGACGCCACACCATGATCCCCGAGAACGAAGAAGCCCTCGCCACCGCCTTCGGCGACACCGAGCTCGCCGGCCATCCCGCGCCGGCCGCCCACGAGGCCGACATGAGTCTGGACGTCATCCTCGACGTGCCGGTGACGCTGTCGCTGGAAGTCGGGCGCACGCGCATGCCGATACGCAACCTGCTGCAGCTCAACCAGGGCTCGGTGGTGGAACTGGAGCGCGGCGCCGGCGATCCGCTGGACGTGTTCGTCAACGGCACGCTGATCGCACATGGCGAAGTGGTGGTGGTGAATGACCGCTTCGGTGTGCGGCTGACCGACGTGGTCAGCCCCAGCGAACGCATCCGCCGCCTGCGCTGAGCCGATCGCCATGCACGCCTTCGCCCTGCTCGCCTCCGCCGCCGCACCCGCGCAGAAGATCGGCCAGCATGCCCCTTCCACGCCCGGCATCGGCGGTGCGCTGGTCGGGCTGATCCTGGTACTGGGCCTGATCCTTGGCCTGGCCTGGCTGCTCAAGCGCATGCCGGGCACGGGCGTCGGCATACGTCCCAGCGAACAGCTGCGCGTGGTGTCGATGCTGTCGGTCGGCGCCAAGGAGCGCGTGATGGTGATCGAGGTCGGCAAGGAGCAGTTGCTGATCGGCGTGACCGCCGGCGGCATCACCGCGCTGCACACGCTGCCCGAACCCCTGGTCGTCGCGCCCGCGCCGACGATGCCCAACTTCGCCGAACTGCTGGCCAAGCGCCTGCGCAAAGAGTCCTGAGATGCGTCGTTTCGTCCTTTCCCTGATCTGCCTGCTCTGGCTGGCCGCGCCGACGCTGGCGTTCGCGCAGGCGGCCACAGTGCCTGACCCGGCACCCGTGGCGGCACCGGCGGCGCCTTCCGCGCCGACCGCGCCCGCGTTGCCGACCCTGCCCAAGGTCAACGTCGGCCAGGTCGGCGACAACACCGTCAGCCTGCCGCTGCAGACTCTGCTGCTGATGACGGCGATCACGCTGATCCCGTCCGCGCTGCTGGCGATGACGGCGTTCACCCGCATCATCATCGTGCTGGGCCTGTTGCGGCAGGCGCTCGGCACCGGCCAGACGCCGTCCAATCAGGTGCTGGTGGGCCTGGCGCTGTTCCTCACCATGCTGGTGATGATGCCGGTCGGCGAGAAGGCGTGGGCGCAGGGCATGGCGCCGTACCTCAACGGCCAGATCGATTTCTCCACCGCCTGGACGCTGACCACCGGCCCGCTGCGCGACTTCATGCTGGCGCAGGTGCGCGAAACCGACCTGATGACGTTCGCCGGCCTGGCCGGACACGGCAGCTACACCGGTCCCGACGCCGTGCCGTTCCCGATCGTCGTCGCCTCCTTCATCACCAGCGAACTGAAGACCGCGTTCGAGATCGGCTTCCTGATCTTCATCCCGTTCGTGATCATCGACCTGGTGGTCGCCAGCGTGCTGATGTCGATGGGCATGATGATGTTGTCGCCGATGCTGGTGTCCGCGCCGTTCAAGATCCTGCTGTTCGTGCTGGTCGACGGCTGGGTGCTGATCGTCGGCTCGCTGGCGGCGAGCTTCAATTGAGGCTGTGATTGGTGATGCGTGATTCGTGATGGGTGATTGGAAGAATCAAAAGCCAATCTACGGATAGCACTCCGGTCTCTTCACGAATCACGAATCACCAATCACCCATCACAAATCACGAATCACGAATCACGAATCACGGTCATCCCATGAGCCCCGAAACCGCCCTCACCGAACTTCGCGATGGTCTGGAAATCGCCCTCTGGGTCGGTGGCCCGCTGCTGCTCGTCGTCCTGGTGGTCGGCGTGGTGATCGGCGTGATCCAGGCCGCCACCCAGCTCAACGAGCCGACCATCGCCTTCGTCGCCAAGGCCATCGCGCTGACTGCCGCCCTGTTCGCCACCGGCAGCTACCTGCTGGGCGTACTGGTGGAATACACCACGGCGCTGTTCCAGCGGCTGCCGCATTTGATCGGCTGACGCCGACGGGATTCGGGAGACGGGATTCGGGATTGGGCAACAGCACGACCCTGCCGCCCTCATCGATCCCACCCCTCCAACGAATCTCCAATCCCGACTCCCGAATCCCCGCCCCCATGGATCCAGCTACCCAGATGGTGATCGACGGCCAGCAGGCCTTCGGGATGATCAACGCCATCCTGTGGACCATGCTGCGCACGGGTGCGCTGCTGATGGCGGCGCCGCTGATCGGCACGCGCGCGGTGTCGGTGCGGGTGCGCGTCATCATCGCCGGCGCGCTGGCGATGGCGCTAGCCCCGCTGTTGCCGGGCACACCCGACCGCATCGCCTTCGACGCCAGCACCGTGCTGAACGTGGCGCGCGAACTCGCCGTCGGCGCGAGCATGGGCTTCATGCTGCGCCTGGCCTTCGAGGCCGGCGCGATGGCGGGCGAACTGATCTCGCAGGGCACCGGCCTGGCCTTCGCGCAGATGTCGGACCCGTTGCGCGGGGTGAACTCCGGCGTCGTCGGCCAGTGGTTCTACCTGGCCTTCGGTCTGCTGTTCTTCACCGCCAATGGCCACCTGGCGCTGGTGTCGCTGCTGGTGGACAGCTACCGCTCGCTGCCCATCGGTACGGCGCTGCCCGATGTGCAGCAGATGCTGGAGGTGGCGCCGATGCTGTTCACCCACATCCTGCGCGCGGCGGTGGGGCTGGCGCTTCCGGTGATGGTGGCCATGCTGGCGGTGAACCTGGCCTTCGGCGTGCTGGGGCGTGCCGCGCCGGCGCTCAACCCGATCCAGCTGGGCCTGCCCACCGCGCTGCTGCTGGGCCTGTTCCTGCTGGCGTTGCTGGCCGGCGAACTGGGGCCGCCGGTGCAACGGATCTTCGACCTGTCGTTCGACGCCGCGCGCCGCATCACGGCCTGAGCCCGCGGAAGTCACGTTCGTGAAACGGTGCCGAAGCGCACAGTTGAAGCACATCGCGCGCCCTTATCACATCAAACTGCGTCGCCGGTTCCACTAAATGCATGAAGTTGTGCAGAATGGGGGCAAGGGAGCTGCCGCATACGCCTGCGCATGGAGCGGAACACCGCCGTCCCACGCCGGTATCGCTCCCGCCGCACACCGGAGATTGCCGTGAACCATAGCCAGACCCACAAGCGACGTACCAGCCAGGAAACACGGGAAGCCGTGCTGGCGGCCGCCCGCCGGCTGTTCTTCACCAAGGGCTTCGACCAGACCACGCTGATGGACCTGGGCGAGGAAACCGGACTCAGCGCGCGCGGCGTGATCCTGCACTTCGAGACCAAGGCCGACATCATCGCCACCCTGCTGATCCGCGATTACACCGCGCGGCGGGCACCGATGGTGGAGCGTCCGCAGGGTTCCACGCATGCGCAGCGTATTCTGGATTTCTATTTCTGGATGGCGCGCGAAGACGCCGCCAACTTCATCGCCTTCCCCGCACTCTGGAGCGTGTCGGCGCGCTGGTCGCCGACCGTCGAGGCCGAAATGAACACCGCACTGCGCCGCATGCGCGAACCGGTGCGGCTGGAACTGAGCCGCGGCATGGGCGCCGGTGAATTCCGCGGCGTCGACATCCAGCATGCAGACGAGATGATCTGGCAGAGCTACCAGCACGGCCTGCGTGCCGTGTCCGTCAACGGCGGCACCCCGGCCATGGCCGTGCCGCAGGTGTTCAAGACGCTGGAAGCGCTGTCGGCCTGAGGCCGCCCCGCGCCGGATCGCACATACGAAAACGGCCTCCTGACGGAGGCCGTTCTGCGTTGCGGCCGACGGCGCTCAGTTGCGTCCGTTGCCCTTGCCGTTGTTGCCCTTGTTGCCGTGGCCCGGGCCCTTGCCGCCGTTGCCGTTGCCGTTGCCCTTGCCGCTGTTGCCCGGGCCCGCGTGCGCCGGCTTGCCACCAGGGCCCGCCTTGCCATGGCCGGGACCATGCTTGGACCAGTCCACGGCGACGCGCTGGTCGATGCGGATCGGATAGCCCCAGCGATCGTAGGTGCCGACCGCGCCGTTCTTCAGCGCATGGAACGCGGGCGAGCCGGGCTTGATGCCCATCTGCTTGGCCAGGTTGCCCCAGCCGATGCCGGGATTGCGCTCGTAACGCTGCACCACCTCGAGGCAGGGAATGCCCAACGCGCGCGCAATGGAACAGGCGAAGTAGACATCGCCGGGCGCCCAGCCACGGCGGTCCAGCAGATCGAGCACCAGCGAGCGCGGCGCGCCGTAGTGACCGGTCATCTCGGACACGAACGGATCGCGGTACCGGCGCCCGTAATCGTTGATCTCGCCCAGGCGCGTATCGACCCAGACATCGCCGGTGCGGATGTCGTAACCCACCGTCTGCGCATGCGCGGGCATGGCCGATGCCACGGCCAAACCCAGCGATGCCGACATCACGGCCGTCTTCAGTGCCTTCATGTCCCGTCTCCTCCGATGCGGTGGCGGAAGTCTTGGGATGGCCGACTGAACGCGCAGTGACGGCGCAGGCGTACCGGCAGCGGAGAAGCACGCCGCGCACGATGCACAAGCAAGCGTGACGGCCATCACTCCCGCCCTGCCGCGAGCGCCTACACTGCGCGGGGCGCCGACTGGCGTATCAACTTTCCGCCTTGAGTAACGCACCCGACGACGTCCCTTATCCGCATCCGCATCCGCATCCGGCGCTCAGGATGAAGCCGAAACTCCGCGACTTCCGTCTGGACATCATCGTGCTGCTGGCGTCCATCACGGCGCTGACCATCGCCGCGTTCGGCGTATACCGGCTGTGGCAGGGCAACGCGACGATGGCCGCATTCGATCTAGCGGTGGTGATCGCGGTCGCGGCGCCTGCGGTGTACGCATGGCGCACCGGCGACAGTCGCCGTGCCGGCAACGTCCTGGCCGTGCTCAATGCCTGCGCGACCTTCGGTGCATGCCTGATGATCGGCCACACCGCGCTCACGTGGACCTACCTGGTGCTGTTGACCAACTTCTTCATCGCCCATCGATGGATGGCGGTGGGCATCAACGCGGTGCTGATCGTCGGCATGCAGCTGATTCCCGGCTTCTTCCACGATACGGTGCACGCGCTCTCGGTCTTGGTCAGCGCCAGCCTGGTCACCGGATTCTCGCTGATCTTCGCCGCACGCACGCAGGACGACCGCGACCAGCTGGAGCGGCTGGCGGCGATGGACGCGCTGACCGGCGTGCCCAACCGCCGCAGCATGGAACGCGCGCTCGCCGACGCCGTGGCGCGCTTCCAGCGCGGCGAGCGACGGTTCGGACTGGTCGTGCTGGACCTGGACCACTTCAAGGACGTCAACGACCAGTACGGCCACGCCGCCGGCGACGTCGCCATCGCCGACCTCGCCTCGATCCTGCGCTTCGAGATGCGCCGCAACGACCAGGTGTTCCGCTTCGGCGGCGAGGAGTTCGTGACCCTGCTCGAAGTCGACAGCACCGAGGACCTGGAAGCGGCGGCCGAGCGCCTGCGCAAGGCCGTGCGCGGCGCCCTGCGCGGCCCGGGTGGACGCATCACCATCTCGCTCGGCGCGGCCCTGCTGCGCGAACAGGAAAAGACCTGGCACGACTGGTTCTCGCGCGCCGACGCCGCGCTGTACCGCGCCAAATCGGCCGGCCGCGACAGCTACGTGATCGCGGACGACCTGTTCTAGCCGCAGCAAGGCCGCAGGCAGTACTCCGCCACCGTCGTCCCGGCGAACGCCGGGACCCATCTTGCTTTTGGTCAACGAAGGCCGGCCCTGACGGGCAATGGATTCCGGCGTGCGCTGGAATGACGGGCCAGGCCTTCACTCACCTTCGCCTCCACCGCCGTCCCAGCGAACGCTGGGACCCATCTTGCTTTTGGTCAACGAAGGCCGGCCCTGACGGGCAATGGATTCCAGCGTGCGCTGGAATGACGGGCCAGGCCTTCACTCACCTCCTCCACCGTCGTCCCAGCGAACGCTGGGACCCATTTTGCTTTTGCTCAATGAAGGCCGGCACTCACGGGCAATGGATTCCGGCGTGCGCTGGAATGACGGGGTGAGGCTCCCGGTACGAGCGAATGTATCCACGCCGGGTTCCCGCCCCCGACTGGAACAGGTCTTGCAGCGCACCGTCCGACCCCGTCGGAAACACGCCATGTCTGAGCAGGACGAAAGCGGCGAACGCACTGAATTACCCACCGAGAAACGCCTTCGCGAGGCGCGCGAGCAGGGCAACATCCCGCGTTCGCGCGAGCTGGCGACGGCGGCGGTGTTCGGCGCGGGCGTGCTGGCGATCGTCGGCATGGGGCCCGGTCTGGCGCGTAATGCGCTGGGCTGGATGAAGATCGCGCTGACGCCGGACCCCCTGCTGATGCGCCAGCCCGACCAGGTGTTCGGGTATGTCGGCCTGATGATGCTCAAGCTGCTGGCCGCGATCGCGCCGGTGGCGGGCATCTGCGTGCTGGCCGGCCTGGCGGCGCCGGCCCTGATGAGCGGCCTGCAGTTCTCGCAGAAGTCCCTGATGCCCGACTTCAAGCGGCTCAACCCCGCCAGCGGCCTCAAGCGCCTGTATGGCCCGGAGGGCCTGGCCGAGCTGCTGAAGTCGCTGCTGCGCGTGGCGCTGATCGGTGGCGCGGCGGCGATCTGCCTGAAGCTGGGGCTGGATCCCCTGCGCGAACTGCTGACCATGCCGCTGGAACAGGCGGTGCGCAGCGGCCTGAAGTTCACCAGCACGCTGCTGCTGGCCACCACGGGCGGCCTGATCCTGCTGGCGGCCATCGACGCGCCGTACCAGAAATGGAACTGGCTGCGGAAGCTGAAGATGACGCGCAAGGAGCTGCGCGACGAGATGAAGGAAAGCGAGGGCAGCCCGGAAGTGAAGGGCCGCATCCGCCAGTTGCAGCACCAGATGTCGCAGCGGCGGATGATGGAGGAGGTCCCGACCGCCGACGTGATCGTGGTCAACCCGACCCACTACGCCGTGGCGCTGAAGTACAAGGCCGGCCAGATGGGCGCCCCCACGGTCGTGGCCAAGGGCGTGGACGAACTGGCCCTGCGCATCCGCGAGGTCGCCGACGCGCACCGCATCGCCATCGTCTCCGCGCCGCCGTTGGCACGCGCCTTGTATCGGGAAGGCCAGCTTGGCCGGGAAATCCCCGTGAGAATGTACGCCGCCGTCGCCCAGATCCTCTCCTACGTCTACCAGTTGCGCGCCTGGCGCGTGGGCGAAGCCCCGCTGCCCGACCAGCCGACCGTCGACATCGATGAGCACGGAGGCAAGGCATGAGCGCGCAACCGGCCGGCGGCATGCGCTGGATGGACATGCTGAAGAACGGCCTGGGCGCGCCGCTGGTGGTGCTGGCACTGCTGGCCATGATCGTGGTGCCGCTGGCGCCGCCGGTGCTGGACGCGCTCTTCAGCTTCAACATCGCCATCTCGCTGGTGGTGCTGCTGGCGGTGATCTACGTGAAGCGCCCGCTGGACTTCACGATCTTCCCGATCATCCTGCTGATGACCACCATGCTGCGGCTGGCGCTGAACGTGGCGTCCACCCGCGTGATCCTGCTCAACGGCCAGGACGGCCACGACGCCGCCGGCAAGGTCATCGCCGCGTTCGGCGAGTTCGTGGTGGGGGGCAACTACGCCGTCGGCATAGTGGTGTTCGCCATCCTGACCATCATCAACTTCGTGGTCATCACCAAGGGCGCGGGCCGCATCGCCGAAGTGTCGGCCCGCTTCATCCTGGACGCGATGCCCGGCAAGCAGATGGCCATCGACGCCGACCTCAACGCCGGCGTGCTGACCCGCGAGGAAGCCAAGGCCCGCCGCGAGGAAGTGCGCGCGGAAGCCGACTTCTACGGCTCGATGGACGGCGCCAACAAGTTCATCCGCGGCGACGCCATCGCCGGCATCCTGATCCTGTTCATCAACCTCATCGGCGGGTTCGCCGTGGGCATGTTCCAGCACGGCATGCCGGCGGCCGAAGCGGCCTCGACCTATACGCTGCTGTCGATCGGCGACGGCCTGGTGGCGCAGCTGCCGGCGCTGCTGGTGTCCTCGGCCGTGGCCATGCTGGTGACCCGCGCCTCGCGTTCGGAGGACATGGGCCAGGCCGTGATGGGCCAGGCCTTCGGCCAGCACAAGGCGCTGGCGGTGGCGGCCGGCGTGCTGGGCCTGGTCGGGCTGGTGCCCGGCATGCCCAACGTCGCCTTTTTGACGCTGGCCGCCGGCATCGGCTACCTGGCCTGGAAGATGTGGAAGCGGACCCAGGAAGGGCCCGATGCCGCAGCGGGCGACGTGCCCGCGCTGGCCGGCCCGGGCGCGGCGCCCGACCGCAACGCCGAACTGACCTGGGACGAACTGCGTCCGGTCGATCCGCTCGGCCTGGAGGTCGGTTACCGGCTCATTCCGCTGGTCGACAAGAACCAGGGCGGCGAGCTGATGTCGCGCATCAAGGCGGTGCGCCGCAAGCTGACCCAGGACCTGGGCTTCCTGGTGCCGCCGGTGCACATCCGCGACAACCTGGAGCTGCCGTCCAACGGGTATCGCCTGCTGGTGCATGGCGTGCCGGTGGCCTCGGCGGAGATCCATCCCGACCGCGAGCTGGCGCTCGACCCGGGCGGCGCCTTCGGCAGCATCGACGGCATTCCCGGCAAGGATCCGGCGTTCGGGCTGGATGCGGTGTGGATCCAGTCGCACCAGAAGGCCACGGCCGAATCGCTGGGCTATACCGTGGTCGATCCGGCCACGGTGATGGCCACCCACCTGTCGCACCTGGTGCGCGAACACGCCCCGGAACTGCTCGGCCACGAGGAGGTCCAGCAACTGTTGTCGCAGCTGGCCCGCAGCGCGCCGAAGCTGGTCGAGGACCTCACGCCGAAGGCGCTGCCGCTGGCCACCGTGGTGCGCGTGCTGCAGAACCTGCTGATCGAGCGCGTGCCGATCCGCCAGTTGCGCCGCATCGTCGAGGCCCTGGTCGAGTTCGCCCCGCAGAACGCCGATCCGGCCGCGCTCACCGCCGCCGTGCGCACCTCGCTGGGCCGTTTCATCGTGCAGGAGATCTCCGGCATGGCCCCGGAACTGCCCGTCTATACCTTGGCGCCGAGTCTGGAACGCGTCTTGCAGGACAGTACCCAGGGAACCGGCGCGGCGCTGGAACCTGGACTGGCCGAACGCCTGCACCAGAGCCTCGCCGACGTGGTGACCAAGCAGGAATCCCGCAGCGAGCCTGCGGTGGTGCTGGTACCGGGAACGGTCCGCGCCGCCCTCGCCCGCCTGGTCCGCCACAGCGTCCCCTCGCTGTCGGTGCTGGCCTACAGCGAGGTTCCCGAGGACAAGCGGTTGAAGCTGGTCGGGACGATTTCGTGATGTGTGATGGGTGATTCGTGATTCGCAAATGCGTGTCCCGGTATCTGGAGAGAACACCAATGAACTCAAGCATCAGTTCGACTCCGCGCCCGCGATTGCGTACCCGTCGGTTCGTTCGCTGTTGCTTCTACTTCGAATCACGAATCACCCATCACGAATCACAGCCTCTTTCGAATCACGAATCCCCAATCACCAATCCCGGCCCCTGACATGAAAATCAAACGCTTCGTCGCCCCCGACATGCGCACCGCCTTCGCGATGGTGCGGCAGGAACATGGTCCGGACGCGGTGATCCTGTCCAACCGGGTCACCGAGGACGGCGTCGAGATCGTCGCCGCCAGCAATTACGACGAAGCGCTGGTGCAGCGCACGCTGGAGGCGATGCGTCCGGCCGCGCCCACCGCGCCGCTGCATCCGCTGCTCGACCCGGCGCCCCAGGCACCGGCCGCCACTACGACGAACCTGTCCCCGGCCGAAGCCGCCGCCAGCTACTTCGCGCGTCGCCAGCCGGCGCCCGCTGCCGCACCGGCCGCCGCCCGCACCGATACCGCAAAGCCCGCCGTCGCGGTAGCGCCCGCCCCGGTCGCGCCACCGCGCGCACCGGCGATCGCCTCGCCCACCCCGGTCGCCGAGATGCCGGCGCCGGCCGTCCGCGACATGGCGCCGCAGCTGATCGAACCCGAGTCCTTCGCCGCCAAGCTGGCCGCCTGCCTGCCGGCCGCCCCCGCCAACGAACCCGTCGCCCGCATCGAGCCCGTCGTGGCTCCGCGCCGCCCGGCCGCGCCGCGCGCCGAGGTCGACGACACGCTGGATCTCGAGGCGCTGCTGCCGTCGATCGCGCCGCCGGTGTCGCTGCCCGAGCCCGAGCCGGCGCCGGTGGCCGCACTGCATGCCCACCGTGTCGTCGACGCCGTGCCGGCGCCCGCGCCCAGCGCGGTCACCGTGCCGACCCTGACCGTCGTCACCGACAACGCCGCCCAGGCGCGCGAGAGCGACGAGCAGCTGGTGCAGATGCGCGGCGAACTGGCCGCCATGCGCGAGATGATCGAACGCGAGATGCATCGCCTCACCGACGAGCGCCTGCGCGGTTCGCCGGTGCGCATGCAGGCGATGGAACTGATGGAGGACTACGGCTTCGACGCCGGCATCACCCGCGACATCGCCCTGCAGATCCCCGCCGACACCGAAGCGCACCGTGGCCGCGGGCTGATGCTGGGCCTGCTGTCGAAGAAGCTGCCGGTGCTGGACACCGACCTGCTGGAGACCGGCGGCGTGATCGCGCTGGTCGGCCCCACCGGTGCCGGCAAGACCACCACCATCGCCAAGCTGGCCGCCTGCTTCGCGCAGCGCCACAATCCGCGCGATGTCGCGCTGGTGACCACCGACACCCTGCGCGTCGGCGGCCGCGAGCAGCTGCACGGTTACGGACGCCAGCTCGGCATCGCCGTGCACGAGGCCGACAGCGCGCAGACCCTGGCGCTGGTGCTGGAGCGCCTGCGCGACTACAAGCTGGTGCTGATCGACACCGCCGGCCTGGGCCAGCGCGACCGCAACCTGGTCGGCCAGCTCAACTGGCTGCGCGCCTCCGGCCAGGTCAAGACCCTGCTATGCCTGCCGGCCAATTCGCACTTCTCCGACCTGGACGAGGTGGTCCGCCGCTTCAGCAGCGTGCAGCCGCAAGGCGTGGTGTTGACCAAGCTTGACGAGACCGGCCGCCTGGGCAGCGCGCTGAGCGTGGTCGTCGACCACCAGCTGCCGATGACCTGGGTGACCGACGGCCAGCGCGTGCCCGACGACCTCCACCGCGCCAACAGCGCCCACCTCGTGCTGCGGCTGGACCAGCTGCGCCGCGAAGCCGACGAACCCTGCTCGACCGAGGCCACCCATGTCGCCTGACCACCCGCTGCAGACCAATCCCCGCAGCACCCCGCCGTTGCCCGGCGCCTTCCATCCCGTGCGCGTCGTCGCCGTCACCGGCGGCAAGGGCGGCGTGGGCAAGACCAACGTCTCGGTCAACCTGGCCGTGTCGCTCGCCGAGATGGGCAAGCGCACGCTGCTGATGGACGCCGACCTGGGCCTGGCCAACGTGGACGTGCTGCTCGGGCTGTCGCCCAAGTTCACCCTCGCCGATCTCGTCGCCGGCCGCTGCGGCCTGGAGGACGTGCTGCTGGAGGGGCCGGAAGGCGTGCTGGTGGTCCCCGCCTCGTCGGGTTTCCGCCACATGGCCGAACTGACCCCGGCCGAACACGTCGGCCTGGTCAACGTGTTCTCCGAACTGCAGCGCGCGCTCGATTTCATGATCGTCGACACCGCCGCCGGCATCACCGACAGCGTGCTGACCTTCTGCCAGGCCGCGCAGGACACCGTGGTGGTGGTCTGCGATGAACCGGCCTCGATCACCGATGCCTACGCGCTGATCAAGGTGCTGGCGCGCGAACGCGGCCTGGACCGCGTGCACGTCGTCGCCAACATGGTCCGCGATCCGAACGAAGGCCGGAAGCTGTACGAGAAACTCGCCCGCGTCTGCGAGCGCTTCCTCGGCGACGTCGCCCTGCACTACCTGGGCGCCGTGCCACAGGACGACTGGCTGCGCCGCGCCGTGCAGCGCCAGCAGCCGGTGGTGAAGGCCTATCCGGGCAGCCCCTCGGCGCGCGCCATCACCGACATCGCCCGCACCACCGCACGCTGGCAGCCGCCGATCGGCGCGCGCGGCAACGTGGAATTCTTCGTCGAACGCCTGATCCAGCGGGGAGTCGCCGCATGAACACCGCCGCCGCCCAGTACCGCGCGGTGCAGCGCAGCGCCGCCAACGACTTCGTCACCCAGCACGCCGACCTGGTCCGCCGCATCGCCCACCACCTGGCGGCGCGCCTGCCGGCCAGCGTGGAGATCGACGACCTGATCCAGGCCGGCATGATCGGCCTGCTGGAGGCCTCGCGCAGCTACGACGCCGAACAGGGCGCCTCGTTCGAGACCTACGCCTCCATCCGCATCCGCGGCTCGATGATCGACGAGATCCGTCGCGGCGACTGGGTGCCGCGCTCGGTGCATCGCCGCGCGCGCCAGGCCGCCGCCACCGTGCGCGAGATCGAACAGCGCACCGGCCGTGCCGCCATCGCCACGGAAGTCGCGAGCGCGATGGAGATGCCGCTGCCCGAATACCTGCGCCTGATGGAAGACGCCGCGCGCGGCCAGGTGCTGAGCCTGGAATCGCACATCGACGACCACGGCGAGCCCAACACCTCGCGCACCGGCGGCCCGTCGCCGCAGCAGCACCTGGAGCGCAGCGAGTTCCGCCAGCAACTGGTCAAGTGCATCGGCCAGCTGCCCGAGCGCGAGCAGCTGGTGCTGTCGATGTACTACGAGCAGGAACTCAACCTGAAGGAAATCGGCGCGGTGCTCGGCGTCAGCGAGTCGCGCGTCTGCCAGATCCACGGCCAGGCGATGGTGCGCCTGCGCGGCCGCCTGCAGGTGTTCGAGAAGGCCGACGCGGGGCTCGAGGAGGACGATTGACCCTGGCCACCGCATGACCCTGTAGGAGCGCCCTGCGGCGCGATGCGTTTCGGTCGATGCGAGCAAAAGCATCGCGCCCGAGGGCGCTCCTACAAGAGCAGCTTTAGCGTTCGCCTAAATCTTTCCCGGCCCCGGCCGATACCCCCTCCAGACTCACCGTCCACGCAACACCGGAGCACCCGTGACCAACAAGAACATGCGCATCCTCATCGTGGACGACTTCTCCACGATGCGCCGCATCATCAAGAACCTGCTCAACGACCTGGGCTACACGAACACGGCCGAGGCCGACGACGGCAATACCGCGCTCGTCGCGCTGGCGCAGGGCAGCTTCGACTTCGTGGTCACCGACTGGAACATGCCCGGCATGACCGGCATCGAGCTGCTGAAGGCGATCCGCGCCGACGATCGCTTCAAGACCCTGCCGGTGCTGATGGTGACCGCCGAGGCCAAGCGCGAGCAGATCATCGAAGCGGCGCAGAACGGCGTGAACGGCTACATCATCAAGCCGTTCACCGCGCAGACGCTGGAAGAGAAGCTGGGCAAGATCTTCGAACGCCTGGGAGCGGCCGCCTGATGAACGCCGTCGCCGACGTCACCGCTGCCCGCGCGGCGCTGGTGGAGAAACTGCAGCACGCACTCGATGCGCTGGAACAGGGCGACGAAGCCGGCTGGCGCCGCGAACTGGATGCGATCGCCGCCTGGCGCACGCAGCCGATGATGCAGGGCCTCGGCCGGCTGGCGCGCGAGCTGGCGCAGACGCTGGGCGAACTGCCGCCGACCGATGCCGGCGAACTCGACGACGCCTGCTCGCGACTCGACCACGTGGTCGAGATGACCGAACAGGCCAGCCACAAGACGCTGGACCTGGCCGAACAGTGCCGCGGCTACGCCACGCAGCTGAAGGCGACCGAGCTGTCGGCCGACCAGGCCGCGCTGGTGGACCAGATCGGCAAGGGCCTGTCCGAGATGGCGCTGGCGCAGAGCTACCAGGACCTCACCGGCCAGATCATCCGCCGCGTGGCCGGCATCGTGCGCCGCGTGCACGAGGGCTTCGGCGCCCTCGGCCTGCCGCCGCCGGAAAAAAACCGCGACAGGGGTTCAGAACTCGCCGGCCCGGCCGTTGCTGGTCTGGACCGCAACGCATTTTCGCAGGGCGACGCCGACGACCTGCTGTCCGGCCTGGGGTTGTAGCCCCGGGGGACGCGCGCTGCGGAAACGGAGACCCATCATGCCCGCCGCCGCCCGCCGCTCGCGTCACCCGCTGGTCCTGCTGTTCGTCGGAGCGCTGCTGGTCGGCGATGCGCTGGTCGGCCGCTTCCTGCGCCGCCGCGCCGCCCTGTCCCTGCTCGACTCCTCCCGCTGATCGCCCGCCCGGTACCTGTCCCGCCCATGTCCGCCGTCACGCCCGAAATCGCCGCCGACTTCCTGATCGAAGCGCAGGAAATCCTCGACCGGCTCGGCGAACAGCTGGTCACGCTGGAACAGGACCCGTCCGACAGCGCTCAGCTCAACGCGGTGTTCCGCGGTTTCCACACGCTCAAGGGCGGTGCCGGCTTCCTCGGCATCCAGGCCATGGTCAACCTCTGCCACGCCGCCGAGGAGACGCTGGGCCTGGTCCGTGCCGGCCAGGCCACGCTGGAAGCCCAGCACTTCGATGCCGCCCAGCAGTCGCTGGACTGGCTGCAGCAGATGCTGGACGCGGTCGGCGCCGGCGAGGATCCGCCGCACGCGCCGCAGACCCTGATCGACCAGTTCGACGTGCAGGCCGGCGCGCCGGTCGCGCACGCCGCGCCTGCGGCGCCGTCGGCGCCCGCCGCACCCGCCGCCGGCGACCTGATCAGCGACGACGAATTCGAGGCCCTGCTCGACCAGTTGCATGGCGATGCCGCCCCGACGACCGTGGTGGCGGCTCCCGCGCCACCGCGCGCCGCGCCCGCCCCGGTCAAGCCGGCCGCGCCCAAGCCCGCCGCCAAGGCCGGTGGCGAGATCGAGCAGACCATCCGCGTGGACACCAAGCGGCTGGACGCCATCGTCAACCTGGTCGGCGAGCTGGTGCTGTCGCGCAACCGCCTGAAGACCCTGCGCGCGCGCATCCGGGACGAGGAACTGGACCGTGCGGTCAGCGGCCTGGACATCGCCACCGCCCGCCTGCAGACCGCCGTCATGCGCACGCGCATGCAGCCGGTGGGCAAGGTGTTCTCGCGCTTCCCCAAGGTGGCGCGCGACGTCGCCCGCCAGCTGCAGAAGGAGGTCGACCTGGAACTGGTCGGCGCCGATACCGAGCTGGACCGCAACCTCGTCGAGGCGCTGGCCGATCCGCTGGTGCACCTGGTGCGCAACGCCATCGACCACGGCATCGAAGTGCCCTCGCTCCGCGAGGCCTGCAGCAAGCCGCGGCAAGGCCACGTGCGCCTGTCGGCGCAGCAGGAGGGCGACTTCGTCACCATCGAGATCCGCGACGACGGCGCCGGCATCGATCCGGAACGCCTGCGCGTCAAGGCGCTGGAGAAGGGACTGATCGATCCCGAGGCCGCCGCCCGCCTGAGCCACGACGAATGCCTGCAGTTGATCTTCCTGCCCGGCTTCTCGACCAAGGCCGAGGTCACCGACATCTCCGGTCGCGGCGTCGGCATGGACGTGGTGCAGTCGCGCATCCGCGAACTCAGCGGCCAGATCACCATCCATTCCGATGTCGGCCGCGGCAGCCGCTTCGTCATCCGCGTGCCGCTGACGCTGGCCATCCTGCCCACGCTGCTGGTGCAGGCCGGCGATCCGGTCTATGCGCTGCCGCTGGCACGCGTGATGGAAGTGCTGCATGCGCCGTCGGAAAGCCTGCGCTGGTTCGACGGCCAGGCCGTGCTCGACCGGCAGAGCCACACGCTGCCGCTGGTCGACCTGCGCCAGTGGCTGCGCGTGGACCCGGTCATGGCGCCGCTGCTGACCATCGTGGTGCTGCAGATGGGCGAACAGCGCTTCGGCCTGATCGTGGACCAGGTGCGCGGCCGCGAGGAAGTCGTCATAAAGCCCCTGCCGCGCGCCGTGCGCGGCCTGCCCGGCTACGCCGGCGCCACCCTGATCGGCGACGGCCGCATGGCGCTGATCCTGGACGTGGACGGGCTGCGCGCGACGGCGTAAGGCCCCGCGCAGTGGCGGGAACCATGCGGTTGTGGGAGCTGGGTTGGTGTGTGAGCCGGGCTGTTGTGGGAGCGACGTAAGTCGCGAGCTCTTTCCTTCAAACATTCGGACCTTGTTCCAGCCCGTCTCGCCGCCATCGCGACTTACGTCGCTCCCACACCACCAACCACGCGCCGGGTGTGATCGCGATCGCGACTTACGTCGCTCCCACAAGCGGTCCATCTCAAGTCCACCTGCTCCCGGCCGATAGATCAGCACATGGACATCTTCAGCCTCATCGGACTGCTGCTCGCGCTGGTCGCCCTGGTGGGCGGCAGCATCCTCAAGGGTGCCGGCCTGTCGTCGCTGTGGTCGTCGGCGGCGTTCGTCATCGTGATCCTCGGCACCATCGCCGCGATCCTGGTGCATACGCCGCCACCGGTGTTCAAGCGCGCGGTGTCGATCGTGCGCTGGATCGTGCGGCCGCCGGGCAACGATGGCGATGCGCTGATCGCGCAGATCGTGGAGTGGAGCAATATCGCACGCAAGCAGGGCCTGCTGGGCCTGGAGCCGGTGGTCGGCCAGCAGGAGGACCCGTTCCTGAAGAAGGGCCTGCAGATGCTGGTCGACGGCGTGGAGCCGGAAGCGATCCGCCACATGATGGAGATCGACCTCAACGGCCAGGAACACCAGGACCTGGCCGCGGCCAAGGTGTTCGAGGCCATGGGCATCTACGCACCCACGCTGGGCATCATCGGCGCCGTGTTCGGCCTGATTGCGGTGATGAAGAACCTGGCCGACCCCAGCAAGCTGGGCCACGGCATCGCCGCGGCGTTCACCGCCACCATCTACGGCATCGCCTCGGCCAACCTGTTCTTCCTGCCGGTCGCCAGCAAGCTCAAGAGCGTGATCGGCGGCCGCAGCCGCGAGCAGGAAATGATCATCGAAGGCCTGATCGCCATCGCCCAGGGCGAGAACCCGCGCAACATCGAGGCCAAGCTGGCCGGCTTCCTGCACTGATCCGGCGCGACGACGGCGATGGCACGCAGGAAGAAGCACGAAGAGCACGCCAACCACGAGGCCTGGGCGATCCCCTACGCCGACCTGATGACGCTGCTGCTGGCCTTCTTCGTGGTGATGTACGCCATTTCCACGGTCAACGAGGGCAAGTACCGGGTGGTGGCCGATTCGCTGACTGCCGCGTTCGGCGGCGCGCCTCGCACGATCAACCCCGTGCAGGTGGGCAACCACCAGCTGCAGGGCGCCGACTTCGACCGTCCCTCGCCCATCAAGTCCGGCGCCAAGCAGGGGCCCTCGGCGCCCTCGCCGTCTCCCAACGTCACCCTGCTGGCCGCCATGGCCTCGCAGATGAACATGTCGCTGGACGCCAGCGCCCTGCAGGCGGCGCAGGGCGAACTGAAGCGCATCGCCGACGATCTGGAGCGCGCCCTGGCGCCGCTGATCGACGACAAGCTGGTCACCATCAAGCGCTCGGCCCTGTGGCTGGAAGTGCAGATCAACAGCGACATCCTGTTCGCCACCGGCTCGGCGGTCCTGGATCCGCAGGCGCAGCAGACGGTCGGCAAGCTGGCGGAGGTGCTGGGCAACGTGCCCAATTCGGTGCGCGTGGAGGGTTACACGGACGACCGGCCGATCCGGACCTCGCAGTTCCCCTCCAACTGGGAACTGTCGTCGGCCCGCGCGGCCAGCGTGGTGCACCTGTTCGTACGCGACGGAATTCCGCCGGAGCGGCTGGCGATGATCGGCTACGGCGAGTTCCGCCCCATCGCCGACAACGCCACCGTGGAAGGCCGCAACACCAACCGCCGCGTGCTGCTGGTGATCCTGGCCAGCCCGACCGGTCCGGCCGGTCCCGTCGCTCCGGCACCGGACTTGCATGCGCATGCACAGACCGTCGCTCCGCCGTCAGTGATCCCGCTGCCGCCGCTGCCGGTCCACGCCGCGTCGCCCATGCCCGGAGCGCCGCCGGCGCCCCAGGTCCATGAAGGAGTTCCGTGATGCGCGTGTGGGCAATC
>JAESFW010000289.1_pt1 | contig 44038 bp, 45 predicted proteins | sample 9269481 | NCBI WGS metagenome assembly JAESFW01 (sample SAMN14515350, study PRJNA621654) | algae metagenome | isolation source: Lyngbya sp. HA4199-MV5 and co-occurring heterotrophs from soil with... | place: USA: Ahupuaa O Kahana State Park, Hawaii | collected 2009-07-21 | reverse complement strand
GCTGCCCCCGTTCGCCCGACAGGGCGTACGGGGGACGCAGACTGGGGGCCGCCTTCTCTTTGGTGACTTTCTCTTGGCGGCCCAAGAGAAAGTTACTGCGCCGCCGGGCGCACATCCCGGCTCCCGCACTCAATCCAGCAGCAGGAGCGACCACCAACAGCAAACGTCAGCCCCGTCCTACCCCCAATACCGCATCCTGCCTCTTCCAGCACCCCGTCCAGCAGAGCACATTGACGCCACCCCACCCACAAGACCGACCCCAAAAACCATGGCCGAAGCAACCCCCACCGCCCCCTGGTGGCATCAGGTCACCACCACCGTGACCGAAGAATTCTCCGACGTCCCCGACGCCGGCGAAGCCACCCGCATCATCGTGCGCCTGGCCGTCGCCGCCGTGCTGGGCGGCCTGCTCGGCTGGGAGCGCGAACATGCAGGCAAGGCCGCCGGCATACGCACGCACATGCTGGTGGCCATGGGCGCGGCGCTGTTCGTGCTGGTGGCGCAGCAGGTCGGGATCAGCGCGGCCGACAACAGCCGGGTGATCCAGGGCATCGTCGCGGGCGTGGGTTTTCTCGGCGCGGGCACCATCCTCAAGGGCGATGCGGAGCACCAAGTCAAGGGCCTGACCACGGCCGCCGGCATCTGGCTCACGGCGGCCATCGGTGTGGCCGCGGGCCTGGGGCGCGAGGTCACGGCCGTGCTCAGCGCGGTGCTGGCGCTGGCCGTGCTGTGGGCGATTCCCCTGGTGCACGATGCGGCCGAAGGCCAAGGGCCACAACAGCGCCCACCGCGCAGCGACAACGACAATGACAAGAACAAGAAGCACCAACCCAGCGGCGGGAAGCGCGCTGGCCATGCGGCAGGCCCTGGCAAACACCCGGACTGACTGACTGACGGGACCCAGGCCCCGGGGATCCAGGGGACCCATCGCACGGCCAGTTCCCCTGGCAGCAGGCCTGCAGCAGCAGTGCGCTACACTTTTTGCACAACACCCTTGTGCACAAGCCCCCTGCCTGCCCACCCGGCGCAGGGCGCGGCAAGCCCACGGCCGGCAACCCCATCCCACGACGATCGATCTTCGCCATGACGCCACGCACCGCCCCGAAGCCCCCGGCACCCGCCGCCGCCCTGACGACCGCCGGAGCCCGCGGTGGCTGAGCCGTCCAGCACCACCCCCGAGCACCTGCCCGCCACCGCCCCGGCCGCGATGTCGGCCAACCTGCGCGGCATCATCGCCATGTGCGCTGCGGTGGGGTTCTTCTCCATCATGGATGCGCTGCTCAAGACCTTGTCGGGCCACTACCCGGCCATGCAGGTCGCCTCCATGCGCGGCCTGGCCGCCCTGCCCCTGGTCACCCTGTACGTGCTGTGGCGCGGCGAGGCACGCGGCCTGCTCCGGGTGCGCTGGCCGCTGCACCTGCTGCGCGGGGCCATCAACATCAGCATGCTGGCGCTGTTTGCCTTTGCGCTGCGCGAGCTGGGCCTGGCCGAGGCCTACACGCTGTTCTTCATCGCGCCGCTGCTGATCACGGCCCTGTCCACCGTGGTGCTGGGCGAGAAGGTGCGCGGCGCGCACTGGGTGGCCATCGTGCTGGGCATGGTGGGCGTGGTCGTGGCCCTGCGCCCCAGCCAGGAGGCCATGTTCTCCGTGGGTGCGCTCGCGGTGCTGGGCGCGGCCACCGGCTATGCCGTCTCGGCCATCACCGGGCGATTGCTCACGCGCACCGATTCGAGCGCCAGCCTGGTCTTCTGGACCACGGCCCTGCTGGCGCTGGGCGCCACGGCGCTGGCCGTGCCGAACTGGGTCGCGCTCGACTCCGCCCACTGGTTGCTCGTGGCCGCCATGGGCATCACCGGCTTTCTGGGCCAGTTGGCGATCACCGAGGCCTTCCGCCACGGCCAGGCCTCGGTCGTGGCGCCCTTCGAGTACACGGCCCTGGCCTGGGGCATGGGGCTGGACTGGGTGCTGTGGCAGGCCGTGCCGGGGGCCTCCACGCTGATCGGCGGGGCCATCATCATCGGCAGCGGCCTGTACCTGGTGCGCACCGAGCGCAATACGCAGCAGCAGGCCGTGCTGCCCCCGTGATGGATGCCTGGTGCCATCGGCCCGCGCGCCGGCGGGGTCTGGTCTGACAGCGCAGGCGCAGCCCCAGCGCTGTAATGGGAGCATGCCAACAGCGGCCCCGTGGCCGCAAGGATGATGACCCCATGAAACAGCAGCACCAGCCCCAAGCCCGCACGCAGCACGCCACCATCCGTGGCCATGTGACGTACACGCCCGGCGACGGCGCGCCCATCGCCATTCCCGAAGGCCCGGTGGAACTGATCACCGCGCCCGACAGCACCACCCTGAGCTGGACCACCGAGGACGATGCCGCAGGCTCGGCCGCCATCCCCAAGGACCAGTACAACCAGTACGTCAAGGATGGCAAGATCCGGCTGACCCGGCACTGAAATAAAACACCCCCTGAGTCGCTTCGCGCCTCGGTGTGTCCGCCAGAGGCGGCCACTCTTCGGGCACGTCCAAGCCTGCGCAGGCAGTCTTGGAGCCGCGGCCCTCAGCCCCTCTCTCGCCTCGCTGCGCGAGTCGGGAGGGGGACGCTCCCGGTGCGGCGGGGCGGCCCTTGCACGGGAGCACTGGCTCTGGCCGCGCCAGTTTCATGTGCCATGGAAAACTGAGACAAAGGTCCAGAGCCCGGTCGGTCCCGTGCGCCCTATCATGGGCGCATCTTCATTTATAGGAGCGGGCCCTTTCCATGCACGCCGAAGACGTACTCCACTTCTGGTTCGAGGAACTCACGCCCAACCAGCATTTCATGCAGGACGATGCGCTGGACCGCCGCATCACCGAGCGCTTCGGCGCCACGCTGGCAGCGGCGCGCCAGTGCGAGCTGTCCGCCTGGCGTGCCTCCCCGGAGGGCCGGCTGGCCGAGATCATCGTGCTCGACCAGTTCTCGCGCAACATCCACCGCAACACGCCCGGCGCCTTCGCGCAGGATGCCCAGGCCCTGACCCTGGCGCAGGAGCTCGTGGCCAGCGGCCAGCACAAGGCATTGCCGGTAGCGCAGCGCGCGTTTGCCTACATGCCCTACATGCACAGCGAATCGCTGGCCATCCACACCCAGGCGATGGAGCTGTTCGACCAGCCGGGGCTGGAGAACAACCTGGCCTTTGAGATCAAGCACCGCGACATCATTGCGCGCTTTGGCCGCTACCCGCACCGCAACCAGGTGCTGGGACGCGTGTCGACCGCGGAGGAAATCGCGTTCCTCACGCAGCCAGGTTCGTCGTTCTAAAGGACCAGCGACGCGCGGCCCACGCCGTCGAATTCCACGTCCACCGCCTCACCCTTCGCGGCAGGCAGCAGCCCTACCCACGAGCCCGTGGTCACCACCGTGCCCGCGGCCACGGTCGCACCCTTGCGCGTGGCATGCTGCAGCCAGGTGGGCAGCAGCCAGGCCGGGTCGCCCAGCGGGTGCGTGCCCGTGCGCACCACGGGTTCGCGCTTGCCGATGCGCGTGACGCAGCGCTGCGCAGCCCAGTCGCGCGCCGCATAGGGCACCCAGTCGCCGAGCGCCAGCGCCCCGTGCGACTGCAGGTCGGCCAGGCGCAGCAGGGCCGGGGCGTCGCCGCCCTCCTGCCAGCGCGAATCCACGATCTCGATGGACACGGCCATGGCATCGACGAACATGCCCGCCGTCTCTGGCGTCAGTGCAGCGGCCTGCGCGGGCGACACCGGCTGGCCCAGGCGCAGCGCGATTTCCGACTCGATGCCGATGGTGTGGAACTGCAGGTCTGCATAGTCGGCCGGGCTGGCGCGCACGCCCGCGGGCGGCAGCGGCGCATGCGTGAGCACGGCCTGGCGGTTGGGGCCGCCCGACTTCCAGTGCCGCGCCGGCCCGGGCGGGAACCAGCCCATGGCCTGGGCCACGGCCTCCTGCACGGCATAGGCCGCAGGCGCATCGGCCAGCGCCCCGCCCCAGGGCAAGGCGCTGATGGTGCGGCCTGCCTGCCATGCGGCCACCAGGGCGTGGGTCAATCCGGTTGTCGGGTCCTGTTCGGCCATCGTTGTTCAGCTTTCTACCTTGACGTTGCCGTCCTTCACCACCTTGCCCCACTTGGCAATCTCGGTGGCGATGAAGTCCTTGAATTTGTCGCGCGTTCCGCCGCCGTCTTCGGCACCATAGGTGTCCAGGCGTTCCTGCACGTCGGGCATGGCCAGCACCGTGTTCACGTCACGGTTGATCTTGTCGGCCACGGCCGATGGTAGCTTGCCCGGCCCCGCCAGCCCGTACCAGGTGGTGGCCTCGAAACCCTGAAAGCCCTGTTCCTGCATGGTCGATACGCCCGGGTGGCCCTTGGCGCGCTTGGTGCGCGTCTGCGCCACGGCCGCCACCTTGCCGCTCTTCACATGCGGTGTGGCGGCCGTCATCGTCTCGAAGCAGTACTGGATCTGGTTGCCCATGAGGTCGGCCAGCGCCGGCGCGCTGCCCTTGTAGGGCACGTGCAGCGCATCCACCCCCGCCTGCAGCTTGAACATCTCCAGCGCCAGGTGCTGGGCCGAGCCCGGGCCGGCCGAGCCGAAGCTCACCTTGCCGGGGTCGGCCTTGCACAGCGCCACGATCTCCTTGACGGTGAGTGCCTTCTGCCCCGGCCCCGCAATCAGCAGGTTGGGCGTGACGCCGACCATCACGATGGGCACGAAGTCGCGCTGCACGTCGTAGCGCAGCTTGGGCTGCAGGCTGGGGGCCAGCGCGTGGCTGTTGATGTGGGCCATGAGCAGGGTGCTGCCGTCGCTGGGCTGCTGGGCCACGTACTCGGCCGCCAGCACGCCCGAGACACCGGCCTTGTTCTCCACGATGACCGACTGCTTCCACATGGTCGACAGCTTGGTGGCCACCACGCGCGCCAGCGCATCGGTGCCCCCGCCGGGCGGAAAGCCCACGATGATGCGCACCGGGCCGCTCGGCCACTCCTGCGCGAACAGGCGCGGGGCGCCGAGCGTGGCCGCCGCCGCGCCCGCGGACTGGATCAGGGAACGTCTTTTCATCATCATCGCTTGTCTCCTTCGTTGGCCCTTGTTGGTTCAGGCCGGGTTGAATGAACTCAGCACAACCCCAGCCGCATGCATGCACGGCCGGTGGTAAAAGAAAACACGGGGTCGGTCGATCCTTGCGCCATTGGCGGGCCGCAAGCGGGAGTGAGAGAGAAACGCACACAGGCCACCGGAGCCCCCCCAGGCGCCGGCCGGCCAGTCAGAAACAGAAGTCGCCGGTTCAGGCAGCCTTTTTGAGGGCCGCAGGCGCCGCATGGCTGGCGAAGTAATCCATGCTGGCCTGCACGCCGCTGCCGGCCAGGGACACGCCCGAGAGCTTGAGCCCCATCTCCACGCCCGCCACCATGGCGATGAGCGTGAGGTCGTTGCTGTCGCCCAGGTGGCCCATGCGGAACATGCGCCCCTTGAGCTTGCCCAGGCCCGTGCCCAGCGACAGGTCAAAGCGCTGGTGGATCAGGCGGCGCACGGCATCGGCGTCCACACCCTCGGGTGTGATCACGCCGGTGAGCACGGGCGAGTACACGGCCGGGTCGGCGCACTGGATGGGCAGGCCCCAGGCGTTGACGGCAGCGCGCACGCCCGCGCCCCAGCGCTGGTGGCGCGCGAAGACGTTCTCCAGGCCCTCGGCCAACAGCATGTCGATGGCTTCGGACAGGCCGTACAGCAGGTTGGTGTTGGGCGTGTAGGGCCAGTAGCCGTCCTTGTTCATCTCCACGATCTCGTCCCAGGCCCAGAAGGCACGCGGCAGCGTGGCCTTCTTCGAGGCTTCGAGCGCGCGCGGCGAGAGTGCGTTGAAGCTGATGCCCGGCGGCAGCATCAGGCCCTTTTGCGAGCCGCTGATGGTCACGTCCACACCCCACTCGTCGTGGCGGAAGTCGGCACTGGCCAGGCCCGAGATGCTGTCCACCATCAACAGGGCCGGGTGGCCCGCCGCGTCGATGGCCTTGCGCACTGCGGCGATGTCGGAAGTGACGCCCGTGGAGGTCTCGTTGTGCACCACGCACACGGCCTTGATCTTGCGCTCGGTGTCCTTGCGCAGGCGGGCCTCGATCAGGTCGGCCTGCACGCCGCGGCGCCAGCCGCCGGCCAGGGGCAGGTGCTCGTCCTTGCCCTCCCAGGCCAAAAATTCGGTGGAGATGCCGAGGCGCGTGGCCATCTTCTGCCACAGCGAGGCGAAGTGCCCGGTCTCGAACATCAGCACATGGTCGCCCGCGCTCAGGGTGTTGGACAGGGCCGCCTCCCAGGCGCCGGTGCCCGATGCGGGGTAGATCGCCACGGGGTGGCGGGTCTGGAAGATCTTCTGGATGCCCGAGAGCACCTTGAGGCCCAGGGTGCCGAACTCGGGGCCCCGGTGGTCGATGGTGGGCAGGCTCATCGCCCGCAAAATGCGGTCTGGCACCGGGCTCGGGCCCGGGATCTGCAGGAAATGGCGGCCGGTAGGGTGAAAGTCGAGTTGAAGCATATTGCGTCCTTTCTTCTTTCAGTTTTGCATGCAAAAAACACAATTGCATGCGGGAATACCCTTAAATTACCCAATTGCACGGCCAATTTTTTGCATGCAAAATTCAAAACAGAAAGCACCACATGGCTGAAATCATCGAAATCTCCCGCCTCGCGCTGCACGACCAGGTCGCCGCGCGCCTGCGCACCATGCTGGTGGAAGGCCAGATCGCGCCGGGAGCCAAACTGAACGAACGGGAGCTGAGCGAGCAGCTGCGCGTGTCGCGCACCCCGCTGCGCGAGGCCATCAAGCTCTTGGGCGCCGAGGGCCTGGTGGACCTGCTGCCCAACCGCGGCGCCGTGGCCGTGAAGCTGACCGAGGCCGACGTGGTGAACACCTTCGAGGTGCTGGCCACGCTCGAAGGCATGTCGGGCGAGCTCGCGGCCCGGCGCATCCGCGACGAGGAGCTGGCCGAGCTGCGCGCCCTGCACTACGAAATGATGGCCTGCTTCGCGCGGCGCGACCTGTCGGGCTACTACCGCATCAACGCCAGCATCCACACCGCCATCAACGAGGCGGCTGGCAACCCGGTGCTCACGGCCACCTACCGCTCCATCAACGCCCGCGTGCAGTCGCTGCGCTTTCGCACCAACCAGGACGAGGCCAAGTGGAAAGCCGCGGTGGCCGAACACGAACAGATGATCGAGGCCCTGGCCGCGCACGACGCCGAGGCCATGCGCCGCGTGCTCGTGGCCCATGTGCTGCGCAAGCGCGACACGGTGCTGGAGCTGCTGCGCGCGGGCGAGATCTACCCCCACCCCAAGCGGAACGCCAAAACCTAGGACCCCCTCCCCATGCGCATCGAACCCGCCAGCAGCCTGCAGCCAGCCGGTACCACCCTGCCCCCCAACGAGACCTGCGAGGCGCTGGCGCGGCGCCTGGCGGCGGAGACCGAGGGCGAGGTGCTGTTCGATGCCGGATCGCGCGGGCGCTACGCGACCGATGCCTCCATCTACCAGATCATGCCGGCCGGCGTGCTGGTACCGCGCACCGAGCGCGACATCGCCACCGCCATCGATATCGCCCGCGACCTCAAGGTGCCTGTGCTGCCGCGCGGCGGCGGCACCAGCCAGTGCGGCCAGACCACGGGCGCGGCCCTGGTGATCGACAACACCAAGCATTTCCGCAAGGTGCTGGCGCTGGACACAGAGGCCCGCACCGCGACGGTGGAGCCGGGCATCGTGCTCGACCACCTGAACGCCCAGCTCAAGCCGCACGGCCTGTGGTACCCGGTGGATGTGTCCACCAGTGCGCAGGCCACGCTGGGCGGCATGGCGGGCAACAATTCCTGCGGCTCGCGCTCCATTGCCTACGGCAACATGGTGCACAACGTGCTGGGCGCCAGCGCCTGGCTCAGCGATGGCGAGCTGGTGGACTTCGGCCCGCTGGCCACGCTGGGCCCGCGCGCCAGCGCCATTGCACAGCATGTGCACGCCCTGGCCCAGCAACACCGCAGCGAGATCGCCGAGCGCTGGCCCAAGGTGATGCGCCGCGTGGCGGGCTACAACCTCGATATCTTCGACAACCAGAGCGAGAAGCCCTACACCGCCGACGGCAGCGTGAACCTGGCGCACCTGCTCATCGGCGCCGAAGGCACGCTGGCCTACACGCGCAGCCTGACGCTCCAGCTCAGCGAGCTGCCGCGCGCCAAGGTGCTGGGCATCGTCAACTTCCCGAGCTTCCACAAGGCCATGGACTCGGCCCAGCACATCGTCAAGCTGGGCCCCACGGCGGTGGAGCTGGTGGACCGCACCATGATCGAGCTGGCGCTGGCCAACCCGGCCTTTCGCCCCACGGTGGAGACCGCCCTCATCGGCAAGCCCGAAGCCATCTTGCTCGTGGAGTTCTCGGGTGCCGACAAGGCGGCCCTGCTGCCGCAACTGCGCCAACTGGTCGAATTGATGGGCGACCTGGGCATGCCCGGCAGCGTGGTCGAGATGCCCGACGAAGCCCCACAGAAGAACCTGTGGGAGGTGCGCAAGGCGGGCCTGAACATCATGATGAGCCTCAAGGGCGACGGCAAGCCCGTGAGCTTCATCGAAGACTGCGCCGTGCCCCTGGAACACTTGGCCGAATACACCGACGGCCTGACCGAGGTGTTCGCCAAGTACGGCAGCCGCGGCACCTGGTATGCGCACGCCTCGGTGGGCACGCTGCATGTGCGCCCCATCCTCGATATGCGCATAGGCGGGCCACAGGGGGGCGCCGCCAAGATGCGCGCCATTGCCGAAGAGGCCAGCGCCCTGGTGCGCAAGTACAAGGGCGCGTTCAGCGGCGAGCATGGCGACGGCCTGTGCCGCGGCGAGTGGATCGAATGGCAGTTCGGCCCCGCGATCAACGAGGCCTTCCGCTCCATCAAGAACCACCTGGACCCGATCGGCCTGTTCAACCCCGGCAAGATCATCGACCCGCCCAAGATGGACGATGGCGCGCTGTTCCGCTTCGCGCCTGCCACGGCGCCCAAGCCCTACAAGCGCATTCCGCTCACGCCCGTGCTCGACTGGTCGGCCTGGAACGTGCAGGCCGACCCGGTGACCGAGGTGACCACCGCCCCCGGCACCGGCGGCGACGTGACCGGCGGCTTCGCCAAGGCCGTGGAGATGTGCAACAACAACGGCCATTGCCGCAAGTTCGACGCCGGCACCATGTGCCCCAGCTACCGCGTGACGCGCGACGAGCAGCACCTCACGCGCGGCCGCGCCAACACCCTGCGCCTGGCCGTGTCGGGCCAACTGGGGCCCGACGCCTTCACCAGTGAAGCCATGCACGACACCATGGACCTGTGCGTGGGCTGCAAGGGCTGCAAGCGCGACTGCCCCACGGGCGTGGACATGGCCAAGATGAAGGTCGAGTTCCTGGCCCACTACAAGCGCAGGCACGGCCACACGCTCAAGGACAAGCTCGTCGCCCACCTGCCCGCCTATGCGCGCACGGCCAGCCAATTCGCCTGGCTGCTCAACCTGCGCAACACCGTGCCCGGCGCCGCCTGGCTGGGCGAAAAGCTGCTGGGCTTTTCCGCCAAGCGTTCACTGCCGGCCTGGCGCGCGGACACCTTCTGGCGCGCCAAGGATGCCTCGCTGTTCGCCAGCCGTGACGACACCATCGCCGCCGCCCAGGCCGGCCGCAAAGCCGCCGTGCTGTTCGTCGATACCTTCAATGGCACCTTCGAGAGCGAGAACGCCCTGGCCGCCGCGCGCGTGCTGCACGCCGCCGGCTATGTGCTGCACACGGTCGAAAAAGGCGATGGCAGCCACCACTGCTGCGGCCGCACCTACCTCGCCACTGGCATGGTCGACGAAGCCAAGGCCCGGGCCGGCGCCCTCGTCGACGCCCTGCTCCCCCTGGCCCAGGCCGGCGTGGCCATCGTGGGGCTGGAGCCCTCGTGCCTGCTCACCCTGCGCGACGAGGCCCTGGTCATGGGCCTGGGCGACAAGGCCGTGGCGGTATCCAAGCAGGCCCTGCTGTTCGAGGAATTCCTGGCCCGTGAAGCCAAGGCCGGGCGCTTTGCCCCTTCCCTCAAGCCCGCCGGCCAACCCATCCTGCTGCACGGCCACTGCCACCAGAAGGCCTTTGGCGCCGTGCCCCCCATCCTGGAGGTGCTGCGCCTGATCCCCGGGGCCCAACCCGAGCTCATCGAAAGCTCCTGCTGCGGCATGGCCGGCAGCTTTGGCTACGAGGCCTCGCACTACGAGGTGTCCATGCAGATGGCCGAAGCGGCGCTGCTGCCTGCCGTGCGCAAGAACCCCGATGCCATCGTGGTGGCGGATGGGACGAGCTGCCGGCACCAGATTGCCGATGGGGCGCAGCGCGAGGCGGTGCATGTGGCCAAGCTGCTGGATGGGCTGCTGAACTGATCAGGGCCGGGTGCCGGAGCCGCCGGCACCCTCCTCCCCCAACTCATGCGCCCGCCGCTCCGAGGCGCGCATCGCGCGCTCGAAGGCATCGGCCACGCCGTCCCTGGCCAGGGACTGCAGGGCGGCGTAGGTCGTGCCACCCTTGGACGTGACGCGCTCGCGCAGCACGGCGGGCGGCTCATCCGAGCAGCGCGCCAGCTCCGAGGCGCCCACGAAGGTGCCCACGGCCAGTTGGTGGGCCTGTTCGGCCGGCAGGCCCATGGCCGTTCCGGCGCGGGCCATGGCTTCGAGGAAATAGAACACATAGGCCGGGCCCGAGCCCGAGAGCGCCGTCACGGCATCGAGCTGCTTTTCGCTTTCCACCCACAGGACCTCGCCCGTGGTCGCCATGATGGCTTCCACGCTCTGGCGCTCGGTGGCCGAGACGCCTGGGCGTGCGTACAGCGCGCTCATGCCCTTGCCCACCAGGGCGGGCGTGTTGGGCATGGTGCGCACGATGCGCTCGCTGGAGAGCCACTGGGCGATGCTGTCCGAGCGGATGCCGGCGGCCACGCTCAGGTGCAAGGCGTCCTGCGCGTGGGCACGCGCCTGGGCGGCGGCGTCCTTGAAGGTCTGGGGCTTGACGGCCCAGACCACGATGCGCGCGCGCTGCAGGGCTGCGCCGGGCTCGGGCTGGGCCTCGATGCCGTACTGGGTACGCAAGGCTTCGCGCGCGGGTTCCCAGGGCTCGACGACCTCGATCTGGCTCGCGGGGTGGCCCTGGCGCACCAGGCCGCCAATGATGGCGCTGGCCATGTTGCCACCGCCCATGAAGGCGATGGCGGGAAGGGAAACGGTAGTGTGGATGGACATGGAAAGCAGGGGTTGTTGTATTTGTGGTTGTGGAAAGCAGGTGTGCCGGCAGCGCGTCACTCCATCACCCGGCCATTGCTGCGGTAGATGCCCAGCGAGGTGTAGCGCGAGGCCACCTGCCTGCCGGGCGGCAGGGTCAGGGTGAAGTCGCCCAGGTCCACGCCCACGCCGCGCTCCAGCGCCCTGCGCACCCCGGCAGCCGACAGGTCGTCGCCGGCGGCACGCAGGGCCTCCACGGCAAAGCGCAGGTTGATGCAGCCCTCCAGGCTCAGCAGCGAGGGGCTGGCGTCGCCCGCGCGGACCAGGCTGGCCTGGTAGTCGCGCACCACGCGGCGCGATGCGTTCCAGGGGCTGGGGTAGAGCATCGAGGTCATGATGCCGGCCACCTTGTGCTGCAGCCGGTCGGTCAACACGCGGCCACCCACCACATTGAGCACCGCCACGCGCGCGCCCGGGCCGGCGGCGCCCTGGTAGGCCGCGATGAAGGCGGGCGCCGCCTGGCCGGCAGCGATCAGCACCACGGCGTGCGGCTGCGCGCGCTGCACCTGGGCCACCGTGTCCGGCAGCTCGCCGAGCTGAATCTCCGCGGGCTGGCGGCCCGCAAAGGCCTTGCGCGCGCTGTCGAGCCCGGCGCGGCCGAAGGGGTTGTCCTGGTAGACCAGGGCCACCTTGTCCATGCCGATGGTGGGCAGGATGCGTGCAAAGCCCTCGAACTCGTCGCCGTTACCGGCCTTGGTGTGGAACACCCAGCGGCTGCCGGGCAGCGACTCCTGGCGCAGCAGGTCGGCACCGCTGGAGACGCCGACCACCGGCACCTTGAGCTCCGCCAGCACCGGCTGCAGCGCCTGCAGCGAGCCCGTACCCACCAGGTTCACGAAGGCGGCAATGCCCTTGCCCGCCAGCGTGCGCGCATTCGCCACCGCGCGCTCGGGCTCGTAGCCATCGTCGAGGTAGTGGATGGCCACCGGCCGCCCGCGCACGCCGCCGGCAGCGTTGATGCTGGCCAGGCAGGCATCGGCGCCCTTGCGGTACTCCTGCCCGTACTCGGCAAAGGCGCCGCTGAACGGCGCCGTCGTGCCCAGCTGGATGGGCGCCGGGGCGGTCTGCGCATGCAGCACTGCGGGCGCCAGCGCCACTAGCAAGGCCTTTAGGAAAACACGTGCACGCAGCATGGTCGACTCCTTGAAGTACAGACGGACAGGAACGGAGGGGGATGGCGAAGTGCAGCGGCTCATACGGATTCAAGGCGAACCAACGACGTTGGACGGTTGAAGGCGTATCCGTACCAGTTGTTCATTGCGCTGCACGTCACCCACGACGCATGAAACTGGCGCGGCCCAAGCCAGTGCTCCCGTGCAAGGGCCGCCAAGCCGCTCAGGCGGCGCTTCGCTTGCGTGCACCGGGAGCGTCCCCCTCCCGACTCGCGCAGCGAGTCGAGAGAGGGGCTGAGGGCCGCGGCTCCAAGCCTGCCTGCGCAGGCTTGGACGTGCCCGAAGGGTGGCCGCCTCTGGCGGACACACCGAGGCGCGAAGCGACTCAGGGGGTGTTTCACTTCAGTGCGCGCGGCCGCCCAGGTAGAGTTCGCGCACCTTCTCGTCGCGCATCAGCGCGCCGGCCTCGCCGGTGAGCGCCACCGCGCCCATGGAGAGCACGTAGGCGCGGTCGGAGATGCGCAGCGCCTCCATGGCGTTCTGCTCCACCATGAGGATGGTCACGCGCTCCTGGTTGCGCACATGCACGATGGCGTCGAACACCTCGTGCAGCACCTTGGGCGAGAGGCCGGCCGATGGCTCATCAAGCAGCAGGATGCCCGGGCGCGGCATCAGCGCGCGCGCCAGCGCCAGGATCTGCCGCTCGCCGCCCGACATCGACGCCGCGCGCGCATCCATCTTGCGCGCCAGCACCGGGTACAGCGCGCACAGCTCGTCCATGCGCCTCGCGCACTCGGCCTTTGGCAGGTAGTGGCCGCCCACCTGCAGGTTCTCGCGGATGGTGAGGGCGCTGAAGACGTTGTCCGTCTGCGGCACGAAGCCCAGGCCGCAGTGGCGGATCTTGCGGTGCACGGGGATCTGCGAGACATCCTCGCCGCGCAGCGTGATGCGGCCGCTGCGCGGCAGCAGGTAGCCGGCGATGGTCTTGAGCAGCGTGCTCTTGCCGCAGCCGTTGGGGCCCAGCAGGGTCACGATCTCGGCGCCCTGCGCCTGCAGCGTCATGCCGCGCAGGATGTCGATCTCGGCCGAGTAGCCGGCCACGACGTTGTCGATGTCAATCATGCGGCCTCCACAGCCGAAGGGGTGGATGGGGTGGTGGTGGCCGCCGCAGTGCCCAGGTAGGCCTGCAGCACGCGCTCGTTGCGGGCCAGCTCGTCGGGGCGGCAGCTGGCGACGATCTCGCCGCGGTCGAGCACCACGCAGCGCGTGCAGACCTCGCGGATGAAGTGCATGTCGTGCTCCACGATCACCAGGGTCATGCCCTGGGCGTTGAGCCGCTGCAGCGCGGCCACGATGTCGCGGCGCAGGTTGGGGTGCACGCCGGCCGTGGGCTCATCGAGCAGCAGCATGCGCGGCCGCGCCATGAGCGCGCAGACGATGCCCAAAAGTTTTTTCTGACCGCCCGACAGGGCCGAGGCCGGCAGGTCGCGCACGGGGGTCAGCAGCAGTTCGTGCAGCAGGTGGGTGGCGCGCTCGCGCGCATCGCCCTCGGCCTGGCGCGCGCCGGGCGTGCCGAGCAGGGTGTCCCAGACCCCGTGGTGCGCGGTGGCGGCGGCCATGGCCACCTCCATCACCGACATCTTGGTGGGCATGGAGGGCAGCTGGAAGGTGCGCGCCATGCCGGTGCGCACGATGCGGTGCGCGGCCAGCCGCTCGATGGGCGCGCCGTCGAAGTGCACGCTGCCCGCATCGGCCGGCGTGAAGCCGGTGATGAGGTTGAGCAGCGTGCTCTTGCCCGAGCCGTTGGGCCCGAGCAGGCCGACGATCTCGCCCTGCGCGATCTGCAGGTTCACGTCCGACAGGACCTGGTTGCCGCCGAAGGCCTTGGCGGCCCCGCGGACTTCGAGGAATGCATTCATGGGGGCAGTACGGGTCGTCATGGCATCTTTCGCAGCTTCTCGGGCACCAGGCCCTCGCTGCGCCACAGCAGGCAGGCCAGCAGGATCAGGCCGATGAGGCCCAGGCGCAGCGCGCCGGCCAGGTCGGAGCTGAAGTGGAAGTAGTCCTTGGCAAAAGGCACCAGGGCATAGGCGCCCTGCACCAGCACCACGCCGCAGAGCACGCCGGCGGTGTTGCCCATGCCGCCGATCATCAGCATGGTCCACAGCAGGAAGGTTTCGGAGGCCACCATGTAGTCCGGCCCCGCAAAGCTCATGTAGTGCGCGTACAGCGAGCCCGCGAGCGCGGTGACGGCGGCCCCGGCCATGAGGGCCCGGCTCTTGAGCGAGAGCAGGTCGTAGCCCATGCAGACCGCCAACTGCGGCTCCTCGCGCGCCAGGCGCAGGGCGCGCCCGAAACGGCCGTTGGCCAGGCGCCGCAGCAGCAGCGCGCACGCGGCCACCAGCGCCAGCACCAGGGCCAGGAAGGCCAGCGCGCTCCATGGCCGGCCCAGCCCATCGAACAGCGCCGGGATGGCGCTGATGCCATTGGCCCCGCCGGTGAGCCAGTCCTCGTTGGTGGCCACGGTGCGCAAGATCTCGGCAATCGCCAGCGTGGCGATGCCCCAGTAGTCCGAGCCGAGCTGGCGGCCCAGGCGCGCGATGCACCAGCCCAGCAGCATGGCCACGAGCACGCCGCAGCCCGCGCCGGCCAGCGGCGACCAGCCAGCCTGCACGGCAATGCCTGTGGCATAGGCGCCGATGCCGGCAAACGCGATGTGGCCGAAGTTGAGCAGGCCGGCATAGCCCGCCTGCAAGTTCAGGCCCAGGGCCATCAGGCCGTAGATGCCGGCGATGGTGGCGGTGGAGATGAGGAAGTCAAACACGGCGCACCTCGCGGTCGAACAGGCCGTAGGGCTTGAAGAGCAGGGCCAGCAGCAGGATCAGGAACGCGCCGGCGCTGAGGTAGGCAATCGGCAAGAAGGCCAGCGGCTTGCCCACCAGCCAGCCGAAGTTGAGGTTGGTGACCAGGGTCTCGGTCAGCGCGATCAGCGCCGCGCCGGCCACCGCACCCAGCGGGTTGCCCAGGCCGCCCAGGATGGCCGCGGCAAACACCGGCAGCAGCAGGTCGTGGCCCAGGTTGATGTGGGCACCGGTCGACAGGGCCAGCAGGCTGCCGCCCAGGCCGGCGATGGCGCCGCTCGCAAAATTGACCAGGCGCGTGATGCCCTCGGCATTCAGGCCCGAGGCCGCGGCCAGCGCCGGGTTGGTCGACAGCGCCCGCATGGCGCGCCCGGTGCGCGTGCAGAACAGCAGCAGCGTGAACAGTGCCAGCAACACGGCGGTGGTGGCCATGGCGGCGATCTGCGTGTGCGACAGGCGCACGCCGCCCAGCACCACGGGCTCGGTGATCGGCAGGTTGAACATGCGCGGGAACGAGCCCGCCACGCCCTGCGCGCCGGCCACGACCAGCATGGCCACGGCGAGCGAGCCGATCATGGCGATGGCCGGGCCCGAGCGCAGCAGGCGGCGGAACACCAGCAGGTGCAGCACCAGCGTGAGCAGCCCCGTGAGGCCGCAGGCGATGGCGATGGCCAGCGGCAGCGGCAGGCCCCAGGCGAACAGGGCATAGGTGGCGTAGGCACCGAGCATGGCGTACTGCACATGCGCGATGTTGGGGAACTTGACCAGGCCGTAGACGGTGCTCAGGCCCAGCGCGACGAGCGCCAGGTCCGAGGCACGCAACAGCGTGTCGAAGAGAAGTTGGAGCATGGAGACGGATCGGTGGAGCCGGCCGCGCGCGCACTGCGGCGCTGCGGGCCGGGCATCAGGGGATGCCGCGCTGGTTCAGGGGCGCGGCGTGGGGACTCAGAACGGATAACAAAACTCGGCGAAGCGGTTCTGGCCAGGCGCTGCACATCAGCGTTCTTCTCGCAGGCAGTACGGTCAGTACGACAGGACGCAGCAACGACGCCAGAAGAGTTTTGTTCGCCGCTCTAAAGGGATCAGCGCGGCACGACCTTGCCGTCGTACTTGAGCTTGGCGTACGGCGGGTCGGTGCGCTGGCGCTCGGCGTCGAAGACGATGGGGCCGGTCACGCCCACATAGCCGCCCTTGCCCAGCTCCTTGAGCGCGGCCTGCACGGCAGCGGTGTCGGTGGACTTGGCCTTGTTCATCGCGGCAGCCGTCATGAGCACAGCGTCGTAGGCGTAGCCGGTGTACGAGGTCTTCATGCCCTCCTTGTACTTGGCAGCAAAGGCATCGGCATAGGCCTTGCCCGCGGCGCCGTAGACCGAGCCCACCTCCATGCCCAGCTGGCCCTTGGCGATCTCGGGCGCGGTGTCGGACAGGCTCATCGAGATCAGGATGGCGTACCAGGGCTTGCTGCGCAGGCCCAGCTCCAGGGCTTCGCGGTTGATCACGGCCGACTCCTGGCCGTAGGCGGTGTAGATATAGGCGTCGGGGTTGCTGCGCGACATCTGCTGCAGCTCGCGCCGGTAGGTGGACTGGCCGGCCGTGTACAGCACCTCGGTCACGACCTTGCCGCCGAGCTTCTCGAACTCCTGCTTGAAACCGTGCACCACGCCCTGGCCATAGGCATTGTTGGGCGCCACCATGGCCACGTTGCGGTAGCCCAGGTCCCACACGTCCTTCGAGGAGAACTGGTTGCCCTTGTCTTCCAGGCCGATCAGGTTGAACGAGCTGGCGCCCAGCTCGCGGATCTTCACGCTGGTGCTGGCGATGTTGATGTGGGCCACGCCCTCCTTCACCAGGTACTGCGCCATGGGCAGGGTGATGCCCGAGGAGTACTCGCCGATCACCACGGGCACCTTGTCCACGCTGACCAGCTTGCGCGCCGCGTTCAGCGCCGTGGTGGCGTTGCCGCCCGAGTCTTCCACGACCACGCTGAACTTCTTGCCCAGCACGCCGCCGTCGGCGTTCACCTTGTCCACCGCCAGGGCGACCGCGCGGCGCACGTCCTCGCCGACCGTGGCATTGGCGCCCGTGAGCGAGAGCACGGCGCCCATCTGCACGGTGTCCTGCGCCAGCGCATGCGCGCCGACCGCCAGGCTGAAGGCGAACGCCATGGGCGCTCGGAGGGTTCGAAATTTCATGGACATGGAAGCTCCGTAGGTAAGTAGGTAGTGGCTGAAGGGATGCCGGCTCGCGCCGGATGCACGGGGTGCAGGGGGATGCCTGAAGGAGCGCCCGCGCGAATCGGCCATTGAAGGACAGGCGCCCCGCCGCGCCCTTGCACGGCCGCTGGCCTGCCCCGCCTTTTCTTCGAAAAAAGTAGCCAAACACCACTTCTTTGAAACCAATTCGACTTGCTTAAGATCCAACAAATCATCAATTGGATCCAATTCTATACATGCGGATCCAATATGACAATCGTGTTGTGAAACCGGCGGCCAGTTCTGATCCAATAGCGCCCATGAGATCCCGCACCACCAAACCGCGCGCCCTGCACCAGGTCATCCGCGACGCGCTGCGCAACGACATCCTGAGCGGCAAGCTGCCGGCGGGGCACCAACTGCGCCAGGACGCGCTGGCCACGCAGTTCAACGCCAGCCGCATTCCCGTGCGCGAGGCCTTGCGCCAGCTCGAGTCGGAAGGCCTGGTGGTGCACCACCTGAACCGCGGCGCCATGGTGGCGGGCATGAACGTGCAGCAGATCTGCGAGCTGCTGGACATCCGCGTGGCGCTGGAATGCCATGCGGCGCGGCTGGCCGTGCCCAACATGGTGGAGCGCGACTTCGAGACCATGGAGCGCATCCTCGACGAGTACAGCCGCTCCGACGTGGTCAGCGACTGGGCCGAATACAACCGCCAGTTCCACCTGGCGCTGTCGGCTCCGGCCAACAACATGCGCCTCAAGCGCCTGATCGAGGAGTACTGCCTCAACACCGACCGCTACACCCACCTGGCCATGTCCACCGCTACCGGCAAGGACAAGCCCCAGTCGGACCACTACCAGCTGGTGGCGGCCTGCCGTGCGCGCGACGTCACCAAGGTCGTGACCCTGCTTGAAGAGCACATCGACAACACCCGCAAGGAACTGCTGGCCACCGCGCGCGAGCAGCAGATGCAGGGCGAGGACAGCAACGGCCAGCTGCAGTTGGGCTGAGGATCTGAGGGCCTGAGAGCCTGAGAGCCTCAGAGCCTGCCCAGCCGCACCATGGCTGCAACGGCGCCGCATGGGCCGCACCAAGGCGGCGCAGCCTGCCCCCCTGCGCGCCCGTGCTGCACCAGGGCCGTGCAGCCTGCCGCAGCAGGCATGCCAGGGAAAACACCGAGAGTGGGTCTCGTTTCTTCGTATATCTTAACGTACACATTGAAATATACGAAAAATTGAAAATCGCCAGCCCAGCCAGGATGCCTGGCACAGCTCTTGCGATGTTCGTATACGAAGAGATATACATATTTACCTCCCCGCCTCGCGAGAGGCTCACCTTCCCTGAAAGAAAGCTAGCACCATGCTCTACTACTTTGCCTACTGCACCTGGCTCAACGACCCCGAGATCCGCCGCTACTGGCCCACCACCAAGGCCATCACCAAGGCCCATGCGGCCAACCACCGCCTGCAGTTCCATGCCGCCGGCGAGCGCAGTGACCGCGGCTGGTGCCACCTCAACGGCGTATCGGACGCCGTGGGCCACAACGCCCTGGGCGTGGTGTTCGAGCACGAGCCCCACCAGCTCAACGAGGACTACGACGACTTCGAGCGCTTCTTCCTGACCGTGCACGGCGAGGACGGCAAGGCCTACGACTGCTGGACCTACCGCCTGTCCAAGCCCGGCATGGCCATGCGCCCGCCGAACTTCTACTGGGAGCACATCCCCACGGGCCTGGCGGCCTGGCAGTTCCCGGCCGCGTACATCGCCTCGGTGCAGGCGACTTTCGACGCCGCGGCGCCCTGCCCGCGCGCCGACCGCCCCAACCCATCGGCCATTCCGGGCAAGTCCGCCGAAAGCCGCTGATCCCTGCCACGCCCACCCCTCCCGAACACGCGCGCATTACCTTGTCTGTAGCGACCTGAAAGGACATTCCCATGCATTTCCTCACGCGTTCCCTGCGCGGCGGCCTGGTGCTGCTGGCCACTGCCATCCCCTTGCTGGGCCTGGCCCAGACCGCCCGCCCCCTCGCGCCCGAGGTCCTGGCGGCCATCCCGGCCGAGATCAAGGCGCGCGGCGTGCTCCGGGTGGGCTCGCAGCAAACCTTTCCGCCCATCGAGTTCCGCGAGCCGGGCAAGAGCGAGGTCACCGGCGCGAGCCGCGACCTGCTGACCGAGATGGCGCAGCGCCTCTCGCTGAAGATCGAATTCGTGCAGGCCGAGTACTCGGCCCTGATCCCCGGCCTGGAGGCCGACCGCTTCGACATGGCCTCGGGCGGCATCAGCGACACCGAGGAGCGCGAGCAGAAGGTGGACTTCGTGAACTACCTGTTCTCGGGCGGCAGCATCCTGGTGCTGGCCGCCAACAAGGACAAGCTCGACACCATCGACGACTTCTGCGGCAAGGGCGTGGCCACCTTGCTGGGCAGCCGGGTCATCATGGCCCAGGTGGAGGCTGCGTCCGAGCGCTGCGTGAAGGCGGGCAAGGCCGCCATCCGCGCAGAACAACTGCCCTCGGCACCCGATGCGCGCATGCAGCTCGACCTGCGCCGCGTGGACGGCTACCTGGGCGACTTCCCGGCCCTGGTCTACATGGGCCAGCAGTTCCCGGGCCGCTACCGCATCGTCGGCGGCAACTACATGCTCACGCAGTACATCACCTCCTGGGCCTTCGCCAAGAACCGAACGGCCCTGCGCGATGCAGTGCAAAAGGCCACCCAGTCCATGCTGGACGACGGCACCTACCAGAAGCTGCTCGACAAATGGGGCGTGGGCGGTGCGGCTTTGCCAGCCATCAGCGTCAACCTGCCGGCTTCCAAGCGCAATAAATAAGCCCCTGGGGCGGCCTGCGCCGCCCCAGGGCCTCCTCACTGCCCCGACCGGAACCTCGTGTGACCTCCGCCCCCCCTCCGTCCCCTTCTTCCGCCACCGCTCGCCCGCGCCGCGTGGTGCACCGCCGCCCCTGGGGCCCCTGGATCTTTGCCGCCCTGGTACTGGCCGCCCTGGCCGTGCTGCTGCATGCTGCCATCAAAGCCCAGGTGCTGAAGGCGTCGATCTTCCTGGAATACCTGTTCAGCCGCCTGGTGCTGGAAGGCGCCGTCAACTCGCTGATGCTGGGCACCACGGCCCTGCTGCTGGCCGGCCTGGTCGGGCTGGTGGCGGCGCTCATGCGCGTGAGCGGCAACCCCATCCTCACGGCGTTCGCCTCGACCTATATCTACCTGTTTCGCGGCACGCCCATGCTGATCCAGCTGATCTTCTGGTTCAACGCGTTTCCCATCATGTTCCCGCAGCTGCACATCGCCATCCCGTTCACCAGCTGGGTGCTGCTCGATGCGCCGATGACCTCGGTCATCACGCCCCACGTCGCGGCGCTGATCGGGCTGAGCCTGGCCGAGGGCGCCTACATGGCCGAGATCATCCGCGGCGGCTTTCTGGCCGTGGACAACGGCCAGCGCGACGCAGCCCGCGCCATCGGCATGCCGCACGGCCTGCTCATGCGCAAGGTGGTGATCCCGCAGGCCGCGCGCATCATCGTGCCGGCCGCGGGCAACCAGTACATCCTGCTGCTCAAGTCCACCTCGCTGGCCTCGGCCATCGGCTACCTGGAGCTGCTGCGCATCTCCACCGATATCTATGCGGCCAACTTCCACGTGGTCGAACTGCTGGCCGTCGCAGGCTTCTGGTACCTGGTGATGACCGCCTTCGCCACGGCGCTGCAGACCGCGCTCGAGAAACTCTTTCCCCACCGCTAGCCGACCATGTCCCAGCCGTCCCCCCATGCCATCGAACTGATGGACGTGACCAAGTACCGCGGCACGCAGTGCGTGCTGCGCCATGTCAGCGCACAGATCCCGCGCGGCCAGGTGGTCGCCGTGCTCGGCCCCTCGGGCGCCGGCAAGTCGACCCTGCTGCGCTGCGTGAACCACCTGGAGACCATCGACGGCGGCACCATCACCGTCGATGGCGCGCTCGTGGGCTACCGCCAGCGCGGCGATGCGCTGCACGAACTCAGCGACCACGAGATCAGCCTGCAGCGGCGCCGCACCGGCATGGTGTTCCAGAGCTTCAACCTGTTTCGCCACCTGAGCGTGCTCGACAACGTGATGTCCGGCCCGCTGCACGTGCTGCGCCGGCCCCGCGCCGAGGCGCGCGACAAGGCCATGGCCTTGCTGCAGCGCGTGGGCCTGGCGGACAAGGCCCGGGCCTTTCCGCACCAGCTCTCGGGCGGGCAGCAGCAGCGCGTGGCGATTGCGCGCGCGCTGGCCATGGAGCCCTCGGTGATGCTGCTCGACGAGCCCACCAGCGCCCTCGACCCCGAACTGGCCCAGGAGGTGATCGCCGTGATCCGCCAGCTCGCCGAGGACGGCATCACCATGGTAATGGCCACGCACGAGATGGCCTTGGCGCGCGACTTTGCCGACCGGGTGCTGTTCATGGTGAATGGCGAGATCGTCGAGGACGTGCTGCCGGCGCGGCACTTCTTCGAGGCGCCGGCAAGCGAGCGCGGTCGCCAGTTCCTCGCCCATCACCACTGACCACCACAACCCGCGAACAACAGCCATGAACCACCAACCCTTCCACCACCTGCACCATGTCTGCATCGTCGTGCACGATCTGGACAAGGCCGTCGCCTACTACGAGCACCTGGGCATGGGCCCCTGGTTCGACTACCCCAAGGGCCAGCCCTATGTGGCCTTCGAGGTGCCGAACCAGGCGGCCTCCGACAGCATGCGCTACAAGTGCCTTGACCTCGCCAACTTCCAGCTGCAGCTGTGCCAGCCGTCCTTGCTAGACTCGCCCCAGCGCCGCTTTCTCGACACGCATGGCGAAGGCGTCTACCACCTGGGCTTCGAGGTGGCCGATTGCGACGAGGCCGAGGCCCACGCGCGGCAGGCCGGCGTGCTGCCGACCGCCCGCGGGCGCCGCGCAGACCGCTCCGGCTTCACCTACTTCGACACGCGCGCCGGTGCCGGCGTGGTGCTCGAAGTGCGCCGCACCGCCTGAATTTAGCTTGCCAATTCCGTTCGCCACAATGGGAACCCCATGACCCTCCACCACCACGGCACGGCGCCGATCACCCTGGACGTTCACCAGCAACTGCGCGACCGCATCCTGTCGCACGAGGTCAAACCCGGTGAGCGCCTGGTGGAAGACGATCTCTGCGCCCTGCTCTCCGCAGGCCGCACCCCCGTGCGCGAGGCCCTGCTGCGCCTGCAGGGCGAGGGCCTGGTGAGCCGCAGCCGCGGCTGGGTGGTGGGCACCGGGGCGCCGCTGGCGGTGCGCAGCATCTTCGAGAGCCGCATGGCGATCGAAGGCTATGCCACGCGCCTGGCGGCCGAGCGGGCCCCGGCCGAGGCGCTGCAGGAGCTGCGCCAGATCCTTGCGTCCATGGACGCGGCCGAGGCCGTCTCGCGCAGCGAGGTGAACCGGCTCAACCAGATCTTCCACCGCCGCGTGGTCGCGCTCTCGGGCAACGCCTACTTTGTGGAACAGCACGAGCGCACGCAGTTCCAGTACTGGAGCCTGCGCCTGCCGGTGATCTTCGCCAAGGACCAGCTGGCGCACTCGGCCACCGAGCACCACGAGATCCTCGCGGCCCTGGAGCAGCGCGACGGCGACCGGGCCGAGGCGCTCACGCGCGAGCACATCGCCACCACGATGCGCATCGTGGCCGATGCGCTCGACGAACGCTGAACAGCGCCGCCGCGGCTTTGTCCCTCCATGACCCTGCGGCGCCTGGCGGCGGGCGACAGCCACCTCTACCCCGGCGTGCGGCTTGCCAGCACTCCGGCCGATGCACCGGCGCACTGGCAGGCCGGCGACCCGGTGCTCATCGAGTTCGCCGACCTCACGACCGGCGAGGGCCGGATCGAGGCGGCGGGGGCCCAGGGCTGGCTGCTGCAGCTTTTCGCCCGCAACACGGCCAAGGGTAGCGCCATTCCGGCCCAGACCTGGTGGCTCGAGCCCCAGGGGACAGGCCTGCTGCGCGTGCGCCGGACCTGATTGACCCCGCCAACGGCCGCACCCCATGTCCGCCCACCACCTCCGGGGCAGCCTGCTCCTGGTCGCCGCCATGGCCGGCTTTTCGGTGTCCGACGCGCTGGTCCAGCGCGCGGGCAGCGGGCTCGATGCCGGGCAACTGGCCTGGCTGCGCTACGCCCTGCTGCTGCTCACCGCACTGCCCCTGGCGCTGCGCCAGCCCGGGCTGCTGCGCTCCCGGCGCCCGTTCCTGCAACTCGGCCGGGCGGGCGGCCTGGTCGGCTCGGCCGTGCTGTTTCTGCAGGGCATCAAGACCCTGCCGATGGCCGAGGCCACAGCCCTGGTCTTCGCCTCACCGCTGTATGTGACCCTGCTGTCCGCCCTGCTGCTGCACGAACCCTGGCGGCCCTGGCGCCATGCGCCCGTGCTGCTGGGCTTTGCCGGGGTGCTGGTCGTGGCGCAACCAGGGGGTGCGGGCTTTGACGCGGGCATGCTGTTCCCGCTGCTGTCGTCTCTGGCCTGGGCCGGTGCCGTGCTCTGCACCCGGCTGCTCAGCGGCAGCGATCCCGCGCCCACCACGATCCTGTACTCGGCGGCCCTCGGCGTGCTGGCGCTGGCACTGCCCGCTGCGCGCATAGACCCAGGGGTCTTTGCATTGCAATGGCCCTGGCTGCTGGCCATGGCGGGCAGTTGGTGCATCGCGCAGTGGCTGATCGTCTGGGCCTACCGCATCGCGCCCCCATCGGCCATCGCCCCGTTCTCCTACTCCCAGCTGTTCTGGGCCGCGCTGCTGGGGTGGATGGTGTTCGGCCAGGTGCCGCAGGGGAGCACCTTGCTGGGCATCGCGCTGATCGTGCTCAGCGGCCTGTGGGCGGCGTGGATGGCGCGGGCGCCACGCTGACGGGAAACCTCCCGCGCCGGCCGCCTGGCATCAGCGTGCTGCTGCCGCACCCGCCAGAGCGGCACCGGAGCTGCGGCGCTTCAACATGGCGATCAGGACATGGGCGCCTACCGCCAATGCCAACAGCACCAGCGCCCCCACGCCCCACACGGCCCAGGCCAGCAGCGAGATGGCGCCCGAGAGCGCGGGCACGGCTTCCAACGCCGACTGGATGACCGGGCCGACAGAAGCGAGCACCGACCCGAACTCCTGCACCAACGCAGGTGGCAACCAGATGGACAACCAGTCGGGCAGCACGACCTTGTCGACCACGGCGGGGCCGCTGCCAGCCAGGGCACCCGCGCCCGATACCGCCCACAGCGTCAGCGCATGGGCGCTCCAGCAGGCCAGGGACCACAGGGCCAGCAAGGCCAGTACGAGGAACCAGCTGATGGCATACAACATGGGGAGATCGTCCTTTCAAGATGGCAAGCAAGCCCTGGAGTATGGGCAGGCCGACGAGAAAGAGACAGCAGTCCCGGGCGAAGCATGATTCCGGTTTTTACGAACCTATTTCACCCGCAACAACAGCAAAGAGCGAAGTTTTGATCCATCACCCGGGAGACCTCACAGCGGCCGCGTCAGGTACACCGCCTCACGCCCCACGATGGGTTCGCGCGTGGGCATCATCACGGTGCAGTCGTCGCACAGCGCGCGGATCTCCACGGTGCCGTCGGTGGCGATGAGCTCGCCCTTGGCAAAGGTCTCGAAGCCTTCGAGCGGACGGGTGAAGGCGAAGTCGGGCGTGAGCACCATGCAGGTCTCGAGCAGTTCGAAGCGGCGCTGCGGGCCGGGGGCTGCGCGGTCGGCACGCGGCGCGATCAGGCCGAAGTGGGCGATGAAGTCTTGCGCCACCTGGGTTGCGAGGTCGGCCGCCGATTGCAAAAAGTGCTGGCCGCATTCGACCACCATGGCCACGCCGGCATCGCCCAGGGCCTGGCCATGGCGGCCATGCTGGATCAGCGGGGTGCCCGAACCCAGGCCGTTGGGCATGACCATGTGCACGGGCGGCAGGCCGATGGCCATGGCGGCTGCGGCGTTGCGCGCGTACGCAGGGTAGACCCAGAAGGGCTGCACGTCCTGGCTGGTCGAGTGGATGTCCAGGATGTGGTCGGCCGCGGCCACCACGGGGCGCAGCTCGCGCGCGCGGCGCAGCTCGGGGCTGTCATCGCTGCCGTCGAGTTCGGCGGCGGACCACACGCGGTTGAGGTTGTGCACCAGCTGGCGGCTCTCGAACGGGCGGGCCTCGTCGAAGGACTCGTAGGCCGCCACGTTGGCAAAGCTGATGGTCAGCGTGCCGATGAGCGGGCGCACGCCGCTGTCGAGCAGGTGCGTGGCGGCGACCATGCCGCAGATCTCGTTGCCGTGGGTGAGCGCATTGACCAGCACATGGGGGCCGGGCTTGCCCGATTCGAAGCGGTGCACATAGTCGATGCCGACATTGCCTTGGCGGTAGGCGGACAGGTCACGGGGCAGCACTTCAAACGCGGGCGGGTTCTGGCTCATGGCGGGAGGGTTCAATTAATTGATAAGACAACACATCATTGTCGGCCCAAAGTGCAAGCTTTGCACGCTGCGGATGGCCGGCCCGGTGCGGTGTACGATGCCCGCCGACTGTTGCCCCTTGCCCTGAAAGCACCATGCCCAGCCTGCGTTTCGTCCCCCTGGCCGAAGTGGCCCACCTGCTGCCTGCCGACAGCCCCCTGGCCGAGCGCCTGCGCACGGCGCCCGAGGACTTCGAGGACGAAACCGCGGCCTGGATCACCGGTGATGTGCAGTGGCCCGAGCTGCACCTGGACACGCCGCTCGTGGCCGATGGCGGCCTGCGGCAGTTGGCCCAGGCCCAGCCCGCCCCCGTGGCCCTGCCCCGGCGCGCCCCCTACCTGGTGCTGGTGGAAGGCGGCTTGGCCATCGGCGGCGCGCTCACGGCCAGCAACATCTACGGCACCACGCACCTGATCGTGCGGGGTGACCTGCAGGTGCAGCATGCCGTGCTCGGCGGGCAGTGGCTGTATGTGCGGGGGGCCTGCGTGGTGGCCGGCCTGCTCTGGGGCCATGGGCGCCATGGCGGGCTGCAGGTGGACGGAGACCTCACGGCGCGGGTGGCGCTGTTCACCGACGAATACCCGGTGCAGGTGGCCGGTGGCGAGCAGGTGGAGTTCCTGCTCGACGAGGTGCGCGGCGTGCCCAGCCTGGCGGAGTTTTCGAGCGAGATCGCGGGCCTGGTGTTCCTGCCCGAGTACTTCGATGGCATCGACGATGGCACGGACGGCATCGGCGACCTGCTCGACCGTGACCGGGTGGTGGCCGCCGTGCGCGCCGGCGACAGCCCCGTGCGCGCCAGCAGCGACATCCATGCCGACCTGCCCCTGGCCAGCGACCTGTTTGCCGACGAAGCCATCAGCGTGGCCAACATCCTCGCGGTGGTGAATTCGCCCATCGTCACGCACAAGGAGAAAAAGGCGCCCGGCTGGTTCGGACAGACCGACTTCTCGCTGTGCCGCCGGCATGTGGACGCCGATGGCGACCAGCGCGATGACAATGTGTTCATCACCGTCTGGAAGACCTGGGACTTCTACCTCTCGGTGGAGCACGAGCCCACGCGCAAGGGCCTGCTGGCGCGCCTTTCGGCGGCGGTGCTGCGCAAGCCCATTCCCTTCACCGAGGTCACCACGCTGCTCTACCGCGGCTACACCGAGGGCACGGCCGATGGCTGGAAGGTGCTGGATGCCGAGGCCCCGGCCGAGGCGCGCGAGGCCGGCACGAAGGCCTGGCGCGGCGTGCTCGACTATGTGCGCCGCGCGGTGGGCCAGTCGCGCGCTGGCTACCCGCTGCACCAACGCCTGCAGGCAGAACTCACGCCGCGGCGCATCGAGCAATTCACGGACATCCCCTACTTCACCGAGGAATTCAACGACTGGTGGGACAGCGACAAGAACGGCGACTGGCATGGCGACGTATGGGTGGGCGCACGCCAGCCCTGCCTGCACGAGGGTGAGCCCTATGGCCGCGCACTCAAGCTCAGCTGGGAGAACGGCGAGGCGCGGCCGGGCGACGATTCGGACGACGCCTATGCCGCCTACCAGCTCGACATCGACGAGGCGCGCAGCGGCCCGCCGCGGGTGGAATTCCAATACACCCAGCGCCAGAGCGAGGCCAAGGCCACGCTGCCGCGTGGCGCGGTGGACCACATCGCGCGCCTGCTGCGCCTGTACGCGCAGGTGGAGGCGGCGATCCAGGGCCAGCATGAGAAGCAGCAGGCCGAGCGTGCCGAGGCCCGGCGCATCGAGGCCGCCGTGCGCCTGCTGGCCACGCCCCCGCTGGCGCCCGACCTGCCCGATGCCGCCGTGTTCCCGGTCGAGCTGATGCTGCTGTCAGAGCAATGGCAGAACGGCGGCGAAGGCTATGTGGCCGCCATCCGCGCCCACCAGTACGCCATGGCGGAGCACGCCCCTCAGGCCGACGGTGAGAGCGACGGCGAAGAGGGTGAAGACCCGTCCACGGACGACCTGCCGGAAGATCCGCGCAAGGCCAGCGCCCCCACCGTGCTGCAGCTGGCGCGCGTGGTGAACCGCCATGCCGACGAGGCGCTGGCCGAGCGTTTTCGCCAGCGCTTTGCCTTTGCCCCGGATGCCTTTGTGCGCACGGCCGCCAAGGCCGGACAGTTCATCGGCCCGGCCTTCCTGCTGGCGGACGGGCGCATGCTGGCACGCATCGGCCCCACCTACAGCGACAGCGTGCACTGGGTGCAGATCGAGGGCACGGCCCTGACCCCGCTGCCCGCGCTGCAGGGCCTGGGGCGCTCGGCCGACGGGCAATGCTTTGCCCAGAGCGATGGCACGCACATCACCACGCACCGGGGCTTTGGCGGCCCGCAGATCGCGCAGTGGCCGCTGCCGCACGGCAACGAGGGCATTCCCGAATCCATGGGCCTGGTGGGCGGCGCGCTGGGCCGGCGCTGCGACGAGATCATCCCCTTCAACGACGGCCAGCGCGTGCTGCTGCGCAACCCCACGGGCATCTACCTGCTGGGCGCCAGCCAAGGCGCGCAGCGGCTGCACCCGCAGGAGTTCGACGAGGGCGAGGACGGCGAGGACGACGGCGGCCCCTACACCTGGCCCAAGAACCATGAGGATGCGGCCGAAGGCGAGCCCGCAGGCCAGCTGCTGTCCATGGACATGCTGCACATGGCCCTGTCGCCCGACGAGCGCTTCATCGCCGTGGGCGACCAGGACAGCACGCACATCCTGCTCGATGCAGCGGGCCGCCCGGTGCGCACGCTCGCAACGCAGTCCTCCTACCCGCACCACGCGCGCTTCTCGCACGACGGCGCGCGGCTGTGGCTCAACTCCTGCCACCTGTACAACGGCATCACCATCGCCACAGCGGTGGATGCGGCCGACGATGCCGAAGGCACGGTGGTCGATGCGCAGTGGCGTGTCTATGCCTCGGCCACGCTGCCTGGCCAGGTGGTCATGGGCGATGCCGATGGCTACCTCCACGCCCTGGACGACGAAGGCCGCACGCTGTGGCGCCACCATGTGGGCAGCAGCATCAGCGCGATCGAGGCCTCGCCCGACGGCAGCACGCTGCTCGTAGGCAGCTACGGCGGCTACCTGGCCGTGCTGGAACGCAAGGAGACGGGGCTGGACCCCTACTCCATCGGCACCTCGCCCTACACCGAAGTGCGCCGCTGGATTTTCTGGCGCAGCGAGGACGCACCACTGCGCTGGTGAGCGGCCACGCCTGCGGCGGGCCGCTCATACGGATTCGCATTCGACCGTATAACTAGGCGGGAAGCCGCAGACAGTGCTGTAGCACGGCAAGGCGAACCAACGACGTTAGACGGTTGAAGGCGAATCCGTATCAGAAATGCGGCCCCGGCCCCTCTTGCGCGAGAGCATCCTGCGCATTGCGCAGCGGGCAGACCTTGAGCGACAGGCAGCCGCAGCCGATGCAGCCGTCGAGCTGGTCGCGCAGCGCGGTCAGCGTGCGGATGCGCTCATCGAGGTCCTCGCGCCAGCGCTCCGACAGGCGCCGCCAGTCGGCCACCGTGGGCGTGCGGCCCGAGGGCAAAGCCTGCAGGGCTTCACCGATGGCGGCCAGCGGCACGCCCATGCGCTGGGCGATCTTGATCACCGACACCCGGCGCAGCACCGAGCGCGGGTAGCGCCGCTGGTTGCCCGCGCTGCGCACGCTGGCGATGAGGCCGCGGGCCTCGTAGAAATGCAGGGCCGACACTGCCAGCCCGCTGCGGCGGGCCACCTCGCCCACCGACAGGTCGGCCGCCAGCTCTGCCATGGAATCGCCGTGTGCGTCGTCGTGCTGCTTCATGGCCTTGCTTTCGAAATGGGTCATTGACCTCAAGTTAACTTGAGATTCGATACTAGCAGCTTGTCCAACGGATTGCAGGAAACACCCCCATGCCGCAGATCGCCTCCCGCTTCACGCCATCGCACGCCGCCAGGCTGGCCCACATCAACCCCGCGGGCGTCTACGACCCGGCCCCTAACGGCTACACCCACGTGGTGGTCGCGCCCCTGTCGGGCCGCACGGTCTATGCCTCGGGCCAGGGCGGCGAGAACCTGGCAGGCGAGCTCTCGCCCGACTTCGCCACCCAGCTCGCACAGGCCCTGGACAACATGCGCCACGTGCTCGAAGCGGCCGGCGCCACCGTGCACGATGTGGCGCGGCTCACGCTGCTGGTTGTGGACCACAGCGAGGCCCGCCTGGCCCTGTGGACCGAGGCGGCACGCCGGGTCTGGGGCGACGACGCCCCCACGCCCGCCTGCACGCTGATCCCCGTGCCGCGCCTGGCACTGGACGGCATGCTGGTCGAAGTGGAGGCCACGGCCGTGGTCACGGCGGCGCAGCCATGAGGCGGTGCGCCAGCCGGCCCTGAAAAGAGCGGCGCACTGCCATGCCGGACACCCGGTTGTGGCGTACCATGCGGTGCAACGCTCCCATCCGGAGCCCCAACCAGGAGGACCCATGGCCAAAGGCGACCAGCGCAGCAACAAGATGGTGAAGAAGCCCAAGAAGGACACGTCGATCCCGAAGGAGTCGCACGGCTCCGACCGGCCCGTGCCGCCCGTGACGGCCGTGATCCCGCGCGGCAAGGACAAGAACAAGTAGGCCGGACCGCGCTCCCTGCCGTACCGAACAAAGAACAGCCCCCGCTGCACCGTGCAGCGGGGGCTGTTTTATTGGCGTATCAGACCAGGGGGCCGGGCGACAGCCGGGCCAGCCAGTCCTCCTGCGGCTCGGGCCGGCCGTAGAGATAGCCCTGGTAGAGGATGTCGGGCGCGCGCTGGCGCAGGAAGTCGGCCTGGGCCCGGGTCTCCACGCCTTCGGCCACCACGCGCAGGCCGAAGTGGCTGGCCACCGACAGGATGGCCTGCACCAGCACACCATCGTCGGCACTGGTGGGCGCGTCGTGCACGAAGGAGCGATCGATCTTGATCTCGTGGATGGGCAGGCGCTTGAGGTAGGCCAGCGAAGAGTAGCCGGTGCCGAAATCGTCGAGCGACATCTCCACCCCCAGCGCAGCGAGTTCGCGCATCTTGCCCACGGCGTCGTCGAAGTCGTCGATCACCAGGCCTTCGGTGACCTCCAGCGTGAGCAGCCGCGGGTCGGCCCGGGTGGATTCGAGCAGCGCGCGCAGCTGCGGCACGAAATGGGCCTGGCGGAACTGGCGCGCACTGAGGTTGACCGACAGGCGCAGGCGCTGCTCGCGCATCACGGGCAGGGCCAGCAGCGCGCACGACTGGGCCAGCACCCAGTTGCCCAAGCCCACGATCAGGTCGGACTCTTCGGCGATGGGAATGAAGGCCCCTGGTGCCAGCAGGCCATCGCGCGGGTGCTGCCAGCGCACCAGCACCTCGGCCCCGGTGAGCTGGCCCTGTGCATCCACCTGCGATTGCAGGAACAGCCGCAGCTCGTCGCCCGCGATGGCGTGGCGCAGCGTGCGCTCGACCTGGAAGCGCTGCTCCGCCGCCTCGCCCATGCCCTGCTCGAAGAAGGCCGAGCGCCCGCCCCCCGCCTGCTTGGCCCGGTGCAGCGCCGTGCCCGCACGGCGCAGCGCCTCCTGGGGCGAATCGGCCGGGCTCTGCGGGTACAGCGTGATGCCGATGCTGGCACCGAGCTGGGCCTCGTCGGCATAGCCCTCCAGCCTGAGCGGCTGCAACAGCAGGGCCTGCACCTGCTCGGCAAAGGCCAGCGCCCGGCGGCTGGCCTGGGGCGGCTGGTTGGCCAGGTCGTGCAGCACAATGGCGAACTCGTCGCCGGCCACGCGCACCAGCAGGCCCTGGTCGGGCAGCAGTTCGGACAGGCGCAGCGCCACGGCGCACAGCAGCCGGTCGCCCATCTCGCTGCCGCGCGCATCGTTGAAGGTGGTGAAGCGGTCCAGGTCGAGCAGCACCAGCGCATGCAAGGCGCCCGGCGCATTCGACGCGCGCCCCGAGCGCCACTGCAGGGCCGACAGGCGGTCCATCAGCATGGTGCGGTTGGGCAGGCTGGTCAGGCCGTCGAAATGGGACAGGCGGTGGATCTCGTCGGCCGCGCGCTTGCGCTCGGTGATGTCTTGCTTGAGCTCCACATAGTGGGTGATGTGCCCGTCGGACTGGCGGATGGGGGCCACCACCACGGCCTCGATCACCTCGGCCCCGTCCTTGCGGCGGTTGACCTGCTCACCGCCCCAGTTCTCGCCGCGCGCCAGCGTGTCACGCAGGCCCAGGCGCTGCGCCGGCGCCATGCCATTGCTGGAGACGCGCGCAGAGGGCTGGCCCAGCACCTCGTCGCGCGCATAGCCCATGCGGGCCAGGAAGGCGGCGTTGACGTACTCGATGCGACCGGACAGGTCGGTGATGACGATGCTCTCGGGGCTCTGCTCCACGGCGCGCAGCAGCTTGCGCAGTTCGGCCTCGCTGGCCGCCAGGCTGGAGGCCGTGTGCTGCGCCTCCTGCACGCGGCGCAGGTAGCTGCGGCGCGACAGCAGCGTGGCGGCGGCCGTGACGGACAGGATGCCCGTGAGGTAGGCCAGGTAGGCCATGCGGTTGCCGTAGCGCGCATCGGGCAGCATGCCGCGCAGGTCGGCCCACAGGAAGAACAGCATCAGCACGCCCGTGCAGCCCGTGAGCCACAGCGTGGCACGCGCCCCCAGGACCCAGCCGGCAAACACGATGAGCACTGGGAAGTTGAGCAGGTTGGGCCCGCGCAGCCCGCCATTGCTGGCCGCCACCAGCGCCACGACGCCCCACACCCCCCAGACCAGCACCAGCGCCGCCTGGTGCCAGCGCCCCATGCGCCCCAGCGCCACGGACAGGGCGCCCATGGCGCCGGCGCCCAGGTTGAGCAGCACATGCGTCCAGGACAGAGGGGTATCAAGCAGCAGCAGCGCCGCGATCAGGGTGCCGGTGACCGCGACCACCCAGGCACCTGCGCGCACCAGTTGCTGCCTGGTGGCGTCGTCCTGGTCCGAGGGCAGCAGGTGGGCAACAGCGTGCATGGTCGTCAAAGCGGTGGCAGCCGATGGTGTGGCATGGTAACGCGATACACCGCGTCTATCGAGTGCTCAATTGCCACAGCCGGCCCCAAGTACCCGCCAGCCCTGGCGGCCGCCAGCGCCCGGGGCGCCATGCGGGGGAAAAAGCCGCTCCTGGCTATCCGGCTTCGGCGTCGTCGTCCCCGCCATGGGGTTCGCGCACGCCCGAGCCCTTGCCCCGGGCCTTGGCGCGTGCATCCTTCTTGGCCTGGCGCTTGGCATCCTCGACCAGGCCGGCGGCCCGCCAGGCCTCGAACTGCTCGGGTGTCTCCAGGGTGATGCGCCCCAGGATGGCGGTGCGGAAGTCGGTCATCACGATCTCGGCTGCCTTCTGCAGGTTCACCCGGCCACCGCCCAGCATCGCACCACGCTTTCTGCCGATGGCTTCGAGCAGCTCATCGTCCTGCATGGTCGCCACCGCGCCCGCGGGCAGGCCGAGCTTGTAGCGCGCCTCCAGCTCGGGCACGTAGTGCTGCTGCAGGCGGCGCAGCAGCTCCAGCGCCACCAGTTCCTCGTCGTAGGCATTGCGGCCCACGGCGCCGCTGGCGGCCAGGTTGTAGCCGCTTTCGGGCACGATGATGCGCGGCCACAGCATGCCGGGCGTGTCCCAGAGGTAGAAGTCGTCGGCCAGCGTGATGCGCTGCTCGATCTTGGTGATGCCGGCCTCGTCGCCGGTCTTGGCCTGGCGCTTGTTGGTCAGGGTGTTGATCAGCGTGGACTTGCCCACATTGGGCACGCCGCAGATCAGCACACGCATGGGCTTGGCCATGCCGCCCCGGTTGGGCGCCAGGCGGTGGCAGCCGTCGATGAGCTTGCGCGCGGGCGCGGCCTCCGAGGCATCGAGCGGAATCGCCGCGGTATCGCTCTGGGCGTTGTACCAGTCGAGCCACAGCGCCGTGCGCGCGGCATCGGCCACGTCCTGCTTGTTGAGCACCTTGAGCGTGGGCTTGTGGCCCGTGAGCTCGGCCAGCAGCGGGTTGGCGCTGGAGCCGGGCAGGCGCGCGTCCAGCACCTCGATCACCACATCAATGTCCTTGATGCGTTCGGTGATGGCTTTCTTGGTCAGGTGCATGTGACCGGGGAACCACTGGATGGCCATGCGGGGGTACTTTCTGCTCGAACGGATCGGAAATCGGGGTGGCAAGGATAATCGCGGTTTGCCCTGGCGCTGTTTTAGCGCGCTTTCGGCCTATTTTCCGCCAGCCATTGCCATGCCTACCAACGACAACACCCCGCGCAACGCCCAGCAGGCCAAGGCCGACAAGGAGATGCTGTTCAAGGGCATCACCTGCGCCCTCATCGGGCTGGTGATCCTGCTGGCGCCCTATGTGGCGCGCTCGGGCGGCGTGCGCGACCTCATGGCCCAGGCCACCTTGGTGGGCTGGTTTGCGCTGGTGCTGGGCGGGGCCTTCATCGTGAACTACCTGCTGCGCCGGGCCCGGCGCCAGCGCTGATGGGCGCCGGCACGCAGCCCGTGGCCCCGGTCGATGCGGCCCGGGCGATGTTCGCACAGGTGCAGCAGCAGGCTGCGGCGGTGAACATCACCTTGCGCGAGCCGCCGCCGGAGCCTACCAGTTGTTGTGGGCGGGGGTGCAATGGGTGTGTGTGGGAGGGTTTTTTTGCTGCGGCGGAGTATTGGCGCGAGGAGGCGTTGCTGCAGCTGGGTTGACGGAACACTATTGCCCAAGTTGTGGTTCAGCGGTTGGTGTCCCTGGTTGCCTCGTGCTTTGATTGAGGACGGAGGCCGGGGTGTGCGCCCGGCGGCGCACCTACTGTTCTTTTGCTTCGCCAAAAGAAAGTAGGCAAAGAAAAGGCGACCCCGCTGCCCGTGTCCCTTCGCTTCGCTACGGGCAGCCTGCGATGCTCGAAGCTGGGGTGCGCCTCGGAACTCGCTTCGTTCTTCGAACTCCGCTCAAACATCTGCGGCGAGTCAGATGACGAAGCGTGTGTGTCCTTCGGCACACACGCCACCCCAGCTTCTGCGCTTCTCGGCACGGTCAGAAGGGGGGTGGATACCCACACGGGCCATTGCTTCGCTCGGCCCCGCGGTCCTTCGCTGCGCTCGGCTCGCCTGAGCGATTGCCCTGCGCGTCAGCAGCGCGTAGCGCGTAACCGACCCCAGGCGTAGCTGCGAAAGCAGCAGCCGGGTGGTACCCGCTCCCCACCCCTTCTGGCTGCGCCGAGAAGCGCAGGGCCTGGGGTGGGTGCGTGTGCCGAAGGACACACGCACTTCGTTGTCTAGCTCGTCGCGGATGTTTGAACGGAGTTTGGCCGCAGGCCAAACGAAGTGAGTTCCGCGACGCCACCCCAGGACCGAGCATCGCAGGTTGCCCGTAGCGAAGCGAAGGGACGCAGACTGCGGGGCGCTGTTTCTTTGCCTACTTTCTTTTTGCGCAAAAAGAAAGTAGGTGCGCCGCCGGGCGCACATCCCGGCCTCCGCCCTCAGCAAGCAGCAGAAGCCACCAAGAAACCAGAAACTTCAGCCAAGGCCCCCCACAGCCATGTACTGCTCCCGCCAAGGCTCAAACGGCAAGGTATCCGCCGCCTCAATAGCCTTCTGCGCAGCCACAGAGTCATGCGCCATCTGCTCGAACCGCGCCTGCTGCGCATCGCTCCAGGGCAAGGCCAGCAAGGTGGCCTGGGCCTTGGCCGATTGCTGGAAGGCAAAGGCCTCGAAGCTGCTTCCATGGTCCTGCACCATGCTGGCCAGCACGCGCGCCGAGGGCGTGCGCTCCGGCGCGTCCATCAGGGCCCGGGCCTCGCGCAGGGCCTCGCTGTAGTCGTGCGTGCCGTGCGTGGCGTCCAAGGCGGCGGCCAGGGGTTCGCATTCGGCCAGCACCTCGGCGCCCCAGGTGGTCAGCGCCACGGCCTGGCCACCGCGCTGCAGCTGCAGGCCGGGCTCGCGGCCGCGCTCGGCCGTGAGGTGCTGGTTCTGCTTGAGTTCGGCAATCTCCTCGGGCGTGTCGGGCGGGCTGTCGGACAGCAGGCAGTGCAGCAAAAACACGTCCAACAGGCGCATGGTCTGCGCCGTGATGCCCACGGTGACGAAGGGATCGAGGTCCATGAGCCGCACCTCGACATACTCCACCCCGCGCTCGCGCAGCGCATGCAGTGGGCGCTCGCCCGAGCGCACGGTGCGCTTGGGGCGGATGGTGCCGTAGAACTCGTTCTCGATCTGCAGCAGGCTGGTGCCCAGCTGGTTGTAGTCGCCGCCCGGGTTGCGCACGCCCACGGTCTCATACGCCGGGTAGGGCTTGGTCAAGGCCTCGTGCAGCGAGTTGGCATAGCCCGTAAGGCCGTTGTAGCTCACGGCCAGCGTGGCCTGGGCATCGCTCTGGTAGCCCAGGCGGCCCATGCGCAGCGAGGTGGCATGCGGCAGGTACATGGCATGGCCCTTGTCGCCCAGGGCCTGCAAGCGGTGCTCACGCCCCTGCACGAAACACGGGCACAGCGCAGGCGAAGCGCCGAACAGGTACAGCAGCACGAAGGCATGCCGGCGGAAGTTGCGGATCAGCGCAAAGTACTCGTCGCTGCCCACACCCGGCAGCGACCAGTTGTAGTGGATGCCCGAGATGGTCTGCATGCGCCGGCCATAGCGGTGGCCCAGGCCCATGCGGTAGACGCTCTTGGCGCGGCCGATGTTGGAGCTGCCATAGCGGCCGATGGGGATGGTCTCGTCCGTGGGCAGGCCGCAGGGCATGCTCGACGCCCACATCAGCTCGCCGCCCTGGTTCTGCAGCGCGCGGTGCACGAACTGGTGCACCTCGGCCAGCTCATGCAGGCAGTCGTCCACGCCCTTGTGGGCGCCGGTGATCAGCTCCAGCTGCGATTCGCTGTAATCGGTGGTGATCAGCGGGTGTGTCAAGGCCGAGCCCAGCGCCGCCGGGTGCGGCGTGAGCGCCAGCCCCCCCGTGGGCAGCACGCGCAATCCCTCTTTCTCGATGCCGCGGCGTATCCCTGCCAAGGCATCGGCGGGGTAGGCGGCCAGTCGTTCCTGCAAAGTTCTCATATCTTTATTACCGATCTCGTGTCGGGGCGGAACTTAGCACGCCGCGGGATTGCGCGTGTGGATCTGGCTTAAACCCTGGCCGCCATGGCCTTGCTCACCTCGTTGGTCCCCTGGGCTGCGCCACTTTGTGGTACTTGCTCGCCTGCGCGCTCGGTCACTTCCGAGAGGCGTGCGGCCAGTTGCTCGGGGGTGTCGGCCCCCATGCCTAGGTGAATACCCTGGGTCAGCGTGATGTGCGCCGCCTCGAAGGTGCCCGCACCCGCGCACAGGATGGTGCGCGAGGGCGCGCTCTCATGGGCCAGCACCAGCATGGCGGGCACCACGGCCTCGGGCTTCAGGGCATCGAGCACCTCCTGGGGCATCAAGCCTTCGGTCATGCGCGTGGCCGCGGTGGGCGCCAGGGCGTTGACGTGGATGTTGTACTTGGCGCCCTCGATGGACAGGGTCTGCATCAGCCCCACCTGGGCCAGCTTGGCCGCGCCGTAGTTGGACTGGCCGAAGTTGCCGTACAGGCCCGTGGACGAAGTGGTCATCACGATGCGCCCGTACTGCTGGGCCACCATGTGCGGCCACACGGCCTTGCAGCAGTGGGCGGCGCCCATGAGGTGCACGTCCACCACCAGGCGGAAGTCGTCCATCTCCATCTTGCTGAAAGACTTGTCGCGCAGGATGCCGGCGTTGTTCACCAGGATGTCGACCCGGCCCCAGGTGTCGATGGCCTGCTGCACCATGGCCTGCACGGCCGCATAGTCGGTGACCGAAGCGCCGTTGGCAATGGCCTCGCCGCCGGCCGCGACGATCTCGTCCACCACAGCCTGCGCCGCGCCCACCGAGCCGCCCTTGCCGTCCACCGCGCCGCCCAGGTCATTGACCAGCACCTTGGCGCCACGCGCCGCCAGCGCCAGCGCATGCTGGCGGCCCAGGCCGCCACCGGCGCCCGTCACGATGGCCACGCGGCCCTTGAAATCGATACCCATGGTGCATGTTCTCCTGTGGTTGTGTGTGTACAGCGCAGCGACTGTACGCGACATCGCCCATGGGCCCGGTACCGTGCGTGACTGTCAGGCCATGGGAGCACAATCGCCCCTGCGGGCATGCATGCGCCCCTGTTTCCCTCCAAAGGATTTCCCATGAAAGCAACCTGGAACGGCGTGACCATCGCCGAAAGCGACGACACCGTGGTGGTCGAAGGCAACCACTATTTCCCCGAAGCCGCGCTCAAGCGCGAGTACATCACCTTCAGCAACCACAAGACCATGTGCGCCTGGAAGGGCCAGGCCAGCTACCTTTCGCTCTTGGTCAACGGCGAAATGAACACCGATGCCGCATGGTTCTACGCCGACCCCAAGCCCGAGGCCGAAGAAATCCGTGGCCGGGTCGCGTTCTGGAAGGGCGTCAAGGTCGAGGCCTGACCCTGCCTGCATCCGGGCCGGAGTTATCCCTGCCCGTACTGGACAAGCATGTGGACAAGTTTTGGCAACTTCTGTATGGCTACGCCAAGTGCTTGATTCACAAGGCATATCCCTGCATCGCCCGATTTTTGGGCAGCCACGGGCAGCGCCAATCTACGGGTTATCCCTAGGGCCACTGGACAACTGTGGGGATAAGTCGGGACAACTGCTGTATGGCCTGCGCAAGCTGTTGATTTGCAATGAAAATCCTTGCACCGCCCGTTTTTTGTGCAGACGGGCGCGGAGTGCAAAACCCGGTTATCCCTGCCCGCACTGGACAATCATGTGGATAAGTTTTGGCAACTTCTGTATGGCGGCGCCAAGTGCTTGATTCACAAGGACAAGCCCCACAACGCCTGTTTTTTGTGCAAATGGCAGGGGTTATCCCAGCCAGCACTGGACAATCGTGGGGATAAGTCGGGACAAGTGCTGTACAGGCACGCCAAGTGCTTGATTTGCAAGGACTATCCCTGCATTGCCAAAAAACAAGGCAGTTTCGGCAAAGCCCCTGCGCGCATGGATTTGCTTTCAATTTGATAGCATCCGCCATCCCCTTTGTCCACACCCATGACCGCACCCGCCCTCCCCTGCAGCCCCGCCTCCGAACGCAACCAGGCGCCCATCCTGGCCGTGCTGCGCGGCCTGCTGCCCGATACCGGGGCCGCACTGGAGATTGCCAGCGGCACGGGGCAGCATGCGGCCTTTTTCAGCGCCGCCCTGCCCGGCTGGACCTGGCAGCCCACCGACCTGAAGGACGAGCTGTTCTTCGCCATTGCCGGCTGGGCGCTCCAGGCGGGTGCCGCCCACGTGCAGCCGGCCCTGTGCCTGGATGTGCGGCACGGCACCTGGCCCGGCGATGGCCAGGCCCTCTTTGCCCAGCCCTTCGACCTCATCTACTGCGCCAACATGCTGCACATCGCCCCCTGGGCCTGCTGCGCGGGGCTGATGCAGGGGGCGGCGCGCCACCTGGCGCCCGGTGGCCGGCTGGTCACCTATGGGCCCTACCTCGAAGACGGCGTGCCCACCTCGCCGGGCAACCTGGGCTTTGACGCCACCCTGCGCGCGCAGGACCCGGCCTGGGGCATCCGCCACCGTGCCGATGTGGAGCGCGAGGCGGCCGCCGCCGGCCTGCACCTGGCCGCGCGCCATGCCATGCCCGCCAACAACCTGCTCCTGGTGTGGCAACGCACCCCTGAATCGCACGAGAACGCATGAACCAGCCTGCCATCCCCTTCTTCACCGCCCGCATCGAACCCGATGGCGCCCAGTGCGACGCCTGGCCCGAGCAGCCGCTGCTCGTCTCCATCGAGCAGGGCGGCATCGACTGGCCCAGCTCCTGCCGCAACGGCACCTGCCGCACCTGCATCGGCCAGTTGGTGGAAGGCCGCGTGCGCTATGAGATCGAATGGCCGGGCCTGTCGGCCGAAGAGAAGGCCGAGGGCTGCGTGCTGCCCTGCGTGGCGTACCCGGAAAGCGATGTCGTGATCCAGGGCAGCATGATCTGAAATGAAACACCCCCTGAGTCGCTTCGCGCCTTCACCCCTCTCTCGACTCGCTGCGCGAGTCGGGAGGGGGACGCCCCCAGCGCGGCGGGGCGGCCCTTGCGCGGGGGCACTGGCCTAGGCCGCGCCAGTTTCGTGCGATGTGGGATAACTGAGATTCGACAAAGCCATCTGCGCGCCGAGTGCATTAAAATCGGAGCCTTGTGGGGCAATAAGCCCCGTCGACGTGCGGCAGCGCCGCATCGCATGTTCTTTGGGCGGTTTCTTGGGGGTGCACAACACTGCGGTGCAGCCTCCAGCCACAGGAACCTGCGCTGCACCCGCCTGCCAGCCGTCCCCACAGAAAGCCCCAGCCTTCCATGAACACCCCCCTCACCCCCGTGCCGATCTCGCCCGTCGAGGATATCGTGGCCGAGATGCGCGCCGGCCGCATCGTCATCCTGGTTGATGAAGAAGACCGCGAGAACGAAGGCGACCTGGTGCTCGCGGCCGACCATGTCACGCCCGAGGCCATCAACTTCATGGCGCGCTTCGGCCGCGGCCTGATCTGCCTGACGCTCAGCCGCGAGCGCTGCGAGCGCCTGCGCCTGCCGCCCATGGTCACGCGCAACGGCACCAAGCACGCCACCGCGTTCACCGTCTCCATCGAGGCGGCCGAGGGCGTGACCACCGGCATCTCCGCCGCTGACCGCGCGCGCACCGTGCAGGCCGCCGTGGCCCCCGGTGCCCGCGCCGAAGACCTGGTGCAGCCCGGCCACATCTTCCCGCTGCAAGCGGTGGACGGCGGCGTGCTCATGCGCGCCGGCCACACCGAAGCTGGCTGCGACCTGGCCGTGATGGCCGGCTGCAGCCCCGCCTCCGTGATCTGCGAGATCATGAAGGACGATGGCACCATGGCCCGCCTGCCCGATCTGCAGCTGTTCGCGGCCGAGCACGGCCTGAAGATCGGCACCATCGCCGACCTGATCGAGTACCGCAGCCGCAACGAATCGCTGGTCGAGAAGGTGGGCACGCGCACGCTGCAGACCGCCGCGGGCGAGTTCACCGTGCACGCCTTCCGCGACAAGCCCAGCCAGGCCGTGCACCTGGCCCTGGTCAAGGGCCAGTGGAGCACCGACGACGTGGTGCCCGTGCGTGTGCACGAGCCGCTGTCGGTGTTCGACGCGCTCGAAGTCAACCGCTCCATGCACTCCTGGGGCCTCGATTCGAGCCTGCAGTACCTGGCGGCCCAGGGCAAGGGCGTGGCCGTGCTGCTCAACTGCGGCGAAACGGCCGAGCAACTGCTCGAACAGTTCGAAGGCACGGCGCGCGCCGCCCAGGCGCCCGAGCGCGGCCGCATGGACCTGCGCACCTACGGCGTGGGCGCGCAGATCCTGCGCGAGTGCGGCGTGCACAAGATGGCCCTGATGGGCCAGCCGCGCCGCATGCCCAGCATGGCCGGCTACGGCCTCGAAATCACCGGCTTCATCCCCAAAGAATAAATACGAGAACAGGACACCTATCATGTTTGGCGCAGAAAAAGGAACAGCGGACAAGCTGGACGGCAAGAAGCTGCACATCGGCATCGTGCAGGCCCGCTTCAACGAAAGCATCACCAACAGCCTGGCGGCCGCCTGCCGCGCCGAGCTGCTGGCCCTGGGCGTGCAGGAAAAGCACATCAAGCACGTGCTGGTGCCCGGCGCGCTCGAAGTGCCCGTGGCCCTGCAGGCGATGTGCGAGGCCGACGAATACGACGCACTGATCGCCCTGGGCTGCATCATCCGCGGCGAGACCTACCACTTCGAACTCGTGGCCAATGAATCGGGCGCGGGCGTCACGCGCCTGTCGCTGGACTACCAGATCCCGATTGCCAACGCCATCATCACCACCGAGAACATGGAACAGGCCATTGCCCGCCAGACCGACAAGGGCACGGACGCGGCCCGCGTGGCGATCGAGATGGCCAACCTGCTGGAAGACCTGTCATGAGCGACAACAACAACGATTACGGCAGCGACGACAGCGGCGCCGCCGCCAGCAGCAGCCACCCGGCCAAGCGCCCACCCAAGCAGTCTCGCACCGGCCTCAAGAGCACCGGCGCGCGCAAGGCAGCCTCCAAGTCGGCGCGCAGCCGCGCGCGCGAGTTCGCGCTGCAGGCGCTGTACCAGCACCTGGTGGGCGGCAATGCGCCCGAAGCCATCGACGCCTTCACGCGCGACCTGGCGGGCTTCCACAAGGCTGACTCGGTGCACTACGACGCGCTGCTGCACGGCAGCATCACCATGGCCGCCGACATGGACGCGCTGATCACCCCGCTGCTGGACCGCAAGATGGCCGAGATCTCGCCCATCGAGCGTGCGGTGATGTGGATCGGCGTGTACGAGTTCCAGCACTGCCTGGATGTGCCCTGGCGCGTGGTGCTCAACGAGTGCATCGAACTCGCCAAGGAATTCGGCGGCACCGACGGCCACAAGTACGTGAACGCCGTGCTCAACGGCCTGGCCCCGCGCCTGCGCGCCGCCGAAGTCGCGGCCGACAAGGGTGCAGCCAACGCGGCAGCCGCAACGCCTGCAGGCGACGACGCCGAGACCTGAGCGCCGCTGCTGGGGCCGCGCGCAGCCCCCGCCCCTCCCTCGCAAATGAATGACTGAATGCCCCGTGCGGGCAGGACACTCTCCCATGAAGTTCTCCTCGCGCGCCGAGCGCATCGAACCGTTTTACGTGATGGAGGTGGCCAAGGCCGCCCAGGCCCTGGCGCGCGAGGTGGCCGGCACGCGCGAGCCGATGATCTTTCTGAACATCGGCGAGCCCGACTTCACCGCCCCGCCCCTGGTGCAGGAAGCCGCGGCCCGCGCCGTGCGCGACGGCGCCACCCAGTACACCAACGCCCTGGGCCTGGAGCCCCTGCGCGAGCGCATCAGCGCCTGGTATGCACAGCGCTTCGGTGTCAACGTGCCGGCCCGGCGCATCGTGGTCACGGCCGGCGCATCGGCCGCGCTGCAGCTGGCCTGCCTGGCGCTCATCGAGTCGGGCGACGAGATCCTGATGCCCGACCCGAGCTATCCCTGCAACCGCCACTTCGTGAGCGCCGCAGAAGGCCGGGCCGTGCTGCTGCCCACCACGGCCGCCGAGCGCTACCAGCTCAGCGCCGAGAAGGTGCGCGCCGCCTGGACCGAGAAGACCCGCGGCGTGCTGCTGGCCTCGCCCTCCAACCCCACGGGCACCTCCATCGCGCCCGACGAGCTGCGCCGCATCCACGAGGTGGTGCGCGCGCACGATGGCATCACGCTGATCGACGAGATCTACCTGGGCCTGTCGTACGAAGAAGAGTTTGGCCACACGGCGCTGGCCATCGACGAGAACATCGTCAGCATCAACAGCTTCAGCAAGTACTTCAACATGACCGGCTGGCGCCTGGGGTGGATGGTGGTGCCCGAGGCCATGGTGCCTGTGGTCGAGCGCCTGGCGCAGAATCTGTTCATCTGCGCCAGCACGGTATCGCAGCATGCGGCGCTGGCCTGTTTCGAGGCCGAGAGCATTGCCGAGTATGAGCGGCGGCGGGCGGAGTTCAAGGCGCGTCGGGATTTCTTTATTCCTGCCTTGCAGTCCATGGGGCTGTCGGTGCCTGTGATGCCGGATGGGGCTTTTTATGCCTGGGCGGATTGTTCCGAGGCTGCATCGCGACTGGGTGTGAATGGCAGCTGGGATTTTGCGTTCGAGGTGATGCGTCGCGCACACGTTGCGGTGACGCCTGGGCGGGATTTTGGGACTGCGGAGACGGAGCGGTTTGTGCGGTTCTCTACTGCGAATTCGATGGCGCAGTTGGAGGAGTCGGTGTCTCGGTTGCGTCGTTTGTTGGGGTGATCTGACTGGTGGTTGCTTCTGTTCTTTTGCTGAGGGCGGAGGCCGGGTCTCGGCCCGGCGGCCGAGGTACTTGTTCTTTGCTTCGCCAAAGAAAAGTACCCAAAAGAAAGGCGACCCCGCTGCCCGTGTCCCCCTCGCCTGGGGCGAGGGGGCAGCCTGCGATGCTCGGTCCTGGGGTGCACCGCGGAACTCGCTGCGTTCCCCCTGCGGGCGAACTCCGCTCAAACATCCGCGGTGAATCAGACAACGATGCGCGTGTCCTTCGGCACGCGCTCACCCCAGGCCCTGCGCTTCTCGGCACGG
>JAESFW010000288.1_pt1 | contig 44070 bp, 45 predicted proteins | sample 9269481 | NCBI WGS metagenome assembly JAESFW01 (sample SAMN14515350, study PRJNA621654) | algae metagenome | isolation source: Lyngbya sp. HA4199-MV5 and co-occurring heterotrophs from soil with... | place: USA: Ahupuaa O Kahana State Park, Hawaii | collected 2009-07-21 | reverse complement strand
GGGCATTTTGCTACTCCATTGTTCTTAAGAATGCGAAACGGACAGACGAGGTCCATTTCCAGCGTTAAGAACGGCCACGGCATGCCCTGCCGGACCGTTCGGACGGGGGCTTATAACCGCACATCCGAAAAAGCGCAACTGGGGAATCAACGATCGCGCAAAGGCGGCGGCCGGCGCACGGGCTATGAACTGATCTATGCCGGTTCGCGCGGTCGGCGACGACGGGTGTGTACATCGAAAACCAGCGCCGCCTCAAGTCCACCAAGGGACGACCGGCCGAGCGAAAGGACCGCCCCATAGGCCTGAGCGATATCGGCGCTGATCGCCAGGCCCAGACCCGAGCCCGAGGCCGACCGGGCGTCTTTGCCGTGTGCCCCGCGGCGCATCACGTGCTCCCGGTCGCTCTCGACAACACCAGGGCCATCGTCACCGACCACAATCCTGACGCGGCCATCCTTTTCTTCAGCGGAAAGACGGATGCGCGCACGCGCCCATTTGGCGGCGTTGTCGAGGAGGTTGCCGAGACATTCGGCGAGATCGGCCGGATCGACGTCGAGTGAGATCGACGGATCGACATCGACCTCCCAGGCTACGCCGCGCTCGGCGGTTACCGGGCGCAAAACGTTGACCAGCTTGTTGCCGAGGAGAGCGATCGAGGTCGTCGCCATGCGCTCGACGCCCATGCGGGCGGCCTGAAGCTGGCGGTCGGCGCGCTGACGCACCAGATCGACCTGTTCAAGGGCAATGGCGCGCTGTTCCTCGGGCAGGCTCTCGGCAAGCTGCGCAAGCACGGTCAGCGGCGTCTTCAATCCATGGGCAAGGTCGCTGGCGCGGGCGCGGGCCTGCGTCAAGGCGATCTCGCGCTCGGCAAGCAGGAGGTTGATTTCACTGACGAGTGGCTGCACTTCGCTTGGGCCCGCTGAACCGAAGTCCCTCTCCTCTCCGGAACGAACGCGGGCTGCCCGCTCTTTCAGGCGCGCAAGCGGCGAGAGCCCGAGGGCGCCTTGCAGCACTGCCGCACCGGCAAGCACTGCAGCGGTCGCCAGCAGCATCAGCCGGATCTGGCCGTGGAAGGCAGACAGGGCATCGTCGAGCTCGCTGCGCGAAAAGCCCGCAGCAACGGAAAACCGCCGGGCATCCTTTCCATCGCCAAGCGTCAGGGATTGCTCGTGGACCAGGATCGGCGTCCCGTCCGGCCCTTCCACTTCGAGGAAACCCAGATAACCCGGCACCGAGGGCTGACGGATGTCGATAACCTTATCCCACAGAGAACGCGAGCGTATGGCAGCGCCGCTTTCGGGGCTGAGCTGCCAGTAGCGGCCGCCGGCCGGAAGGCTCAACCGCGGGTCGGCCGGCTCCCGCGGCAGCACGAACTCGCCGCCGCGGAGCCTCACCTGCGCGGCAATCGTGTCCACGAGCGTTGCCATTTCGGCGCGATAGCGACCGACGACGTAATCGGTGAAGACGCGGCTCAAGGAAAGCCACACCACCAAAAGCACCAGGCCGATGGCGACCGACGCGCCGACCGCGAGCCGCAGCCTCAGCGAGCGCATCATGCAGCGCCATCCGGCAGGACATAGCCGAAGCCGCGCCGGGTTTCGATGGCACCGCTTTCGGTTTTCTTGCGCAGGCGCCCGATCATCGCCTCGACGGCATTCTTGGCCGCATCGTCATCGCGCCCCTGAACGTGGCTCGCGAGCTCAAGCGGCGTGATCACTTCACCCTTGCGGGCGACAAGCAGCGCCAGCATGCGGTATTCGAGCGGGCTGAGCTCCAGTTGCTTGCCGTCGAAAGTGACGCGTCGGCTCGCTTCGTCGAGCGTGAAGCGACCGGCCGCGCGCACCGAAACCAGCCTGGGGCCGGCACGCCGCAGCAATGCTCTCATGCGCGCCAGCAGCTCTTCGGCACGAAAAGGCTTCGGCAGATAGTCGTCGGCACCGGCATCAAAGCCATCGACCCGCTCCATCCAGGAACCCCTCGCCGTCAGCACCAGGACCGGTGTCTCGAGCCCCGCCTGCCGCCAGCGCTTGAGGATCGAAAGCCCGTCCATGCCGGGCAGTCCGAGATCCAGGATGACCAGCGCATAATCGCCGTTTTCGCCGCGCTCCCAGATGTCGGGACCATGGGCAAGCGTATCGACGCCATAGCCTTCCGCCTCGAGCCTGGTTGCCACATGTGCTGCGATGTTGGGATCGTCCTCTGCCAGAAGAATCCGCATGCCACCCTCAAAAGCTGAAGATATTCATGAACTTGCCGGTTCGCGCATCGATGCGCAGGTTGCGGATGGTGCCTTGCCGGTCGCGGGTGCGCAGCCTGTAGATCTCGGCGCCGCCCGAACGCTTGAGATCGACCGCGATGATCGCACCATACTTGTCCTCGTCGACAAGCCGGAAAACATCCTTCAGCGAAAGGATGTCACCCCTTTCGACGCCGGCGCGCGCGCGCTCCTGGTCGCTCCGCCGGCCGCGGCCGCTCCCCTCTCGACCAACATCATCGTCATCATCCGCGTCGTCATCATCATCGTCGTCGTCGTCATCGTCGTCGTTACCATGACCGCTGCTCCCCGAGCCGCCACCATGGCCGCCACCGCCACCCGATCCGTCATCATCCGAATCATCGTCCTTGGCCAAGGCCGCCGAACCGCCCGGCTGCGGCGCAAGCGAAAGCAGCAGCGAGCAGCAAAAGAGCGCGATCAGGTTTCGTCGTGTCATCGCCATGGCTTCATCCAGTCGCACTTGCCTTTCGGTTCGGTTCCGCAACGCCGTTTCCCGGCGCGCCTCAGTCAAGACGACGTGCCCCCGTAAGCTTCGGACATCGATGGACCCGAACCTACGCCAGCCGTGACGACACGGCAACGCGCATACCCCGGCGCCGGGGTTGGCACAGGGGTATGCACTCGTTTGGTCGGCTGCCGGGCGGGCTGATGGCGACCGACCTTTGCTCCGGCGCATGGTGTGGGGCGAATGCGCCGGGGACATTGCGAAAGGTCAGGGCGCCGGGCGGATCGAGACGCTGGCGATCGGTCCCGGGTTTCGGTGGATATCGCTGTCGTGCGGCTCGACCGTCACGACCCGGACGCCGTGCTCGAATTCCACCTCGACCTCGAGCACGCGGCCAAGATTGTCGACCGCGATCAACGATCCGTTGCGCAGGCCGACAAGGCTCTCGTCGGAAACCCGCAATTCCATCTCGTGGGGGTCGCGCGCATCGTCAAAATGGTCGTCATCGTCATCGTCGCGCGCACCTGGCCCGCGATCGTCATCCTGGTCGTCATCATCATCATCATCATCATCATGGTCGCGATCGTTGCGGTCATGGTCGTCATGATCGTCATGATCGCGACCCGAACCGCCGGCGCCGTCGTGGCCATTGTCATCATCGTCGTCATCGGCGAGCGCTGCTATCGACAGGGGATGGTCGGCACCGTTCGCAATCAATGACAGGCCGAGAGGGGCCGACACCAGTCCGCAAACACTGGCGGCAGAAACGAGCAAAACCTTGCGTAACGCTGCGTACATATCTGTGGTCCTTCTCCTGATCTGCGTGAACACCCGGAGAATGGCAGCTGTCGCCTGACAGATCGCTGAGGGCGACTGTCAGCATTCTGTCAGGAAACGGCGAATGCCCCGACAACGAAAAAAGCCGCCCGGAAGGCGGCTTTCGTCAATTCGATTTTCGCGGTGGCTCAGCGCGGCGCCAGAACCATCATCATCTGGCGGCCTTCGAGCTTCGGCTCGGCCTCCACCTTGGCGATTGCCTGGGTGTCGTCCTTGACCTGGAGCAAGAGCTTCATGCCCAGTTCCTGGTGCGCCATTTCGCGACCGCGGAACTTCAGCGTCACCTTGACCTTGTCGCCGTCCTCGAAGAACCGGTTCATCGCCTTCATCTTCACGTCATAGTCATGCGTGTCGATGTTCGGGCGCATCTTGATTTCTTTGATTTCGACGATCTTCTGCTTCTTGCGCGCTTCGGCCGCCTTCTTCTGGTTGGCGTATTTCAGCTTGCCCAGATCGAGGATCTTGCACACCGGCGGTTCGGAGTTCGGTGCGATTTCTACCAGATCAAGACCGGCCTCTTCCGCCATGCGGAGCGCCTGGTCGATCGGGACGTTGCCGATGTTCTGGCCTTCGGCATCGATGAGCTGAACCCGGGGAACCCGGATTTCCTTGTTTGAGCGCGGCCCCTCCTTGACTGGGGCGTCCGCTTTGAACGGTCTGCGAATGGTCGTACTCTCCTCGAGCTGTTTCCAAAAATGTTGTTTAATTCGTTCGCCGGCGCGATCTCAAACGAAGCGCCTGAATGTCACCGACGGCAATGTGTGAATTGCGACGCCAGAGTCAATAGCACGGCTCGCAAGGAAAATCACCACCTGTCGATAGCAAGACGAATCTGTTTTAGAAAGACAATCGCCAACAAAACAGGCCTTTGGAGAGAACGGGCATGCAAAACACACCAGCCGAGACGGAAATCAGCTTCATCGAGGTCGGTGCCGATGCAGCGCAGCGTCCGATCGCGATGCGCGTGTGGCACCCGGAAAAGCCTTCCGGCCAGCCGACGCTCGTCTGGCTCGGCGGCTATCGCTCGGACATGACCGGCACCAAGGCGGTTGAGGTCGAGCGCTTCGCCATGGAGCGGGGTGCCGCCTGCGTCCGCTTCGACTATTCCGGGCACGGCTCGTCCGGCGGCGCCTTTACCGACGGCACGATTTCGCGCTGGCTGGAAGAAAGCCTTGCCGTTGTCGAGCGTGCGACGCAGGGACGCCTCGTGTTGATCGGCTCGTCCATGGGCTGCTGGATTGCGCTGCGGCTGATCCAGGAACTGAGAGCGCGCGGCCAAGGCGACCGCGTTGCCGGATTGGTGCTGATCGCGCCCGCGCCGGATTTCACGGCGGAACTGATCGAGCCCAACCTGACGGAAGCCGAAAGAACCTCGCTAGCCGAGCGCGGTTACTTCGAGGAACCCTCCGAATACAGCCCGGAGCCGAACATCTTCACCCGCGCATTGATCGAGGACGGCCGGGCCAACCGGGTGCTCGACGGAACGATCACCACGGGATGCCCGGTGCACATTCTGCAGGGCATGTGCGACCCCGACGTGCCCTACGCACACGCGCTTCGTCTGATGGAGCACCTGCCGTGCGACGACGTCGTCATGACGCTCATTCGCGATGGCGACCATCGCCTTTCGCGTGAAGAAGACATTGCTAAAATGAAACAGGCAATCGCCACGATGCTTGCCTGAGGCGGCGACAGCGTCCGCCTACCCCTTCTCGACCACCTTTCCTCCCGATGCGCCCATGCGCCGCACAACAGCTGCGGCGCAACGGCTTTGCGCGCGCCACGCCCCGACTTTAACCATAAAGTCCGATGCCGCCTTTGCGGCGATTGACTCCGCCGCCCTGACGTTATTAACTCTTTATTAACGATTAGAGCAGCGCTAGGGGACGACCTAAACAAGCTGACTTCAACTCAGGATTGCGCGAATACGTCCGGACACGAAGAGCCCGGCATACCGCGTCGCAGGGGATTTGTATGGCGTCTTGGACTGGGGTTAAGGGAAGTATCGCGGCTCTCTGCGCACTTTTCATTTCAGCAAACACGGCAATCCCGGCGCAGGCGGGTTCCTCTCCCTGGATGCAGACCGGATCGGCGACCTCGCAGCCGATCGGACATTACGAATTCTGCCAGAAATACAAGAGCGAATGCAACGTGCGCTCCAAGGGCACGGTTGCCCCGCGCGTGACGGAACGCGGCTGGGCCACGATCCGGCAGGTAAATGCTTCGGTCAATCGCGAGATCATGCCGGTCACCGACTTGGAACTGCACGGCAGGGATGAGGTCTGGTCCTATCCCGATGGCGCCGGTGACTGCGAAGACTTCGTTCTCGAGAAGCGCAAGCGCCTGATGCAGAAGGGTTTCTCTGCCAGCGACCTGCTGATCACCGTGGTCCGCAAGCCCGACGGCGAAGGTCATGCGGTTCTGACCGTGCGCACCTCGCAGGGCGACTTCGTTCTCGACAACCTCGAAAACGGCGTCAAGCTCTGGACGCATACGCCCTACCGCTACCTGAAGCGTCAGGCAGCAAACCACAGCGGCCGCTGGGTCACCATCGAGAACGGCGCGGAAATCGTCGTCGGCTCGGTCGGCAACTGACTGCAAAGCTAAGAAGAGCGTTTCTGAGAAGGGCCGGTCGAACCGGCCCTTTTTCGTTTCCGTTGCTCGCCCGTCACGCGTTGCCGATCAGGATGCCCGCCGCCAGCACCAGGCCACCGCCGAGAACCACCTGGAATGCGGCGCGCAGGAACGGCGTTTCCATGTAGCGGTTCTGGATAAAGGCGATCGCCCAGAGTTCGAAGAACACGATCACAGCCGCCGTGACGGTCGCCGTCCAGAAATGCGGGATCAGATAGGGCAGCGCATGGCCGAGGCCGCCGAGCGCCGTCATGATGCCGGAAGCAAGGCCACGCTTGATCGGGGAGCCGCGACCGGAAAGCTTGCCATCGTCGTGAGCGGCTTCCGTAAAGCCCATGGAAATGCCGGCACCGACGGAGGCCGAGAGGCCGACCAGGAACGTCTGCCAGGTATCCTGTGTGGCGAAGGCGGCGGCAAAGATCGGCGCAAGCGTCGAGACCGAGCCATCCATCAGCCCGGCGAGACCGGGCTGAACATAGGTCAGGATGAACTGGCGGCGGGACGTCTGCTCTTCCTCCTCGCGCACGTCCTCTGGCGTATGCTTCTCGCCGAGCCGGCGGGCGAGCGACTCGTGCGATTTCTCGGCGATTGCGAGGTCACCGAGAAGTTTGCGGGTCGCCGCATCCTGGGTTCTCGCGGCCGCCTGGACATAAAAGCGGTGCGCAGTCTCCTCCATCGCCTCGGCCTCTTCGCGCGCCTTTTCGATCGGCATTTCGGCAATCAGCCAATCGGGCTTGCGGTCGGGAAAATCGCGGACATGCTCGCGCCGGATGAGCGGGATGCGATTGCCGAACCGGGCCACATGCAGGTCGATCAACCATTGCCTGTGGTGGCTCTCCTCCTCCGCCATCTCCTCGAACACTTTTGCCGAGTGCGGATACTGCTCGCGAAGCGCATCGGCATAGGCGAGGTAGATGCGTCCGTCGTCCTCTTCCGAGGAGATGGCGAGCGCCAGGATTTCCTGTTCGCTCAGGGAAAGAAACGGGCGCTTGGACCGGGAAAAAAGGCGGGAAAACATTGGGAGGAAACCTTCTTTAGAATAATTCTAAAATAGAAAGCCGATCTGTCGGCGTCAAGGCCAAAGCCATGCAATCATGCAACAATTCCTCGACAGAGTGTCGCGGCTCAGCCACCATGAGGCCGCCCATTACCCCTCTTTCCCCTCCCGGAGCAATCGCCTCGATGAGGACCATCTATTCGCTTTCCGAAAGCAGCGACACGTTTCTGGATCGCCTTGGCGCCAGGCTCGCCGCGCGCCTGCAGACCCAGACCTTGGGCTATGAGCCCTACACGCCTTCCGATCAGGAAACGCTTGCGCGCACGCTCCGGCCGGGCGACGTGCTGTTGATCGAGGGCAACCAGAAGGTTTCCGCGGCGATCAAATATCTGACCCAGTCGACCTGGTCGCACGCCGCCTTCTTCGCCGGCGACCAGATGCCGCTGACGCTCGATCAGGCGACTCTGCCGGTGATCGAGCGTCCGCAGCTGATCGAGGTCAATATCGGCGAAGGCTGCGTCGCGGTGCCCTTGAAGAAGTACGCCTCGTTCAACACCCGCATCTGCCGGCCGATTGCGCTGACGCCCGACGACCGCACCGCCCTGGTCGGTTTCATGATCTCGCGGCTCGGGTTGAAATACGACCTGAAGAACATTCTCGACATGCTACGCTATTTCATGCCGACGCCGCCCGTTCCCGTACGCTGGCGCCGCCGCCTGCTGGCCTTCGGCTCCGGCGATCCGACGCGGGCGATCTGCTCGACGCTGATCGCGGCCGCCTTCGAGCAGATCCGCTACCCGATCCTGCCCGAGGTCACCCGGGCGCCCGGCCGGGCGGCGGCCACCTCGACCTATTCACGCGAGGAAATTCTGCACATCCGGCATCACTCGCTTTATACGCCGCGGGATTTCGACCTTTCGCCGTTCTTCGCCATCGTCAAGCCGACGCTCGAATTCGGCTTCGACTACAAGCGTCTGCGCTGGCAGGGCGATGGCGAACCAACGTTCAAAGGCTGAGCGAGAGGGACTGCTCGCGCGCGATGAAGTCGCGCTGGCGATCGGTGATGTAGTCGCGCACGATCGGCGCGGCATCGCGCGAGCGCGACAGCTGCATATGAAAGACGAGCTGGCTGCCGGTGCGGAACATCATCTCCGCACTGATCAGGTAGAACTCCCACATGCGGGCAAAGCGTTCGTCATAAAGCGCGATCACCTTGTCGCGGTTGGCCTCGAAGCGTGCGCCCCAATGGGCAAGCGTGGTCGCATAGTGGACCCGCAGGAACTCGAGATCCGTCACCCAAAGACTGTTGCGCTCGACGACCTCGAAAACCTCAGACAGCGCCGGCGAATAGGCGCCTGGAAAGATGTATTTCCGGAGCCACGAGCTCGCCATGCCGGGCGGGCTCATGTGGCCGATCGAATGCAGCACGGCGAGACCGTCGTCGGGCATCAGCGCGTTCAGTTTCTTGAAGAACTCATCGTAGTGATGCACGCCGACATGCTCGAACATGCCGACCGAGACGATGCGGTCAAACGGGCCCTGGACGTCGCGATAATCCTTCAGTTCGAAGCGCACCCGATCCGACAGCCCGGCCGCGCGAGCGCGCTCGGAGGCGAGCGCCTGCTGCTCCTTCGAAAGCGTGACGCCGAGAACCTGGACGTCTGCGAGCTGCGCCAGGTACAGCGCCAGATCGCCCCAGCCACAACCGATGTCGAGCACCTTCATGCCCGGCTCCAGGCAGAGCTTGGAAGCAAGCAGCCGCAGTTTGTTGCGCTGGGCTGTTTCGAGCGTTTCGTCCGGCGCTCGGAAATAGGCGCAGGAGTAGAGCATGTTCTCGTCGAGGAACAGTTTGTAGAATTCGTTGCCGAGGTCGTAGTGGTGCGCGACGTTCTCTTGCGCCTTGCCCTTGGGATTGGCCTGCTGGCGCTTGCGGAAGCGCATTTTCACCGCGCGCAGGACTTTCTGGATCGGGTAGGAGCCTAGCGACAGGCGGTTGATCGAAAACAGCGTCAGGAAGTCCCGGAGGGTCGACCCCTCCTCGAAGCGCATGGTGCCGTCCATATAGGCTTCGCCGGCGGCGAGCTCCGCGTTGAAGACGAGGCTGCGATAGAGCTTCTTGTCGGTGAGCCGCATCGTCACTTCGGGTCCCGGCGTGCCGGCAAAGACATGGCGCTTGCCGTCGGCGTCGATCACCGTCAGGCGGCCCTTGCGAATGAACGACTTCATCATATGCGACAATGGGAACATGCAGGCCCTCTCGTAACAAACCGTCGTATCAGCGGCCGCATCCTAGCACCCGATTTTCGAAATGCTCCCCTAAATTTGCGGTTGCCGACCGGACCTTCTACCGCTTGCAGGCTCATCGATTTCGACTGGCCGGCGCCCCGCCTCGGCGTTTGGAAATGCCGCGTGGCGTTACCCGCAAATCGTCGGCGATCGATGAAGTGGCGCCGAAGAAACGACAACGGGGACGGCAGGTTGAACCTGCCGTCCCCGTTGAATGCGATCATAAATCGCGGCGTTCCTTGAACCAGATCAGTCCTTGGCGCGCTCAACGTAGGAGCCGTCCTCGGTCGCGATAACGACGCGGGTACCGGCCTGGATGTGCGGCGGAACGAGCGTGCGAACGCCGTTCGACAGAACCGCCGGCTTGTAGGACGACGAAGCCGTCTGGCCCTTGACGACCGGTTCGGTCTCGGTGATTTCGAGCGTCACGTGGCGCGGCAGGTCGATGGCGATCGCCAGGCCTTCGTGGATCGAAAGAATGACGGCCATGCCTTCCTGCAGGTAGGCCTTGAGATCGCCGATGTCGTCGGTGGTCATGACCAGCTGGTCATAGCTCTCCGGGTTCATGAAGTGGAAGCCTTCGGCGTCTTCGTAAAGGAAGGTGTGCTCGCGGTCTTCGACGAAGGCGCGCTCGACCTGCTCGGTCGTGCGGTAGCGCTCGGAGACCTTCACGCCGTCGGAGATGCGGCGCATGTCGACCTGGGTGACCGGCGTGCCCTTGCCCGGGTGGAAGTTCTGGGCAGTAAGCACGACATAGAGCTTGCCGTCGACGTCGAGAACGTTGCCCTTACGGACAGATGAAGCGATGACCTTGACCATTAGTCTTCCTTGTAACAGAGGTATGCGCGACACGGCGGGTCGCAGATACAGACCCTGAAGGACGCGGAAAGAAGGATTTCGCGCCGCCACTACCCTAATTTCGCGCAAATAGCCAGCCTGAGCCGGCATCTGCGCAAAGAAAGCCTGGACTGAACCGACCATGCCGCATGCCTCACCCTGGTGGACACCGCATGTCCATGCCGACCGGCGCCCGTTTCTTCTCGGCCGCAACCGGATCCAATCGGCGTTGCGCCGGTTCTTCGAGGAACGCGACTTCATCGAGGTCGATACGGCGACGCTGCAGATCTCGCCCGGCAACGAGGCACATCTGCATGCCTTCACGACGGAGGCGCTCAATCACGATGGCTCCGGCCATCCGCTCTACCTGCACACCTCGCCGGAGTTTGCCTGCAAGAAGCTGCTTGCGGCCGGCGAAGAGCGCATCGCCTGCTTCGCCCATGTCTACCGCAACCGCGAGCGCGGGCCGCTGCATCACCCCGAATTCACCATGCTCGAATGGTACCGTGCCGGCGAAAGCTACGAGGCGCTGATGCGTGACTGCGCAGAGATCCTGGCGCTGGCGGCGGAAACCACCGGTACGACGCAGTTCATCTACCAGGGTGAGAGCTGCGATCCCTTCGCCACGCCGGAGCGACTGAGCGTCGCGGAAGCCTTCGAGCGCTTTGCCGGTATCGACCTGATGGCCTCGATCGCGACCAACGGCGAGACCGACCGCGATCGCCTTGCGCAAGCAATGACGACGGCGGGGCTCCGGGTTGCGTCCGACGACACCTGGGCCGACCTTTTCAGCCGCGTCCTCGTCGAAAAGGTCGAGCCGCATCTCGGCTTTGGCCGTGCGACGATCCTCGACGAATATCCGACGGCCGAAGCCGCACTTGCGCGTCCAGCCGCGCGCGACCGGCGCGTCGCCGAGCGTTTCGAGCTCTATGCCTGCGGCGTCGAGCTTGCCAATGCTTTCGGCGAACTGACGGACGCGGCCGAGCAGCGCCGGCGTTTCGAGATGGAAATGACCGAGAAGGCCCGTGTCTACGGCGAGACCTATCCGCTCGACGAGGATTTTCTGGCTGCGCTCGCGGTCATGCCCGAAGCAAGCGGCATCGCACTCGGCTTCGACCGGCTGGTGATGCTGGCAACCGGCGCTTCGCGCATCGACCAGGTGCTCTGGGCACCGGTGGCGGAGACGCAACCGTGAACGTTCATCGCCCGATCAAGACCGCACGCGAACTCGTCGAGACAGGCCTCATCGACAGCGCCGCAGAGCCCGCAGTCGCTGCGGTTGCCGAGCGCTATGCGGTTGCGATCAGCCCCGCCATCGCTAACCTGATCGACGCGAACGACCCGACGGACCCGATCGCGCGGCAGTTCGTGCCGGATGCCGCCGAACTGTTGCTCTTGCCGGAAGAGCGCGAGGACCCGATCGGCGACAAGCCGCATAGCCCCGTCACCGGCATCGTGCACCGATATCCGGACCGCGTGCTCTTAAAGGCCGTGCATGTCTGCCCGGTCTATTGCCGCTTCTGCTTCCGCCGCGAAATGGTCGGGCCGCAGGGGCTTGGCACGCTGACGCCTGCCGAACTCGACGCGGCGATCGCTTATATCGCAGAGCACGAGGAAATCTGGGAAGTCATCCTCACAGGCGGCGATCCGCTGGTGCTGTCGCCGCGGCGGCTCGCCGAGCTTATGGAGCGGCTGAAGCCGATCGCGCATGTGAAGATCGTCCGCTTCCACACGCGCGTGCCCGTGGTCGAGCCGTCGCGCATCGATGCGGCACTGATCGAGGCACTCAAAGCCAGCGGCAAGGCGACCTATGTGGCGCTCCACGCCAATCATCCGCGTGAACTGACGGACGACGCGCGCGCCGCCTCGGCGCGGCTCATCGATGCCGGCATCGTCATGGTCAGCCAGTCGGTGCTGCTCAAAGGGGTCAACGATGATGCCGACGTGCTCGCCAGCCTGATGCGCGCCTTCGTCGAAACGCGGATCAAGCCCTATTACCTGCACCACCCGGATCTGGCGCCCGGCACCAGCCACTTCCGCCTGACGATCGAGGAAGGCCAGGCGCTGGTCTCGGCGCTCCGCGGCCGGGTCTCGGGCCTCTGCCAGCCGACCTATATTCTCGATATTCCCGGCGGACACGGCAAGGCGGTGATCAGCGCGGCCACGATCGCGGCCGAGGGCGGCGGTTGCTACACGGTCACCGATTTTCGCGGCGGCGAACATAGCTACCCGCCGAAGGCCTAGAGCGTCCTTTGTGCGTTCGAAGGAACGCACGACGCTCTAGTGCTCCGCCAAAAAATCTCCACCATTCAACCTATTGAAACTCCTTCAAAATATTCGGGTGATGCATTTCTCCTGGCGTTCCGCGAGAAAAATCGCGCAAGGCGCGTCACAGCCGTCCGGCGTCAATCGTCAACTGGTCATAGGCACCACAACAACGATGGAGTTGAGACCATGACCGATACGAAAGCCGTCCGCTACGAGCAGGAAATCCCCGATGTGCTCGGCGCGCTCGCCGACGTGCACAAGACCATGGACCTGCACGGCCTCGACCGGACCATTCACAACCTGGTGCAGCTTCGCGCCTCTCAGATCAACCGCTGCGGCTTCTGCGTGAAGATGCATACCAAGGAATCGCGCACGGAAGGCGAAAGCAACGAGCGGCTCGATCGCATCATCGTCTGGGACCAGGTCAATGATTTCACACCGCGTGAGAAGGCGGCCCTTGCCTGGACCGAAGCCTTGACCGAACTCGAGCCGCGCACCGATTTCGGCCCCCTTCGCGCCGAGTTGCGCCAGCACTTCAGCGAAAAGGAGATCAGCGTCATCACCGCGACGGTGGCGATGATCAACCTTTGGAACCGCGTCCAAATTTCGAGGCACTGACATGAACGACCGGCAGCATATGCAGATCTTCGAGGAGGCGCGCCCGCGCCTTCTCGGCCTTGCCTACCGCATCCTCGGCTCGCGCGCGGACGCGGAGGATGCGGTGCAGGACACGTTCCTGAAATGGCAGGAAGTCGACCGTGCCTCGATCGAAACGCCGGCAGCCTGGCTGACGACCGCCTGCACCCGGCGCTGCCTCGATCTGTTGAAGGCCGCACATCGCAAGCGTGTCGACTATGTCGGCGCGTGGCTGCCCGAGCCGATCCACACGGCGAGCGACGACAATGCCGAGGAGAAGCTGGCGCTGACCTCGTCGCTGACGACGGCGTTCCTGCTGATGCTGGAACGGCTGACGCCGAAGGAGCGTGCTGCCTACCTGCTGCACGAGATCTTCGGCCAGCCCTATGAGGAAGTGGCCGAAACGCTCGACATGCAGGAGACCGCTGCCCGCAAGCTGGTGTCGCGTGCCAAGACCAACATCGGGCTCGAAAAGGCCCGGCATCAGACACCGCGCGAACGTCAGGACGAGCTGTTGTCGGCCTTTCACCAGGCAATCCATGGCGGCAACGTCACCTCGCTCTCGGCGCTGTTGTCGGCCGAAGTGAAGCTGACCGCCGACGGCGGCGGTAAGGTCGCGACCGTGCTCGGCGTGCTCTCGGGCAAGGAGACGGTGCTCGCCTTCATCATCGACCGGCTCACCGAGTACTGGGCGCACTACGTCTGGGAAATCGGCGACATCAACGGCGGCCGCGGCATCGTGCTCCGGGACGAGGCGAAAAACGAGATCGCAGCGACGGTTGCCTTCGGTTATGACGGCGACGGAAACGTCGACGACATCTTCATCATGCGCAACCCGGACAAGCTTACGCATCTTGGCGAGGCTGCGCTCCACTGACAAATCGGCGCTGCGCGCGAACGCGATCTGCCACGCGGGGCCATCCTCGCGCAGGGCGGCTGCAGCTTGCGCGCGGTGTTGCGAACAACCCAAAGGTCCGGTGCGCGCGTTCGCGTCCGGCCGCCCGCATGAGGTTCAAACATGCTTGAGAAAACACCCGCCCCCCAACCGGAAACCGGCTGGCGCGCACTCCTATCAGGTGGAAATGCCGTGCATTCGCTGATCCTTAGCGGCGGCGTCGCGCTGCATGCGCTCAACATCTACGTCGTCACGACGATCATGCCGTCGATCGTGCGTGAGATCGGCGGACTTGAGTACTACGCCTGGAGCACGACGGTCTTCGTCGCCGCCTCCATTCTTGGCGCCGCCCTTTCGGCACGCCTGCTCGGTATTGCCGGCGCCGGCGGGGCCTATGCGATCGGGGCTCTCGTTTTCGGCCTCGGCACGCTCGCATGCGCCGTGGCCCCGTCCATGGCGGTGCTGCTTGCCGGCCGCGCGATCCAGGGTTTTGGTGGCGGCCTGCTCTACGCGCTTGCCTATGGCGTCATCCGCCAGGTCTTCCGGCCGGAGCTTTGGACCCGCGCTATCGGCCTGATCTCGGCCACCTGGGGAACGGCGACCTTGATCGGCCCCGCCGTTGGCGGCATGTTCGCCGAGTTTGCAGACTGGCGCGCTGCCTTCTGGTCTCTGCTGCCCTTGACGGCATTGCTTGCGGCCCTCGCATTTTCGACGCTGCCGCGCAAGGCAACCGGCGAAGAAGGACGCACACCCCTGCCCCTCTTGCAACTCCTGCTGCTCGTCGGCATTGTTCTGGCGCTTTCGATCGCGAGCACGCTGAAGACCACCATTGAACAGCTCGGCTGCGTCGGCGGCGCGCTCCTCATGTTCCTCGTCCTGTTGCTCGTCGAGCGGCGCGGCACCGGAAAGCTCCTGCCGTCCGGAAGCTTCACACCCGCCTCCCCGCTTGCCGCCCTTTATGCTACGATCACCCTGCTGATGATCGGCCTGCAGCCGGAGATTTACGTGCCGTACCTGCTGCAGGAGTTGCATGACCTGTCGCCGCTCTTAGCCGGCTACATTGCCGCGCTGATGTCGATCGGCTGGACGGCAGGCTCGATGACGAGTGCCCATTGGCATGGCGAACGGGCGAAACGGACGATCTTTGCGGGTCCGGCCTTCGGCTTCGTCGGACTTGCCCTGATCGCCGTGTTCATGCCGATGATGGCAGCGGATTTCCTGGTCATTGCCGCGCCGCTTTGCTTCGGCATCATCGCGGTCGGTTTCGGCATGGGGTTTGCCTGGCCGCACATCGTCACCGCAGTCTACGAGTTTGCGGCTGACGGAGAAGCGGAGAAGGCCTCGAGTTCGATTACCACGGTGCAGCTCTTTGCCGCCGCACTCGGAGCAGCACTGGCCGGGTTGACCGCCAACCTCGCCGGCATCGAAACGCCCACGCAAGAAGGCGTGGCAACGGCGACGTCCTGGCTTTTCTGGCTGTTCGCGCTGATGCCGGCGCTGGCCATACTGACCGCCGGGCGCGTGTGGCGGGCAAGGCGCAAGACCGCCTAGGTCGGGGTGAAAAATGCAATGGCCCGCCCGGGACGGCGGGCCTGCAACTCTGATGGCAGCGGCAGATTTCGCGCGTCGGACAAACGGCGCGCCATCGGGAGGAGACGATGGAAGCCGACGAGATCGGTCTTCGCGGCGTGCAGGAGACGCTGCTGGTGACGCTCCGGGCAAAGGCCGCGGAGAGCGCGCTGCCCGATTCCCTGCTTAAGGATCACTTTGCCGCCGATCTTGTGCGCAGGCTCAATGGCCGGACCAGGGCGCCCAGTGTGGGCCACGACATGACCATCGGCATAGCCGTGCGCGCTTACATGCTCGATCGATGGACGCGCGCCTTCATTCAGCGATACCCGGATGCCGTCGTGCTCAATCTCGGCTGCGGGCTCGACACCCGGGTGCTGCGGCTCGATCCGCCGCCTCGCGTTGCCTGGTTCGATATCGACTTTCCTGACGTGATCGCCTTGCGGCAGAACCTCTTTGCCGATCGCGCCGGCTGCACGACCATTGCGTCGTCGATCACCGAACGGGCGTGGATCGACCGCATCCCGGACGACAGGGCGACGATCGTTGTTGCCGAAGGCGTCCTGCCCTATCTGAGTGAGCAGGAAGTGCGGGATCTTCTGCGACGGCTCACGTCCTGTCTTTCCGGCGGCGAGATCGTCTTTGATGCCTATAGCCGCCTCGGCATCGAGATCCTCAGGTACAACCCGTCCCTTCGGGCAACAGGCGCAGAATTCCGCTGGGGCATGGAGGATGCGCGCGCGCTTGAGCGCGACTTGCCCGGCCTGACGCTGCTTGAGGAAATCAGCCAATACGATGCCGGTCAGGTTGCCCGCCTGTCGCCGATGGCGAGAATTGCCGCCCATGTGGTCAGCAGCTTGCCGATGCTGCGCCGCCTGGGGCGCCTGTTGCGCTATCGTTTCTCCGGCACAGCCGCCTAGATCGATCTCGCCCCGCGCGCAGGATGAGAGACGCGCTCACTCTCCGGACCAGACAGCGGACGCAAAAGGGCCGCGCCTTGCGGCGCGGCCCTTCAAATTGCGCGATGACGTTTGACCAATCAGGCCTTGATCGGCGCGATCGAGATTTCGACGCGGCGGTTCTGCGCGCGGCCGGCTTCCGATCCGTTGGAGGCGATCGGACGCTCCTTGCCGTAGCCCATGGCCGACATGCGACGCTGGTCGACGCCCTGGCTTGCCAGGTAGTTGGCAACGGAAGCTGCGCGGCGCTCGGAGAGGCCCTGGTTGTAGGAGGCACTGCCGGTCGCGTCGGTGTGGCCATCGACGTCGATCATCGTCTTGTTGAACTTGCGCAGAACGATCGCGACCGAGTTCAGCGTGTCGTAGAAGGCCGGGATCACCTGGTCGCGATCGGTCGCAAAGGTGATGTTGGACGGCATGTTGAGGATGATGCGGTCGCCGGCGCGGGTGACCGAAACGCCGGTGCCCTGCAGCTGGGCGCGCAGTTCGGCTTCCTGGTTGTCCATGTAGTTGCCGATCAGACCGCCACCGAGACCACCGATCGCGGCGCCGACGAGGGCCGAGTCGCGCCGTCCCGCAGCACTGCCGCCGACGAGCAGACCGGTCGCGGCACCGAGGCCTGCGCCGATCAGCGCGCCACCGGCCGTGTTCGACATCTTCTGTTCACCCGTGTAGGGATCGGTGGTGGTGCATCCCGAAAGATAGATGGCCGCAACAGCCAGAATGGCGCATTTCTTGATCATGGAATCAGTTGTCCCCATTGGTGCTCGAAGTTGCTTCATACTACTGATTGCGGCAGGAAGATGAAGAGATGTCCCATTCACGCCACGGTTTGCGGGCAATTGCCGCTGCTCCCACGGTTGGCGTGCTGATCGGGTCACACAATAACCGATCCTTCACACGACCTTGATAGGACGGACACCCTGGAGCTGGACGAGGAACTTGCTGCGCGGGTTTCCGCCCCGTCCCGCCGATTGAGAAGAAATGAGGCATTATCCGATGGCAATCGAGTTCGGCGACACGCAACGCAGTCTCAGCGACACGCTCAACGGCATGATTGCCTCCATTCGCGGCGAGACGATTACCCTTCGTGAACTGATGACCGAGATCGGCGAACAGGGCTTTCTGCTGCTTTGTGCGCTGCTGACGCTGCCCTTCCTTTTGCCGGTGTCGATCCCCGGTGTCAGCACCGTCTTCGGCGCGGCGATCATCCTGATCTCCGTCTCGGTCACGCTCAACCGGCTGCCCTGGATGCCGCAGCGCATTCTCGACCGCCGGATCGAGACCGAGAAACTGGTGCCGACGCTGCAAAAAGGCGCGGATCTCGTTTCCAAACTCGACCGCTACGTCCGCCCGCGGCTTGGGTTTCTGACGCAGGGAGCGCTGATGAACCGCTTCAACGGGCTGATGATCATGGCGGGCGGCGTGCTGCTGATGTTTCCGCTCGGCCTGATCCCGCTGTCGAACACCCTGCCGGGGATCGCGATCCTGCTTCTCTCGCTCGGCATCATCCAGCGCGACGGGCTGATGGTCGCCGGCGGCTATCTCTTCCTGGTCGCAACGACCGTCTACTTCACGGTGCTCGCCTACATGGCCTTTGCTGCCGGACAGGGCCTGTCGACGTTCTTCGTTTCCTGACGCGCGCTCGCATCTGGCGCATGGAGCGGCCCGGCACTTGCCGGGCCTTTTCGTTTCAATTCTCGGTCATTGCGCAATTCCGGACTGAAAACCGTTGCGCGCTAGGCGGCCAGACCGCCGAAAGCCCGGTAGCTGGCAAAATCCGTGCGAATGCCGAGCGTCTTCATCAACGCTTCGCGGTCGAGGCCGAGCTGGCGGTCATAATCGACGAGAGCTGCGGCGACCTTCGGCGCGACGTCGGCGCTCGCAAACTCGATCATGGTGATGAAGTCGAACTGGCCGGGACCGGCATGCTGCTCCAGGAACAGGTCCTTTACGTAACCGTCCTGCTTGCGGATGACCGCGAGCGTCTTGTCGACGAGTTCGACGAACTGCTGCCGCGCTTCCAGCGGCACGGTGTACTTGTTGATGCGGTAAAGCGGCGCCACGACGGCCGGCTTCGATTGGCTGCTCATTGCTCTTTTCCTCTTCATCTCTCTTGAACAGGAGCAGTCGTACGACCTCAAGTAAAGTTGAGGTCAATAGAGGTGATCGCGCTTTTTCTCGTGCAGACGCGTCAGCTTGAAAGGCCCTTCAACACATTGGCAACATTGAGCCCGATTTCGGGCACCCCGTAGCCGCCCTCCATGCAGATGACGACCGGCAGGCCCGTGCGCTTCAGCGCCTCGCCCATGCGAATGTAGTCCTCGGACGTCAGCCGGAAGAACGAGATTGGGTCGCGCTCGAAGGTATCGACGCCGAGCGAGACAACCAGCGCCTCGGCGCCGAAGGCTTCGACGCGTGCAAGCGCGTCGGCCATGGCCGCCGACCAGACATCGAAGCCGGTGCGACGCGGCAAGGGGTAGTTCTTCGTGGTGCCCAGCCCATGGCCGGCGCCCTCCTCATCGGCAAAACCGAGAAAATACGGGAAGGCATCAACCGGATCGCCGTGCAACGAGGCGAAATAGACGTCACCGCGTTCATAGAAGATATCCTGGGTGCCGTTGCCGTGGTGGAAATCGACATCGAGCACCGCCACCTTGGCGGCGCCGTGATCCCTCAGGCGCTGGGCGGCGCAGGCGGCATTGTTGATGAAGGAATAGCCGCCATAGAGATCGATTGCCGCGTGGTGGCCGGGCGGACGGCAGAGCGCAAAGGCGTTGCCGTTGCCGGCGTGGACGTGATCAGCGGCCGAAAGCGCGCAGTCCATCGCGGCGCGTGCGGCGGCATAGGTGCCCTCAGTGATCGCCGTTTCCGCCGCAAAGGAATAGTAGCCGAGGGCGCCGTCGATATCCCTGGGCGGGTGCTGGCGCATGCGCCTGGCCGGAAAGCAGGTCGCGATCGCCTCGCCGCGATAGCCATCGGCGACCCAGCGCGACCAGGCGGTTTCAAGGAAATCGAGATAGTCGGCCGAGTGCAGCTTGAGCGCGATCTCGAGACCGTGACGCTCGGGTGCTGCGACGTCATGGAAGCCCGCCTCCTTCACCGCCGCCAAGATCCACTCGGCACGAAACGGCGCCTCGAAGGGTGCCACCAGTTCACCACCGAAGAGTTCGGTTCTGGCGTCGCGAAGCTTGTGGTCTTCGGAATAGTAGATGCGCATGGGAAGGTCCTGAGAAGGCAAGAAGAGTGCGGCTAGCCTATCCAAGCATGCGAGCTTGGCAACATTGGGGGATGCCCTGGATCCGACCGGTGAGGGCCTTGCCCCTCATCCGCCTACCGGCACCTTCTCCCCGCAAGCGGGGCGAAGGAACGTCCCGGCACGCTACGGCGCCCAATCCCCCTCTCACCGCCCGCGGGGAGAGGGGCGGGGTGAGAGGCCGTCACGGCGACATGAGGTGGCAGTCACCGCCGCGAACGTATCGCACCAACGACGCTCGCTAGGCCGCGATCCGCTTGTAGAAAAACGTCGTCGCGCAGAGGCCGCCCTCCGGCCACATGGCATAGTCGGGGATGACCCCAACGCGTTCCCAGCCGAGGCGGGGATAGATCGCCTCGGCCTCGCTGCCGGTTGCGGTGTCGAGCACCAGCAGCGTCTTGCCGCGCGTCGCCGCTTCACGCTCGACCGCCTCCATCAGCCGGCGCGCCAGACCCTTGCCGCGCGCGGCGCGATGCACCAGCAGCTTCTTGAGGTCGCCGCGATGCGGCTGGTTCGGCATCTGCGCGACACCGACCTGCACGGTGCCGAGGACACGTCCCTCCACTTCCGCCACCATCAACAGCGTATCGCCGGCCGCGACCGCCCCGGCGACGCCCTGCCAATAGCCATGCGCGCTTTCCGGCGGGTACGGCTGCATGAAACCGACCGACGCGCCGCCCTCGACGCAATCGGACAGCACGTCCGAAAGCGCTGGGATGGCGGTCACGGCCTCGTTCTCATCAAGCAGGCGGATCTGAATTTCGGACATGGTCAAACCTTGGTGCGGCAGAGGACGACGGCGTAGTGAGCCGGCTCATCGTGCGGATTGTGAAAGATGTGGCCCGCCTCCAGGCCCATGAACAGGCAGTCGCCGGCCTCCAGCGAATGTGAGCCAGATCCGGTCGTGAGTTCCAGCCGCCCCGAGAACAGCCAGAGGTGCTGCGTGATGCCCCGATCCGAAGGCTGTCGCTCGAAGACGACGCGGGCGCCCGGCGGAAACTCGACTTCGACGATATCGACCGGAGATCCTAGCCCATCCGGCGAAACGGAGCGGCGCAGATAGCCGGATTCAGGGTCGCGCCAGAGGCGTTGATCGGCGCGCCTTGCCACGGGCGACGCCTCCTTTGTCTCGAAGGCAAAGAGCGCCGAGAGCGTGGTCGAGAGCGCGCTGCAGAGCTTGGCGAGAAGCTGGGCCGTCGGGCTCGCCTCGCCGCGCTCGATGCGCGAGATCATCGCGCGGCTGACGCCGGAACTGGCGGCAAGTTCGTCGAGTGTGAGGGCCTGCTCCGTGCGCAGCGCCCGGATGCGCTCGCCGATGGCATGTTCAAGTGGGTCGATTGCGTTTTCCATTATTTGAGATTGCATTTCTCATATAATGGAGTCAAGCGTGTTGAAGACTGAAAATACGGGCATACGATGCCGCATTGGCGACAGCGCGACATTGGTCTTTCCGCTATGGTGGCGCCGTTACCGCCGAAAACGAGAAATGCTTACGCTTCAATACTTTAGATAGTTCTCACTCTTCGCGCCCTGCGCGGACCCCATTGACAGGTTGGTCATGACCAAACAGCCCTCCTCGCTGACCTCGATCGCCAGCATCGTCGCCTCGATGACGGCGGTCGCGATCGGCAACGGCATGATGCTCGCCTATGTGCCTTTCGCGCTGACGCGTTCCGACGCGCCGGACTGGGTACCGGGCGCGGCGGTGACGATGATCGCCTTTGGCGGCCTGGTCGGTTGCGTCATTGCCGGGCCGATGATCCGCCGCGTCGGCCATGCCCGTGCGTTCTCGTGCTCGATGGCGCTCGTCATCCTCTCGGCCCTGGCGATCGCACTTGGCATGCACCCGCTGGTCTGGGTGCTTGCCCGCGGCCTTTATGGCGCATCCGGCAACACCAACTTCATCATCGCCCAGAGCTGGCTCAACCATGCGAGTGAGAATCACTGGCGCGGCAAGGCCATGGCGCTGTTCTACATGGCCTATGTCATAGGCCTTGGCACCGGCGCCTGGCTGTTCGGGCAGATCCCGGCGGACGGCAACCTGCCGCCGCTCGTCACCATCTTCTTCACCGCGCTGGCGCTCCTGCCGATCGGACTGACGCGGCTGCCGACGCCGCCGGCGCCGGCCAAGGTCAGCATCGATATTCCCATGGTCTGGCGGAATTCGCCTGTCGCCTTCATCGGCGTGCTGGCGGCCGGCGGCCTGTCGATGGTGGTTCAGGGCTTCACGCCGATCTATGCCGCCGCCAACAATGTCAGCCAGGGCGACGTCGCCAACCTGATGTTCGTCATGCAGTTCGGGCTGATCGCCATTCAGTATCCGATGGGAACGCTGTCTGACCGGATCGACCGCCGCCTCGTCTTGATCGGCACCTGCCTCTTGATCCTTGCTGCCGGCTTCTTCGCTCTCTCGGCCTCGTTCAGCAATCTGATCCTTCTAATGCTTGTCTTCGCGCTCTTTGCAGGTGCTGTCGAGACCGTCTATTCGATCGCCAATGCGCACGCCAACGACCGCACCGACCCGGCCGATTTCGTGCCGCTGGCGAGCACCATGCTCGTCGCCTGGTCGGCCGCAGCAACGGTGGTGCCGCTGCTGGTGACGTTGCTGATGCCGGCCTTTGGACCGCGCACCTTCATCTATGCGGCGATGGTGGTTGCAGCGCTCTACGCGCTCTTCGTGCTGGCGCGCCTCAGGAAACGGGACGAGGTTCCGGTGGCCGAGCGCGAGAGCTTCGAGATCAGGAGCGCGCAGGTGCCCAACGCCGGCGCTCTCGTTGAAGCAGAGGCGAGCGCCGAATAGCCCGATTTATAGTGAACGAAGCCTTCATTTCCCGCTTTGCGGCGGTTGAACGCACTGCTATATGCGGCCCATGAGCACAACATCTTCGAAAACGCCCCTTTCGCATATCCGCAACTTCTCGATCGTGGCCCACATCGACCACGGCAAGTCGACGCTTGCCGACCGGCTGATCCAGTCCACCGGCGGCCTCGCCGAGCGCGAGATGTCCGAGCAGGTGCTCGACAGCATGGATATCGAGCGCGAGCGCGGCATCACCATCAAGGCCCAGACGGTGCGACTGCACTACAAGGCCAATGACGGCGAGACCTATGTGCTGAACCTCATCGACACGCCCGGCCACGTCGACTTCGCCTACGAAGTCTCGCGCTCGCTGTCGGCCTGCGAAGGCTCACTGCTTGTCGTCGACGCGTCCCAGGGCGTTGAAGCCCAGACGCTTGCCAACGTCTACCAGGCGATCGACAACAACCACGAACTCGTCACAGTGCTCAACAAGATCGACCTGCCGGCGGCCGAACCCGACCGCATCAAGGAGCAGATCGAGGAAGTGATCGGCATCGACGCGTCCGACGCGGTGCTGATTTCGGCAAAGACCGGCCTCGGCATTCCCGACGTGCTCGAAGCGATCGTCACCAAGCTGCCGGCGCCGAAGAGCGACGGCGGCGATGCGGCGCCGCTCAAGGCCCTGCTCGTCGACAGCTGGTACGACACCTATCTCGGCGTCATGGTTCTCGTGCGCATCATCGACGGCACGCTCAAGAAGGGCATGACCATCCGCATGATGGGCACCGACGCCAAGTACACGATCGAACGTGTCGGCGTGCTGACACCGAAGATGGTGGCGATGGATGCGCTTGGTCCGGGTGAGATCGGCTTCATCACCGCCTCGATCAAGGAAGTGGCCGACACCCGCGTCGGCGATACCATCACCGAGGACAAGCGCCCGACCGCAACCGCACTGCCGGGTTTCAAGCCGGCGCAGCCGGTGGTCTTCTGCGGTCTCTTCCCGGTCGACGCCGCCGACTTCGAGGACCTGCGCTCGGCCATGGGCAAGCTGCGCCTCAACGACGCGTCGTTCTCCTTCGAAATGGAATCGTCCGCCGCACTCGGCTTCGGTTTCCGCTGCGGCTTCCTCGGCCTGTTGCACCTCGAAATCATCCAGGAACGCCTGGAGCGCGAGTTCGACCTCGACCTGATCGCGACGGCCCCCTCGGTCGTCTACAAGCTGTTCATGACCGACGGCTCGGAGCGCGAGCTGCACAACCCGGCCGACATGCCCGACGTCGTCAAGATCGCAGAAATCCACGAGCCGTGGATCCGCGCGACGATCCTGACCCCCGACGATTATCTCGGCGGCATCCTGAAACTCTGCCAGGACCGCCGCGGCATCCAGATCGAGCTGACCTACGTCGGCACCCGCGCGATGCTGACCTACGACCTGCCGCTCAACGAAGTGGTGTTCGACTTCTACGACCGTCTGAAGTCGATCTCCAAGGGCTACGCCTCGTTCGACTACCAGATCACCGAGCACAAGGAAGGCAACCTTGTGAAGATGTCCATCCTCGTCAACGGCGAGCCGGTCGACGCGCTGTCGATGATGGTGCACCGGATGGCGGCGGAAAAGCGCGGCCGCGAAATGTGCGAGAAGCTCAAGGAGCTGATCCCGAAGCACATGTTCAAGATCCCGATCCAGGCGGCGATCGGCGGCAACGTCATCGCCCGCGAAACCATCTCGGCGCTGCGCAAGGACGTGACCGCCAAGTGCTACGGCGGCGACGCCACCCGCAAGCGCAAGCTCTTGGAAAAGCAGAAGGCCGGCAAGAAGCGCATGCGCCAGTTCGGCAAGGTGGAGATCCCGCAGGAAGCCTTCATCGCCGCGCTCAAGATGGGCGACGAGTAAGGGCTCTTCAGGTCCGATTGATTGAGGGAGGCATTTGCCTCCCTTTTTCTTTTTGGTGCGGGAGCCCCGCCCCCGCCCCGACACCGCCTCACTCGCAGTCTTCATCCTTGATGATTGATGTTCAGCCCGAGGATGACAGGCCGAGGGGGGTAGCGAGATCAGAACAGCGTTCGGGTCCAACGCCTATTTTTTCCAAGGTCGCCGTTTAGGTTCGCAACCTTCGACCGTCATTCCGCTCGCGTTCACTCCGGCAGTTTCTTCGGCAGCCACAGCCAGGCGATGACGCCCAATGCAAGGAGCGCAAGCCCTCCGACGCCGGCCGCGACTTGCAGGCCGGTGACGAAGGCTTCCTTGGCCTGCAGGGTCACTTCGGAAGCAAGACCCGGGTGATCGAGCGTTTCGTTGAGCGTGCCCGCCACGCCAGGGCCGAGGAGCCGGAAGCTGAGGGCGGCCAGCGAACCAAGAAGCGTGATGCCCAAGGCGTTGCCGAGCTCGTTGCTGGTCTCGGCGATCGAACCGGCCGCACCGGCGCGTTCGGCAGGCACGGCCGATACCGCGATCTCGGCCACAAGGCTGAAGGAAAGGCCGTAGCCGATGCCGGCGACAATGGTGGAGGCGATGAAGACCGCGACGCCGGTCTCCGTGGTGGTGAAGAGCAGCAGGAAAACCCCGGCCGCGATCAGGAAATGCGTTGCGACGAGCGCCGTCCTGCGGCCGACCTCCTCGACGATGCGGGCCGTGCCGACGCAGGTCGCCATCAGCACGATCGCGCCCGGCAAGGTCAAAAGAGCCGCCGTGAAGACGTCGAAACCCAACACCGATTGCAGGTAGATGCCCGAGAGATAACCGACAGCAGACCAGACGACCAGCGGCAGCAGGCCGGTGAGGATGGCAATCGAAAAGATCCGGTCGCGGAACAGGGTAAGATCGAGCAGCGGATACGCGATCCGCGTCTGCCGGCGAAGAAACAGGGCAATCGCGAGGATGCCGACGATCCCGGCACCCGATTGCAATAGGGTGAAGCCGTGAGCAGCAGCCGTCTTCAGCGAATAGGTGAAGAGCAGGATGCCGGCAAAGGACAAGACGAGGCTCGGCAGATCGATGCGGCCATAGGTCGTGGTGCGCACCTCGCGCAGAAGAATCGGTGCCGCGGCCAGGAAGCCGAGTACGACGGGGACGTTGATCAGGAACACGGCGCCCCACTCGAGTCGTTGCAACAGCAGCCCCCCGAGAACCGGGCCGATGGCGAAGCCGGCAGCAAACGTGGCGGCGAAGATGCCGATGGCCTGGGCGCGCAAACGCGGGTCCGGAAACAACGCGCTGACGATCGCAAGCCCCGAGGGCAGCAAGGTCGCGCCACCGAGCCCCATCAGGGCGCGCGAGGCGATGAGCGCCATGGGTGACTGCGAATAGGCCGCACCGAGCGATCCCAAGCCGAAGATCACCGCGCCGATCATGATCAGCTTCAGCCGTCCGTAGCGGTCGCCGATGTTGCCGAAGGCAATGAGCAGCGATCCGACGACGAAACCATAGATATCGAGGATCCAGAGCGCCTGGTCGGCGGTTGGCATGAGGGCCGAGGTCACTCGCGGCATGGCGAGATAAAGGATGGAACCATCCATGGCCACGAGCAGGACCAGGGGCAACACGGCCATAAGGCCGAGCCAGGCGTTTCGGTCCGTTGAACTTGGAAGGGAAGTGTCAGTCATAGGGCACAGGTCCTTGCTTACGGCATGCGCAGGCATGCCGCTTTGGCCGCCAGCGATGAAGGCGGGCGGGTGGTTGCGATCGGGAGGCGTCTTCTATATACTTCAAGTAAGTTACTTTTGGTATATAGCGATGTCAAGCGTCATGAAGCCGAGCCCTGACACCAACAAGCGCGTTCGCCTCACCCGTGAGCAGCGGCTAAGCCAGCTGATCGAGGTCGCCTGGAGGCTCGTTCGCGAGGAAGGCACCGACGCGCTGACGCTGCCGCGCATGGCCGAGGAGGCGGCCGTCGCCAAGCCGGTGGTCTATGACCATTTCGGCACGCGCAATGGCCTGCTTGCGGCGCTCTATCAGGATTTTGACGCGCGACAGACGGTCGTGATGGACGCGGCCATCGCGGCGAGCGACAAGACGCTGGAGGCAACAGCCAGAACCATTGCCTCTACCTATGTCGAATGCGTGCTTGCGCAGGGCCGGGAAATCCCCGGCGTGCTGGCGGCGCTTGCCGGCTCGCCGGAGCTTGCGGACGTCAAACGGGCTTATCAGTTGGTCTACATCGAGAAATGCCGAAAGGTTCTGAACCCGTTTGCGGGTGAAAAAGGCATCGCGGCGGCTGGCTTCTGGGCCATGCTTGGTGCCGCCGACGGCCTGTCTCAAGCCGCAGCGACAGGTGAGATCACGGCAGACGAGGCACAGAGGGAGCTTTACGAGACGATCTCTGCGATGGTGCGCAGAAGCGGACGGTAGAGGCGCCGGCAGCGGAAAACCTGGCCGGAGTGATGCAACGCCTGCCTGGAATTTTTCAGGCTCTGATCTGGATTCTCGAGTTAAACCCGAGAATGGCGACCGAGAGAGTGAGACGGTGCCAAAAGCGACAACACCTGCGTCCGCTTATGACAGCAAGAACCGCTTCCAGATCCGGTCCACCAGCGTGCCATCCTTGAGCGGCACCGCCTTGTCGACCTTGTAATCGACGAAACCCATCTTTCCGTAATAAGCAAGCCCGCCCACGTTGTCGGCGCGGATGGTGGCGTTGAGGGCTTTCAGGCCGATCGAGCGGGCATGATCGCACGTGGCCTTGAAAAGCGCCGTGCCAGCGCCGCGCACCTTGTTGCCGGGACGGGAGAAGGTGCCGATATCGGCCCAACCGTCAGGAATTCCATCCCAACGGTCCAAGGCCTGGAACGCGCAGGGCTCGCCAGCCTCGTCCATGGCAACGAAGCAGCTGACGAAACCGGGACCGGCAAGATAGTGCTCCACGAATGTCTCGGGCGTAAACGGCGTCTGGTGCGCGGTGGTGCCGCCGATCCGGATGATCTCGTTGAGGAATGCGCTGAGCGCCGGCGCGTCGTCGGAGCGCGCTGGGCGCACGTGGATCGTCCTGGTTACGTTCGTCATCGAAATGGTTCTCCTGAAAATCTATGAATGCGCGTCGCGATCCGCTTCAGGTCGTCGAGCGATAGAGCTGACGTGCCGGATTGCCGACAACGGTGGCTCCGGCGGGCACATCCCTTGTTACCACCGAGCCTGCGCCGACGATCGCGCCGTCGCCGATCGTCACGCCACCCAGGATGATGGCGCCGCCGCCGATCCAGACATCAGCACCAATCGTCACCGGACGGGCAATCTCGAGGCCCTGGCCGCGTAGCGCCGCATCCTTGTGGTGCTCGGCGCAGTAGATCTGCACGCCTGGCCCCAACATCGTCCCCTCGCCGATCGTTACGGCACCGCTGTCGAGGATGGTGCAGCCGGCATTGAGATAGACGCGCGCGCCGAGGCGAATGTTGATGCCGTAGGAACAATGGAATGGTGCCTCGACAAAGACGTCATCGGCAACGGATCCGAACAGTGCGCGCAGGGCCGGTGCCATCGTTCCACGCGTGCCCGGCGACATGGTGTTGTGCTGATGGATGGCTTCACGCGCCGTGAGCCGAAGCGCCTCAAGTTCGGCATCGAGGCACGTGTACCACGCACCGGCGGCCATCTTGTCGCGCTCGCTGCTCATGCCTGTGCCCTGGCCTCGGCAGCCGCACGTCGCGCCAGGCTTTCAGGCGGCCACATCGTCTTCATGTCATAGTAGATGTCGAAGACCGGAGCGCCGCCTTCGAGCGACAGCCACTTGACTTTGGAGCGCGTAAAGATGTGCGCGTCCGGCGGGAAATCCGAGGGTTGGTCGAGAGTGGCGATCCTCAGGAACGAGAGCCAGCCGCGCCGGCCGTAGTCGCTCCAGAGCGCCGTCTGGCATTCCGCGCAGCGATAGACGTCATGGGGACGACCGCTGTCGGTGGGGAGCGTCACGACGACAGGCTCGCCATTGGTGAGCTCGATGTTGTCACGCTCGATCACGCCGTTGACGACAAAGGCGCTGCCGACCTGGCGCTGGCAATCGCTGCAATGACAGCAATTGACGAACATTGGCGCGGCCTTCAGCCGGTAGCGAATGCGGCCGCAGAAGCAGCCGCCGCCTGTTGCCTCACTCATCCGTCGACCTCCTCCAGAACCGCTTCAGCATTGATGGCCATTCCATCGCGGCGGCTGATCGTCGCCACCCAGGCGCGCGCCAGTGCCAGGCCCGCGGCATCGGCCTCCCGCCCATGGCGGGCTGCGTGCTCGCGATAACGGGCAAGCCAGGTGGGGTCGAGCCGGTTGATCGTATCGGGGAAGGTACGGTTCCAGTCCTCGACCAGATGCGTGTCCGCCTCGAAATGGAATTGCGTGCCATAGGCGGCACGCCCCATGCGGAAGGCCTGGTGCACCGTCACGGCGTTTTCGGCCAAATGCACCGCGCCTTCCGGCAGCGTGAAGGTATCGCCATGCCACTGGAAGATCGGGAAGCTCTCGCCGACGCTTGCCAGCACCGGATCAACGGCGCCCTCGCCGCGCACATGCACCTGGCACCAGCCGAATTCCCTGGCGGCTCCCAGCAGGTTCTTCGCACCATAGGCGCGGGCGAGAAGCTGGCTTCCAAGGCAGATGCCGAGCACGGAGCAGCCGCTGTCGCCGAAGGCGCGCATCAGCGCGGCAAGCGTGGGGAGATAGGGAAAGGCAGCATCGTCAAGCGCACTCTGTTCACCGCCGAGCACGACGAGCGCGTCGTAGCCATCCGGCGTTTCAGGCACGGCATCCCCCAGATAGGCACGACGGATTTCGATCTCGGCCTTTGCCTCGCGCAGCGCCGAGCCGACCTGGCCGAGCTCGGTCTTCGCCATGTTTTCAACCACCAACACCCGCATCGCTACGTCCCTTCGTCTTCGCGACGAGAGAATGATCACGAGCGGGTTTCCTGTTCAAGAGGGGATTGTTCGAAGGAGCGAGCCGGCTTGCACAACAGGCGGCCTTGACTTCGCGGCCAAACTTTCCGACCCTTGGGCCATCATGATGGCGACGATTTCTTCTCATTGCTGCTTCCGGGTGTGCCCGATCGCAGGAACCTGACCCCGGCCCGGATGCTTGCGCTCTCCGGGTGAGGGGAGCCTTTCGCGTCGGCAGAAGACATTTGTGAACGCGGCTGAACGAGCGCCGAATATCCAGAAATCGATTTCGATTGCGCCCGCTGAGTGCGCATCGATGGAACGTGTCAGGTCACATCATGGCGGCATCCCGCAAGAAACTTCCCGCAATCATCATCAATGCCGAAGACCACAAGCGGCTGACGGCCCTCGCCTCCGCCGCACTCGAACGCGTTCCCGAAGTGGCCGAAGCGCTGCTGGCCGAACTCGACCGCGCCCGCATCGGCCCGGCCGACGCGCTGCCCGCCGACAGCGTGCAGATGGGCTCCACCGTCGCCTTCGAGGCCGACAACGGTTTCGCCAAGAAGGTGACGCTCGTCTATCCCGGCGAGGCCGATATCGAGGCCGGTCGCATTTCGGTGCTGACGCCCATCGGGGCGGCGCTGATCGGCCTTTCCGTCGGCCAGTCGATCGACTGGCTCGACCGCTCCGGCAAGGTCCACCGCATGACCATCCGTACGGTCACGGCAAGGGAAAGCGCCTGACCTTCAAGGCGAAGGCGCACAGGCACCCATACGAAAACGGGGAGGCCGGTTTCACCGCCTCCCCGTTTCAATGATCGCAATGCGATCGATCAGAACTGCTTGCCGAGCTTGGCGTCGACCGACTGGCTGTTGGCGCCGCGAATGGCGAAGAAGAACAGGATTGCCGCCCACAGGATCGATTTCTCGGCGCCGAACAGGCCTTCCGCCTGGACGATGCCGTGGAAATAGACCGTGACGAGGAGCACAATCATGCCGGCAAAGGCGGCCGGGCGGGTCAAGAGACCGATCGCGATCAGGATGCCGCCAAAGAATTCCGTGGCAGCAAGAAGCGGCGACCAGAAGACGCCGGGATAAAAGCCGAGGCCTTCCACCATGCCGATCGCGCCGAAGGGGTCGGTGATCTTGCCGAAGCCATGAACCGCAAGCAGGACGCCCGCGAGGACCCGCAACAGCGTTTCGGCGAAGGTGTCGAGCGGCAGGTAGATCTTTTGAAGCGCCGGCAGGATGGCGCGCGGGCGGGAACTGGAAGCGGTGACGTCGGTCATAAGGGCCTCTCCGGCGGTTGGGGTGCGACAATTTGTGCAATGCCGCAATCTCTCACCGCGACGCCCGGCCAAAGCAAGCGACCGCCGATAAAAACATGACTAAATTGGTTGACAATTATGTGAGTGCGACGTGAGCGCGCACGCCGCCGCGGTTGTTTCCATGCCATGCGACCGGTATGGTCGCCGCCCCGACACAGAGCCGAGAACCGCCCGATGGACCAAAAGCCACGCATCACCATCCTCTACTGCACCCAGTGCAACTGGCTGCTGCGCGCCGGCTGGATGGCGCAGGAACTGCTGCAGACCTTTGGTCAATCGCTCGGCGAAGTGGCGCTCATTCCCGGCACCGGCGGCAATTTCGAGATCCGCGTCAACGACGAGCTGATCTGGGAGCGCAAGCGCGACGGCGGCTTTCCGGGTCCGAAGGAACTGAAGCAGCGCATCCGCGACATCATCGAGCCGGAGCGCGATCTCGGCCACACCGACAGGAGCTGATCCTGGATTTCGGAATTCTCTTCGGCGTCTTCTCCGCCGCATTCCTGTCGGCGACGCTACTCTTTGGCATGTCGGAGGCGGCGATCGTTGCGGCCGCATTGCACGGCGAGACGAGCCGCACCGCCCTCTTCCTTGCCGCAACCGCCGGCAACGTACTTGGCGCCGTCGTCAACTTCGCGCTCGGGCGTTTTCTCATCCGGTTCGAAGGGCGTCGCTGGTTTCCCGTTTCTCCCGCGGCACGGAAAAAGGCGGAGGCGCTCTTTGCCCGTTACGGTCAGCCGGTGCTGCTTCTCTCCTGGCTACCGGTCATCGGCGACCCGCTGACGCTGGTCGCCGGCCTCCTGCGCATGAAGCTGCCGTTGTTCCTGCTGTTCGTCACGATCGGCAAGGCGGCGCGCTACGCCGTCGTCCTGCACCTGACGCCCTAGGCCCGCAGCCGCTCAGCTGTGGGCGAAGATGTCGGTCTCGTCCCAGCCGAGCAGGTCGAGCTTGGAGCGCGTCGGCAGGAAGGCAAAGCAGGCGTCGGCGTGTTCCATTCGGCCATCGCGTAGCAGACGGGCTGTCAGCTTCTCCCTGAGGGCGTGCAGGTGGAGAACGTCTGAAGCGGCATATTCGAGTTGTGCCTGCGACAAGGTCTCGGCCGCCCAGTCGGACGACTGCTGCTGTTTGGAGATGTCGACGTCGAGCATCTCCTTGAGATTGTCCTTCAGGCCGTGGCGGTCGGTATAGGTCCGGGTCAGCCGCGAGGCGATCTTGGTGCAAAATACCGGCGTCGTCGTGACCCCGAATGTGTGGAACAGGACGGCAATATCGAAACGGCCGAAATGGAAGATCTTCTGGCGGGCAGGATCTTCAAGCATGGCGACGAGGTTCGGTGCTTGCTTCTGGCCTGCGGCGATGCGGATCACGTCGGCAGTGCCGTCGCCCGGGGAAAGCTGCACCACGCACAGCCGGTCGCGGCGGGGGATGAGGCCGAGCGTTTCCGTGTCGATCGCGATCGCGCCCCGATAGCGGTCGGCATCAACAGCGGAAATATCGCCTTCGTGGAACCGTATTGCATTCGCCATCGAAAATCCCCAGATCAAAGGAAGTGGTGTGGCCTATAGCGCAAGTTTGGCGCCGGCGATACCGTTGTCACATTACGCCCGCCGCTTGCCGCTTCGAAAGTCCTGACGATGACGTCGCTTCACTCCGCCCTCGCCCTTTCCACGCTCGCGCTCGCCATCACACTTTCCGCGATGCCGGCAGCGGCGCAGACCTATCGGGATCTGCCGGGCGTGCGCCAGATGGATCCGCTGAACGGCGGTGGCGACCAGATCGTCTGCGAACAGAGCTTCGTCGATCGAAACTATCCGTTCGAATCGACCGCCCGCGGCCGCCCCATCTACGATACGATCTACAATTGCCGGCGTGGTGACGGGCCGGTATTCCAGGGCAGCGACCTGCCGCCGTCGCTCTATCGGCAGAAGCGCGGTCTCGGCTACTGACGCAGCGCACGCCGCATCCCGCATTCGGCCGGATGCCTGCGTGCGGACACACCGCGACGCTTGGCAAGGCGCCGATTTGTTCCTAGACCTTGACACGAGGAAGCGGGGGCCACCTCCGCCAGGGAGGAACCATGTCCGATACGAGACCGCTCGCCATCAGCGCACCCGCCCCGCGCACGCTCGACCTGATCTTCACGCCGGAGGCGCTTGCCGACCTTCACCGGCGCTACCGCATTGTGGAAGCGGACCCTGACGATATTGCCGGCCTTGGCGATGAGGTGCTGGCCGAGGCCCGCTACATCATCGGCCAGCCGCCGCTTGACCACCCCACGCTCGACCGCATGGGCAAGCTCAGGGCGATCCTCAATGTCGAGAGCAACCTCATCAACAACATGCCCTACGACGTGTTGTTTCAGCGCGGCATCCACGTGGTGACCACCGGCCAGGTCTTTGCCGAACCGGTCGCGGAACTCGGCCTCGCCATGGCGCTCAACATCGCCCGCGGCATCGTCGATGCCGATCTCGCCTTCCGCGAAGGCCGCGAGCTCTGGGGCGGCGACGGCAACCGCTCGGCCCGCCTGCTCTCGGGCTCCGACATCGGCATCATCGGCTTCGGCGATCTCGGCAAGGCGCTGAACCGCGTGCTTTCAGGCTTCCGCGCCAGGATCCGGGTTTTCGATCCCTGGATGCCCGTTTCCATCCTGAAGGACAACGGCGTCGAACCGGCGTCGCTCGACACGGTTCTTGGCGAGAGTGACTACGTTTTCGTCGTCGCCTCCGTCACCAGCGAGAACGAGGGTTTTCTCGGCGAGAAAGCCTTTGCCCGCATGCGCCCAGGTGCCGCCTTCATCCTTTTGAGCCGTGCCGGCGTTGTCGATTTCGACGCACTGATGGCCGCCGTCGCGCGTGGGCATATCGTGGCGGCGAGCGACGTCTTTCCCGAAGAACCGCTGCCGCTTGAGCATCCCGTGCGCACGCTGCCCGGTTTCCTGCGCTCAGCCCACCGGGCCGGCGCACTCGAAAGCGCCTTCAAAAAGATGGGCGACATGGTGCTTGAGGACATGGACCTGATGGACCGCGACCTGCCGCCGATGCGCTGCAAGCGTGCGGAGCGCGAAACCGTAGCCCGCATGCGCTCGAAGCCGGTAACGGTCAACTGAGCGAACGTTTTTGCGTGGCGGATGACGGCGGGATCGTGCGTCCCGACGATTAACGTGTTTTATGGGAATCGCATATAGGGTTTCAACGCAGCGGCGGCCTGCGGCATCGACACACGCGAAGGTCGCACAACTTGAACCGCAGCGTAGCGCGAAGATAGAGAGCCCGATGACTGACACGGCGCCCGGTAATCCACGAAGCAGCATAAGCGACACCTGGAACAGTTCGCTGCGCACGCTGTTCAGCCTGGTCATGGTTGCCATGCTCATCGCAGTCTCCGCGACCCTCGTCGGTCTCGACTACAACCGCTCGCGCAACGCCGCGATCGCCGATGCCGAGGCCAACATGCGCGGCTTCATGAGCCGGCTGGTCGACCGGCTAGGCGTGCTGTCGGGCGATACCTCCGCCCTCGTCAGCCTCGTCTCCTCGGTCGCCAACTCCTTCCTCGTGCCGCCGCCGGAGCGCATGGCCGACAAGGTGGCGGTCCTTCGTGAAGGCATCTCTCGGTCGCCGCACATCGACGGGGTTTATGTCGGCTATCCCAACGGCGCCTTCTTTCACATGGTCGATCTCAAGCAGGCCGCATGGCGGATGGCGCTCGATGCGCCGCGGGGCGCAGCCATTGCCGTGCGCTCGATGGAAAGGGATGCAAGCGGCAAGCCCCTGCAGCGCGTCCTTTTCCTGGACAAGGACGGCACGCAATTCTCCGATCGGATCGTGCCATCTTCCGGCTTCGACCCGCGAACCAGGCCCTGGTATCGTGCGGCGGTCAACGGCAAGGCCGCGGTCTCGACCGGCCCTTACGAAAGCGCGACGACCGAGACGCTCGGAATGACCATCTCTCAGGCCCATCGCGGCAATCCGCAGATCGTGATCGGCGCCGACGTCGTCCTCGATACCATCACCGATTTCCTTGCCCGCGAACGGCTGACGACCGGTTCCGTTTCGTTCATCCTCGATGCCTTCGGACGGCCGATCATCCATTCCGACCGGGTGATGATGCGGCGCATCATGGCGGCACGGGAAAAGGATAGCCCGATCGTGCAGGCCGACAGCGATCCCCTGATCCAGAGCATCCGCCTGCATCCGCCAGCGCCCGGCAAGGCAGACTTCGTGGAAGTCGGAGACCGGACCTATCTCGTCATGGTGACGCCGCTCGAATCCGCGCTGCTTCTGTCCGGCAACCGCGCCGTGGTGGCCGCACCGCTCGACGAGTTGATGGCGGAAGCGAACCGCACCCTCGTGCAGGGTTTGGCGATTTCCGGCGCCGTGGTGACGCTCGCCGTGCTCGTCTCGCTGCTGCTTGCGCATCTGATCACCAAGGGGCTCAACCAGCTGACCGCCAGCGCCAACCGGCTGCAGGATCTCGACTTCACCACGCCGATCGATGTGTCGTCGCATGTCAGCGAGATCTCGACGCTCGGAGGCGCCATGAACCGGGCGCGCGACGCGATCTTCACCTTCGCGCTCTATGTCCCGAAGGAACTGGTGCGCAAAGGCATCGAATCCGGCCATTTCAGCGGCCGCTCGGCCTGGCGTCAGGAAGTGACAGCGCTCTTTACCGACATCTACGACTTCACCACGCTCAGCGAGAAGCACTCGCCGGAGGAGGTCGTGGCGATGCTGTCGGAGTATTTCGATATCTTCAGCGAGGCGGTCGGCGAACACGACGGCACGATCATCCAGTTCCTCGGCGATTCCGTGTTTGCCATGTGGAACGCGCCGGCACCGGACGCAAGACATGCCGAGCACGCCTGCCGTTGCGCGCTGGACGTTGAGCAGCGGCTCGGTGTCTTCAACGCGGCGCAGCGCAAGAAGGGGCTGCCGGAGTTCCGGACCCGCTTCGGCATTCACACCGGCACCGCGGTCGTCGGCAATGTCGGCGCCCGGGAGCGGCTGCAATACACGGCCATGGGCGACACGGTGAACGTGGCGTCCCGTCTTGAAGGCATGAACAAGAATTACGACACGACGATCATGGCGAGCGGCGCGGTGGTCGCACAGGCCAGCGACGTGATCCATTTCAGGCCGCTCGGAACGGCGCAGGCCAAGGGGCGTGCCACCGCACTCGAAATCTACGAGGTGCTTGGCGCGGAGCCCGAGGAAACTGCATCCGAGAACGACGCGCCCGAAACAGCTGGCAACGGCTCGAACGCTTCTGACAGCGGCGTATAGGCCGCGCTCACGAACCCAGGCTGCGCCGCTGGCGGGTAACCCAGCGCAGGCCCGCAACCACGCCAAGACCCAGCAGCGGCCACACCGCCCAGAAGACACCATCCCATGTCAGAAGGTTGATGGTCAGAACCACCAATCCGCAAAGCGCCAGGATCCCGATGCCGCGATCCACCCAGCGGTTGGCCTTGAGCCAGGACAGGCCGGCAAGGATGGAGACGCCGAGCATCGGCCAGACTGCCCAGAACACACCATCCCACGTCAGCAGGTTGAGTACCGCAAGGCCCGCAACGATAACCGCAAGCACTGGCACAGAGCGGCTGTTTGCGACAGCGACCGCGTCGGCAGCCTTGGCGGCCTTGCCTGTTCCCGCGGCGGGGCGAACCGGATTGCGCGCGTCCTTGGCAGCCGAGCGGCCAAAGACGCCGTCTGCGGCCGCGACCCGTACATTCGGCGCACCGATGCGCACGGCGTAGCTCGGGATGCCGCCATCGATGTTCTTCACCTCAAGCGGCCCCAGGAAATCGAAGCCGACGGCGACCTTGTTGCGCACCTGGTCATAGACGGTGTTGGAAATGACAATGCCGCCAGCGGGCGCCGATGCTTGCAGCCGCGCGGCGACGTTGACACCGTCGCCATAGAGGTCGTCGCCTTCGGCAATCACGTCGCCGAGATTGATGCCGATGCGAAACAGCATCTGCTCATCGACCGGGCATTTCGCGTTGCAACCGGCCAGTTCGTTCTGCACGTCGATTGCCGCGCGCAGCGCCTCCACCACACTCGAAAACTCGGCGATCAGGCCGTCGCCCCACGTGTTGACGACGCGGCCATGATGCACCTCGATCAGCCGCCCCATCGCGTCACGATGCCGTTTCAATGTGGCGAGCGTGCCCTCCTCGTCGGCGCGCATCAGCCGCGTGTAGTCCTGCACATCCGCGGAAAGGATGGTGGTCAGCTTACGACGTGTCTCAGACATCGCCTTCGTCCTTGTTCAAGATCCGCCGCGCCGGCGAATTCATCCACAGCGTCGCATCGACCGGAGTTCCGTCGTGCGCCTGCCTCCGCTTGCGAACACCGTCCTGGCGCGCCCAAGCCACGCTTGCCAAAATCGCCCGGCGCCCTCGCCACGCGTCCCACTCTTTTTGGTCCGGCTAGAATATCATGACTGTCGTTGAAAGCTTCAAGTCGCAATGCGCGAAAATACCGTCGCGGCGCAACCAATGGGCTGGAAAATCGACACTCGATCGAGAGGAAACCGGCCCCAATTTCGCCGAAAGGCAGAAACGAAAAAACCCCGGCGAACCGGGGTTTTTCAAAACCAAGTCAAAGACTTGGCTTGGGAATTTGGTGCCCAGAAGAGGACTCGAACCTCCACACCCTTTCGAGTACCAGCACCTGAAGCTGGCGCGTCTACCAATTCCGCCATCTGGGCGACGAGCGGGGGTGTAAAAGGCCCGAGCCGAAGTGTCAACAGGCTTTTTGAAGTTTTCGTGTCGGATTGAAAAAAACTCAGTTCGAGGCCGTTTTTGCCCACCGACGGATTGTGGATAGACCGCTGTCGAGCAGCGCTTCAGCCACCTGCGCTGTTTCCGCCTCGACATAACACCGCATCTCCGGCGCATTTCCGGAGGGGCGTAAATGGATGATCCGGCCATCGTCGAACGTGACCCTGAGGCCGTCGATGTCGCTTACGCTCTGTGGCCGGCCGATCGGCGCCAGGAACGTCGCGAGATTTTCGGGCCCTGCACGCAAGTGGGCCATGAGCCTGGAGCTGGTTTCGACCGCAAAGTCTTCAAGCCGGTCGCTGAGCGCGACGGGGAGCCGATAGGACGAGGCAAGGACCGACAGCGAGAGCTTTGCCTCAACCGCTGCTGCCAGCACGGCGACGATGGGCAGGAAGCTGTCTCGGGTGGGCAGGGCATCAAGCGTTGAACCGTTGACGAGGAAGGCGCTCGCAGTCAGCGTTCCGCCATTGGCCTCAAAGCCCGCAACCTTCTGTTCGCCGTCACGGAGCGCCTGCTGCATGCCGGCGATCACGAAAGGCGAGCCGACGCGCGTCCTGAGAACCGAGAGCCTGCGCTCCAGGCCAGAATTCGAGGTGACGGGCGTGACGGCGAGCGTTGCGCCAAGGAAGCCGCAGGCCATGAGGCCCAGGAGATCGCCGCGCAAGGGCAGGCCGTTCTCGTCTGCGACCAGCGGACGGTCGCCGTCGCCATCGGCCGATACGATCGCGTCGAGCCGGTGCTCCCGGGACCAGCCCTGAAGCCGTTCGATCGTTTCGGACGAAACGGCCTCGGTGTCGACGGGAATGAAATGTTGCGAGCGCCCGAGGGCGACGACCTCGGCGCCGAAGAAGGCGAGCAGATCAGCGATCAGATCCCGGGCAACGGTGCTGTGCTGGTAAACCCCGACCTTGAGGCCGGAAAGCGCACCGGCCGGCAGCAGCTCGCGGTTCCTCTTAAGGAAAAGCTCTTCAACGCGGGCGCCGTGATCCTCGCCGATGCCGGCGTCCGCAATCGCCGGAATCTGATGTGCGATGCCGTCGGCGATCTCGCCGATCGCCAGTTCGTCGGCCTTGTCGATCTCGCCGTCCGGCCGATAGAACTTGATGCCGTTGCGATCGGCCGGGATGTGCGAACCAGTGATCATCAGGCCAGCGGCCCTGTTTGCGAGGCCGTAAAGAGCGAGTGCCGGCGTCGGCACCGTGCCGCAGTCGAGCACATGCAGGCCCTCGCGCGACAGCGCCGCCGCGCAAACGGCGGCGATCTCGGGACTGGAACCGCGAAAATCCCGCGCGATCAGGATCGGGTCACCCGGCCTGCTGTGCCCGGATGCCACGAGATGTCGGGCAAAGGCCGTCGCGTAGCGCGCCGAGGGTTCACCCTTCAGCTCCTCTGACAGACCGCGCAGGCCGCTGGTACCGAATTTCACTTGCATTGCTTCTCTCGCTGACATTGGGAACGACGGACCGGAATCACGGCTGCGATGGTCGATTGACTGGCGCATCCTACCGCGCAGTTGCCGAAAACGTAGCCGATTTCGGGTGGAAAACATGCGACAATTCAATCTGCTACCGCGGCCTTTGCGTGGCAGACGGCGCACGCGGCCTGCACAGATTGGGCCGGGGGGGAAGTCCGGCGGCTCCGACAGGGGCTGCGCGTACGCGACGCCTTGAATAAACCAAGAAAACCGAACGTAATACAGAGAGGGACACAACCGGAGGGCAGAGCCCTTCGAAAGTGAGGACAGAATGACGGGATTTCGCAATTTCGTTATCGGCTGGGCCATGGCCGCCACCTCCGTGATCACCGCCGTCGCACCCGCGCAGGCCATGCCGCTCCGGGTGCCCGACCTTCAGATCAAGACCACAGGCGACGTGCAGGATGTGCAGTACTACCGCCAACGCTACTGGGGAGGTGGCTGGGGATCCGGCTGGGGACCCTACTACCGGCGGGGCTGGGCGCGCCCCTACTATGGCTCGGGCTTGAGCTTCTACTTCGGTTCAGGCGGCTACTATGGCGGCGGCTATTACGGCGGTTACGGTGGCGGTTACTATCCGCGCTACGGTTACTACCCGCGTTACAACTACTATCCCCGCTATGGCTACAACCGGTATTCGTATCCTCGCCGCTACTACGGCGGCAACACCTACTATCGTGACCGCTATGTCGGCGGCGGCTCGCATGTCAGCTGGTGCCTGTCACGCTACCGCTCCTACAACCCGGCTACGAACCGGTTCTTGAGCTATAGCGGCGTCTACAAGATCTGCTATTCGCCCTACCGATAGCACGATATCGGTGACGCGAGGCGGAGGTCGCCTTGCCTCGCGTCTTGTCTCGGCCCTGCAAGCGCGCGCGGGTTTCCGTGTGTCGTGATATGCCGATTTGTGGGAAACGGCGGTTAAGCCACCATTAACCGCGGCGGCATACCGTTTCGCAAGGTTCCACAACGCCGCCAGGATCAGACATGCTGTTTCCGACCCAGCAATCGGCTGCCACCGCAACGACCAATCTGGTCGGCTCGATCCTGAAGGACATCGAGAAGCGGCAGGCGGAGGAAGAGGAAAAGACCAAGGGCACAAAGGACGACAAGATCCTGAAGGCGCAGGTCAAGTCCGACGATGCCCAAAAGGCCGCCAACGACAAGATCAATGCCTATTTCTTTGATCGCACGCAGGGCGATGCGAGCAACAACCGCGCCGTACTCATTCGCGAGGTTGGAAAGTTCTTCGGACTGGATCGCGAGACCTTCAAATCCGATTCCGCCTTCGCGAGGGAAGTCGAAACCCGGCTGAAGGATCTGAAGCCGGACGCGATTGACAGGATCGAGAAGGAACTGGGCCTTAACAAGTTCGGTATTTCTCTTAACGATTTGATCCAGGCCCTGAAAAACCCGGGCGGCCGCGAAAACGCGCTTCTGAAGGCCGCGCTCGGCGAGACGAGCGACAAGGCCCCACAGAGCCAGGCACAGGCCGCCAAGGCCGTCGATCGACTGAAGAGTGTTGCCGCGCCCAGATCACTCGAGGAAGCCCAGCTTGAAAGCCTGCATGGCGATCCTACCCGCAAGACCGACAAGCAGTCGCTCGACGAACAGGAACAGCAGGTGCACGGGCTCCATCTCCAGGAAGAACTTGAGGCCGTCGCCGACAGGCAGGATTTGGCATCGGCCGTGTTGGTGCGCTTAGACGACAATGGCCTCTACGGTCTCGCGGCACTTGGTCTCTGATCTAACTGCGCCTGACGATGCCAAGCCGCGCCATGACGGCATTCGGAATGCCGTAGCGGCGCACTGCGTCGCGGCTGTCGCGTAGGCCGCAGATTTCCCGTTGAATGAAAAACGCCCAGACCGCATCGGCTGCGTCGTCTAGAAGGCGTTCACGCAGGTCCGGCGGCGCCTCGGGCTTCAGCGCCGACAGGGCAGCAATCGCCTTTTCCACCTTAAGGCCGTGCCGGCCCAAAGCATCCGCCCGTTCGGACATCAGTTCGTATTCGAGCACGTTGAAGGCGCCGGAGGTCGAAAAGGTCGGGCTGAGGGCCTTTGGGGGACGAACGGTCATCCGAAAACTCCTGCTGCCTCAAGTGGCGCCCGCCGCGCAGCCTTCCAGCCGAGACCTCGATGCGAGCGACAAGGGACGTTCCAACAAGATGGATCCGCGCCGCATGGCATGCAAGCCACGCATGGACCGGGAGCGGCCAAAACATGGTTAAGATTTCATAAACCTCTTTCTCCTAACATCCAACATCATGCCGAATCCCCTATCCGCGGCCGAGCCGCGGTTGTCTGGCCCGCGGGCCACGACGCGCATGAGGCGCCAACCCGTAAGTGATTAGTACCGTTCGCAAACGAGCCGGAAATCGATCCGTGCTCAAGCACGCCGCCGCGTTTCGTCGATCGACGATTGGTCAACCCGAGGTCAAGCGAGATGGAGACCAGAATGCTGATACCCATCCAGACGGCCCGATCCGCGGCCGCTTCCGCTGAAGACGCGAGCGCAAAGGCACCGCAGACCGTGGCGCAGTTGCCCGCAAGTCAGCGCGGCGAGGCCATACAGAAAATTCTCGATGCGTTGACCCGGCACCTTTCGGGCCGCGAAATCCTCTCCAAGGATGCGCTGGTGCGGCTGATGGAAGATCTCGCGCGCATCCTCAAATTCCCGCCCCTGCCCCAGGAAGGTGGACGGGAGTTCGTTCGGCGCCTGGTGGCCTTTCTCGAGTCGATGCCGGCATCCGATCGGCTGCTGCTGGAGCGCCAGCTCGGCGGTCGCAGTCTCTCCATACGTGTCGGGCTGCTTGCCGAACTGCCGGCCATCCGCAACGGAACCTCGATACCGCGCGCAACGGCGACGCCAATGCCCGCGCAGGCGCGCGACGTCATCCTGCGCAACCCTTCGCTCCAGCCGGCGCTGCCGTTCAATCCGTCGGCGACACGCGGGCCCGTCGCCAGCGAAGTCGCGCTGCTGCAAGCAGTCCTGCGCAAGACCTTCGGCGTCGGCAACGACACACTCGATCTGCAGCGCGACGATCTGGAGCAGACATCGACGACTGAGCCGCAATCGACAGGCCGAAGCGAAAAGCCGGCCGAACGCCGCGAGGTGCGAGCGGACGCCAGGACGGCCGCGTCTTCGGAAGGCGCCTCGGTCGAGAGCGCTGCCGCCCTGCTTGGCGGCGAAGGCGAGGTCGAGGAAGTCGCATCGCTCGCCACAGCCGTCGCGGAGGCAGACGAGAAAGCCCAGCACATCGATACCGGGCATGGCGGCGAGGCCGTGCCCCCAAGCGACGACAGCGCGGCCCTGGCAATCGAGGGCCAGGCGGCCAGCGAAATGGAGCAGCCGGAGACGACCGGCGATCCGAATCCTGACGGGACCTATGGCCCCCTGCCCGACGCTGACGGGGAAAACGACCGGAAAACGGCTCTTTCTTCCGGTCGCGGCGATCAGGACGCTCGACCGTCACGGGTGCTGTCGGACGCGATCAAGACGCTCATCCGTGACAGCGTGGCCTTACCCGGTGGCGCGCTCGACGCAGAACCCGGAGCAGTCGCGCAACAGGCTGACGAGACGAGCGCACCACCGCAGGTGCCCGCCAAGGACACTGGCCCTGCCGCGCGCGAAGCCGGTGCGGCGATCCGCCAGCGCGAGGTCTCGGAGGGTGGCAGCGCGCTGTCGTCCCTCATCAACGAGCCGACCGAAGAGGCGAATGCGAACCAGCGCACTGCTTTGGAAACGCGCCCGCAGCGCCCGGTCGACGAACAGACGATCCAGCAAATGATCGCCAGGCTGGTGGAAAACGGCCTTCCGCGCGAAGCCATTCCCTTCACCATGATCCCCTACCCGGCAACCGGAAATGACGTGGAGCATTTCGAGGACGTCGCGCATGAAAGGCCCGGAAGTTCGGACGAAGAGCCGTCTGGCGAAGAGCAGGAGGACGCGGAAGGCAATCAGGCCGAAGAGGGCGATACGGACCAGCACAGCGACGCCGACGACGAGACCCCTGAGGCGCCGGACGCCTACGATCTCTATCGCAAGCTCGGCGACCTCGGATAGAGCGACGCCGATGGGGGCGTGAGCCCGTTTCCCGCCGATTTTTCTCGGGCGCACCCGGATCGGACCGGCGGCACACCATCCTCAAAAAGAAAAACCCGCGGAGATTGCTCCCCGCGGGTTCTTCAATTCAGACGTCAGGCAACGATTACTCGTTGTTCTGGCGGTTCTTCAGAGCGGCGCCAAGGATGTCGCCGAGCGAAGCGCCCGAGTCGGACGAACCGAACTGAGCAACGGCTTCCTTCTCTTCAGCGATTTCCAGAGCCTTGATCGACAGCTGGATCTTGCGGTCCTTCTTGGAGAAGTTGGTGACGCGAGCGTCGACAACCTGACCAACAGAGAAACGCTCCGGACGCTGTTCGTCACGGTCACGCGACAGGTCAGCGCGGCGGATGAACGAGGTGATGTCTTCGTGGTTCACGAGCTTCACTTCGATGCCGCCATCGTTGATCGCGATGATCTCGGCCGAGACAACAGCGTTCTTGCGCAGTTCGCCCGAAGCAGCGGCGTCGCCGACTGCATCCTTGCCGAGCTGCTTGATGCCGAGCGAGATGCGCTCCTTCTCGACGTCGACGTCGAGAACAACAGCGCGAACGACGTCGCCCTTGTTGAACTCTTCGATGACCTGCTCGCCCGGACGGTTCCAGTCGAGGTCGGAAAGGTGAACCATGCCGTCAACGTCGCCGTCGAGGCCGATGAACAGGCCGAATTCGGTCTTGTTCTTGACTTCGCCTTCAACTTCCGTGCCTGCCGGGTGGCTATGCGCGAATGCCTGCCACGGGTTCTCGAGCGTCTGCTTGAGGCCGAGCGAGATACGACGCTTGGTCGGATCGACTTCGAGAACGACAACGTCGACTTCCTGGCTCGTGGACAGGATCTTGC
>JAESFW010000158.1_pt1 | contig 44217 bp, 38 predicted proteins | sample 9269481 | NCBI WGS metagenome assembly JAESFW01 (sample SAMN14515350, study PRJNA621654) | algae metagenome | isolation source: Lyngbya sp. HA4199-MV5 and co-occurring heterotrophs from soil with... | place: USA: Ahupuaa O Kahana State Park, Hawaii | collected 2009-07-21 | reverse complement strand
CTCGGCCTGAACTACATCACCACGGTGGAAGACCTGGCCGTGCTCAAGCGCGTGATCGTGCAGAACGTGGCACCCGATGGCTACGGCGTGCTCAACGCGGCCGACCCCATCGTGGCGGCCATGGCGCCGGTCTGCCCCGGCAAGATCATCTACTTCGCGAGCGACCGCCACAACCCGGTGATGGCCACGCACCGCGCCCAGGGCAACCGCACGGTGTACGTGGACGGCGACTCCATCGTCGCTTCCGAAGGCTCGTGGCGCGAGACCATCCACCTGCGCGACGTGCCCATCACGCGCAACGGCCGCATCGGCTTCCAGGTGGAGAACGTCATGGCCTCGGTGGCCGCCGCCTGGGGCGCCGGCCTGCCCTGGCAGACCATCCGCCGCGGCCTGTCGGGCTTTGTGAACGACAGCGACAACGCCCCCGGCCGCTTCAACATCATGGACTACAACGGCGCCACGGTGATCGCCGACTACGGCCACAACCCCGACGCCATGCGCGCCCTGGTGGCCGCCGTAGACGCCCTGCCCGGCAAGCGCCGCAGCGTGGTCATCAGCGGTGCCGGTGACCGGCGCGACGAAGACATCCGCGAGCAGACCGTGATCCTGGGTGCCGCCTTCGACGACGTGATCCTGTACCAGGACGCGGCCCAGCGCGGCCGTGGCGACGGCGAGGTGATGGCGCTGCTGCGCGAAGGCCTGGCCGGTGCTGCGCGCACCACGCATGTGGAAGAGATCCGCGGCGAGTTCATCGCCATCGACACGGCCCTCGGCCGCCTGCAACCGGGCGACCTGTGCCTGGTGCTGGTGGACCAGGTGGAAGAAGCGCTGGCCCACCTGGCCAAGCGCTGCACCGAAGCCGGGGCGGCCGCGTGATGCACACCACCCTGCGCACGGCGGCCCTGGCCGCTTGCACGCTGCTGGCGGCGGGCGCCGCCAGCGCCGCCCCCGACAAGATCGGCACGGTGGACACGGCCTTCAAGCTGCTGGGCCGCGACCACGACATCATCGTCGAGGCCTACGACGACCCCGCGGTGCAGGGCGTGACCTGCTATGTCTCGCGCGCCCGCACGGGCGGCATCAAGGGATCGCTGGGCCTGGCCGAAGACCGCTCCGAAGCCTCGATCGCCTGCCGCCAGACCGGGCCGGTGAATTTCCCGGCGCCGCTGCGCAAGCAGGAAGAGGTGTTCAGCGAGCGCCTGTCCATCCTGTTCAAGCGCCTGCGCGTGGTGCGCATGGTGGACCCGGCACGCAACACCCTGGTCTACCTCACCTACTCGGAAAAACTGGTGGACGGCTCGCCGCAGAACAGTGTGACAGCCGTGCCGGTGGACCGGGCCACCCCGATTCCTCTGAAATGACAAAGGGCGCCTCGGCGCCCTTTCTTCATGCTTTTCCGGATGCGATCTGGCGCAGGGCCTGTTCGAAGACCTCCGGCGGCTGGCCGCCCGAGATCAGGTGGCGGTCGTTGATGATGATGGCCGGCACCGAGTGGATGCCCTGCTGCAGGTAGAACTGCTCGCGCTCGCGCACCTCGGCGGCATAGCGGTCCGACGCCAGCACGGCACGGGCCTCGGCCTCGTCGAGCCCCACCTCACCCGCCACGCGGGCCAGCACTTCATGGTCGCCCGGGCTCTGGCCATCGGTGAAGTAGGCCTTGAACAGCGCGTGCTTGAGGGCAGGCTGCTTGTCGCTCTCTTCCTCGGCCCAGTGCAGCAGGCGGTGGGCGTCGAAGGTGTTGTAGATGCGGCTGCGCTGCGCCATGTTGAAGGTGAAGCCCAGGGCCGCGCCGCGTGCGGCGATGGCGTCGCGGTTCTTCTGGCTCTGCTCGGGCGTGGCGCCGTACTTCTCGTGCAGGTGCTCGGCGATGTCCTGGCCTTCTTGGGCCATCTGCGGATTCAGCTCGAAGGGTTGAAAGTGCAGGTCGAGCGCGATCTCGCCTTTCAGGCGCTCGGCCGCCTGCTCCAGCGACTTGAGGCCGATGATGCACCAGGGGCAGGAGACGTCGGAGACGAAATCGATCTTGAGGGCTGTGGTCATGCGGTCACCGAAAGGTCAAATGGGTTGGCCAACATCCTAGGCCGATTGGCGCGTCCTTGCAGCGGTACGGCCATTGGCCACCCTGCAAGCCCCCACCCCGGTGATGGAAAAGCCCGGGTTTGCCACACTGTTGCCCTGTTCTGCCAACCGGGATCCGAAAGGAACCACTGCTCCATGCAACTCGACCAGCAACAAGCCATCCTCACCATTGCCCTGTTCGCCGCCTTCGCCGACGGCCACAAGGGCGACAGCGAGCGCGAGGAGATCCGGCGCATTGCCCAATCGCTGGCCCAGGACGCGCCCGCCATCGACCTGCCGCGCCTGGTGCAGGACGTGCTGCTGCAGCGCACCAGCGCCGAGGCCGCCGCCCGGGCCCTGGCCGAGCCGGGCCTGCGCCAGCTGGCCTATGAAATGGCAGTCTGCGTCTGCGATGTGGACGGGCGCCAGACCGGTACCGAGCGCGCCTTCCTCGCGCAGCTCAAGGGCTGGCTGCAACTGGGCGACGGCGACACCGCGGCCTTCGAGCAGCAGGCCGATGCGCTGGTGGAAGTGGCCGAACGCGCCGCGCCCATTGCCCGGGGCCTGGCCCCCGTGGCTGCGGGCACGGCGGCCGCTGCCGCAGCGGCGGCCTTGCCCGTGCGCAATGTGCCGCAGGTGCCGGACGCCGAGCTGGACAAGAGCATCCTGAACTACGCGCTGCTGTGCGGCGCGCTGGAGCTGCTGCCGCAGTCCTGGGCGTCCATGGCCATCATCCCCCTGCAGGTGAAGATGGTCTACGCCGTGGGCAAGGCGCATGGCGTGGAGCTGGACCAGGGCCACATCAAGGACTTCATCGCGGCGGCCGGCGTGGGCATGGCCTCGCAGTACATCGAGCAGTTCGGCCGCAAGCTGCTCGGCGGCCTGCTGGGCAAGGTCGCGGGCCGCACCATTGGCGGCATCGGCCAGGCGGCCACGGGCATGGCCTTCTCGTTCGCCACCACCTATGCCCTGGGCCAGGTGGCCAAACGCTACTACGCGGGCGGCCGCGTGATGAGCACCGCCGTGCTGCGCGAGAGCTTCCAGAACCTGCTCGGCCCGGCCAAGGACCTGCAGACGCAGTACCTGCCGCAGATCCGCGAGAAGGCTGCGACCCTGGATGCCGCCAAGGTCATGGCCATGGTCAGGGGCGGCGCTTGATCGGTCTTTGAACTGCCAATCCCGCGGCCACTTCCCTCTTTCACAGGGGCCGCAGCCCATGCCAGAATCGGGCATGCCCCTGACACTGGACCCTGCCAACGCCATCGCACCCATGTCGCTGGACTCCCCGTCGGACAATGCCATGACGGCGCTGTACCGCGTGGCCCTGGGCCCCGTCAACACCGAGCACTACCTGCCGGTCTTTGCGCGCTTCGATGATGCGGGGCGCACCACCACCACCTGGAACTGGCCGGCCGCACTGTGCACGCTGAGCTGGCTGGTGTTTCGCCAGCTCTGGGGCGCGGCCCTGGTCTATGTGGCCGCCGCCGAGGGGCTGGCGCTGCTGGTGTTCGGCCTGGGCCGCCAGTTCCTGCACCTGCCGCCGCAGGTGGAATGGGGCCTCCTGGCCGCCATCGTGCTGTTCAGCTGCGCCGTGCCGGGGCTGTTCGCCAACGCGGTGCTGCACACCGAGATCCGCAAGCGCATTGCACGCGCCCTCTCGGCCTCGCGCACCGTGCCCGAAGCCGCGGCGCTGCTGGAGCGCCAGGCCAGCTCGCGCCAGCGGCTGAGCGCGGTGATCATCGGGCATGTGGTCGTGGTGGCCACGGCCGTGCTCGCCTACCTGCTGTTCCCGCCGAGTGCCACCGGCACGGAGGCCACCGCGGCCCAGCCCCCCGCAGCCACGGCGTCCGCGGCCGTACCCACCTCGGGCCTGGCGGCCGTATCGGTGCTGCGCGGTGCGGCATCCACACCGGCCGCGCCCGCTGCCCCGGCCAGCGACACCGCAGCTCCCGAGGCCGCAGCGCCGGCCGCCACCGCAAGCGCCCAGGCACCGGCTCCAGCGCCCGCACCTGCGCCCGCCCCCCCAACACCACCGGCGGCCTCGGCACCCGCAACGCGCAACCCGGCGGCCAATCCACCCGCGGCCCAGGCTGCGCCCAGCGCGCCTGCCCCGGTCGCTGCCGCCAAGGCCCCCGCAGCCACCACGCCAGCGCCCCCGGCCTCCAAGGCCGCCACGCCCCCGGTAGCGGCCAGCAAGCCGGCCCCGGCGCCCGCTCCGGCGGCCTCGGCCCCGCCAGCCAAGACCAGGCCCAGCGCCCCGGCAGCCCCCGCCTCCAAGGCCACGCCCAGCACCCCGGCGGCGAGCAAGCCCGCCCGCCCGGCCCCTGCGCCGGCCAGTCCGGCCGCCTCGGCCGCCAGCGACCCCGAGCTCGCCATGGTGGGCAGCGCCTCGGGCTTCTACATCAATGTGGGCCTGTTCGCCGAAGAGGCCAATGCGCGCAAGACCCAGTCGCGCCTGCTCAACGAGGGCCTGCCGGCCTTCCGCCAGCCGCTGGACAGCGCCAAGGGCCCGCGCATCCGCGTGCGCGTGGGCCCCTTCGCGACCAAGGCCGAGGCCGACACGGCCGCGCAGACCATCCAGCGCATGGGGCTGGATGCCGTGGTGTTCAAGAAGTAGGCCCTGCGCACACCGGGGGACGCAGCCAGCGTCCTACGCGCAGGCGTTCATGCGGCCGACATCCAGTGCCGGCACGGGCACGTACTCTGCAGTATCGACCCCTGTCGCCTGCACCACCGCCCCATGCCCACGCTGCGCCACTCCACCTTCCATGCCCTGCGGCCCCGCTGGTGGACTTTGGCCGCCGTGGCGGCCGGGGCCCTGTTGCTCACGGGTTGTGCGCCCTGGCGCCTGATGACGGCCTCGGACCTGGCCAAGGCATCACGCCCCTACGCAGCCCAGCCGGCCCAGCCCGAGCGGCGCATCCTCGTGGTCGGCGACAGCACGGCCGTGGGCACGGGCGCGGCGCGCCCCGAAGACAGCCTGGCGGGGCGCATCGGTGCCGCCCACCCGCGCTGGCAGATCGACAACCTGGCCCGCAACGGCGCCAAATTCGAGGACGTGCAGGCCCAGCTGGAGCAAGCGCGTCCCGGGTACGACCTGGTGCTGGTGCTCGCGGGTGGCAACGATGTGATCCGGCTGACTTCAGAACAGCAGTTGCACGGCCATATGGAACAGGCCATCCGCACGGCCAAGGCGCGCGGCAAGCAGGTGGTGCTCATGCCCTGCGGCAATGTCGGCCATGCGCCGCTGTTCATGCCACCCGTCTCGTGGTTTCTGGAGAGCCGCTCCAAACGCCTGCATGCCACCGCGCAGGCGGTGGCGCTGGAGAGCGGCGTGCGCTACATCCGCCTGCTCAAGCCGCGCGCGCAGGACCCGTTCGTGCAGCGCGCCGACGAACTCCATGCCGCCGACGGCCTGCACCCGAGCAGCGCGGGCTACCAGCAGTGGTACGAAGAGCTGCTGCGGCAGGAAGGCCTGGCCAGCCTGACCGGAGGCTAGTACGTCTCCAGGTGCAGGCGCCCCTCGCGCGCCAGGGTGGCTGCCAGCGCCTCCCAGTCCAGGCCGGCCTCGGCCGCTACATCGCGCAAGGCCAGCACCACGCCCTCTTCCATGCTCTTGAGGCCGCAGACATAGAAGTGGCTGTTGCCGTCGCGCAGCAGGGCGGCCAGATCGGGGGCGCGCTCGCGCATCAGGTCCTGCACATAGCGCCGGGGCTGGCCCGGCGTGCGCGAGAACGCCAGGTTGATGTCGATGAAGTCCTTGGGCAGGCTTTGCAGCGGGCCGAAGTAGGGTAGCTCCTGCTGGGTGCGCGCGCCAAAGAACAGCATGAGCTTGCCGCCCTCGAACTTGCCGCTCTTGCGCAGCCGCCGGCGCCACTCTGTCATGGCGCGCATGGGCGCGCTGCCCGTGCCGGTGCAGATCATCACCACATGCGATTTGGGGTGGTTGGGCATGAGGAAGGAGTGGCCGAACGGGCCCACCACCTCCACCTTGTCGCCCACCTTGAGGTCGCAGACGTAGTTGGACGCGACGCCGCGCACGGGGTTGCCGTCGTGGTCGGAGGTGACGCGCTTCACGGTGAGCGCCAGGTTGTTGTAGCCCGGCCGCTCGCCATTGCGCGCGCTGGCGATCGAGTACTGGCGCGCATGGTGGCGCTTGCCCAGGGCATCGGCGCCCGGGGGAATGATGCCGATGGACTGGCCTTCGAGCACGGGGAAGGGCAGGCTGCCGAAGTCCAGCACCACATGGTGCGTCTCGCTCTCGAACCCAGCCTCGGTGCAGTTGAAATTGCCGACCACGGTGGCCGTGGTGGGCGACTTGGGCGGGTAGAGGTTGGTGTAGGCGTGCGCGGCCGACCAGGGCGGCACGGTGGCGCCCCGGTGCATGGGGGGCTGGGGCTGCACGCCGGGCTCGGCCGTGGCCACAGCCGGCACGGCAACAGGGGCCTCTGCCGTATCGCCATCGACACCAGCCGCCGCCAGTTCTTCGGGGCTGAGCTCGGCGGGCAGGGACTCCCAGGTCAGCTGTTCCTCGATGGAATAGGCGCGCACCAGGGGCATGGTGCGCCAGTTGTCGATGGAGCCCGTGGGGCAGGGCGAGATGCAGGCCATGCAGCCATTGCAGACGTCGGCGCGCACAACGTAGTTGTTGTCGTCGTGCGTGATCGCATTGACGGGGCAGGTCGCCTCGCAGGTGTTGCAGCGGATGCAGATTTCCGGGTCGATCAGGTGCTGCTTGATGACCCCGGCTTCAACGGCCATGTCCATGTAGTTCTCCTGTGTCACCCCCGCAGGCGCGGGGGTCGGGACGGGGCCTTTCGTGCTCGTGGGGCCGGCCGCCGTCCCTGCTGCCCTCGTTCATACGCCGAGGGCGCTGCTTTGTCCATCAGCCGAAACGCACGTATTCGAAGTCGACCGGCTGGCGGTTGATGCCCATGACCGGGGGCGCGATCCAGCCAGCGAACTTTCCGGGCTCGACCACACGGCCCATGAGCGAGGCGACGAAGGCAAAATCCTCGGCGCTGGGCAGCCACTCGTTCTTCTTGGCGGCCCATTCCATGTCGTTCACCACACGGCCCTCGGGCGACATCTTGATGCCCGCGAGCGCACCGATCTGGCGGTTGAAGGCCTTGTGCGGCACCACCAGGCGGGTGGGGATGCCGGCTTTTTCCAGCACCTTGTTCCAGCGGCCCACGCCGGCCACCGAGTCCTTGATGAAGTCGTCGCGCAGTACCTCGTTGAGCGCGTTGAGCATGGGCACGTCCTTCTCGACGAGCTGGCCGTCCTTGACCTCCAGCACCTTGTAGGTCTGGCCCTTGAGCACATGGTCGTCGGTGCGCTTGCCTTCCTCGTAGCGGCCCTTGAGGCCCGAGCTGTAGAAGATGGCGGCGTTGCTCGACTGGTCGGCACCGAACAGGTCGATGGTGACGCTGTAGTGGAAGTTCAGGTAGCGCTGCACCGTGCCCAGGTCGATGGCGCCGGCGGCGCGGATCTTCTGCGGGTCGTCGGTCTTGAGCTCGTTCATGACCTGGGCGGTGCGCGTGAGCACGCGCGAGACGCCGCTCTCGCCCACGAACATGTGGTGCGCCTCTTCGGTCAGCATGAATTTGGTGGTGCGCGCCAGCGGGTCGAAGGCGCTTTCGGCCAGGGCCGAGAGCTGGAACTTGCCGTCGCGGTCCGTGAAGTAGGTGAACATGAAGAACGCCAGCCAGTCGGGCGTGGCCTCGTTGAAGGCCCCCAGGATGCGCGGGTTGTTCTCGTCGCCCGAGGTGCGCTGCAGCAGGGCCTCGGCCTCTTCGCGGCCGTCGCGGCCGAAGTGCTTGTGCAGCAGGTAGACCATGGCCCACAGGTGGCGGCCCTCTTCGACGTTGATCTGGAACAGGTTGCGCAGGTCGTACATGCTGGGCGCCGTGAGGCCCAGGTGGCGCTGCTGCTCGACCGAAGCGGGCTCGGTATCGCCCTGCGTCACGATGATGCGGCGCAGGTTGGCGCGGTGCTCGCCGGGCACGTCCTGCCAGGCCTTCTCGCCCTTGTGGTCACCGAAGTGGATCTCGCGGTTGGCGTCGCCCGGGTTCAGGAAGATGCCCCAGCGGTAGTCGCGCATCTTCACATGGCCGAACTGGGCCCAGCCCTGCGGGTCCACGCTCACGGCGGTGCGCAGGTAGACCTCGTGGTTGGTCGACCCCTCGGGGCCCACATCGTCCCACCAGTTGATGAAGTTGGGCTGCCAGCCTTCGAGCGCGCGCTGCAGCGTGCGGTCTTCGCTCAGGTTGACGTTGTTGGGGATCTTCTCGCTGTAGTTGATGGTGCTCATGGAGGTCTCCTTGGATGGTGGGGGCGGCGGGTTCAGACGCGGTTCAAGTCGAAACCGGCTTTCTCGCCGGTGCCATAGACCTTGAGCGCGCCCTTGTCGCCCACGGCGTTGGGGCGGTTGAAGATCCAGTTCTGCCAGGCGGTGAGCCGGCCGAAGATGCGCGTGGCCATGTTCTCCTTGCTGGCAAAGCGCAGGTTGGCTTCCAGGCCGGTCAGGGCGTCGGGCGACATGGCGGCGCGCTCCTCGATGGCCATGCGCAGCTCGTCGTCCCAGTCGATGTCGTCGGGCGCGGCGGTCACCAGGCCCAGGGCCAGGGCCTCGTCGGCGTCGAGCGGCTTGCCGGCCGCGGCGCGCGCGGCGTCCAGCGGCGCGGCCTCTTCGTAGAAGCGGCGCTGCAGGCGGCTCTGGTCGTTGACCATGGGGAAGAAGCCGAAGTTGAATTCGTTGAGCACCAGTTTCGGTGCGCGCTCGGCATCGTCGGGCAGGGCCAGCATGTAGGTGCGGTCGGCCGCAAAGGCCAGCTCGGCCAGCGTGCCGGCGAAGCACGAACCCTCCTGCACCACGGCGAACAGCGTGCGCGAGGACACGTCCAGCCGCGCCAGCGTGCGGCGCAGCGCGCCGATGGTCTCGCGCACCAGCCAGTGGTCCTTGTGCGCCAGCATCACGGCATCGGAGGCGAGCACGGCCTTGGCGTCGCCTTCGGTCTTGAGCAGCCAGGTGCCGATGTCGAGTTCGTTGGTGCGCAGGTTGAGGATGGCGTCGTCGAGCTCACGCGCCAGGGCCAGCGGCCACCAGGCCGTGCCTGCTGCCTCGATGGCGGCGATGTCGGCCGGCTGCGCACCCGTGGGGGCCTTCACGGTCAGGGTGGCCGTGCGCTTGGCGCGGTCGATCTGCACCTGCACATGCGAGTAGCCCAGGCTGTCGGCGCCGTCCTCGCGCTCCAGGCGGGTCAGGACCACGCCCTGGGCGCCGGCCGGGCGGTCGCTGCCCGCAGCGAGCTGCACGGCGCGGTCCTGCACGGCGGCGGCGAACTGGGCCGGCTTGGCCACGGCATCCACCAGGCGCCAGTCCACCGCGCGCTGGCCGCGCACGCCTTCCACGCTGGTGCAGAAGATGTCGGCCAGGTCGTGGCGCACGTGGCGCTTGTCGGTCACACGCGTGAGGCCGCCGGTGCCGGGCAGCACGCCCAGCAGGGGCACCTCGGGCAGGGAGACGGCGGACGAGCGGTCGTCCACCAGCAGGATCTCGTCGCAGGCCAGGGCCAGCTCGTAGCCGCCACCGGCGCAGGCGCCGTTGACGGCGGCGAGGAACTTGAGGCCCGAGTGCTTGGACGAATCCTCGATGCCGTTGCGCGTCTCATTGGTGAACTTGCAGAAGTTCACCTTCCAGGCGTGGCTGGAGACACCCAGCATGAAGATGTTGGCGCCCGAGCAGAAGATGCGGTCCTTGCCGCTGGTGACGACCACGCTGCGCACCCCGGGGTGCTCGAAGCGCACGCGGTTGAGCGCGTCGTTGAGCTCGATGTCCACGCCCAAGTCGTAGCTGTTGAGCTTGAGCTTGTAGCCGGGGCGGATGCCGCCGTCTTCGGCGATGTTGAGCGACAGGCGCGCGATGGCGCCCTCGACGCTGAGCGACCAGTGGCGGTACTGGCCGGGTTCGGTGCGGTAGTCGACGCGCGCCGGGGCGCTGGTGGTGGTGGCGGTCATGGCATGTCTCCTGTGGGGCCGGGGGCGGCTGCAAACCTCAAAACAAGAAAAATAATGCAGCTTTTGATTTCGATGACATGCATCATGATGCATGTTTACGGGCGCGTCAATGCCTGGAGTGCTTTTTTTCGTTGCGAAAGGTGTGACGGGCCCCCGCCGAGAGCGGGGTCAGGCGCTCAGGAGGCGCTCATCGACTGCTTGGCGACCGAGCGCAATCCTTGGAAGGCTTGGGCCAGGCTCTTGCCACTGGTGTCCACCGAGAGATCGGCCTTGGAATAGAAGGCCGCGCGCCCGCTCAGAATGCGGCGCAGGTCGTCCATGGCCTCCTTGCTGGCGGCCATGGGGCGGGTGTCGCCCTGCGCGGCCACGCGGCCCATGTGCTCCTCGGGGGCGGCCTGCAGCCACACGGTGGTGCAGTGGGCCAGCAGCTCGTTGAAGGTGGCGGGGTCGGAGACGATGCCGCCCGGGGTGGCGATCACCACCTCGCTGTAGATCTGGATGGTCTCTTCGAGCGCTCGGCGCTCGTAACGGCGGTAGGCATTGGTGCCGTAGAGGTCGTGGATCTCGCGCACGCTGCAGCCCGCGAGCTTCTCGATCTCGCGGCTCAGCTCCACGAAGGGCACGTCCAGGTCGTCCGCCAGCATCTGGCCCAGGGTGGACTTGCCCGCACCGCGCAGGCCGATGAGGGCAATGCGCGTGTGCCGCGCCGGATCCACCGAGGCCGTGCCCAGCAGCTCGCCCAGGGCGATGCGCACGCGGCGCAGGTCGGCCTCGCTGCGGTTCTCCAGCAGCTCGCGGATCAGCAGCCATTCGGGCGAACTGGTGGTGACATCGCCCACCAGCTCGGCCAGCGAGCAGTGCAAGGCGCCCGCCACCTGCTGCAGCACCAGGATGGAGGCATTGCCCGTGCCATATTCCAGGTTGGCCAGGTGGCGCTCGGACACATCGGCCGCGATGGCCACAGCCTTGCGCGTGAGCCCGCGCTGCGCGCGCAGGTTGCGCACGCGCTCGCCCAGCGCCGTCAGCAGCGGGTTGCGGGCTTCGCCGCCCGGCGCTGCAGCGCCATTGCCGTCGGTGGGCGCAGTGGCCAGCACTGCGTCGTCTTGCTCATTCATGCGCGTCCTTGTTCACTCCACCGGATTGTGCCTGCCGGGACAGCACCCAAATATATGCACTATAGTGCTTGACGAACGTCACATCGAAGTTTATCGTTCAGTCACACGCAAGATACTGCACGTTTCACAATACCGCAAGGCCATCCCTGGCCCAAGGCCGTGAACACGCCACGGCCCCAGCCAGCTTCCAAGAGAGCCCGCCACGATGACAACGACGACCCGCCCCGCCAGCCAGGAAGCCTTCCATGCCCTGCTCGCCGACCTCACCGCGCAAATCGACGGCCGCCCGCTCGATGCCGCGCTGGACCGGTGGCTCAATGCCGCCCACGGCGCCGGCAGCGCCACCTATGAGCAACTGCGCAGCGCCTGCCTGACCGGCGTGGCCGAGGGCTGGCTGTGCGAGCGCGAGGGCGGTGGCATCAAGTACGGCCGGGTCTTCAAGGCCGAGGATGCGTTGCACCGCTTCTCGGTGGACGTGGTCGACATGCAGGACCTGGCCGGCCCGCACCACACGCACCCGAACGGCGAGATCGACCTGATCATGCCCATCAAGGGCAGCAGCGCCACCTTCGACGGCCGGCCGGCAGGCTGGTGCGTCTATGGCCCCGGCACCGCCCACAGGCCGACGGTGGCCCAGGGCCGCGCCTTGGTGCTCTATTTGCTCCCCGAGGGCCAGATCCAGTTCAGCAAATGAAACACCCCCTGAGTCGCTTCGCGCCTTCACCCCTCTCCCGACTCGCTGCGCGAGTCGGGAGGGGGACGCCCCCAGTGCGGCGGGGCGGCCCTTGCACGGGGGCACTGGCTTCGGCCGCGCCAGTTTCGTGTGCCGCAAGCGATGCACAACGTGTTGGACAACCGATAACCGCATTCTTCTCCATCTAACTGTATGACCGAACTTCTTACCAACTACGCTGCCGGCCGCTGGCAGGCCGGCACCGGCAACGGCACGCCGCTGTTCGACCCCGTGCTGGGCCACGCACTGGTGCGCGTGGATGCCACCGGGCTCGACCTGGCCGAGGCCTTCAGCTTTGCGCGCCAGCAAGGCGGCGCGGCGCTGCGCGCGCTGACCTACCGCGAGCGCGCCGCGCTGCTGGCCGCCATCGTCAAGGTGCTGCTCGCCAACCGCGATGCCTACTACGAGATCGCCACCGCCAATGCGGGCACGGTGAAGAACGACTCGGGCGTGGACATCGACGGCGCCATCTTCACCCTGGGCCAGTACGCCAAATGGGGCGACGCGCTGGGCGATGTGCGCGCGCTGCGCGACGGCGATGCGGCCCGGCTGGGCAAGGACCCGGCCTTCCAGTCGCAGCACCTGTCGGTGCCCACGCAGGGCGTGGCGCTGTGCATCAATGCCTTCAACTTCCCCTCCTGGGGCCTGTGGGAGAAGGCTGCGCCGGCCCTGCTCTCGGGCGTGCCGGTCATCGCCAAGCCGGCCACGGCCACGGCCTGGCTCACCCAGCGCATGGTCCAGGATGTGGTGGAGGCCGGTGTTCTGCCCGCGGGCGCTCTGTCGGTCATCGCCGGCAGTTCGGCCGGGCTCATGGACCAGTTGCAACCCTTCGACGTGGTGTCGTTCACCGGTTCGGCCGAGACGGCGGGGATCATCCGCTCGCACCCTGCCGTGGCCCAGCGCTCGGTGCGCGCCAACATCGAGGCCGACAGCCTCAACAGCGCCCTGCTGCTGCCGGGCGAGGCCCCGGGCAGCGAGGCCTTCGACCTGCTGGTGCGTGAGGTGGTGCGCGAGATGACCGTGAAATCGGGCCAGAAGTGCACGGCGATCCGCCGCATCCTGGTGCCGGCCGCGGTGTACGACGCCGCGGCCGAGGCCATCGGCGCCAAGCTCGCCGGCATCAGCGTGGGCAACCCGCGCAATGACAGCGTGCGCATGGGCGCGCTGGTCAGCCGGGCCCAGCTGGCCTCGGTGCGTGAAGGCCTGGCCACGCTGCAGGCCCATGCCCAGGTGCTGTACGACGGACGCGACCGCCCGCTGGTGGATGCCGACCCCGCCGTGGCCGCCTGCATCGGCCCGGTGCTGCTGGGCGCGCGCGATGCCGACGCCGCACAGGCGGTGCACGACGTGGAGGTCTTCGGCCCCGTGGCCACGCTGCTGCCCTACCGCGACAGCGCGCATGCCATTGCCCTCGCCCACCGGGGCCAGGGCTCGCTGGTCACCTCGCTCTATGGCAGCGACAAAACCGCCCTGGCACAGACCGCACTGGCCGTGGCCGCCAGCCATGGCCGCGTGCACGTGGTCACGCCCGACGTGGCGCAGGCGCACAGCGGCCACGGCAATGTGATGCCCATGTCGCAGCACGGCGGCCCGGGCCGCGCGGGCGGCGGCGCCGAACTGGGCGGCCTGCGCGCCCTCGCCTTCTACCACCAGCGTACGGCCGTGCAGGCCAGCCCCGGCGTGCTCGCTGCGCTGGGACTCTGAAGTGAAACACCCCCTGAGTCGCTTCGCGCCTCCGTGCGTCCGTCAGAGCCGGCCGCTCTTCGGGCACGTCCAAGCCTGCGCAGGCAGGCTTGGAGCCGCGGCCCTCAGCCCCTCTCTCTCCTCGCTGCGCGAGTCGGGAGGGGGACGCTCCCGGTGCACGCAAGCGAAGCGCCGCCTTTGCGGCTCGGCGGCCCTTGCACGGGAGCACTGGCCTTGGCCGCGCCAGTTTCATGCGTCGCGGGTGGCGCGTAGCGCAATGAATAACTGATACCACATACCACCACAGACGCGACACCAAGAGCGCGCACCCGACCCGAGAGGGCCCCAAGGAGACACACCATGAGCCTGCCCCCACGCTTCAATTTCGCCCAGCACCTGTTCACCCTGAATGCAGCGCGCGCAGAGCGCACCGCCTACATCGACGACCGCGGCAGCCTGGCCTACGGCGCACTCGAAGACCGCGCCCGGCGCCTGGCCACAGCCCTCACCAGCAGCGGAGTGCACCGCGAAGAGCGCGTGCTGCTGCTCATGCACGACAGCAGCGACTGGCCCGTGGCCTTCCTGGGCTGCCTGGTTGCGGGCGTGGTGCCGGTGGCAGTGAACACCCTGCTCACGGCCGACGACTACGCCTACATGCTGGACCACAGTCGCGCCCAGGCGGCCATCGTCTCGGGCGCCCTGCTGGCGGTGCTGCAGGACGCCATGGGCCGCACCCCGCACGAGGTGCGCACCCTGCTTGTCTCGCAGCCCACAGGGCCGCTGCCCGAGGGGGCGCAGGACTTCGAGGCCGCACTGGCCGGCACCACGCCGCTGGCCGCGCCGGTCAACACCGCGGCGGACGACCCCGGCTTCTGGCTCTATTCCTCGGGCTCCACCGGCAAGCCCAAGGGCACGGTGCACACCCATGCCAACCTGTGGTGGACGGCCGAGCTCTACGGCAAGCCCGTGCTCGGCCTGACGGAAGACGATGTGTGCTTCTCGGCCGCCAAGATGTACTTCGCCTACGGCCTGGGCAATGCGCTGACCTTCCCGCTCTCGGTGGGCGCCACCGTGGTGCTGATGGCCGAGCGGCCCACGCCCGATGCCACCTTCCGCCGCTGGACGCAGCACCGCCCCACGGTGTTCTTCGGCGCGCCCACGGGCTTTGCCGGCATGCTGGCCTCGCCCGCGCTGCCGGCACGCGAAGCCGTGGCGCTGCGCATGTGTTCGTCGGCCGGCGAGGCCCTTCCGGGCGAGATCGCCCAACGCTTCAAGGAGCGCTTCGGCTGCGAGATCATCGACGGCATCGGCTCCACCGAGATGCTGCACATCTTCATCTCCAACCGCCCGGGCGACGTGCGCTACGGCACCACGGGCAAGCCCGTGGAGGGCTACGAGGTGGAGCTGCGCGGCGAGGACGGCCGCCCCGTGCCCGACGGCGAGGTGGGCGACCTGTACATCCGCGGCCCGAGCGCGGCGCTGATGTACTGGGCCAACCGCGAGAAGTCGCGCGAGACCTTCCAGGGCGGCTGGACCAAGAGCGGCGACAAGTACACGCGCGACACCGAGGGCTACTACACCTATGCCGGCCGCAGCGACGACATGCTCAAGGTCAGCGGCATCTATGTCTCGCCCTTCGAGGTGGAGGCCACGCTGATGCAGCACCCCGCCGTGCTCGAGTCCGCCGTGATCGGCGTGCAGGACGGCGAGGGCCTGACCAAGACCAAGGCCTACGTGGTGCTCAAGCCGGGCCAGCAGGCCGACGCCCAGGCGCTCCAGGCCTTCGTGAAGGAGCGCCTGGCGGCCTACAAGTACCCGCGCTTCATCGAGTTCATCGAGGAGCTGCCCAAGACCGCCACGGGCAAGATCCAGCGCTTTCGCCTGCGCGAGAAGGAGGCCCGCGCGTGACCGCACAGGCATCTTCTCCCTCCACGGAATTCGCCCGCATCGAGTGGCGCGGCCGCACAGTGCGCATCGAGCACCAGTGGATCGCGCCCGAGCGCCGCGATGCCCCATTGCTGGTCTTCCTGCACGAGGGCCTGGGCTCGGTGGCGATGTGGAAGGACTTTCCCGAGCGCCTGTGCGCCGCGGCCGGCGTGCGCGGCCTGGTGTTCTCGCGCCCGGCCTATGGCCGATCCACCCCGCGCGCAGCCGATGAAACCTGGGACGTGGATTTCATGCACCGCCAGGCGCACGAGGTGCTGCCCGCCTTCTTCGAGGCGCTCGGCATCGCCGAGGCGCCCTGGCTGCTGGGCCACAGCGACGGCGGCTCCATTGCGCTGCTGTATGCGGCACGCTTTCCCACAGCCGTGCGCGGCCTGGTGCTGATGGCGCCGCACATTTTTGTGGAGGACGTGACCATCGCCAACATCGAGATCGCACGCGAGGCCTACCAAAGCTCCGACCTGCCCGCCAAGCTGGGGCGCTACCACGACGATGCGGACTCGGCCTTCTGGGGCTGGAACCGCATCTGGCTGCACCCGCCCTTTCGGCAGTGGAACATCGAGGCCGAGATCGCCGCCATCCGCGCGCCTGTGCTCGCCATCCAGGGCGTGGACGACGAGTACGGCACGCTGGAGCAGATCCGCGGCATCGCGCGCCGGGTGCCGGGCACCGCGCTGCTGGAGCTGCCCGCCTGCGGCCATTCGCCGCACCGCGACCGGCCCGACGCGGTGATCGCTGCGGCCACGGACTTCATCACAGCGCAGCGCGCCTGAGCACCAGGCGGCCCGGCCATGACCCACCCCGGCCCGCCCACGCAGCTGTTCTTTTCCACGCCGGCACAGCGCGCGGCGCTGGCACGCGAGCGCTTCTTCGAAGAAGGTGAGCAGCCCACCGGCCTGGTGAACGAGGCGGTGCTGCAATCGTGGTCGCGCTGCAACGCGGCCGGCAAGCGCACACGCGACCGCATCGAGGCCGAGCCGCTGAGTGCACTGCGCACCGATGCCGCCCTGCGCCACAGCCGCCTGCTGCGCGCCGCAGCATCGCCGGCCCTGGCGCAGCTGGAGCAGGCGCTGGCAGGCACGCCCAGCCAGCTCTTGCTGACCAATGCCCAGGGCGTGATCGTCTGCACCGGCCAGCGCACGCCCTGCGCCGCCGAATCGGCCCTGCCGGCCCTGGCCCGCCTGGGCATGGACCTCTCGGAGGCGTCACTGGGCACCACGGCGCCGGGCATCGTGAGCGCCACGGGCAAGGGCTGCTCGGTGCTGGCCAACGAGCATTTCAACGAAGCCATCCTGGGCATCCAGTGCGCGGCCGCGCCCATCCGCGGCGTGGACGGGCAACTGGCTGGTGTGCTCGACCTCTCGGTGGAGGGGCGGGGCTTTGGCTTCGACGCCTATGCGCTGATCGCCTCGTACGCGCGCGGCATCGAGAACCGGCTGCTGCAGCTGCAGTCCGACGACCTGCTGGTGCTGGCCTTCCATGCCGACCCGGCCCTGTTGGGCACGCCGCTGGAGGCCCTGGCCGGCATCGATGGTGGCGGCATGGTGCGCTGGACCAATGCCACGGCCGCCCGCCTCACGGGGGCGCAGCGGGGCCTGCCCGCGCTGGAAGTGTTTGGCCAACCACTGCATGCGCTCGTGGCCCTGGCGCGGCACCCCGGCCCGCATGCGCTGTGCCTGCCCAACGGGCTCACCGCCTGGTGCAGTGCACGCCTGCAGGCACGCGATGGCGCGGGCGCGCTCACCCCGGTGGCAGCCACCTGCACAACGCCCCCGGCAGAAGAGCCCCCCGCCCGCAGCGCCGCCCCACGCACGCTGGAAGAAGCCCAGGCCGACAGCATTGCGCAGGCGCTGCAAGCAGCGGGCGGCAAGGTGGCGCGCGCGGCCCGGGCGCTGGGCGTTTCGCGTGGTGTGGTCTACCGGTACCTGCAGCGCAAGTCGTAGCTGTTCCGATTCGGAACACTTTCCCTGCGGGTTTGCCCTGAGCTCGCCGCGCTGCGAGCGTCTTCCTAGACTTTCCCTGCACCGCGCCCGCGGTCAGCAGGAACCAGAAAGCAGGAGACAGCACGCATGTACCCATCCGATCAATCCTCCCCACCCGACCTGGCCCACGGCGATGCCATCGACGCCGCCGAGATGGCCCTGGCACGCGGCCGCACCGACCGGCGCAGCTTCATGCGCTGGGCGCTGGCGGCCGGCGTTTCGATGACGGCGGCCTGCACCATGGCCGACAAGGCCGTGGCCGTGCGCGACAACCAGCGCGCGCTGAACCGCGCGCTCACCGACGAATACGACTACATCGTCTGCGGCGCGGGCAGCGCAGGCTGCGTGGTGGCGCACCGCCTCACGCAGGACCCCACGCTGCGCGTGCTGCTGATCGAGGCCGGCGGCAGCGACGACGTGGACTCGGTGAACAACCCCGGCGTGTGGTTCACCAACCTGGGCACGCCGCTGGACTGGTCGTTCGCCACCACGCCCAACGCCCACCTGAACCACCGCGTGGTGGCCCAGCCCATGGGCAAGGCGCTGGGCGGCGGCAGCGCGATCAACGCCATGGCCTATGTGCGCGGCCACCAGAACGACTTCGACCACTGGGCGCGCGAGGCGGGCGACGACGCCTGGTCCTACCGCAGCGTGCTGGCGCTGTACAAGTCCATCGAGGACTGGCAGGGCGCGCCCGACCCAGCGTGGCGTGGCCAGGGCGGCATCTTCTGGGTGCAACCCGCCCAGGACCCGAACCCTATCGCCCCGGCCATGGTGGAGGCCGCGCGCGGCGTGGGCATCCCCAGCTTTGCCGACCACAACGGCCGCATGATGGAGGGCCCGGGCGGCTGCGCCATCGCCAACACCACCATCAAGGACGGGCGCCGCCACGGCGTGGCGCGCACCTACCTGTACCCGGCCATGTCCCGGCCCAACCTCACGGTGCTGACCGGTGCCGAGGTGCAGCGCGTGCTGCTCCAAGGCCGCAGCGCCGAGGGCATCGAGCTGCTGCACCAGGGCGGCCTGCGCCGCATCCGCGCACGGCGCGAAGTGATCCTGTCGACGGGCGCGGTGAACACCCCGCGCATCCTGATGCACTCGGGCATCGGCGACGAGGCGGAACTCAAGGCCAAGGACATCCCCGTGGCGCACCACCTGCCCGGCGTGGGCCGCAACTACCACGACCACCTGCTGCTGGCGGGCTGCATCTGGGAGTACCCCAAGGCCATCCCCCCGCGCAACAACGCGGCCGAATGCACCTTCTTCTGGAAGAGCGACGCCAGCCTGCCCACGCCCGACCTGCAGCCCTTCCAGATCGAGATCCCCTACGCCAACGAGGTGACCAGCCAGCAGTTCCCGATGGCCGAGCACGCCTGGTCCATCGCCCCGGGGCTGGTCAAGCCCCAGAGCCGCGGCCGGCTCACGGTGCGCTCGAACAAGCCGGCCGATGGCGTGGTCATCGACGCCAACTTCCTCTCGCACCCCGCCGACCTCAAGGCCCTGGTGCGCGGCGTGGAGCTGTGCCGCGAGATCGGCAATGCGCGCGAGATGCGCGAGTTCGTGAAGCGCGAGGTCATGCCCGGCCCGCTCAAGGGTGCGGACCTGGAGAACTTCATCCGCAACGCGGCCGGCACCTACTTCCACGAGGTCGGCACCTGCCGCATGGGCCGCGACCCGCTGGCCGTGGTGGACGCGCAATTGCGCGTGCGCGGCATCGACCGCCTTCGCGTGGCCGACGGTTCCATCATGCCCACGGTGACCACCGGCAACACCATGATGCCCTGTGTGGTCATCGGCGAGCGCATGGCGCAGATCCTTCGGGCCTGAACCCTCGGCCCCCTCTTCCCAACCCCAAGGAGACAGTCCATGGACGCAAGCACCACTCCCACCCCGGCCTGGGCCGGCAAGATCTACACCAACGGCTGGCAGGTCGCCCACGGCAGCACGCAGGACGTGCGCGAGGCAGCGACCGGCGCCGTGCTGGCCAGCGCCGGCCTGGCGGACCGCGAGGACGTCGATGCCGCACTGCAGCGCGCCCGCGAGGCCGGCGCCGCCTGGGCCGCCACGCCCTTCGACCAGCGTGCTGCCGTCATCCGCCGCGCCGCCGCGCTGCTGGAGGCGCGCAGCGCCGAATTCATCCACTGGAACGTGCGCGAGTGCGGCTCCATCGAGCCCAAGGCCCAGTGGGAGACCCATGCCACGGTGGAGCAGCTGTGGATGGCGGCCGCCCTGCCCATGCAGGCCGATGGCCTGCAGTTCCCCTCGGCCCTGCCCGGGCGCAGCAACAGCTGGCGCCGCGTGCCCGTGGGCACGGTGGCCGTGATCGCGCCGTGGAACTTCCCGCTGCTGCTGGGCATGCGCTCGGTGGCCCCGGCCCTGGCACTGGGCAATGCCGTGGTGCTCAAGCCCGATGTGCAGTCGGCCGTCACCGGCGGCCTGCTGGTAGCCCAGCTGTTCGCGGATGCGGGCCTGCCGCCCGGCGTGCTGCAGGTGCTGCCCGGCGGCGCCGAGACCGGCGACGCGCTGGTGCGCCATGCGCTGACCGACATGGTGTCCTTCACCGGCTCCACCGCCGTGGGCCGGGGCATCGGCGAGGCCTGTGGGCGCGCGCTCAAGAAGGTGATCCTGGAACTGGGCGGCAACAACGCGATGATCGTGCTGCCCGATGCCGACCTGGACGGCGCAGCCTCGTGTGCGGCCTGGGGCGCTTTTCTGCACCAGGGGCAGATCTGCATGCAGGCCGGGCGCCACCTGGTGCACCGCAGCGTGGCAAACGCCTACGCCGAGAAGCTGGCCGCGCGCGCCCAAGCCCTGGTGGTGGGCGACCCGGCCCGGGGCCCCGTGCACCTGGGCCCGCTGATCAACGACCGGCAGACGGCCAAGGTGCACGGCATCGTGCAAGCCAGCATCGCGGCCGGCGCCACGCTGGTGACCGGCGGCACGCACGACGGGCGCTTTTACCGTCCCACGGTGCTCACCGGTGTGACGCCGCTGATGCAGGCCTTCGGCGAGGAGATCTTCGGCCCCGTGGCGCCCATCACCGTGTTCGACACCGACGACGAGGCCGCGGCCCTGGCCAACGGCAGCGACTACGGCCTGGCCGCCGCCATCCACAGCGCCGACCTGGGCCGCGCCACGGCGCTGGCCGCGCGCCTGAAGACCGGCATGGTGCACATCAACGACCAGCCGGTGAACAACGAGTTCCAGGTGCCGTTCGGCGGCATGGGGGCATCGAGCAGCGGCGGGCGCTTCGGCGGGCCGGCCAACCTGGAGACCTTCACCACCACGCAGTGGGTCAGCACCCTGGCCAAGCCGATCGGCTACCCATTCTGATCACTCGACGTAGCGCCTGAGCCCGGGCAGGTCGAGCACGGTGATGCCGCCGTACTCGATCTGCAAAATGCCCGATTCCTGCAGGCGCTTCAATGCTGCATTGCAGCGCTGGCGCGACACGCCGGTGAGGTTGGCGATCTCCTCCTGCGAGATCTGCAGGTGCCGGTCCATGCCGGGGTAGAGGAAGGGGTGGAACAGCCCGGCCAGCGCGCGCGCCACCTGGCTGTCGGTGTCGAGCAGGTGGTGGGCCGTGAAGGTGCCCAGGAACCAGTGCATGCGCTCGTTGATCTGGCGCAGCAGAAAGTGGTCAAAGCTGCGCTGCGTGGCGTGAAGCCAGGAGAAGGTCTCCACCGGCAGCACCGCCACCCGGCTGGGCCGCAGCGCGATGATGTCGGCCGTGCGCGGCAGGGCGCGCAGCAGCGTGCCCTCGCCGAACCAGCTGCCGGCCGACAGGCCGCCCAGGGTCACGGCGCGCCCGTCGTCCGAGGTCACGGACCACTTGAGCAGGCCCTCGATGGCACCGAACCAGTGCACGGGGATGTCGCCGCGCCGGCACAGCGCGCCGCCTGCAGGCACCTCGACCTCGCGCACATCGTCGAGCACGCGCTGCTGCGCCGCCGCGTCGAGCAGCGGAAACCAGGCCGATGCGGCCAGCAGGCTGGTGGTGGAAGGCCGCGCCGCAGGGGGTGACAAGGTGGTTTTCTCCCGAAAGAAGCACAGGCCCCGCGTATACCCTGCCCCCAAATGTCATCGCGATGACTGAGTGGAAAGGTGCCCAAAAAAATAATGCGGAGCACCCCGCAATTCTCCACCAGGACCCCGATGAGCAAGCGCAAAGTCATAGTCACCATCGCCCCCACGGGCGGCATGGCCCACAAGTCGCAGAACCCCCACCTGCCCACCCAGCCCGCCGAGATCGCCGACGACGTGGAGCGCTGCTGGAACGCTGGCGCCAGCGTGGTGGCCATCCACGCACGCCGGCCCGACGACGGCGCCACCTGCGACGCCCAGGTGTACCGCGACATCAACCGCCGCATCCGCGCCAAGGGCTGCGATATCGTGCTCAACAACTCCACCGGCGGCGGCGTGCATGGCGACATGGTCAAGCCCCTGCCCGGCGGCCGCTGGGAAATCGCCTGGGAGGAACGCATCAAGGGCATGGACGCCGGGGCCGAGATGTGCACCCTGGACGCGACCACGCTGAACCTCTCCTTCGATGGCCGCGAGATCCTGATGGACACGCCGCTCAGCCGCGGACGCGAGCTGGCCGCCGGCATGAAGGCGCGCGGCATCAAGCCCGAATGGGAGGTGTTCAGCCCCACCCACATCCTGCAGGACACCACGACCCTGATCGAGGAGGGCCACGACGACGACGGCCCGCACTTCATCAACCTGGTGATGAACGTGCACCGCGCCTTCCAGAACGCCATGCCCTACTCGCCGCGCCACCTGCAGATGATGGTGGACACGCTGCCGAAGAACAGCCTGTTCTGCGTGAGCGGCATCGGCCCCTCGCAGCTCGAAGCCAACGTGGCCGCGCTGCTGCTGGGCGGGCATGCGCGCGTGGGGCTGGAGGACAACCTGTACTTCCGCCAGGGCGAGCTGGCCACCAATGTGCAGCTCACCGAACGCATCGTGCGCCTCATCCGCGAGCTGGACATGGAGCCCGCCACGCCCGCCGAAGCGCGCGCCCTGATGGGCCTGCCGCGCGTGGGCGGCCCCCGCCCCGAGTTTGCCCTGGGTTGACCCCGACCGGGCATTGCAACCACCATCCCACCACGACAACAAGGAGACAAGACATGACGATGACGACAGGCACAACACGCCGCCACTTCCTGGGCCACCTGGGCGCTGCCGCAGCGCTGGGCACGCTCTCACCCCTGGCGGCCTTCGCCCAGGGCATCGAGCAGGTGAAGATCCTCTACGGCTTTCCGGCCGGCAGCTCGGGCGACAGCGTGGCGCGCCGCGTGGGCGAGAAGCTCGCGGGCTCGGCCTACACGCGCAATGCCGGCGTGGTGGAGAACAAGCCCGGCGCGGGCGGGCGCATCGCGCTCGAGTCGCTCCGGGGCGCGGCGGCCGATGGCAGCGTGCTCACGCTCTCGCCGTTCTCGTGCACCTCGATCTACCCGCACATCTACAGCAAGCTCAGCTACGACCCGGCCAAGGACTTCGTGCCCGTGTCCATCGCGGCCATCATGCACCACGGCCTGGCCGTGGGGCCGCTGGTACCGGCCTCGGTCAAGAACGTGAAGGATTTCCTGGCCTGGGCCAAGGCCAACCCGGGCCAGGCCAACTACGGCTCGCCCGCAGCAGGCTCCACGCCGCACTTCATCGGCGCGCTGCTGGGCATCAACAACGGCGTGGACTTGAAGCATGTGCCCTACCGCGGCTCCGTGCCCGGCGTGACCGATGTGGTGGGCGGCCAGATCGCGGCGATGGTGACGCCCAGCGGCGACTTCATCCCCAACCACAAGGCCGGCAAGCTGCGGCTGCTGGCCACTTCGGGCAAGGCGCGCTCGCCGTTCTCGCCCGAGGTCGCGACCTTTGCCGAGCAGGGCTTCCCCGAGCTGACCACCGAGGAATGGTTTGGCTTCTACGCCCCCGCCAAGACACCCGCCCCGGTGGTGGCTGCGGCCAATGCCGCCATCAACGCGGCGATCAAGGAAAAGTCCGTCATCGACAGCCTGGCCGTGGTGGGGCTGATCGCCCAGGGCTCCACGGCCGCCGAGATGGCGGCATCCCAGCACGCGGAATTCGACCGCTGGGGCCCGCTGGTCAAGAAGATCGGCTTCACCGCTGAATCGTGAAAGGAGCCCCCTGCATGGATTCGACCGTGAAGCGCGTCGCCGTGGTGGCCACCGGCGTCATCGGCGCCAGCTGGGCCGCCTACTTCCTGGCGCGCGGCCTGGACGTGGCGGCGACCGATCCCTCGCCCGGTGCCGAGGAGCGGCTGCGCGAAGCCGTGGCCGCGCACTGGCCCACGCTGGAGCGCCAGGGCCTGGCACCGGGCGCGAGCCTGGCGCGCCTGGCCTTCCATGCCCGGCTGGAAGACGCGGTGGCCCACGCCGACTTCGTGCAGGAAAGCGGGCCCGAGCGCGCCGACTTCAAGGCCGAGCTGTTCCGCCAGATCGATGCAGCGGCCCCGGCCCATGCCATCCTGGCATCGAGCTCTTCGGGCCTGTCGGTCACGGCCATGCAGGCGCTGTGCGCCACACCCGGGCGCGTGGTGCTGGGCCACCCGTTCAACCCGCCGCACATGATTCCGCTGGTGGAAGTGGGCGGCGGCGAGCAGACCGCGCCCGAGGCCATCGCGCGCGCCATGGCCTTCTACACCGCCATCGGCAAGCGCCCCATCCATGTGCGCCGCGAGATCAAGGGCCACATCGCCAACCGGCTGCAGGCCGCGCTGTGGCGCGAGGCCTTCCACCTGGTGAACGAGGGCGTGGCCACGGTGGCCGACATCGACACCGCCATCGCCCACGGCCCCGGCCTGCGCTGGGCGCTGATGGGCCCGTTCATGAACCTGCACCTCTCGGGCGGCGCGGGCGGCGTGGCCCATGTGCTGGCCCACCTGGGCGGCCCCATCGAAAGCTGGTGGCAGGACCTGGGCGCCCCCGCCATGACCGATGCCCTGAAGCAGCAGGTGGCCCAGGGCGTGGCCGAGGAGCTGGGTGCGCGCACCACCGAGGACCTGGCGCGCACGCGCGATGCCCTGTTGCTGGACCTGCTGCGCGCCAAGCAGGCTTCGGGCCACCTGGACTGAGCCCCGCACCCCCAACAAGAACACGAGACCCCGCGATGCACACCGATTTCGTCGACGACCCCGCCGAGCTGGCGCCCCCGAGCACCGTCCACACCCCGCTGCCCGGCGGTGCCTTCACCCTGCACTCGCCCGAACCGCTGGGCCCGTATGCCCGCTGCGTGGGCGAATGGCTGGAGCGCTGGGCGCGCGAGACGCCGGACGCGCTGGCCCTGGCCGAGCGCACCGACGACGGCGCGGACTGGCGCCGCCTGACCTATTCTCAATTGCGCCAGGCCGTGGGTGCGGTGGCCCAATCGCTGCTGGACAGGGACCTGCCCGCGGGGCGGCCCATCGCCATCCTCTCGGACAACGCAGTGGACCATGCCGTGCTGATGCTCGCGGCCATGCACATCGGCCGCACGCCGTGCTCGCTGTCGAGTGCGTACGCGCGCTCGCGCGACCCGGGCCGCCTGCACAGCATGCTGGCCGCGCTCGACCCCTGCCTGGTCTATGCCTCGGACGCGCGCGCCTATGCGCCGGCCCTGGCGGGCTACGGCGGCAGCGCGGTGCAGGTGTTCAGCCGCAACGCCCAGGAGGTCCCGGGCGCCATCGACTTTGCGCAGTTGCTCGCGGCACAGGAAACACCGGCCGTGGCCCAGGCCTTCGAGGCCATCACGCCCGACACCCATGCCAAGTATTTGCTGACCTCGGGCTCCACCGGCAAGCCCAAGGTGGTGATCAACACCCACCGCATGCTCTGCGCCAACCAGCAGATGATTGCCCAGGTCTGGCGCTTTCTCGACCACGAAAAGCCCGTGCTGGTGGACTGGCTGCCCTGGAGCCACACCTTCGGCGGCAACCACAACCTCAACATGGTGCTGTGCCATGGCGGAGCGCTCTACATCGACGAAGGCCGGCCCGCGCCCGGCCTGATCGAGAAGACCCTGCGCAACCTGCGCGAGGTGCGGCCCACACTGCTCTTCAATGTGCCGCGCGGCTTCGACATGCTGCTGCCCGCGCTCGAATCCGACCCGGCCCTCGCGGCCGAGGTGTTCTCGCGCCTGCGCCTGGCCTTCTATGCGGCGGCGGCGCTCGCACCGTCTACCTGGCAACGGCTCGAAGCTGTGGCCGCGAGGGCCCGGCCGAGCCAGCCGCTGTGGCTCACCACCTCCTGGGGCGCGACCGAGACAGCCCCGGCCATCACCACCGCCCATTGGCGCATGCAGGGTGCGGGCTGCATCGGCGCACCGCTGCCGGGCCTCACGCTCAAGCTGGTGCCCAACGGCGGCAAGCTGGAGATGCGCGTGAAAGGGGTGTCGGTGTTCCCGGGCTACCGCAATGCGCCGCGCGAGACGGCGGCGGCCTTCGATGAGGACGGCTTTTACCGCATCGGCGACGCGGGCTTGCTGGCGGATGCGCGGCGCCCCGAACGCGGTGTGGTGTTCAACGGCCGCGTGGCCGAAGACTTCAAGCTCTCCACCGGCAGTTGGGTCTCGGTGGGCACGCTGCGCGTGGAACTGGTGTCGCAGCTGGCGCCGCTGGTGCAGGACATCGTGCTCACCGGGCACGACCGCGACGAGGTGGGCATGCTGGTCTTTCCCTCGGCCGCCGGCGCGGGCGATGCGCCGCGCCTGGAGCAGGCGCTGCGCGCACTGATGCGCGCCAAGCGCGATGCCGGCGCCGGTTCATCGCAATGCCCCACGCGCGCGCTGGTGCTGCGCACGCCGCCCGATGCGGATGCGGGCGAGATCACCGACAAGGGCTACATCAACCAGGGCGCCGTGCTCGCCCACCGCGAGGAGGAAGTGCACGCCCTGCACGCGGCGCCGCTGCGCGCCGAGGTGATCGTCAGCGCATGAGCATGGCCAGCAGCACCAGCGTGAGCAGCGCCAGGTAGACCTTGGCGTGCAGCCCGTCGGGCAGGCGCCCCACGAAGCGCCCGCCCAGGCGGATGCCCAGCCACGAGCCCACGACCAGCACGGCAAAGGCCCGGAGGTCGACAAAACCCGCGTACCCGGTGCCGAACGCCGCGCCCTGGTCCCAGGCCAGCAGCACATAGGTCGCGGTGCCCGCCAGTGCCACGGGCAGCGAGAGCGGGTTGGCCGCGGCCGTGGCCTGCACCATGGGCGCGCCGCGCCGGCGCATCAGCGGCACCGTCATCACGCTGCCGCCCACGCCCAGGAAGGCGGCCACCGCACCGATGGCCAGCCCCAGGACGGCAGTGACCGGCCCCGAAGGCCGGGGCTTGGCCGCCTGCGCCGCGTCGGCCACGCGCGGCCGGATGAAGCCGGGGCGCAGCAGCCCGTCGAGGATGGTGCACGCCAGGTAGACCACAAAGGCCCAGCGCACCCAGTCGCTGCGCAACACGGTGGCGGCCGCTGCACCCGCCACCGCACCCACCGCGATGGCCGCCAGCAGTGGCCGCACCTGGGCCCAGTCCACATTGCCGGCGCGGTGGTGGCGCCGCGTGGCCAGGCCCGCGCCGACGATCATCACGCAGGTGGAGGTGGCCACCGCGACCTGCATGGCCGACTGGCCGATGGCGCTGTCCGCCCCATGCAGGTGCACCAGCGTGCGGTACAGCACCGGCACGACGACGAAGCCGCCGCCAAAGCCGAAGAGCACGGTGGTGACACCGGCCAGGGTGCCGAACAGGGCGAGGACGAGGTAGAACTCCATGCGCAGATCCAGGGGCAGCAAGACACGACCGCCAGCGTAGGGCGCCCCGTGCTGGCCCGCTTTCGCAGGCAGGTCAATAATGTTTGCATTTCAGCCAGACCCGCGGAGCATGCGCAACATTCCCCTGCACACCGTCGATGCCGTGGACCGGCCGCTGCTGGCCGTTGCCACCGACTACCCGGCGGGCACCCTGCTCGATACGCACAGCCACCGGCGCGCGCAATTCCTGTATGGCGCCACGGGCACCATGGAGGTGGGCACCGGCGATGGCGCCTGGGTCGTTCCGCCCAGTGGCGGCGTGTGGATCCCTGCGGGCAAGCCGCACCGCGTGCGCATGCTGGGCGTGAGCACGCGCAGCCTCTACATCGAGCCGAGCGCCGCACCACGGCCCACACTGCAGTGCGAGGTGCTGCAGGTCTCGCCGCTGCTGCGCCAGTTGCTGCTGGACTCGGCCGAGCTGCCGGCCCGCTACGAGCTGCACGGGCGCGACGGCGCCCTGGTGCAGTTGCTACTGCATGAGCTGGCGCGCGCACCGACCCTGCCCTTCTTTGCCCCCATGCCGCAGGACCCGGCCCTTGCGGCCCTGTGCGCAGGCTTTCTGCACCGGCCCCAGGTGCATGCGTCGCCGGCCGACTGGGCGCGCCAGTTGCACAAGAGCGAGCGCAGCTTCACGCGCTTCTTTCGCCTGCAGACCGGCATGTCGTTTGGTGCCTGGCGCCAGCAGGCCTGCCTGCTCGCGGCCCTGTCGCGCCTGTCGCGCGGCGATGCGGTGACCACCGTAGCGCTGGACCTCGGCTATGAGAGCCCCGGCGCCTTTTCCACCATGTTCAGAAAGTGCCTGGGGCGCCCGCCCTCGGAGTTCCTGGTGGTGTAGGGCAGCGCAGAGCGGCTGCACAAGCGTTGTAAAAATCACGCCAAGCAAAGGCCGCTGAGGTTCTGCGGTCTTGTCCTATAGCGTTCGTGCGCGCAGTGCTTCTAAAATCGCGCACCTCCTTGCATATGCGAGGGGGCCCATTGCAACTCTCGAAAACAAAGAATCATCATCATGGCAACTGCAAAGAAAACCACCGCTGCTCCCAAGGCAGCACCCGCAGCGAAGAAGGCTGCAGCGCCCGTGGCCAAGAAGGCCGCGGCACCTGTCGCCAAGAAGGCAGCTCCAGCTGCCAAGAAGGCCGCAGCACCCGCAGCGAAGAAGGCAGCACCCGCCGCCGCAGCAACGCCCGCAGCGCTCAAGCCCATCAAGGCCGCCTTCAACAAGACGACCCTGGTGGCCCACCTGGCCGAGCAGTCGGGCGTGGACGCCAAGGCCACCAAGGCCGTGCTGGCAGCGCTCGAAGCCGCCATCCTGGGCTCGGTGCACAAGAAGGGCTCCGGCGAATTCACGCTGCCCGGCGTGCTGAAGATCGGCCTGCAGCAAGTGGCCGCCAAGAAGAAGCGCTTCGGCAAGGACCCCTTCACCGGTGAAGAGCGCTGGTTCCCCGCCAAGCCCGCGAGCGTGAAGATCAAGACCCGCGCGCTGAAGAAGCTCAAGGACGCAACGGCCTGATCGCCACCCCGCCTCCTTGACACAGGGCCGTGCGCGCAAGCGCCGGCCCTGTTTCATTTTTGGCGGCTTCGTTTTGCTCTCTTCTCAGCCGTCCATGGAACGACGCGCTACCCATGCGACTGGCGCGGCCGAAGCCAGCGCTCCCGCGCAAGGGCCGCCCCGCCGCGAAGGCGGCGTATCCAGTGCTTGCGCTGGGGGCGCCCCCCTCCCGACTCGCGCAGCGAGGAGAGAGAGGGGCTGAGGGCCGCGGCTCCAAGCCTGCCCGCGCAGGCTTGGACGTGCCCGAAGGGTGGCCGCCTCTGGCGGACGCACCGAGGCGCGAAGCGCCTGCGGGGGTGTCCAACCTACGCGGAGGACTCCCTCCACCAGCTGCGCAGCACCGAGACCACGGGCACGGACATCAGCGCCGCGCACACCCACCCATACCAGCGCCCTTCGGGCAAGGCAGGCGCAGCCCAGGCCAGCAGCGGCACCCCCGCGGCACCGGATGCGTGCATGAACTCCGCCACCGCGCCCAGCATCATCTGGATGGACAGCAGCGACAGCACCAGCGCCGACACCCGGAAGGCCGCCAGCAGGCCGATGCGCGTGCTGATCCTGCGCGAGGCGATGGCCAGGAAGGCGACGCCCACGAGGCCCAGCACCGCCCCCGCGAGCACGTCCCCCGCCTCCGTGCGCAGCCACTGCGAGCGCAGGAACAAGGCCACCTCCAGCGTCTCGCGGAACGCCACCACCACAGAAAAGACCAGCACCACCAGCGGGGCCGCAGGCCGCTCCAGCCACACCTCGAGCAGGGCCTGCGTGCGCGAGCGGATGGTGCTGGCAGCGACCAGCATGGAGCTCACCATGAGCAGCACGCCGATGGCCAGCACGAAGGTCAGGCCGGCGGTCCAGCGCGGGTCGATATCGGAGGCGATGAGCCACAGGCCCAGCGCGGCGCCGAGGGCGCAGCCCGCCAAGGTGCCGCCCGCCGCCCAGCGCAGCAGGTGCCCGGCGCGGGCGGAGCGCAGGCAGGCCACGAGCGAGGCCAGGATCAGGATCAGCTCGGCGGATTCCCGCAGCACCACCGCAAATGCATCGAACACAGGAAGGAGAAGCCTGGCGGGGCCGGGGGTTGGTTATGGATGCTTCTCATTATCGATGCTGGCACCGGCATTCCGTGAGACACTTCCCCGGACCGCCCACCGATGCCGTGCGGCCCACCCCTGAATCAGCCCTGCACACCCCTCCATGACCGACAAGGATCTCCTGGCCATCATCGACCGGGCCGTTGACGAATTCAATGGCGACCTGGACGAGCTCGAAAGCGCCATCGGCATGCTGATGCTGGGCCGGCACTACGGCTGGCGCGTGATGCTGCTGATCCACAGCCCCACCACGGTGCGCAAGTACACCAAGATCCTCAACATCAAGAGCCTGCGCGACGTGCTGCCCGAGGTGGGCGTGCTGGCCCACCGCTCCAAGGCATGGCGGCTGGTGGAAGGCACCAAGAACTTCTGGAAGGTCGTGCGCGGCCAGATCGGCGGCGTGCGCAGCGCCCGCGTGACCAAGACGCCGGGCGATTAAGCGCCAGGCCGCGCCCACCAGGGCGCCAGCCCCGCGGCCGGTTCGAAGGCTGCAGGCGGGAATGCCACGCGCATTCCGATCCACGACCCCACACACCACTCGCGCGCGCTCTGCAGTGCCAGCGCCCTGGCGCGCGCGCCATCTTGCCCGCCCCCGGCCGCCAGCGCCCCAGGCAGCGCCGTGGCAAGTCCAACACATGCCCAACAGTAGCACTTGACACGACTACTTCAGTATCGATACATTTGATTGCGACTGAGAACAACTTTCATTTACACGATCCCCCGATGGATTCGCTGCGCAGCGGTCTGTGCACCGGGCGGCCGGTTTCCTCTTTCTCTCCTCTCCCAAGGTCCCTCCCATGTCTTCCATGAATGCTTCGATGCGCCGCGCCGCGGACACCCCTCTTCAGCCACGCGCACTCAGCCACGCGATCCACATCGCCATCGCCACGGCCGCCTTTGCCGTGCCCGCCGGCGCGGCGTTCGCGCAAGCCGCCTCCACTTCGCTGCCCACCGTGACCGTGAGCAGCGAAGGCGAGGCCGGCTACGCCGCCCCCCGCAGCACCACGGCCACCAAGTCCGACACGCCGCTGCGCGACACGCCCCAGTCGATCTCGGTGGTGACCAAGGAGCAGATCCGCGACACGGCGGCACAAAGCATGGCCGAGGCCACCAAGTACGTGCCCGGCGTGGGCTTCGCGCAGGGCGAGGGCAACCGCGAGACGCCGATCTTCCGCGGCATCAGCAGCACCGGCGACTTCTTCATCGACGGCATCCGCGACGACGTGCAGTACTACCGCGACCTGTACAACATCGAGCGCGTGGAAGTGTTCAAGGGCCCCAATGCCATGATCTTCGGCCGCGGCGCGACCGGAGGCTTGATCAACCGCACGACCAAGCAGGCCGGCTGGACGCCGTCCATGGGCGGCTCGCTCACCCTGGGCAGCGACAGCAACAAGCGCCTGACGGCCGACATCAACCAGCCCATCAGCGACCAGCTGGCCTTCCGCCTGAACGCGCTGCACGAGAACTCGGACAGCTACCGCGACGGCGTGTCCATCAAGCGCTCGGGCATCAACCCCACGCTGGCCTGGCGCGCCGGCGCCAAGACGCTGGTGACCGTGGGCTACGAATACTTCAAGGACGACCGCATCGCCGACCGCGGCATCAGCAGCTTCCGCGGTGCCCCGCTGTCGGTGGACCCCGCCACCTTCTTCGGCAATGCCGCGGCCAGCCCCACGGGCACCACGCTCAACGCCTTCACCGCCTCGGTCGAGCATGAGTTCGAGAACGGCCTGCAACTGCGCAACCGCCTGCGCATCACCGACCAGGACAAGTTCTACCAGAACGTCTTCCCCGGCGCGGTGAACGCAGCTGGCACCCAGGTCGCCCTCAGCGCCTACAACAACGCCACCAGCCGCAAGAGCGTTTTCAACCAGACCGACTTCAACTACACCCTCTCCACCGGTGCCGTGAAGCACAAGCTGGCCTTCGGTGCCGAATTGGGCCAGCAGGACACGGACAACTTCCGCAACACCGGCTTCTTCCCGGGCAACGTGACCAGCATCAACGTGCCGCTGGGCAACCCGACCACGCAGCTGCCGGTCACGTTCAGCCAGAGCGCCACGGATGCCAACAACAGCGGCAAGGCCAAGGTGGCGGCGCTGTACCTGCAGGACCAGATCGAGCTGGGCCCGCAGTTCCAGGTGATCGGCGGCTTGCGCTACGACCGCTTCACGGTGGACTTCCGCAACAACCGCAACGGCCAGCAGTTCGACACCTCCGATGGCCTGGTCTCGCCACGCATCGGCGTGGTCTACAAGCCGCAGGAGGCCGTCTCGCTGTATGCCAACTACAGCGTGGCCTACCAGCCGCGCGCTGGTGACCAGCTGTCCTCGCTGAGCCTGACCAACGCTGCGCTCAAGCCCGAGAAGTTCAAGAATTTCGAGATCGGCGCCAAGTGGGATGTGCGCAGCAACCTGGCCCTCACGGCCGCGCTGTACCGCCTGGACCGCACCAACGTGATCGTGCTGGACCCGAGCGACCCGACCAACACCCGCACCATGCTCAGCGACGGCCAGCGCTCGCAAGGCTTCGAGCTGGGCCTGTCGGGCAACGTCACCCCGGCCTGGAGCGTGGCCGGCGGCTACACCTATGCCGATGCCAAGTTCACGGCCGACACCTCGGCCACGCAGCGTGCCGGCGGTGCCGTGGGCCAGGTGCCCAAGCACACCCTGGCGCTGTGGAACCGCTATGACTTCACCCCCGCCTGGGGTGCCGGCCTGGGCGTGATCCACCGCACCAAGATGTTCGCGGCCAACGAGCTGATCGCCACGGCCGCCAACACCATTCCCAACGTGGTGCTGCCCGGTTACACGCGCATGGACGCCGCCGTGTTCTACACGCTCAGCAAGTCCATGCAGCTGCAGCTGAACGTGGAGAACCTGTTCAACAAGAAGTACTTCATCAACGCGAACAGCAACAACAACATCACGCCCGGCGCACCGCGCAGCTTCCGCTTGGCGCTGAACGCGAAGTTCTGAGGGAGCGCAAACGCCCCCGCTCGGTCACCGGCACGCCCCGGTGCCTACAGAGCGCGGGCTCCATGGGACTGGCGACTCATGCGCGTACGAGCAGCTCGCGCCCTTCAATCTCCAGGCCGAAACGCCGGGCTGCGGCCACCAGGCGCGCATGGAGGTCCGCATCCTCGATGGCCACCAGTTGGCCGGTGCGCGAGCACCCGATGAGCAGCACGCTGGACTGGGGCTCGGCAGGCTTGACCAGGTAGACGGCCTTTCGGCTCTCGTCCCACACGCTGGAGACGAGCCCGTGCTCGTCAAACTCCCGGATGACCCGGTAGACAGTGCTCGCCGAGGCATGGGTACCGCGCTGCAACATCCGTTGGTACACCTCGTCGGCCGACAAGCCAAAGGGCCTGGCCCCGGCAATCACCTGGTAGATGCCGATGCGCGCGATCGTGGGCCGCAGGCCTGCCGTGCGCAGGCGCTGCAGCACCGGCGCGCGCTCTGCAGCGGCATCCTCCAGGGAGTTGGCCGCCTGTGCCACGGGAGCGGGGTGCGATGGCTTGCGCAGCCGTGCGCTACCCCCCAGGGCCCGGGCGGGCATGCTTTTGGGTGTGGCGGCGGGAGTCAAGCGCTGGCACTCCAGCCAACGGGGCATGGGCATGGCGCGCAAGCCTCCCGGGTTCCGGCGCCAAGAGGCTCGGGCGGGGCAGTGGCAAGGGATGCGGCAAGGTTCATGGATGGGCCCGGCAAAGAGATCGACAGGTGTTTGCAAACCTGCCCGTGGGCCACCAACCCATGCACCATGGGTGGGGCTTGCGGCAGCAGATTCCGGTGCCTGAACGCCTCTTGCCTCAGGCATACCGGCACCCAAAGTAGTACGTTCAAATTCTACTCCCGAAGCCTGCCAGCGCAGTCCACCCAAGGGCCCATCACGCCTGGCGTTGCTCTCGCAAAACGTCCAGCACATGCTGCGTGGCCTTCTCGACGGCCCCGGTGCGGTAGGCCAGGCCCAAAGGCCGCCACAGTGCGGGGCGCAGTGCCAGCATGGTGATGCGTGGATCGGGCGGTGTGCTGCCGGCCGCCTCGTGCGGCAGCAGCGTGGCGCCGTAGCCGGCAGCCACCAGGCTCTTGATGGCATCGTTGTAGTTGAGCTGGATGCGCGCCGCGGGCTGCTCGCCCGCCGCGGCGAACCAGTCGGTGGTCAGGCGCGAGAGGCTGGTGCCTTCGTCGTTGAGGATGAGCGGCTGGCGCGCCAGCCAGTGCGGCGTGGCGCGCGTGGGGGCCTGCCACTTCGAAGGCACAAAGGCCATGACCGGGTCGCGCCGCCAGGGCTCCACCTGCACACCATGCACGGCGGACTGTGGCAGCGCCACCAGGCCCACGTCCAGCGTGCCGCCCGCCAGGCGGGCCATGGTGTCCTGCGAGGTCAGCACGGCCACCTGCACATCGATGCCCGGGTGCTGCTGGCCCAGCACTTCGAGCGCCTGCGGCAGCAGGTGGGCGATGGCACCGGTGGAGGCCCCGAGCCGCACGCGCCCCGCCAGGCCCTGCACCTGGCGCTGCACCACGGCCAGGGTTTCGTCGGCGTCGGCCAGCAGGCGCCGGGCCCGCTCGACCAGGGCCTCGCCCACGCCCGTGGCGCGCACCTCGCCGCGCTTGCGCAGCAGCAGCGGCGCACCCACCTGCGCCTCCAGGTCGGCCATGTGCAGGCTCACCGTGGGGGCGGCCAGGTGCAGCACGCGTGCGGCTTCGGCAAAGGAACCCAGGTCGGCGATGGTGACCAGGGTGCGCAGGCGGTCGAGGTTCAGTTCACGCATGTCGTTCAGAAATCCTGATCCAGATGTTTGTGAAATTCAACTTTTCAAATTCTAGGCAGCGCCGGAAGATTGCGCATCCCCCATTTGGCACCCACCAGGAGCACCCCGCATGAGCAGCAGCAACGCACCCCTCGTCTTCATCGATGGCGACCAGGGCACCACCGGCCTGCAGATCCACGAACGCCTGCATGGCCGCACCGACCTGCGCCTTTTGACCCTGGCCGAGCAGGACCGCAAGGACCCGGCGCGCCGCGCCGAGGCCATCAACGCCTGCGACATCGCCGTGCTGTGCCTGCCCGATGGCCCGGCGCGCGAGGCGGTGGCCGCCATCACCAACCCCGCCGTGCGCGTGATCGACGCAAGCTCGGCCCACCGCACCACGCCGGGCTGGGTCTACGGCTTTTCCGAGATGGCCGCAGGCCAGGCCCAGCGCATCGCCAGCGCGCAGCGTGTGAGCAACCCCGGCTGCTACCCCACGGGCGCCATCGCGCTGCTGCGCCCGCTGGTACAGGCGGGCCTGGTGCCGGCGGACCACCCCCTGGCCATCCACGCCGTGTCGGGCTACTCCGGCGGCGGGCGCGCGCGCGTGCAGGAGCATGAAGCCCCGGGCGCGCAGGCCCCGGCCTTCCAGGTCTATGGCCTGCGCCTGGCGCACAAGCACACGCCCGAGATCGAGCAGCACGCCGGCCTGGCGGCACGCCCCTTCTTTCTGCCAGCCTATGGCGCCTTCCGCCAGGGCATCGTGCTCACCATTCCCCTGCAGTTGCGCGCCCTGCCCGCGGGCACGACCGCCGAAACGATCCACCAGGCCCTGGCGCAGCACTACGCAGGCCAGCGCCATGTGGAAGTGACCAGCCTGGCCGAGGCCGAGTCCACCGAGCACCTGGACCCCGAGGTGCTGAACGGCAGCAACCAGTTGCGCCTGTCGGTCTTTGCCAACGCGCAGCACGGGCAGGTGCTGCTGGCCGCGGTATTCGACAACCTGGGCAAGGGCGCCTCGGGCGCGGCCGTGCAGAACCTGGACCTGGTGCTGGAGCACATCGCACAAGGCCGGCGCATTCTTCAGCCCGCCTAATCAATCCATCAGAAAGGATTGATTGTGGGGAGCGGCCAAGCCGTGCAGACTCGCGCGCCTTGTCCATCCACTACAGGCACATCCATGAAGGTTTGCATCATCGGCGCGGGCGCCATCGGCGGGTTCATCGGCACGCGGCTGGCCGCGGCAGGGCGCGCCCAGGTCAGCGCGGTGGCGCGCGGCGCCACGCTGGCCGCCCTGCGCGAAAAAGGCTGGCGCCTGCAGACGGCCGACGGGCTGGTGCAGGCGCCCGCGCACGCCACCGACCAGGCGGCCTCCCTCGGCGTGCAAGACCTGGTGGTCATCGCCGTCAAGGGCCCCGCGCTGGCGGGCGTGGCGCAGGGCATCGCGTCGCTGCTCGGCCCCGAGACCCTGGTGCTGCCCGCCATGAACGGCGTGCCCTGGTGGTTCTGCCAGGGGCTGCCGGGCTTTGGCGATGCGCCGCTGGCCAGCGTGGACCCGGGCGGTGAGATCACGCGCGCCATTCCCCTGGCGCAGGTGGTGGGCTGCGTGGTGCATGCCGCCACCTCCACGCCCGAGCCCGGCCTGGTGCTGCACAAGATGGGCCGCGGCCTGCTCATCGGCGAGCCCGGCGGCGGCCAGAGCGAGCGCGTGCAGCGCCTGGCCGACCTGCTCAACCACGCGGGCTTCGAGGCCACGCACTCGGCCGACGTGCGCTACGACATCTGGTACAAGCTGTGGGGCAATATGACGATGAACCCGGTATCGGCCATCACCGGTGCCACGGTGGACCGGCTGCTCGACGATGACCTGGTGCGCGGCTTCTGCTCGGCCGCCATGCAGGAGGCCGGGCGCATCGGCGCCCGCATCGGCTGCCCCATCGCACAAAGCCCCGAGGAGCGCCATGCCCTCACGCGCAAGCTCGGCGCATTCAAGACCTCGATGCTGCAGGACGCGGAGGCCGGCCGCGCGCTGGAGATCGACGCCCTGGTGGCCGCGGTGCAGGAGATCGGCCAGCGCGTGGGCGAGGCCACCCCGAACATCGACGCCCTGCTGGGCCTGGTGCGTCTCTTCGGCCGGGTGCGTGGACTGTACACCCCCTGAGTCGCTTCGCGCCTTCCCCCTCTCTCGACTCGCTGCGCGAGTCGGGAGGGGGACGCCCCCAGTGCGGCGGGGCGGCCCTTGCACGGGGGCACTGGCTTGGGCCGCGCCAGTTTCATGCGCCACCGGTAGCGCGTAGCGCTTTGGAAAAATAGTGCTAGTTCCCCTCTACCGACAGCGCCGCCTGGTGCAGGTGCTCCACCAGCATGCGCGCGGCGGGTGAGAGCTTTTTCTCGTCGTGGAAGCAGATGGCAAAGCGCCGCTGCGCCCAGCCGTCCGTGAGCGGCAGCACGCGCACGCCCAGGCTCGCGGCCACGGGCTCGGCCACCTCGCGCGGCACCACGGCAATGCCCAGGCCGGCCCGCACGCAGCGCATGGACGCATCGAAGGTGCTGACCACCGCGCGGTAGTTCACGGGCCGCCCGATGATGGCCGCCGCGCGCGCCAGCATGGTGTGCACGGCGGTCGAGGCGGGCAGGCCCACGTGGTCGAACGCCAGCGTGTCCTCGAACGCGCAGCGCCTGCGCCGCGCCAGTGGGTGCGACAGCGGGGTGATGATGGCCAGGTGGTCGCGCCGGTAGCTGCGGGTCTGCAGGCCCTGCAGATCCGCCGCATCCCAGCACACGCCCACGGGCACCACGCCCTCACGCAGGCTGCGTACCAGCTCGCTGCTGACCGCCTCCTCGATGTCCACGCGGATGTCGCGGTGCGCCGGCGCCTGCAAGAAGGCAGCGATGTCGTCGGGCAGGAACTCGGCGATGGACGACACCGAGGCCAGGATGCGCACCTGCCCCGTGATGCCGTTGCCATAGGCCGCCATGTCGCGCCCCACGCGGTCGCCCGCGGCCAGCATGGCGCGGGCGTGCTGCAGCAGGATCTCGCCCGCGCCCGTGGGCACCACGCCGCGGCGGCGCCGGTCGATCAAGGTGTGGCCCACCTGCTGCTCCAGCTGCGCCAGGCGCTTGCTGATGGCCGAGGCCACGATGTGGTGCTGCTCCGCGGCGCGGGCGATGTTGCGTGCCTCGCAGACGGCGACAAACAGGCGCAAGGTGGTGAGGTCGAGGTCTCGCATCGAAGAAAGCGGTGGTGCTCTGACATTCCGATAGGGAACGCTATCGCTTCCAGAATACCGCTTTTGCAACGCATCGGGAATGTCTACAGTGCCATCCAAGATCTGGAGACAACGACATGCCCCCCACGAGCGCCCGCCTGCCCCGCGCCGCCACCATCCGCGAAGTCGGCCTGCGCGATGGCCTGCAGAGCATTGCCACCATCCTGCCCACCGAACACAAGCGCGCCTGGATCCACGCCGCCCATGCCGCTGGCCAGCGCGAGATCGAGGTCGGCTCCTTCGTGCCCGCGCGGCTGCTGCCGCAACTCGCGGACACGGGCGAGCTGCTGGCCTATGCCAAGACCCTGCCGGGGCTGTTCGCCTCGGTGCTGGTGCCCAACCTGCGCGGTGCCGAGGCCGCCATCGCGGGCGCTGCCGACCTGATGATCGTGCCCCTGTCGGCCAGCCACGCCCACAGCCTGGCCAACCTGCGCAAGACGCCCGACGAGGTGGTGGCCGAGGTGGCGCGCATCCGCGCCGCACGCGATGCCGCCGGCTCACGCACGCTGATCGAGGGCGGCGTGGGCACGGCCTTTGGCTGCACGCTGCAGGGCACGGTGGACAAGGCCGAGGTGCTGCGCCTGATGCAGGCCCTGCTCGACGCCGGCGCCGACCGCGTGAGCCTGGCCGACACCGTGGGCTATGCCGACCCGGCCATGGTGCGCGAGCTGTTCGAGGACGCCGTGCGCATTGCGGGCGAGCGTTTCTGGTGCGGGCATTTCCACGACACGCGCGGCCTGGGCCTGGCCAATGTGTATGCCGCGCTCGAAGTGGGCGTGGACCGCTTCGATGCCTGCCTGGCCGGCATCGGCGGCTGCCCGCATGCGCCCGGTGCCAGCGGCAATGTCTCGACCGAAGACCTGGCCTACCTGCTCGGCAGCATGGGCATCGCCACCGGCATCGACATCGCCGGGCTGCTGGCCCTGCGCGGCCAGGTGGCCGGCAGGCTGGCGGGCGAGACCCTGCACGGCACGCTGTGGCGCGCCGGCCTGCCCAAGACCTTTCCCCAGCCGGCCGCCGTGCCGGCCTGACCCTGCCCTACAAGGAAAACCGCCATGAGCGCCCCCACCGAACCCCGCCTGCCCCTCACGGGCGTGCGCGTCCTCGAATTCACCCACATGGTCATGGGCCCCACCTGCGGCATGGTGTTGGCCGACCTGGGGGCCGAGGTCATCAAGGTCGAGCCGCCCGGCGGCGACAAGACGCGCAGCCTGCCGGGCCTGGGGATCGGCTTCTTCCGCTCCTTCAACCGCAACAAGAAAAGCGTGGTGATCGACATCGCCACCGAGGAGGGCCGCGCCACCGCGGCCGAACTGGCAGGCACCTGCGATGTGGTGCTGGAGAACTTCCGCCCCGGGCTGATGGCCAGCTTCGGGCTGGACTACGCCACCCTGTCCGCGCGCTTTCCGCGCCTGATCTATGTCACGCACAAGGGCTTCATGCCCGGCCCCTACGAGAACCGGCTGGCGCTGGACGAGGTGGTGCAGATGATGGGCGGCCTGTCGTACATGACGGGGCCCGTGGGCCGGCCGCTGCGCGCGGGCACCTCGGTCAACGACATCATGGGCGGCATGTTCGGCGCCATCGGCGTGCTGGCCGCGCTGCGCGAGCGCGACTTCACGGGCCGTGGCCAGGAGATCCAGAGTGCGCTGTTCGAGAACTGCGTGTTCCTGGCCGCGCAGCACATGCAGCAGTTCGCCATGACGGGCGAGGCACCGCCGCCCATGCCCTCGCGCGTGTCGGCCTGGAGCGTGTACGACGTGTTCACGCTGGCCGGCGGCGAGCAGCTGTTCATCGGCGCGGTCAGTGACAAGCAGTTCCTCACGCTGTGCCGCGTGATCGAGGCACCCGAACTCGCGGCCGACCCGGCCCTGGCCACCAATGCGCTGCGCGTGGCGGTGCGCCCGGAGCTGCTGCACAAGCTCGGCGCCATCCTGCAGCACCACTGCGTGCAGGAGCTGGCACCCCAGCTGGAGGCTGCCGGCATCCCCTACGCCCCCATCGTGCGGCCCGACCAGCTGATGGACGACCCGCACCTCCAGGCCAGCGGCGGCCTGGTGCCCATGCAGACCGACGACGGTGGCACCACCGATGTGGTGCTGCTGCCCCTGCGCATGGACGGGCGCCGCCCCGGCGTGCGCCGCCCGTTGCCGCGCGTGGGCGAGCACACCGAGGAAATCCTCGCCGGCCTCGCCCGCCATGTACCGGCCTGACCCTTTGCCACCACCCTACAAGAACCCAGGAGACAAGCACCATGCCAACCACCACCCTCCCCTTCCCGCAACGCCGCCGCGCTGCCCTGCTGCTTGCCGGTCTGGCGCTGTGCGGCGCCGCCGTGTCCGTGCGCGCCAACGACAAGCCCATCCGCATGGTGCTGCCCGTGGGCGCCGGCTCGGGCGTGGACACCATCATGCGCGCGGCCGCGCCGCAGCTCATCAAGGCGCTGAACGGCCAGCCCGTGGCCATCGAGAACCTGCCGGGGGCGGGCGGCATCACCGGCGCCTCGGTCATCGTGCGTGCGCCGGCCGACGGCCTCACGCTGGGCGTGGTGTCCAACAACCATGTGGTCAACCCCAGCGTGTTCAAGAAGATGCCCTTCGATGCCGTGGGCGACATCACACCGATCTCGGTGGTGGGTGCCACGCCCTTTGTGCTGGTGGTCAATCCCAAGATCCCGGCGAAGAATGCCAAGGAGCTGCAGGCCCTGCTCAAGGCCAAGCCCGACGGCTACAACTACGCATCTTCGGGCAACGGCACCATCATCCACCTGGCCGGTGCCATGTTCATGGAGGCCGCGGGCGTGGAGGTGCGCCACATTCCCTACAAGGGCGTGGGCCCCATGGTCACGGACCTGATGAGCGGCCAGGTCGAGATCGGCGCGGTGGCCTTGCCCGCCGTGCAGGGCCAGCTCAAGAGCGGCGCACTGCGCGCCATCGGCATCATGGGCAAGCAGCGCGTGCCCTCGCTGCCCGACCTGCCGACGATTGCCGAACAGGGCTTTCCCGACGTGGACGTGGCCGGCTGGTTCGCCGTGGTCGGCCCGGCCAAGCTGCCGCCCGCCGAGGTCAAGCGCCTGCATGGCGCCGTGGTGGCCGCCTTCGCCATGCCCGAAACCAAGGAGGCCATGGCCAAGCAGGAGAACATCATCAACCCCATGTCGCCCGAAGCCTCGCTGCAGTTCTTCAAGACCGAGCAGGAGCGCTACGCCCGCCTGGTGAAGAAGGCCGGCGTGACGGTGGAATGAGTTCGGTGGACGCGACGGCTCTGCAGGACTGGGCCGGCGCCGTCTTGGCCACCCAGGGCGTGGGCAGCGCCAACGCAGCGCTCACCGCGCGGCTGCTGGTGCGCACCAGCCTGCGCGGCATCGACACCCATGGCATCGCGCGCCTGCCCGGCTATGTGGACCGGCTGGCCAGCGGCGAGGTGAACGCGCAGGCCCGGCCCCGCACCGAGGAAACAGCCCCCGGCTGGCTGCGCTGCGATGGCGGCGGCGGCCTGGGCCAGGTGGTGGCCACCCATGCCGTCGAGGAGGCCCTGGCCCGGGCGCGCCAGCAGCCACTGGTGGCCTGCCACATCCGCGCCACGGGGCACCTGGGCGCGCTGGCCGTGTACGTGGCCGCCGCGGCCGAGCAGGGCTTCTTCGCCTTGCTGTGCCAGCGCACGCCACCGGTGATGGCCCTGCCCGGCACCAACGGCCCGGTGATCGGCAACAACCCCCTGGCCTTTGCGTTGCCGGCCACGGGCCGGGCCCCATTGGTGTTCGACATGGCCCACAGCGTGGTGGCGCGCGGCCATGTGGCCCAGGCGGCACGCGAGGGCCAGACGACCATCCCGCCCGACTGGGCCCTGGGGCCCGACGGCCAACCCACCACCGACCCGGTGCGGGCGCTGCAAGGCGCCATGCAGCCGATTGCCGGCCACAAGGGCCTGGGCCTGGCCATGCTGGTGGAGTGCCTGGCTGCGAGCATGGGCGGCATCGCGCCGGAGGCGGCCAGCGGCACGGCAGGGTCCGCGGCCAATGCCAGCGCCTTCGCCCTGGTGATCAACCCCGCATTGGCCACCGGGCGCGAGGCCTTCGATGCCAGCGTGGCGGCCTGGCTGCAGACCTATTTGCAGGCCGGCGGCCCCGGTGCACGCTACCCGGGCCAGCGCCAGGCCGTGTGCGAGCAGCAGCGCGGCCGCGATGGCATTCCGCTGCTACCGGGCTTGCGCGCCGCGCTGCACGCACTCGGCGACCGCGCTGGCTGCCCATTTCCCGTGTGAGGCTCAGCTGCGGCTGCGGGCCTGCTGGCGGAACTGGCGCGGGGTCACACCCACGTCCTGCCGGAAGCGGCGGCTGAAGTAGGCCTCGTCATGGAATCCGCTTTGGTGCGCGATCTCGCGGATCAGCGTGTCGGAGCCGGCGAGCAGCTCGCGCGCATGCTCCAGGCGCCGCTCGGTCAAGAGCTCGGTGAAGGTGCGCCCGGTCTGCTTCTTGAGCAGGTGCGCGAGGTAGTTGGGCGACAGCGCCACGGCCGCTGCCGTGTCGGTGAGCGCAATGTCCTCGTTCGAGTGCTCACGCAGGTGGCGCAGCGCGCGCTGCAGCGCGTCGTGGTGCACGCCGCCCTGCCGGTGGTGGCGCGCGGCCTGGGCATGCAGGTCGCCGGCAAAACGCGCGCAGGCCAGGCCCAGCAGCTGCAGCAGCAGGCCGCGGATGCTGGCCGCCGAGCCCAGCGTGCGCGGCTGGTTGTGGGCCACCAGGGCATCGAGCCACTGGCGGATCTGTGCGAAGTCCTCGGGGCCGAAGGTGAAATCCAGGTGCTCCTGGAACAGAAAGGGCGCCAGCTCCGGGTGCTGCGCCATGGCCACGTCCTCCAGATCGAGCGCGGGTACGTCGAGTTCGGGCCAGAGAAAGCGCTGGTCGAAATTGATGATGGCGTAGCGCGCCCCCACCGGGTGCGGCACCACGTGCATGCGGTAGGGCAGCACAAAGCTCAGCGTGCCCGTGCCGAAGGGCCGCGTGGCCGTGCCCACCACCTGCCGGTCACCGCCTTCCAGGCTGACCTGGATCTGGAAATACTCGTGCCGGTGCGGCCGGCTCAGCACGTCTCGCGCGCCCTGGAAACGGATGTCGAAGTCCAGGTGCTCGGCACGCTCCTGCATGCCGTACAGGCGGGCATGGGCGTTGGGGCGGTGCGGCGAGGGCATGCGCCAATGGTAGCGGCCGCGCGGCGGTGTGGACTGTGTCCAGTTTCGGCGTAGCTGCGTGCAAGTTGCGCGCGCCGGGCGCTCCAACAATCACAGAAGCACCACGACAACAACCCAAGGAGACACAACCCATGGACCAACCCCGACGCACTATCTTGACCCATTCCGCCCTCCTCGCCACCGGCGCCGTTGCCGGCTGCGCCCTGCCCGCAGGCGCCAGCAAGGCCGCCGCCACCCCCTTCGACCTGCCGCAGACCACGATTCCCATCGTGGGCAGCGACCAGGTGTTCCCCGTGCGCCGCGTCTACTGCATCGGCCGCAACTACGCGGCCCACGCGCGCGAGATGGGCTCGGACCCGACGCGCGAGCCGCCCTTCTTCTTCCAGAAGCCGGCCGACGCGATCCAGTTCGTGCAGCCCGGCGTGGTGGCCGACCACGCCTACCCCACGCTGACCAAGAACTACCACTACGAGGTGGAACTGGTCGTGGCCCTGGCCAAGGGCGGGCGCGACATCCCGGTCGAGAAGGCGCTGGACCATGTGTTCGGCTATTCGCTGGGCCTGGACATGACGCGCCGCGACCTGCAGCGCGAGATGGGCGACCAGAAGAAGCCCTGGGAGATCGGCAAGGCCTTCGACCAGTCCGCACCCGTGGGCCCGCTCTACCCGGTCAGCCAGGTGGGCCACATCACCAGCGGCGACATCTGGCTCAAGGTCAACGGAACGACCAAGCAGAGCGCCACGCTGCAGCACATGATCTGGTCGGTGGCCGAGCAGATCAGCCGCCTGTCGCGCGCCTTCGAGCTCAAGCCCGGCGACATCATCTACTCGGGCACGCCCGAGAACGTGGGCCCGGTGGTCAAGGGCGACGAGATCGAGATCCACATCGACCGCTTTCCGAACCTGAAACTCCGCATTGTTTGATACCCCTTGGGGCACTGCGCGCCCCAAGGAGGGTTGCGTCACTGAATTCAGCCGGGCGCCAGCCCTGCATAGTCCGAGTGCAGGTCGAACACCAGGGTGCGCAGCCACTGGTTGGCCG